>Ga0316578_10000422_pt1 | contig 13895 bp, 14 predicted proteins | sample J0NA_2_FD_203076 | JGI IMG/M metagenome (GOLD analysis project Ga0316578, IMG submission 203076) | Rhizosphere microbial communities from salt marsh grasses in Alabama, United States - J0-2_160517rDrC | ecosystem: Host-associated > Plants > Roots > Rhizosphere | place: USA: Alabama | collected... | reverse complement strand
GCGAGGCTGGCTTGCCGGCGCTCTCGAAGCGATATTCGAGGTCAACTTAGGTTATTTCGACGTCGAGGAGTTGCAATGCAAAATGATGCGGGATATCGAGTGTTTCTTTCAAGTTACCGTTCGGGCAAAATAACCGCAACCGGCATTGGTGAAGAGGAGATCTCCGAAAAGTGGCTATAGACGGAACCAAGATCATTCATGCCGTTATGGAAGGCAGCCTTATCAGAGAATCCAAGGGGATAATCCCTCTTTTTGGTGTTTACCTCTCACTATTTTCCATCCACCACTACAACCAGCTCTCTTTCGATTTTGAGCATAAGATGGGTAAATCACGAGAGTCCGAAGCACAAGCCCTTCTGATCCATGCCGCCCAGGAATGCGGTTATGCCACCTTTCAGGGCATTCGCCAATCCTGGGAATGGGACGAAATTGTCAAACCCATGATTGAAAAAAGAGAAGATCAAATCGAAGGGTTTACCGCTGTGGCTGTTGCCTTCGGTTGGGGTGATCTGGTGGTTACAGAGTTGGTTCATAGAAAGAAACTGGTCATTCGCGTGCGCGATTCCTACGAAGCCGGGGGATACTTGAAACAGTATGGATCTGCCGACTCGGGCAAATGCTATATGCTGAGGGGGGTCACCGGCGCTTTTATGGACTTGATTTATGGTGAAGATTATCCCGATGGCTGCTTCACATTCATGGCGGATGAACCCCTCTGCCGCGCCAAAGGAGATCCGTATTGTGAGTTCATTGCTCGACAATCACCTCATTAGATTATCTCTGACACAGCAGAACAGATCTGAAAAAAACGTTTGCTGGGAGCTACTCCAGTGCGCCAATGTGCTTTGCCCGGCCCATGGCGAGGAAGTAAAAGATTGCTGGCTGATCCCACGTACCCACTGCAACAAAATGATCGAGGATGATTTCTTTCAGAAACTGGCCAGTTGCCTCACATGTAGTTATTTCAAATTCAAGGGGGAGCAGTACTACAGAGGTGAAAACCGCTTTGTGGCCGACCAAATTCAGCGGTACAATGTCAAAGCCTTGGAAAGAATCTATCAAAAAGAAGAAAGCTTTGTCGAAATTCTCAACCGTATTCCCGATGGCTTATTCACCACCGACCAGGAATGGCGCATTACCTATTTTAACCCTGCAGCCGAAAATATTACCGGATTTTCTGCCTATGATGCTGTCGGCATGTACTGCAAAGACGTTTTTAAAAATGCTATTTGCGAATACGATTGTGCTCTCAAAAGGGCCGTTAACGAAGGCCATGACATTCACAACCGGGAATACACAATCACCAATATCGACGGCGATAAAGTCCCCATTATTTGCTCGACCTCGGCCTTCACTGACAGCGAAGGACGAATTACCGGCGGGCTTGAAATTTTTAAGGACATATCGGATATAAAAAAGCTGCAGGAGGACGTTGCAGGAAGGGAAAGAAAATATCGTCGGATTTTTGAAGGCAGCCACGATAGCATTTACACCACTAACAAATCCGGACAAATACTGGACATGAATCCGGCCGGTGTGGATTTGCTCGGGTATTCCAACAAGGAGGCGTTGGTCAGTTCGATCAGCGCACAAGATCTTTACCTCAATACTGACGACCGCAGTAAATTTCTTGCCAAAATCGATGAGGTAGGATTTGTCAAAGACTACGAAGTCGATTTCAAGACACGCCAAGGTTCACCCTTGCACGTACTCATATCCAGTCGAAGATACGAAAATGAGGAAACCGGCGATATCGAGTATGAGGGTATTATCAAGGACATTACACATCGTAAAAAAACCGAGGAGATGGTCAGAGAGCGCAACCGTGAGCTGAGTATTTTAAACAGTGTCGCCGTCGCACTGAATAATACTTTGGACCTCGATCACATTTTGACCGTTACGTTGATCGACGTTCTCAGAGCTTTGCGGATAGATCGTGGAGCGCTGTTCCTTGTGGATCGAGAAGAAAAAAGGGCGGTTCTCCAAGTGAGGTTCGGACTTCCCGAGCCGGATCCTGAGATACGGAAGACTGTTTTTTTCAAAGATTCCCAGCTCGAGCGGCATCTCATTCTCGACAGAGCTCGGATAACCCCGCAGCCGACCTTTCCGGCCTTTCAGGTCAGCTATCAAACCAATACCGGCGAGACTGGCCCCTGGCTGACGTGTTTTCTGATTACCTTTAAAGGCAGAGGCGTCGGTTTTTTCGGCCTTGACATCCCTACAAACCGGCAATTGAACAAACACGAAGTTCATCTCCTGGGTTCGTTAGGCAATTTTCTGGGCGGAACCATTGAAAACACACGTCTAATGAGAACCGTCCGCCAGCACCGACAAGATCTCCGGCGACTGACCGAAAAGCTGTTTCAGTCCCAAGAAGAGGAGCGTCGCCGCATTGCTCGGGAGCTGCATGACGAAGCCGGCCAATCATTGACGGCCGTGAAGCTAGGACTCGACCGTCTCGAAGAAAACCACACAAGCGACAACATTCAATTGAAAGAAGAAATCGATGAAATCCGGCATATGATCGAACGCACTTCTTCGGAAATTCGCGGGCTATCCTACCGTCTGCATCCCACCCTGCTAATCGATCTGGGACTCGAACCGGCGCTCAACCGGTATTTCATGGACATTGAACGTCACTGCGACCTGCAGATTGATTTCTCCATTGTGGGCTTCGATCAACGGTTATCAGCTGATATGGAGACGGTACTTTACCGCTTCAGCCAGGAAACATTAACGAACACATTGAAACATGCCAGAGCAAAACGCTTCAGGCTCTCTATTATCAAAAGCTATCCCCGGCTCATTTTTCTCGCCGAGGATAACGGCATTGGATTCGACACCCACATCATTGGCAAAGACAAGCGAAGTTTGGGCCTTTTAGGCATGCGTGAACGGGCTTCGCTCCTGGGCGGATCCTTTCAACTCAGGAGCAACCCTGGTGAAGGCACACGAATTCGTATTGAAATTCCTCTCGCCGAAGGAGTAGAAATGTGAACAGTCCTGTTCGAATACTACTAGTCGACGATCACACTATTGTGCGTCAGGGATTGGCACGCCTGCTGGAGGAACAGCCTAACTTCAAGGTGGTCGGCGAAGCCACCAATGGGCAGGTGGCCGTTGAAAAAGTCAATGAGATAAAACCGGACGTTGTCGTCATGGATATCGCCATGCCCCGAATGAACGGCATAGAGGCAGCAAAAAGAATTCTCAAACATCTACCGAATACGAAAATTCTCATCCTCTCCATGTATTCAAATGAGCATTACATTCATGAACTTCTCGAAACTGGTATTTCCGGGTATCTCTTGAAAGACACTAGCGGGCGAGATATCATTAATGCAATCCATGCTGCTATGAAAAACGAAACTTTTTTGAGCCCTTCCATCTCCAAAGTTCTCGTCGATACGCTGCGGCAACCAAAAAAGAGTTCCTCCAGAACCGAGAGGTACAAACAGCTGTCCAACAGAGAAAGGGAGGTCTTTCAACTCATTGCTGAAGGACATTCCACACGTACGATTGCCGACATGCTCTGTGTGAGCATAAGCACCATTAAATCCCACCGGGTAAAGATCATGGAGAAGCTCGACATCGACACACCGGTCAGGCTGGTTCACTTCGCGATGCAACTCGGATTAGTCGATCCGGACCTTTGACCTCTTGGGGTTCAAGAAGAAATAAGTTCGCAATTTTGAATGATAAGGCGTCCGGCCGGAAAGGCGGGAAGACGCCGGAATATCTGGATCTGAATACTGCGAGTTTTTACAGCTCGGCCGGACGGCATGCATCGGCGCCCAAAATCTGACGTTATGGTTAAGTGTGCCTTTAACAATCAACCGAATAAATAGTATCTCGGGACGCACGGCGTCCCTTTGCAAGAAGAATGAAGAAAATCGGCATCATCACGCTTACCAGACAGAATAGCCTGGCGTATTCGACTTTGAAGAGAATCGTTGCAGAAGCGGGCTTTCATGCCGTCTGCGGTGAGGCGATCGGGGTCGATAGCATATACCTGCCCTTGGAAGAACTATCAGTAATGGGTTACGATGACCTGAGCCACTTTTTCGACAAGGCCGGATTTTCGGAAACCGACGCTTTTTTAATTTCAGCACCCTATTCAGTCAATCTGTTCGTTTTGCCGAAGGTCATCTGGTGCCTGAGAAGCGTCAACCCTTCACCGATAGTCGTGGGCGGAAATGAGGCCTCGAATAATTACAACAATCTGATGCAGCACCGGCATATGACATTCGCTCATCGCGTGGTCGACATCGCGCCCGATTTTATCGTCAGGGGCGCTGCAGAAACAGCGCTGCCCAGGTTATTGCCGTTGCTGGCAAAAACCACGATGGCCACGCCGTGGGATTCGACTTTTCTGCGTCGTCTGCTTGAAATCCCCAACATGGTGTTCTGGTTGCCGGCAAGACAGGCGTTGTTTTCCACACGGTTTTCTGCAGCAGCTCTTTCGGAAAGAGACACTTACGCTCAGGTCAAATATGGTGAGAAAACGGTGGCCGTCACTTTTCAGCGAGCCTGTATCTGGTCTAAGAAATCGGGGGGAGGATGTTTGTTCTGTGCCATCGCCAGCCAATTCGGTAAAAATTTTCATTGTTCAGTACAAAGTGATTTCTTTATGGCAGATCTGACGCAACTGCTGAAGAACGATCCCGATATCAGATACGTCGACATCTGGGACGACACGTTCAACACCAATGAGGAATGGTCACTTAAAATCTGCGGTTATCTCGACCACATCACGCAAGCGGTCGGCAGGGAAATCACCTACTCCTGTTTTTTGAGACCCAAGGGATTGACTGAAAAACTGACCCGGAAAATGGGTGCTTCTCATATTAAAGTAGCTTTCATCGGAGCCGATGCCTTGACCGAAGACCTCTCAAGGCGTCTGAGGCGGGGGTGCACCGTCGCAGAAATCAACCAATCCATCCAGCTTCTTCGCAAAGGTAACATTCTGCCGCGCTTGAGCGTGCAGCTCTTCTCGCCCGAGGCGACGGTTGATGATTGCGGTATCACCACAGCACTGGCATTGTCCTGTATTCGCAACGGGGAATCCACCGTTCACGTCCACTTGTACACGTTTCCATTGTACGGGTCCGCTCTTTTCAGGCTCCTCGAGGCCCGATGCAATTTGATGAAAATACCCACCCCCCTTCTCAGGAAAGAAACCGGGGGCGGCTTCACCCCCTATGCAATGGCCTATGATTACGTGGGCTACGACCCGGATCTGGAGGAAATCAAACAGAAAACCTACCAGCTGTTGGGAATCAGCGCATCCTTTTTCGTTAAAACCTATCCGGGCGACACGGTCGACGGCCGTAAACTGAAGGAGATTCTGACCCAAGTGCGACGGTGGTGCTTGGAGACCAAAAAAAACCATCCCGTCAAATCGCTTTGGTTGATGACCGTCCTCTGTTTAGAAAATTCCGGCGACGGGTTGGACAAAGCGGAACTGCTCGATCTGCTGTCGAAAAATGACAGGAGCCAACATATTCCGAAAGACCTGAAAAAATGGTATGGCAATTTCGGATATAAATTTACACTGGCAAGGAGCTTTGATGAGGTCGCCGGAAACCTCACGACCAACAATTGGATAAAAAAAGACCGGGCCAGAAAATACCATTTAACGGCCGAAGGACGCAGAGCCCTCGGTTCGATGGTCCGCGGCCTGCAAAAGGATCACATCACTGTCGCCTCTTACGGAGAGGTGTCCCTGCCCGACCTGCTGTCTCAAACAACCCTCTAACCATCCATATAGAACTGCATCAACCCATTATAAAATCATCTATTTTTTTCCTGAAAATCATCTTTTAGACGATATTCAAAGCGAAACGGTTTCATATATATGGGGTATATTTTGTGTTCATTGGATCATTGGTATCAAAGACCGGGCCATCATCTGTTTGGGCATTGCCCACAACAGTAAACGACGGGATAACAAATTATAACCCCAAAGCAAGGGAGGCTGAGTATGGCTGAATTGACTCCAATCGAAAGAGTAATGCGCTTTTTTAATCGTGAGCCCGTTGATAAGATGCCGTTTTTTACAGGTATGGGGATGGTCCTTCTTCCCGCCATTAAAAAACTGGGGTACAATTTTCCCTCCATCCACAGAGAATCTGCCGAGAAGCTTGCCTGGGCCGGCATCGAATCCGCACGGATGTTCAATCTGGATTCGATCGTGATTCCTTTTGACATGTGCTGGGAATCAGAGGCATTGGGCAACAAAATCAGCTTATATGAAGACTCGGAGGATATTCTGTACCCAACCATTCCGGAAAAAAATTGGACCGAATTGGATCAGGTGGAAATTGCGCAAGAGCAGATCGACAATATTCTCGAGACATACCCCATGACATTAATTCCGGAAGCCATAAAAATCTGCAAAAAGGAAGCTCCGGAACTGCCTGTCGGCGCTTGGCAGTTGGGTCCATTCACCCAGTGCGGCCAGACTATTGAACTGGACAAGGTGCTTAAAGGCGTTTTTAAACAGAAAGACAAGGTGAGTGAAATCCTGGACAAATTTACCGACATGATTATCGAGATCGGCAAGGGGCTTCAAGCAGCCGGCGCCGATTTCATTACCCTCCGTGAACCCGGTGTGGCGGCCGATCTTCTCAGCCCCAAGACGTTTAAAGATGTCATCAAGCCCCGTTTGACAAGGATTCTGGAAGCCTGGAAATCGCCCAAAGTGCTTCATATCTGCGGTTCTACCGACCCCCTGGTAGAAATGATGTGGGAATGTGTAACCGATTCAGGAGGACAAGCGGTCAGTTTTGACATCAAAAACAACCTGCTGGAATCTCGGAAAAAGTTGGGTGACGATGCCATTATACTCGGCAATTTCGATGTGTTCGGCCTGCCCTGTGCGGAGGAAACCACTGTTGAAATGGCCGTTGAAGGGATAAAGACCAATATAGACGGTTTGGTGGATGCGGTCTGGCCGGGATGCGATCTGTGGCCGGACATCAAAGAGGCGAATTTCCGCGCAATGGAAAGAACCGCCCGTGAGTATAAGCCTGGACCGACACCGGCCGTGGGAAGGATATAACTCACAGTCGATCGACCGGCTCTATAACCGCTCAACATAAGGTATCGGAATAGGTATATCATTCATTGAACAACATTGATAAAGGAGACCGTAAATGGCGACGAAAGAAGAACTTTTGGATCGGTTGAAGAAAGGTGTAATCGAGTATGAAGAGGATACCGTTAAGGAAGCCGCACAGCAATGGTTGGACGACGGGCATGTCGCTCTCGAGGGGATTATGGACGGTTTGGCTGCGGGAATGGAGGTCGTTGGTGATCTCTATGAAAAACACGAATACTTTGTGCCCGAGGTCTTGATGTGTGCCGATGCCTTGTATGGGGGACTGGATATTCTGAGGCCCCATGTGCCGAAACAAAAAGATGGTGTCAATGCCCAGGTTGTGATCGGCAGCATCCAGGGTGATGTGCACGACATCGGAAAAAATCTGGTCAAAATGATGTTCGATGTTGCCGGCTGGGAAGTTCACGATCTGGGACGTGACGTTCCACTGGAGAGTTTTGTGGAAGAGCAGCTCCGAACGGACTCAGAGGTTGTTGCGATGTCCGCCATGATGACCACCACGATGTTGGGCATGAAAAAGGTCATCGCCATGATCAAGGAGAAAAATCCCAATGTGGGGATCATGTTGGGCGGCGCTCCTGTGACCAAGGATGTCGCCAACCTTTTCGGCGCCGACGGTTACGCCGAGTCCGCCGGAAACGCCGTGTCCGAGGGTATCAAAATGATAGGCCGACTGCGTGAATTGCAGAAGAAGGACGCGTAAAAGCCGGCTAAATTCGAACCAGCGGGCCAAGAAATCTGCGACATTTCTTTTGGGGCCGGATGGTCCTTTAAAATCCAATCGGAAGCAAGTGGATCACATTGATTCTCTTTGTGACGCAGAAAATTCGGGAGCAATCCCCTGTGGACTAATATTCGGATAAGGAGCAGTGCGAATGGATTCTGATAAGGCGATGGTGATATTTCAGCCTTCCGGGCGCAGGGGTGAAGTGCCCAAAGGTATCAACCTCATAGAAGCCTCGCGGCTACTGGGAGTCGATATCGAGGCCCTGTGCGGAGAGAAAAAGGTTTGCGGCAAGTGTATCGTTAGAATCGAGGAGGGGCATTTCGAAAAGTACGGTGTCACATCGAGCATGAACAACGTGAGCGCCTGGCAGGAAGAAGAAGAAAAGTTCATTACTCCGGGACGCCGTGAAAAAGGGTTTCGCCTCGGCTGCGTGGCCCAGGTAAAGGGAGATCTCTTAGTTTTCGTGCCGGAGGAGTCTCGCGCCGGAAAACAAGTGGTTTCCAAGGCTGCACGCGATATTCATATCGAGCACGATCCGGCGGTAAGACTCTACTATGTGGAAGTGGACCAGCCGACTTTTAAAGAGCCCACCGGAGATTTCGAACGCATCTGCCGGGCTCTGGAACGTGATTACGGCCTGAGCAACCTGACCATTGACATCTTTACCTTGCGCACCCTGCCCACGGCTCTGCGCGATGGCAAGTGGAAGGTAACGGTCAGTGTCTGGAACGAAAAGGAAGTGATCCGCGTAAGGCCGGGTAAAGCTGAACACGCTTACGGTATTGCCATCGATGTCGGGACCACGACGGTCGCGGCTTACTTCTGCGATTTGACCACAATGGAGGTAGTCGACACCGTTTCCATGATGAACCCGCAATGCAAATACGGTGAGGATGTCATGGCCCGCATTACCTTCCATATGACCACGCCTGACGGGCTCAAACGCATGAGCGACGATATCATCGAGGGAGTGAACGAACTCATCGATCAGACAGTGGCCAACACGTACCCCCCCAAAAAGAAAAAGAAAAAGAAAAAGGGAGAGGAAGGGCCGGACGAATTCGTGGAAGTTCCCGAGGAGGGCAAAACCTATCTGCGGCTGCAACGAGAGGACATAGAAGACATCACCATTGGATTCAACACGGCCATGCACCACATTTTACTGGGACTGAATCCCGAGTTTGTAGGTATGGCACCCTTTCCGCCGGTCATCCATCACAGCATGGACATCAAAGCCCGCGACCTGTGCGTGAATATCAACCCATCGGCTTACATGTTCGTTCTGCCCATTGAAGCCGGTTTCGTGGGCGCCGACAACGTGGGGGTATTGATCGCCGAAGAGCCTTACAAGCACGAAGAAAACCAGTTGATCATCGACATCGGAACCAACGGGGAATTGGTTCTGGGCAACCGTCACAAGCTCATCTCATCGTCTTGTGCTACGGGTCCGGCTCTCGAGGGCGCCCAGCTGTCTTACGGCATGCGGGCGGCTCCGGGTGCCATCGAGCGCATCGAAATCGATCCCGAGACCAAGGAAGTCGACTACAAGGTCATCGGCCGTGATGCCTGGCGGAAATACTCCAAACCGAAGGAAATGAAAGCCAAGGGCATTTGTGGCTCCGGGATCTTAGACGTGCTGGCAGAATTATACCGGAGCGGTGTCATTACCAAAAGCGGCGTGTTTAACAAGAAGGACCTCAAAGACTGTCCCCGGTTCCGGAAAAACCCAGACACCAATCAGCCCGAGTTCGTTCTGGCCTGGGCTGAAGAATCCAGCATTGACAAGGATATCGTCATCACGCAGAAAGACATTCGGCAGATTCAGCTGGCCAAAGGCGCTCTGTATGCCGGCTGCAAGCTGATGGTCAAGCGCATGAACCTCGAAAAGGTTGACAAGGTCAAGATCGCCGGGGCTTTCGGCACCCACGTCGACCGTACGAAAGCCTTGATCATGGGACTTTTCCCTGATTGTGAGATCGAAATGATCCAGAGTGTGGGAAATGCCGCCGGTGACGGCTGCCGCGCGGCCCTGTTAAATGTGAAGAAGCGTGTGGAAGCCAACTGGTGTTCGCGCAACGTGGAATACATCGAGTTGACGGTGGAACCGAATTTCCAGAAGGAATTCATGGAAGCCATGCAGCTGCCGCACATGACTGATGCATTCCCCCATCTGAGAGGTATCGTGGCTGACGAGGTTCTCGACCAATAGAACAAAATATAATAGTAAACAAACATGAGCACCGACAATCCCAAAACGTCGCCAATCGCATATGTGACCGCGGAGCCCGGCATATGCGGCTTCCCTTGTAAGATAAAGGCGCAAAAATCGGATAACCGAACGGTATCTGTTGAGATCAACGGCTCTGAATGCAAGCAGATCCAGAAACTGTCGACCTGTTTAACCGAGATGTCCCTGAAGGAGCTTTTCATGCCTTTGACCCGCAACCCTGTTTACATCGCAGCCGAAAAAGCGGGCTGCCATCCTTCCTGCGCGATTCCCGCAGCCGTTCTTAAAGCAGTGGAGGTCGCTCTGGAGATGGCGCTGCCCAGGGAAGTCCGCATCAAGTTCAAGAATGAGACAAATGAAGAAGAAGAAGCTTGCGGACTGGACTAAAGTCATGCAAACACCAAACGTCGTACCGTTCAGGACCAATGAAGGCATCTCGCATGATTTGCTGATGCGCCTGCTCTCAAAAGGAACAGAATACGGCCTGAACGCCGTTTTTCCATTCAGCGTCGACAGAATCATCGTGGCCGAATGGGTGCATTTGAAATGTCGCTATGGCTGCAACAAGTACAACACGAACTGGTGCTGCCCGCCGGCCACACCGAATCCGGAAAGGGTTCGCAAGATCATCGATGAATACACAACTGCCCTTCTTCTGATTGGAACCACGAATTGCTCCGATTTTTACCGGAACAACAGGCGCAAACGCGGCATGCAGGTCAGATGCTGGAAGGGCACGATTGGTCTGGAGAGAATGTTGTTTCTGGAGGGCTACTATAAGGCCTTCAGCCTGGTCGGAGAATGCTGTGCACTGTGCAAGGAATGTGCCTATCCTGAAGACTGCCGGTTCCCACAGGAAAAGCGTCCATCGGTGGAATCCTTTTCAATCGATGTCATTGGAACGCTGAAGAATTTGGGCACCACCTCGAGGGTCGCGACCGATACTGGTGCAGCCTTCAACTATTATGGGATCATTCTGCTGGAGTGATGACCATGGACTGGAGGACCAGAATATCTCCGGTTATTTTTCTGGAAGAAATATCGTCGAAGTCGCCTGTGCGGGAAGTAGGCCCAATAGTGTTTTTTCCGACAACAAACTATTCCATGGAAGGGAGGTGAAGACCAGAGGAACATATGGTATTTAGGACGGTGCGAGCGTTAACTGACAACAACTAGAAAGGAGACTCCTCATGGCCAAACAAATGCTGATTGATGCCTATCGGGGTAAAAGAACGCCAAAAGCCCCATGGGTGCCCTACGCTGGAGTTCATTGTGCGTTTCTGATCAATGAGCCGGCGGATAAGATGCTCAAGGATCCCGCACTATTGGCAAAAGGGGTTGTCAACGCTGCCAAACGATACAAAGCCGATGGTATACCATTGGTCTTCGACCTGTCGGTCGAAGCCAATTCGGTTGGCTGTGATCTCAAATGGTGGGGCGACAATGTTCCTTCGGTTACCAATCATCCCTGTTCGGACAAGACGCCGGAACAGGCCGGTCTTAAACTGCCTACGAAAGACTCAGGGCGGTGGCCAGTATTGTTTGAAGCCGCCAAAATCGCCAAGCCCCAACTTGATGAACTCGATTGCGTGCTCATGGGGCTATTCTGCGGCCCCCTGACGCTGGCCTCCCATTTGGCAGGCGTGCGCATCTTTACGGATGTCTACAAGAAAAAGGAATTTGCTCACGAAGTTTTAAAGTTTGCGGGTGAGGTCGGTGCCGTTGCCGCCAAGTTTTACGCCGACATGGGTAGCGAAATCGTGGCAATCGTCGACCCTGTGGCTTCCCAGATCAAATCCGAAACGTTCCAAGAATATGTCACCCCGAATTGTCAGGCCGCCATCAAGGCGATCCATGATGCCGGCAAAACCTCGTCGTTTTTTATCTGCGGCGACTGTACCAAGGTTATGGAAGACGTCTGCAAAATCGGCACCCACGGCTTTGCCATCGACGAACAACTGAACCTCACGTTCGTCCGCGACATGGCTCGCAAATACGGCGTTGGGTTCGGCGGCAACTTAAAACTGACGTTGGCCCTGAGCCTCGGGCTGCTTTCCTCGAGAGAGGATGCCATCGTGAGCCTGGCTGCAGGAGGTCAGCACGGATACACGTTCGCACCTGGGTGAGACATGCCCTATGATGTTCCGGTGGAACATATGGATCAAGCCATCGAAGCCAGGGATTGGTATGAACAGTACTACGCCAAGTATCCGGAGTCCTGGTAAACATTTAAAAGAAAAGGAGGGTTCGGAACATGGCAGAAGAAAAGATTCACATCGATGTCCTGACCCTGGACAGCGTGCAGTGCGCCGCTTGTGGCTATATGATGGAGTCGATTGCAGCCCTGCCCAGTGATGTGCAGGATATGATCGTCTACAAGGAATGGTCGATCAAAAACAAAGACAGCGTGGGTAAATTCATCGAACTCAAAGGCAAAGTCCTACCGACCATCTGTATCGAAGAAGATCTGGTATTTGAGAGCATTATTCCTCAATATGAAGAACTTATAGATGAAATGGCGAAGCGGGCACCCACCGAAGCGATGAAAGAGCGGATTCTTGCGCTTCGGGAACACGGGTTCGAGTTCGACAAGATTCAGGAAAACTTGCAAAAAGCCGGGGCGGGTCTTTCGACCCGGGTGGACTCGGAACGCAAGTGATAAGCGTATGGAATTCCGGGCCCCTAACGGGGTCCGGAATTCTTTAAGCGGAGACACCGAAGCCGTGGAAACCCATGAAGCCGTTGAAGCGCTGAAAGCCTTGATCATAGAAAAAAACCTGCCGCAGACCGACGTCGCTATTTTCGGCATCAAATGCCCTTACTGCGGCAAATCGGACCGTATTCACAGGCTCGAATCACCAGAGGATTTGCCCCAAAGTGTCGATGACGAAGATACCGCCCAGTATGGTGTGCTTTGGCATACACTCAACCCCGAGGCGGCTTTGCTTGGGGTTTGTAAATTTTGCCACAACCCTTTAGAACTGCAGGTCAGAGCAGGTCTTGCCAAGGTTTTGGATAAGGGCCCATAGTGAGAAGGCCGTATTACACATACCGCAGTCCAACGCCTTTATCTTAAAGCTCAGAGGGGCAAAAACGTACCCTAAGTCTTATTCCCGCCTGCCAAGCCGGTTCGTATTGGAAAAGGCAATATTCAAACGTTAAGACCGAGGTTGAAAAAGTCTCTTTCTGACCCACTATCACAAGGAGAGAAAGCAATGAAAGTCGAGGTGTTGGGTCCGGGCTGCAAACGCTGCGAGCAGCTCTACGAAAACACCAAAGCGGCGGCCGAGGACTTCAAACCATCGGACGACATCGAAGTCGTTAAGGTCAGCGACGTCAATTACTTTACCAAAATGGGCGTATTTATGACGCCGGGGCTGATCATCAATGGCGAGGTGGTATCGACCGGCAAGGTGTTGAGCGCCGGTGAAATTAAAACCAAAATTCGGGAGAAACTGTAGCCATGTCCGATCGTACGCAGGTTTACCTGATCACGGGATTCCTGGGAGCCGGCAAGACGACATTTCTCAATCGCATCATTGAAACGTTTCCCAAAGACAAGAAAATGACCCTGCTGGTTAACGAATTCGGCGAGATCGGCGTGGACGGCACCCTGGTCGAGGGTGACGACATCGACATGATGGAAATCAGCAAGGGCTCCATTTTCTGTGTTTGTGTGAAAACGGATTTCATCAAAGGCCTCTATGAACTTAACGCCACGGTGGAACCGGATGTGCTGCTGATCGAATCCACCGGCGTGGCCAATCCATCGGATCTGAAAAAAGACCTTAAACTGCCCATCTTCAACGATCGATTCG
>Ga0316578_10000421_pt1 | contig 13902 bp, 11 predicted proteins | sample J0NA_2_FD_203076 | JGI IMG/M metagenome (GOLD analysis project Ga0316578, IMG submission 203076) | Rhizosphere microbial communities from salt marsh grasses in Alabama, United States - J0-2_160517rDrC | ecosystem: Host-associated > Plants > Roots > Rhizosphere | place: USA: Alabama | collected... | reverse complement strand
AGGTACGGGAAGAAACGGGAATGTCAGCTTCGCAATTAGAGAAAATTGGGGAATTTTACCTGGTACCCGGTTACTCAACAGAGTATATGTATCTCTACCTGGCCAGTAATTTGAGTGTCGATCCATTACCAGGCGATGAGGATGAATTTATCACGGTCGAAGCTATTCCCCTGGATGATGTGACCGAAATGGTCAATAAGGGTGTGATTCAGGATGCAAAATCCTTGGCTGCACTGCTCCTTGCAGAACCCTTCTTGAAAAAATACCGATAACTGTACGTTAGGGGGGAAAAAATTAGGTTTGCGGCTGGTTGCGAGGTGCACTGCGCCCAGGACGTCGATCTTTGCGGTTGGTTTTACGACCCGTAGCTGGATTCAGCAAGGTATTGAGCCAGGTTATCGCTCTTGGATCGAACTCCCTGCGTCCACACATATCGCAAACCCATGCAGGGAAATTGGGAACTGTCACCAATTCTTCGTCCAACCAGGTGAAATAGGTCACCGCTTCCATGCGCATCACGCCAGCCAGACATTCTGGGCAGTGGTACGCTGATCCTTGCTGTGGTTCATCTTTCGATGGTGGTTTCATCTCGGTAGAAAGTGTCCCATAGGATTTAGGGGGCGGCACTGGCAACCGCTGGCCGGTTTAAAATCCCCCATTCAGTTGGTGGCCAATAAATTACCGTTGCCTTTCCAACCACATAATCTAGAGGTACCGTTCCCCAATTGTGGGAATCAGACGAGTTATTCCTGTTGTCCCCAAGGACAAACAGCGAGTCGGATGGCACATCCCACACAGTATCATAAACAGGCGCGGCAGCAATGTAATCCTCATTGAGCTGGGAACCATTTACAAATACCTTGCCATTCTTAACTTCCACCCGATCTCCTGGCAGACCGATCACCCGCTTAATGTATTCCTGGTCTGGATCACGGGGAAAATGAAATACAATAATATCACCAGTTGCCGGATTGCCAAAATAGTAGGTGAGCTTATTGACAATCACAAACTCACCACTCTGTAATGTTGGTTCCATACTCGCACCATCAACACGGATACGCGCAGAAACTGTGTTGATCGCCGCAAAAAGCACGATCGATAAAATCAGTGTCTCAACGACATCGATAATAAACCTCACAAATCCAGAACGCTTTTCTTCTGTTTCTTGAGGTTCAGCAATAGTTTCGGTATGGAAATGATCCAAATTATGCTCCATCAACAATCCTACCAAGTAAGACCTTCTGGAGATATATTCTCCGTTCTTCGATTATAAAGTCGGGTATAAAAGCGGTCAAGGTATATTGATCAAACTAAGAATTTTCTTAGGATTCTCATAATATCGTATTTAATTGAAAATGAGAGTTATTTTAGCGGCGCTGGCGAAAGAATAAGCGGATCGGAGTCCCCAGGAACGGGTAAGTTTCCCTGATGCGGTTCTCAAGAAAACGATGATAAGTGAAATGTGCCAGCTTTGGGTCATTCACATAAAGTAAAAAGGTCGGTGGATCATTACGAATTTGGGTACCGTAATAAATTTTCAATTGCTTTCCAGCTCTGCTCGGAGCAGGATGCAAATCCTGAGCTTTCCGGAGAATCCGATTGAATTGGGATGTTGACAAGCGCATCAATCGTTCATCATGCACGCGCAAGGCAGTGGGTATCACCTGGGAGACGCGCTGCCCGGTCTTCGCCGATATAAACAGCAGTGGCACATAGGGCAGGAAGTTTAATTCCTGCCTTAATAAGCGGGAATACTCGTCCATGGTGTAGGCATCTTTGGTTATCGCATCCCATTTATTGACCGCCACCACCACGCTCTTCCAGGCATCGATGATATATCCTGCTATATGAGCATCCTGGGCAGACAAACCGACAGAAGCGTCCACCAGCAGGAGCACCACGCTGGCACGGTCGATCGCCTGCATGGTTCGCATCACACTGAATTTTTCGACACCCGGGGTGATCTTGCCGCGTTTTCGAATTCCCGCTGTGTCGATCAGGGTGATGGGTGTATCTTCATAGGTCAGATAGGTATCGATTGCATCTCGGGTGGTGCCAGGGATATCACTCACAATGGCACGTTCTTCACCCATCAAGCGATTGAGCAGGCTTGATTTACCAACATTAGGCTTGCCGACAATAGCAATATTTACTGACTCGTCCTCTTTTTCTTCATCAGACCCCTGGAATGTCGCGATCAAAGTTTCCAGCAGATCTCCCGTCCCAGTTCCATGCAGTGCCGAGATTGGCATTGGCTCCCCCATACCCAATTCATAAAACTGGTAAGCTTGAGAACGGCGCGATTCATTATCTGCTTTATTAACCACCAGGAAGATTGGTGGGGATGGTTCTCCATCTGTTTTTCGTTGGTGGCTGCGAAGGATATTTGCGACTTCGTGGTCTGCTGGCGTGACTCCACTCTCAGCATCGACGATGAATAGAACTGCATCCGCCTCTGCAATGGCGATCTCTGCCTGTGCTTTGATCTGGTTGATAAAATCTGCAGATCCGATCGATAGCGGTTCTTGCGAACTGCCAGTACCAATCTGGCTTGGATCTATCCCACCGGTATCAATGATCGAGAACGAAACCCCAGCCCAGTTCGCCTCTGCCATCAATCTATCCCGGGTTGTCCCCGGGATTTCGTCCACAACCGCCAGGCGTTCTTCAGCCAAGCGATTAAATAATGTGCTCTTCCCAACATTAGGACGCCCAACGAGGGCGACAATTGGTTTTTGCATTCGTTCGACTCAAGGTTCACTCGTCGCGGTTGGCGCGGGAGCGGGTGTCGAAGTCGGTGTTGGGGTGGGGGCGATGATGATCTCTAATTCAACTGTCGAAGGCACGATGGATTCGACAGCGATGCGGTCTGGGATAATCTCCACCTGTGGTTCGAGCTGGTAGGTTCCTAACTCCAGATCAGAAACATCCACCACCACGCGTACATCATCCGGAGTCATCGCATCCAGGATAGGCACAGGTCCAGACAAGATCACATCCACATTGTCCGGAGATATCAAGGCGGCTTGAATGGGTAACAGGCCAATTGGTGTAACCGGTAAAGAGATCTTCAAACTGCCTTCAATGGCCGCGATGCTCACTTGGACCAGGACAAACTGGTCTCCGACCATCGTGACCCCGTCAGGTAACGTGATTGCCACATAGGTATCGATATCATCCACCGCTCCAGTAAGGTCGACTGGCTCAGTTTCCACATATCCAGGCAGGTCATTAACCAGCTGGGGATCGCTCGAAAATACAACCACGTTGAGCGGGGAGACAGTGATATTGGTCAATTTATAACCATTTGCAGGTTGTCCCACCGTCTCAACCCTCACGATCACATTGCGATAGCCACCTTGCAGGAAAATTGGTTGAGTGAGCGCTACTTCAGCAGGGGTGATGTTCACTCCGGAAACTGGTTCTCCCTGCTGATCGAGTGCAACCAGGGGCACGCTGCGTTCAATTGTTTCGGTGGCACCAGAAATATCCACAGATGCGCCAACTTGTTCAATTTGAGTGACTATAGACTCGGCCCCTGAAACCGTGACCGAGGATGGCTCGGATATTAACCGCCCTTTCTGGTAACCAACAGCTGGATCCCCAGTCACTTCCAGGTTTACCGGATAGGTGCGGGTTAATAATGGCTCTAAGGTAACCTCGATCAGTTCTGGAATTACAGATCCTTGCCGCACTGGACGAAACGCTGGATTTATCTGAACTTGAACCATCAAATCGTGCGAGCCCGGTTCCAATCCGGCAACATCCACCCAGGATTGGACCGCATTTTCAGATGCGTCTATCGAATCCATCACTGAGGACGGCGCTTCTAATGTAACCCGCACCTGTGCGGGAATGTTTCCGACGATCAACATATCCGGGTCAAGACCCACAATATCAAGGTCCACAACCCGGGTGCGTTCAACATTTGGATTTGCAGCCGTAACAGCAGAAATCCAGACCACAATTGCCAGCACTAATGCCAGGATCAGCGTACCCAGGTTCCTAAAAAACCAGCGCATAAGTGACAAATTCGTTATGCCTCCTCTCGAGGGGCTTCATCCTGACCAGTGAAAATCCGCTTGAAGAATCCGGTGATCCCTCTCACTGGTTGCGATGGTCGATACAATGCTCTCAGAATATTCTCCAGCCGCTCCGGATCCAGGCGGCGGATCATACGCCCTGCATTCACAACCGAGATAGATCCGACTTCCTCAGATACCACAATCGCCACTGCATCACTCACCTCCGAAATTCCCAGGGCAGCCCGGTGGCGTAAACCCATTTGGCGTTCAGGGGATTTTGATAATACACCGCTAGCAGATAATGGCAGCACGGATGAAGCTGAAATCATTTTTGAACCAATAATAATCACAGCTCCATCATGCAGCGGTGTGTTCGGATAAAAAATCTGCAGGAGCAATTCCGCTGACACGTCCGAATCCAACCGCACGCCAGTATTAATATATTCCTCAAGATTGTCGCCACGCTGCAAAACAATCAACGCTCCGTGACGCCGGTCTGATAAGCGTGCGGTTGCAGCTACCACGGAAGATATCGTGTCTTGTATCTCAGCCGGGTTTCTCCCCCGCCCTCCATCCAATATTGCCCCAGCCCTCCCCAATCGTTCTAATGCTCTGCGGATCTCAGGAGCAAAGATAACCGGGATCACAAAGAGCAATGCGGGTAATGTGGTGCGCATCAACCACGAGAAAGCCGGCAGTACCTCAAGGCTGGTCAGCAAACTGATTAATGCGATCACCAGCAAGACACCACGCAGCAGGACCAATGCTTGGGTATCCCGCAACCAGCGCAGAATGATGAAGAAGATCACCGTGACCAGGATCACATCCAGGATTGCAAATGGATCCAGGCGTTCGAAAACAAAGGTAAGGTTTTCGATCAAACTATCGATAACATTCGTCACGGATCAGAGCTCCAAGGTCTTCCCACGTCCAATACGAATCATTCTAAACTGGTTTCATCACCCGATCTCGCCTCAGCTGCTTGAAATACATCACGGTTCCCACGGGCATTGACTCCAGAGCAGCTTCCTCCCAGGCACTGATTTTCAAATCTTGAGGGCTACGTGTACTATACCCGAGGGCGTTCCAAATATTATTATGGCGGCCCATATGAGGTGGTAGAAACAAAAGCAGTGCTTCACTCTGTAATTCTCGCGAAGCTACCTCGATAGCGTCCATCAAAACCCGCACTGCCTCCCCGAGGGCTAATCCGGGCTCTAAATAAACATCGCTTACCCTTGCAACCAGATTCTCAACCTGCCATCCAGCCAAACCCACCAGGCGCAAGTCATCCTTCAAGAGCAGGAAGGCTTTCTCACCAAATGCTGCCATCACATCCTCTTCACTCATCCCCCGGTTGTACTTGCTCACAGCGGTAATAAATTCGGCGATCTCGCTTGCTTGCCTGGGACCTGCTCTTTCAACCCGCAGACCACCTTCCCCGGCAGGTCCAGGTCCTTCTCTTTCAAGCATCCCATCCGGGAAGGTCTTCTGCCATCCCGCCAGGACTTGCTTCCAGGTAGCTTCGAATGAGCCACTGTTTTTTATCACCACATCCGCGGCGTTGATTTTTTCTGCTTGTGGCGGCTGTGCTGCAATACGCTGGCGAGCAACTTCAGCGCTTAGGCCTCGCTTGAGTCTCAAGCGCCTGAGCTGAATTTCCATGGGTGCAGTTGTCACCCAAATATTATCACACGCCGAACCCAAAGGACTCTCCAATAATTTGATCGCCTCCACCACAATGACCTTTTGACTCGCTCGCCGGATCAACAGGTCGGTCGCTTGCTGGACCAGGGGATGTATGATAGCTTCTAATTCTTCAAGCGCTTCTGAATCTGAAAACACTATTTTGCCTAACCGGGTGCGATCAATCTGACCTTCCGGCGTTAGAATCCAGCGCCCAAAGGTTTTCAGGATTGGCTGATAGCCTGGTGCGTCGTTTGCGATAGCGCGATGCGCAAGCGCGTCAGCATCGATGCCATAAGCACCCAGGTGCTCGAGCATCTTCCGCACTACACTCTTCCCGGTGGCAATATTACCGGTTAACCCGATGACAAATTTCCCCGGCCAAGCACTCACCAATGGTTCAGCTCCAAAACTACTCTATTTTATACAAGTGTGTATTCACCAAGGCAATTGGCAGCAAATTCCATGCCAATTGCTTGTTTAATTGAATTTTAGCCTTTGGAATATGGATTGTCAAAGGAAAGGACTATACAAAAATGTATCCCAGCATCACTCCGCCGGGATACGCCTGATCGAGCAGGGAATTTGGGCTCAATTACAGGAATTCTTCCGCATAGTGGCAAGCAACGAAATGGCCCGGTCGTAATTCACGTAGCTCAGGTTCATCAACGGCGCAATCTTCCTTGGCGATCGGGCAGCGGGGATGAAAGCGGCAGCCCGAGGGAGGATTGATGGGATTGGGGATTTCACCTTCCGGCATAGGTTGGGTCCGTCTTTTCAAAGGATCCGGGACGGGGACAGCCGCTAACAATGCTTGCGTATATGGGTGAAGGGGATGACCATATAATTCTTTTAAACCTGAAACTTCAGCTAAACGACCCAAATATAGGATGCCGATGCGATCACAAATGTATTTTGCAGTTGCTAGATCGTGGGTAATAAAAAGGTAAGTAAGATTAAGTTCATCCTTCAGGTCTCGCATTAAATCCAGCAGCAAGGCGCGCACACTAACATCAGCCATGGCGATCGGTTCATCGGCCAGGATCAAATCAGGATTCGTGATCAACGCGCGCGCGATCACCACCCGCTGGCGTTGACCACCGGAAATTTGATGAGGATACTTGGTGAAAAAGAAATATGGGGGTGACAAACCGACGCGTTCCATGATCTTCATCGTGATGTCGCGATATTCGGCAGATTTTTCCGGATAGTGTATCTTGAGTCCATGTGAAATTGCGTCGCCAAGGGTCATCCGCGGGTTTAATGAGGCCATTGGGTCCTGAAAAATGACCTGCATGCGGCGGCGCAAGCGGCGTTGCTCCTCATCATTTAATGAGCCTAAATCAATGCCATCAAAACAGACGGTGCCCTCGGTTGGCTGAATCAAGCCAATGATCATGCGCCCAATGGTCGTTTTTCCACTCCCGCTCTCCCCCGCCAAGCCAAAGACCTCCCCCCGTCGAATGTGAAAAGAAACCCCATCAACCGCGCGCACATAATCAGTGCGTCCAGCAACCAATTGATTGATGAAACCCTGTTGTACAGGGAACCACTTCTTGATATTCTTGACCTCCACGAGGTTGTCCCATTCCATTTCCGAGCAAGGTGTTTTCTTGATCTCATTCATGACAGCACCTTGATGGTTTCTGTATCCTTCTCGGGGTGATCCTGGTAGAGCCAGCAATGCACGAGCCGACCGGGGGCAACCTCCTCAAGTGTAGGCTCAACATGATCGCAGATAGGCATAACAGACGGGCAGCGAGGGTGAAATCGACACCCTTTGGGTGGATGGGTAAGGTTTGGGGGTTCACCTGGCATCTTGTATAACTCTTCCTCATCGTCTAATAGTATGCTGGGTACAGATTTCATCAACCCGCGCGTATAAGGATGCAGAGGATCGTGAAAGACTTTTTCAACTGACCCTACCTCGGCCACTCGACCCGCGTACATGACTGCTACCCGGTCGGCTACTTCAGCCACCAGTGCAATATTATGCGTGATCATCAAGATCGTTACGCCGAATTCATCCCGGATTTCCCGCAACTGGTCAACAAGGTTTGCCTCTACGATCACATCCAATGAGGTTGTTGCTTCGTCAGCGATGATCAAATGCGCTTTAAGTACCAATCCCAAACCGACCATCACCCTCTGGCGCATACCACCTGATAGATGGTGCGGATAATCCGTGAGCCGCCGCTGCTGTATCCCCAGGCGCTCGATCAAGACCCTGATGCGGTCCATTGCCTGTTCTATTTTCGTTTGCGGTTCATGGACCTGGATTGCTTCAATCAAATGCTGATCGATGCGCTGGACTGGGTTGAGACTGGTCATCGGGTCTTGAAAGATCATGCTGACCTGGCGACCGCGAAAGTCCCGCAGCCGGTCATCGTCGAAAGTCATAATATCCTCACCTTCAAAGATGATATGACCATTGACGATTTCACCCGGGGGAGAGATCATGCGCATCAACGCCTTGCCAAACGTGCTTTTACCGCACCCACTTTCACCTACCAGACCTAATATCTCACCGCGGTAAATATCGAATGACACATAATCCACGGCACTCACTGGCCCCAGGCGGGTTTGGTAATTGACACAAAGATTCCTGACCTGAACCAGGACTTCATTTTGATCAGCCATATCCTATAACTCCGAAAGCCGGGGATTGAGAATTTCCGACAAGCTCTCTCCCAGCATACTGAATGCCAGGGTGACCATGGTCACCATCAGACCTGGGAAAGTGATCAACCACCAGGCCCGGCGCACATAATCCTGTCCCCGTGCCAGATCAATACCCCAATCCGGGGTGTCCGGAGGCAGGCCAAAACCGAGGAAGCTCAACCCCGCCTCGGTCAGGATAGCATCGGCGACATTTACCGAGAAGATGATCACCACCGAAGGAATCACGTTCGGAAATATATAACGCCAGAGAATGGTGCGTGACTTTGCGCCCAGACTTTGCGCAGCTTCAATGTACAGTTCTTCCTTTACCGAAAGCACCTGGCCCCGCACAATCCGGAAATAAGTAGGAATATACAAAACAGCAATCGCAATGATAATATTGGTGATACCGGCGCCTAAAACTGCTGCGATGGAAATAGCCAGGATCAACCCGGGGAATGCATACAGGCTGTCCATGATCAATGTTAAAACACGATCCAACGATCCCCCAACGTAAGCACTGATTAATCCCAGGGGTACGCCGATTACCAAGGCGAATAATGCGGAACTTAATCCAACGATCAATGCAATCCGTGTCCCCCAAATAATGCGGCTTAAGATATCCTGCCCGATTTGATTGGTACCCAGCACAAAACCACTTTCTGCTGCTTCACGTAATCCGCTGGCGACTTCGAGAGCAGGATAATTTTCCATGACCCCTTCCAGCTCCTGTGGTGAAGCAACGAAGCCATCGACCTCACCTGCCTGCAGGGCATCCAGCCCTTCCTCGAGTGTTTCAAACCGTTTCGGCCGCGGTTGGTAGCGCACACCTTCTTCAGCCGTCGCGTTCAGTTCATCCAGCGCATCCCGTAATGCCTGGCTGGAAGGCGTCGCAACCTGGTAACCGATGTAATTGCTGCTGTCCGCTATCTGGCGAAGCGATGTCACTCCGGAATCTACTGTGGTGACAAGTACATAAGAAGAAGGTGGTTCTCCTGGCGCCAGTAGCGAGGGCCCCACTTCAGCCCGCGGATCATGGGGCGCAAACCACTGCGGGAAAAACCCCACAATAATGACAAATAACAATAATAGAGCACTGAATACCACAAACCACCAGTCACCACCATACCACTTGCGCGCCATTAACATACGCCGGACTATACCAACCTGATCCAGCTCCAGCATCCAATCTGGGACCGTCTCCGCAGAGGGTGAGAATTCAAAATCCGATTGTGTTTTTGACATTAGAGTTATCCATATTGAGATGAGGTTGGAAATTATGATGACTAATAACGGATACGCGGGTCAATAAAGGCGTACAGAACATCCATGGCAAGACTGATGCCAGCCACAAAAACAGCAAACACGGCAATGGTTGACTGAACGGCAGTATAATCTCGCAATTGGATGCGCGTGACCAGGTAGCGGCCGATCCCGGGCCAGGAAAAGGTGGTCTCAGTAAGCACTGCCCCTGCCATCAGAATAGCCAGCTGCAAACCGATCAATGTCAGGATGGGGATAAATGTGTTGCGCAAAGCGTGCCGGTATGCCAGGCGCCCCTCTGGTATCCCTCGGGCCCGACCAGCAGTGATGAAATCCGCGTGCAGCATCTCGATCATGTTCACCCTCGTCAGCCGGATAAAAACTCCAGCCAGTGCCAAACCCAGCGTGGTCGCGGGCAAGATCAGGTGGCGCAGGGCTGATACTAGTGCTGCCCAGTTGCGGGTCAGGATGGCATCCAGGATATAAAAATTGGTAATGGAATTAAAGTTAATCAGCAGCAGGGGATCCATCCGCCCAGCTAGAGGCAAGAGATTGAGGCGTACGGAAAAGATGATTTGAAATATGAGTCCCATGAAGAAGATTGGGATGGAATAGACGATGATGCTGAATAAGCGGATACCGAAATCAATCGGTTTCTTGCGCCTCGTGGCAGCATAAGCCCCCAACCCTATACCCACGACTGCGGTGAAAGTCATTGCAGGTACAGTCAGTTCGATCGTCGCAGGAAGTTTCTCGCCCAGCTCCTGGATGATGGGACGCTCGCCCTGAGTGAGGGCAGTTCCAAAATCCAGGGTGACTGTCTTCCACAAGAAATCAAAGTACTGCACGTAAAGCGGACGGTTGAGTCCCAGGCGTTCAGCGATGCGATCAGCCTGCTCGGCACTGACCCGCGGTCCGAGCTGGGAACGGATCGGATCACCCGGTAGAATGCGCATGATGAAGAAGACAAATGTGATCAAGATCAGCACCATGGGGATGGTGAGCAGCAAGCGAGTGATCAAGAAATTACGGAAGGAAGCAGACATGCGCGTAGCTCCTGGAGGATAATAAATTAAGGGGCGAGGACTTGCCCCGCCCCTTAAAAACGATCATGCTATCAACCCATTGGTCGGGGTTAAGCTCGAGGCTTCTAACTCGAACTTATGGCACATCACACGCGTGTGTTTCAGTCCAATTTTCCACGCCCAATGGATAGCAGTGATTGAACACCATGTAACGCAGAGACGGGGCATCAACCTTGGTGACAGTCAAGCCCTCAACATCCATCAAGCGGGTGGCTTCTACTGGTCCCAAGATACGCCAGGCGATGTCAATCTCGCCGCTCTCGACAGCATTCGACATGGTGGTCGGGTCGGCAAAGTAGCGCACAATCACATTGGGGATGAGAGGCGCATCGCCATAGTAATTCGGATTGGCTTCCAGAACCAACTGCTCACCAGGAGTGTAGGAGACCATGCGGTAAGCACCATTCCCATCGATGCTCTCTGGGAATTGGACGATCTCATCCACCGGGAACTGGTTAGGGTTCGCCGGGATGAAGGGTGCAGTTGCAGACAGGGCGGGGAAGAAGCCAAAAGTATCCTTCAGGTGATAGGCCACCGTCAGATCATCCACTGCTTCCACGCTGTCCACGTACACCTGGATCAAACCGGAAACCTGACCTTCTAGGGTGTTGAGGCGATCCCATGAATCAACATAAGTCTGGGCGTTGATCGGGGTACCATCCGCAAATTGGAGGCCTTCACGCAGTGTATAGGTATAGGTTAAACCATCTTCGCTGACCGTTGGTAATTCGGCAGCTGCACCGGGCACCAGATCGGCTGTACCAGGTACGTATTTCAAGAGTGGCTCGCCTGTATTCTTGAGAATCTCCCAGTCATGAGTTGCATAGGCATCCTGGGGATCCAGGCTGTTGACCTCGTCGGTGGTACCGATGATGATCGTGTCAGCACTGCCAGATACTGGCTCGGCACCCTCACCAAAGCTGACCACATCATATGAAAATTCGAATGGAGCGCCGATGGCAACACCTTCGACACCATTGCGTACGGTGATGAATTCCGGTTCCCAGAACAAAGGAATGGTAGGCAGATCCACAGCATAAAAATCGCCAAGTTCTTTGTAGGTCTCTTCACGCACAGCGGGGTCGGACGAAGCAGCACCCCTCAACAACAGAGCGTCCATCTCCTCGTTGCAATAGAAAATGCCGTTATCATTCGATGCACCGCAGGAGGCAAATGGCGAGAGCCAGGTTTCCGGATCGACGAAGTCAGGGAACCAACCCAGCATAAAGAAGGGCAGTTCACCGGCTACGAAGCTGTCCACGTACTCGGCCCAGTTCTGGCTGACCAGCTCAACCTGCACCATACCGGTCTCTTCTAATTGTTCCTTGATTACCTGCATGACGTCAGCCGTGGTGGTTCCATAGTGTTCTGGCGGGTACCACAGCTCAAAAACGAAGGGATTCTCTTCCGAGTATCCTTCCTGGGTGAGCAGCTCTTTCGCCATTTCCAGGTCACGCGTACCATATTTTTCCAGGAATGGCTCGGTAGCATATGGGTATCCAGGGGGTACCATGTGATAAGCAGGAGGGTTGCGCCCTTCGAAAACTCGATCGACGATTACCTCACGGTCGATGGCCGCCGCGACTGCCTGGCGTAAACCTTGCGTCCATAAAGGTCCTTCTGCCATGGGAGCTTCGGTTGGCTCTTCCATCGGTGCTTCGGTCGGTTCCTCCATGGGAACTTCTGTCGGCTCTTCCATGGGAGCTTCTGTCGGCTCTTCCATGGGCGCTTCCGTGGCGACAACTTCTTCAGTCGGCGCTTCGGTTGCTGCCGGTGCGCAGGCGGCCAGCACCAGGCTGGCTACCAGGAGCACTGCAAACAATGCAAAAATTTTCTTGTGTTTCATCTTTCTCTCCTCTTTAAATCGTTATCACTGTTGTGCTTCTCATTAACTGTGCAATAGGATAAATATCTCTCCACGTCACCTCCTTTGCGAATATTAGGATTAATTAATTGAGCTGCTGGGTTATTATTATACAATATTCTAGTGTGCAGCCAGATATTAGGTTCTTCCAGTCGAAGAGACCCTTATAACTCTTACTGATTATATACAGGGTAGGTTCAAAATCAATTTATCTAAAAATACGCAGTTTGTCAACTTATAATATGACACCTGACACTTATAAAGGAATATTTAGATTGATACAATCTAATTAGGTTGATTAATGCAATTAAAGGAGTTATTTATGGCCGAGAAATCCTGGCAAACATTAAAGGTTCAATACTGCCACCACGTAGATGAAGAAGTCGGTTTAGAAGCCGAATTGGTATTTCCATCCGAGTACATGCCAGATCAACCGCCGCGCATCCTGGCTCACCGCTGCTCTCACGGCCTCTCCTGCAACCTGGATGGACGCCCCAGCTGTCTCTGGGCTGGGACCAACCCGGCTTACGATCCATTCATTGTGAAGGATTAGAGTTCAAGCCCCAATTATCTAGCAATTGACACCATCATCAAGAAAGATCCCACACCTTTGTATGGGATCTTTTTTTGGAGTTTCACATTTCTTCACTCGCAAGAGAGTTACCCGAGCTTATCCGGGATTGGCAATCCCATTCTCTTAATCTTGCGTAGGATTCTTAATCCTAATTGAGCACTTTTTGTATCAAGGGAGCGCACTGCTCATTTGATCACCCCCAGTTTTCGTCCTACATTGGCAAATCCTTCCAGCCCTTGATCAAGGTCTTCTTGTTCGTGAGCAGCAGAGATCATCACGCGGATGCGGGCTTTGCCGCGCGGCACGGTTGGAAAACCGATCGACATGCCAAATACACCAGCCTTGAAAAGCTCCCGGCTGAATTCCTGGGCCAGGGAAGCTTCACCCAACATCACCGGTGTGATCGGCGTGGTGCTCGCACCTGTATCAAAGCCCAGCCTGAGCATTTCTTCTTTGAAGTAGCGCGTGTTCTCCCATAACTTATCGACCAGCTCTGTGGATTCCTCGAGGATATCCACCGCGGCCAGGCAGGCTGCCACGTCAGGAACTGTCATCGCGGATGAAAACAAGAATGGGCGCCCGCGTTGTCGAAGCCATTCAATGATTAATGGATCCCCGGCGACAACACCGCCAACGACCCCAAAAGCTTTTGAAAGTGTACCAACCTCAACATCCACCTTACCGTGCAGCCCATAATGGTCAACGATCCCCCGCCCTCCGGTTCCCAGGACTCCCTCCCCATGC
>Ga0316578_10000420_pt1 | contig 13902 bp, 14 predicted proteins | sample J0NA_2_FD_203076 | JGI IMG/M metagenome (GOLD analysis project Ga0316578, IMG submission 203076) | Rhizosphere microbial communities from salt marsh grasses in Alabama, United States - J0-2_160517rDrC | ecosystem: Host-associated > Plants > Roots > Rhizosphere | place: USA: Alabama | collected... | reverse complement strand
ATGAAAATTAAAAAGCTCTGAAATGAAAATTATTATTGCCAAAACTTCCGGATTTTGCATGGGCGTTCGCCGGGCAGTCGAAATGGTGCTGGATGCACCCGAGGATCACCCGAATCCCATTTCGACATATGGCCCGCTGATTCACAATCCTCAAGTTCTTGAAATTTTGGAAGAAAAAGGTATATCCGCTTTCAATGAAACCCCTCAGCAGGGCTCGGGTACGGTACTCATCCGGGCCCATGGCGTACCGCCGGAGACCCGGGATGAGCTAAAAAAAGCAGGCTTTAACGTTATCGATGCAACCTGCCCGCGGGTGATCAGGGTGCAGACGATTATCAAAAAGCACCTGAAAAAAGGATTTGCTTCCATCATCGTCGGTGACAAGAATCATCCGGAAGTTATCGGGTTGCACGGTTATGGCGGTGATAAAAGCTATGTCGCCAAAAATATTGATGAACTGGTAGCGCTGCCCCGTTTTGAAAATGCCATTATCGTCGCTCAAACGACCCTCAACACCCACCTCTGGCATGCGGTTAAAAAATGGGCGGCCGAAAACCACCCGCACTATAAAATTTTTGAGACCATCTGCGATTCTACAGAACGTCGACAGGCAGAGGTTCAACGCCTGGCTCAATCAGTGGATGCCGTCATTGTGGTCGGCGGCCACAACAGCGGCAATACCAAAAGACTGGTTGATATTGCCCGCCAGACCGGCAAACCGGCCTTTCACATCGAAAGCGAGGTAGATCTGAACGGCCTGGACATGGCGGCCTTGACCAGCGCCCGCCAGATCGGCATAACCGCCGGCGCATCTACACCCAACTGGGTCATCAAAAAAGTTTACCGGGCTTTAGAGGCCTTGCTCTTCAAACGCAAACAGGGTTGGCGGCGGGTTTTATTTGAGATCCAGCGAGCGATGCTGCTGACCAATATTTATGTGGCCGTCGGAGCCGGCGCATTGTGTTATGCCTGCAACAAACTTCAGGGAATTCATCAGAGTTTTCCCTATATTTTAATTTCGATGCTGTATGTTCAATCCATGCACATCCTCAATCATCTGACAGACGCCCGTGCCGACCGTTTCAATGATCCTGACAGGGCCGAATTTTATGATCGTCATAAGACCCTGCTCGCCATATCGGCGATGCTTTCGGGCGGGGCCGGTGTGATCATTGCCTACCATATTGGCCGGTTTCCCTTTTTGGCCCTGTTGATCATGAGCCTTCTGGGGCTGTCTTACAACCTGAAGATAATTCCGCAATGGCTGGCGGGAATCAAATTTCGTAAATTAAGGGACATCCCCGGCTCGAAGACGCTTTTGATTGCAATGGCCTGGGGGATGGTAACAGCCGTTCTGCCCCCACTTTCCAAATTCGGCACCATCAACTGGGTAAATGCACTGGTGGCGCTGTGGGCCGTCGGGATGGTATTTGTCAGAACCGCCTTTTTCGATATACTTGATATGCAGGGCGATCGACTTGTCGGCAAAGAAACCATCCCGATTCTTCTGGGAGAAAAGCGGTCAATGCGCCTGCTTAAAACAATGTTGATGGTATTGATCGCAACATTGGTTATTTCGAGTGCTTTTCAACTGACATCGAGCCTGGGTTTTTTCCTGATCATATGCCCCCTGCTGATATCGATTATTATTTTTGCGTATGAACGGGCGTTGATGTTTCCGGGCATTCGACTTGAATTTTTGCTCGAAACCCAGTTTCTGGTGGCGGGTATCATATCCTTTGCGTGGGTGTGGATCGCCTAAAGATGGCTTCAGGTGTTCCGCCGGAGGCGGATCAGCAAACAGATGACAGAGAACAGAAAACAGATAGAGTGCTTCATCTTCCAGTTTTTACCATCTGTCCTCTGGCATCTGACTTCTGTCCTCTGAAAACTTAAACCGGGGACGGAGATCGTTGCAGCGCCTGGCAGGTGAAAGAATCATCTTGCGGAACGCTCTTTTTTTAGCCTGAATTCGGGCTCTTTTCCGGCCAGAAGCCGTTTAACGTTATCCCGATGACGGATAAAAATAAAAAGGGCAACAATACCTGCGGTGGCGGTCATTATCGCTGAATCAGCGGCTATCCATACCGCAAGCGGCAGGACCGCAGCGGCTGAAAGCGAGCCAACTGAAACCCGCCGGGCCATGGACAGCATGGCAATGAAAACGGCGCCAGCGGCCACAACTGCCCCGGGTGAAACCACTGCAAAACACCCAGCGGCGGTGGCAACCCCCTTGCCGCCATCGCGAAATTTTAGATATACCGGGAAAAGATGGCCCAAAAAAGCAGCCAGCGCAATGGTTGCCAGATAAATATCAGCGGGCCCGCCGGCCGGACCAAATGCCACTCGTGCAAGATAAACCGGAATGGCGCCTTTTAACATATCGCCGGCCAATGTCAGCAAACCCGGTTTTACCCCGGATTGCCGGGTTACGTTGGTCGCCCCGATATTCCCGCTGCCCTTCAGGCGGATATCTTCTCGGGTAAAGATGCGGCTTAAAATCAGGCCCCAGGGGATAGAGCCCAACAGATAGGCAAAAAGCAGCAGCCCGCTGAACGTCCACTCGGCATATGATTTCGGTTCCGGCATGTAAATTGCCTCTGCTTTATAGTGGTTGTTATAAGCTTATACCATTATATCAGCACAGATCAAGAACAGGGATTAAATCCCAAAAAAACCGATCACGAGTCAAAGCATGGAGCCCATTCAAATTCCAATCGAAGATGTCCTGGATCTGCATACTTTTCAGCCGAAGGATATTGCGGATCTGCTCGAAAACTATTTTGATGAATGCCTCAAAGCCGAAATTTTTTCGGTACGGGTCATCCACGGCAAAGGCAAGGGCATTCAAAAAAGACAGGTCCACCGCATTTTGCAAAAAAACCCGCAGGTCAAAAGCTTCAAAGACGCGCCCCCGGAAGCCGGCGGGTGGGGGGCGACCCTGGTGGAGTTAAAGCCGACGGTGGACGAAATCGGTTGAAAAAATAAAAGGGTTTCAACACCCTGATGTTTGGGATATAATTTGGGGTGTGATGGCGGGTACCCGCCTTCGCTATAGCTGCGGCGCGCCATGCGGTGTCCCGCCCTGCACGCGAGATCCATCCGATGTCAAAGGCAGGGTCAGCCACCGCGCCGACCTTTCGTAACAACCATAACAACCAATTTTAAAATAACCGATCAAAAAAGTAATCTGGATATGAATATTAACTTTCAGCGCAAAGTGGATCGATATATCGGCGCATTTATCTGTCGGATCTTTACCCTAGTTTACCGTAAAAGCAAAGATGAGGATGACGGGTTTCAGGCCAAGAAGTTTCTGGTAATTCTGCTCTCCGAGATGGGAAGCCTTGTTCTAGCCTATCCGATGTTTCGGCAGATAAAAAAGCGCTACCCCGAAGCCGAGCTGTATGGGCTCTTGTTTGAAAAAAACAAAGAGGTATTGTCCCTGCTGAATGTCACCGCGCCCGAAAATATTTTGACCATCCGCGATACCAGTTTTGGCGTCTTTACCATTGACTGCCTGCGCGTGTTGAATCGAATTCGCAAACTCAAAGTTGATGTGGTGATCGATTGTGAACTGTTTGCCAGAATCAGCAGCATATTTTCATTTCTAAGCGGCGCCAGGATCCGCGTCGGCTTTCATCCCCACACCCAGGAAGGCCTGTATCGCGGCAATTTTATTAATCGCCCGGTGTTGTTCAATCCCTATCGCCATATGTCCAGGCAGTTTCTAACCCTGGCAGCGGCCGTTGATTCCGTCGGCGTGCCCAAGGCCAAACAACCGCCGGGCCGCACGAGTCTAAGAGCGCCGCTTATCGATTTTGCCCGGGATGAAATTGATGCCATGCAGGCCAGATTGCGGACCGATTTCAGTGCCGTTGCCGATAAGCCTCTTGTGCTGATTTACCCCGGCGGCGGCATCCTGCCGATTAGAGCCTGGCCCCGCAATTACTACAGCCAGGTTGCCGCTGAGCTGATCAAAAAAGGATATGCGGTGGGCATCGTCGGGCTGGAACAAGACCGAGAACTGGCCCGCGCCATTCTATCGAAATGCAATAACCCGGCCTGTATTGACCTGACCGGATATACCCGAACGGTGAGCGAACTTATGCTGATCTTTCAATTTGCCGCACTATTGATCACCAATGACGGTGGTCCGGGGCAATTCGCCGCCATGACACCCATTCCGACCATTATATTTTACGGCCCGGAAACGCCCGACCTGTATAGCCCGGTCGATGAGAAAGCCACGATATTCTATAACCCCCTGCCCTGTTCTCCCTGCCTGACCGCTTACAATCACCGCAATTCACCCTGCGACGGGGATAATCTGTGTTTAAAACAAATCCCGCCCGATCAGGTGCTTAAAAAAGCGTTTGAAATTCTGGAAGAATCATAAATCATCCCGCAGCGGGTTGCTAAACAGTTATCTTTCCGATCTTTGCTCCGCCTGTCACGACAACCGTTCAGACATTGTTTAATCGGACAGTTTCGATTTGACGGCCCGGCATCAAAATGATATTTCAGCTTTAAAGATAAGGCCAGAACAACGGTTATCGGACCCGGAAAACGCAGTCCCGGGCCGCTGAATCGATTTTGACTTTCAACGTCACTATCGCAGTCGACTGAGGAGTGTTTTACAAAACCATCATTACCTAAAAAGGAGGTTCGCCATGATGAAAAAGCTAGCATTTATTGTAATGGCAGTTATTTTCGCAGCCCCGATCTGGCTTGGCAGCGGCCATGCCGCCGACACAATCAAGATCGGCTTCAACGCGCCTTTGACCGGCTTTGCCGCATCAGACGGCAAGTCCGCATCCGAGGGAGCGAAACTCGCGGTCGAGCAAGTCAACGCGGCAGGGGGAATCAACGGCAAAATGCTCGAACTGGTGATCTACGACGATCAGGCCAAGCCGGCCCAGGCGATCCCCATCGCCAACAAACTCATCGGTCAGGACAAGGTGGTCATCGGCGTATCCGGCAGTTATTCCGGCCCGACGCGATCTGCCGCCGGCGTTTTTCAGGAAGCGAAAATTCCTTATATTTCTGCCTATGCCATCCATCCGGACATCACCCGGGCCGGTAATTATGTCTTTCGGACCTCCTTTCTGGGAGACGTTCAGGGGCGCGGCGGCGCCAAACTGGTCGGAGATATTCTGGGAAAAAAGAATGTCGTCATCATCACTTTACAAAATGATTTCGGAAAATCCTTGGCAGCCGGTTTCAAGGATAAGGCGGCTGATTTTGGCATCAAGATTATCAATGAATATGAGTATTCCATAAAAGACCGCCAGTTCGGCTCAATCGTGGCCAAGGTTAAGGCGGACAATCCGGATGCGATCTATGCCTCTGGATACTATTTTACCGCCGGACCCCTCGTCAGCCAGCTGCGGGCCGCCGGTGTGACCGTCCCCATCATCGGGCAGGAAGGATATGATTCCCAGAAATTCATCGAAATTGCCGGGCCCGCTTCCGAAGGCGTTATCATCACCACCAGCCTGGACCGGGACTCGGATGTGCCTGAAACCCGCAATTTCATTAGCGCCTTTGAAAAAAAGGCCGGTTTTAAGGTCGATATGGTGGCAGCTTCGGCCCACACCGCCATTATGGTCGCAGCCGATGCATTGAAGCGTGCGGGCACCACCGATCCGGAAGCGCTGCGCAAAGCCATCGCTACGACCAACCTGAAAGCATCTACCGGCACCATCTCATTCAACCAACTGGGCGAGGTGGTGAAATCCGTGCAGAACCAAGTTGTCAAAGACGGCAACTGGCACAGGCACTCGGTCATCAATGACCCGGCTTTGCTGGCGCCTCCGGACAAATAGTCCGCCTGCAGGGATGTTAAAGTAGCAAGCTTCGCTAAAATCCGGGGAAAACTCCGATGTCCGTCAATCTCAGATGACAACCCGCTTGGGAGGCAATGATTTGCTGCATCTGGAACTGCTCATTCAGGGACTGATCTACGGTAGCATGTATGCGATCATTGCCGTCGGATTGACGCTGGTATATGGTTTGCTGCGCATTCTGCACGTCGCGCATGCCGGTCTCTTCGCCCTGGGCGCCTACCTTGGTTTGCTGATCACCAATGCGACTGGAAGTTTGGTTCTGGGCATGCTCTCGTCTGCCATTATGGTCGGCATCGGGGGCATGCTCATGTATCGCCTCTGTTACCAGCCCATTCTCAATCGTCCTCCTCACGTCGCCCTGATCGCCTCCATCGGCCTGTTTATCGCCATGGAGGAAATCTTTCGCCTAATTTTCGGGCCCTACGGCCTGACCTACCACCATCCGCCGCTCCAGTCACAGATCACATTCAGCGGTATCCACTTGCGGGCTGCGGAACTCGGCATGGTCATTGCTGCGGTGGGGCTTCTGGGCATCTTATCGTATCTGTCCCAGAACACCCGGACCGGAATCGCATGGCGCGCCACGGTGGACGATTCTGAAATGGCAAAGTCCTTCGGTATCGACACCATCAAGGTTCGATATCTGAATTTCTTCATCGGTTCAGGCCTGGCTGCGGTGGCCGGAATTTTTATCTCGCTGCTCAGCAACCTGGTGGAGCCGACCATGGGAGCTGTCCCCGCCTATAAGGCGCTGGCGATTATCGTATTGGGGGGCTTAGGCAACGTCAAAGGCACCCTCATCGCCTCTTTGCTGCTGGGCGTAGTCGAGGCTTTCGGCACCATATACATCGGTTCGATTTTGGATCGAGACGCGATCGCATTCGCATTTCTTATCGTGGTTTTGATGATCCGGCCGCAGGGCCTGTTCGCCGGGAGATAGATCATGGGAATCTATGAAATCAGTCTGGCCACCGTTGTGGGGATCAATATTATTCTGGCCCTGGGGCTCAACATGATTTCAGGTTTTTGCGGACAGATTAGCCTGGGGCACGCCGCTTTCTACGGTGTTGGCGCATATACGGCCGCCCTGTTTGCCAAGGCCGGCAGCCCCCTTCCTGTGGCGATTTCGGCCGGCATGATCGCAGCCGGCATTGTGGGTCTGATCGTGGGCCTTGCCAGCCTGCGGGTGCGTCACGACTTTCTGGCCATAACCACCATGGGGGTTGGGTTTTTGTTTCTGGGAATTGTCCGCCAGCAGGAAATCCTGGGCGGTGAACTGGGCATTTCCGCAATCCCTTCATCGGGCTTTAGCAAAATCGGATACCTGGTCCTGGTTTTGACCCTTGCAGCCCTGGTGACCGCTTTCAGTTTGTGGATCAAACGGTCGTGGATGGGCTTTGCCTTTGATGCGGTGGCTGACGATGAAGACACCGCCAGAGTAGTGACCGTCGATGTGAGTGCTTACAAATTGGCCGCTTTTGCCATGGGCACGGCCATGGCCGGTGTTGCCGGCGGATTGTACACCTTCTTTGCGCGGTTTTTGATGCCCGATGATTTCGGTTTCATCACATCGATCACCGTACTTTCGATGGTGGCCGTGGGGGGGATCGGATCGGTTTTCGGTGTGATCATCGCCACCATCATGCTTACGCTGATGCCGGAATTTTTTCGTTTTATCAGCGACTATAAACTGCTGGTATATGGCGCGCTCCTTTTTGCGGCCATGCGGTTTGCGCCAGAGGGCCTGGCCGGAATGGCGCAAAGCTTGCTGGTGCACCTAAAACTGAAAACCCGGGCCGAAGAGGAGGTGACCTGATGAGCACGATCCTTGATATCCGAAATGTCACTGTCCATTTCGGCGGTGTCGTGGCTCTGGACAACGTTTCATTTAAGGTGAACCGGGGAGAATTTCTTTGCCTGATTGGTCCCAACGGTGCCGGTAAAACCACCATGTTGCGAGCGGTTACCGGCGTCATCAAACCTCAGACGGCACAGGTGCTGCTTGCCGGCAAAGATATTTCTCACCTGCCGACTTACAAAAGAGCACGCTTGGGACTCGCTTTGACTCACCAAATCGTACGACCCTTTCGGTCAATGTCCGTGCTGGACAATGTCGCCCTGGCAGCCGGATATCGCCGCATCGCCCGGGTTTTAACTGCCATGGCCACGGTGGATCGATCGACCGAACGCAGGCAGGCCCGTAAATACCTTGAGCTGGTCGGAATCGATGAGGTCGCTCAAAAAAGTGCAGTGGGTCAACCGCTGGGAGTCACCAAGCGGCTTGAGGTCGCCCGCGCCCTGGCCCTTGAGCCGAAAGTGCTGCTGCTGGACGAACCACTGGCCGGTCTCAACAGTGTTGAAGCCGTCCGTTTCGCCGATACCGTGGCGGACATCAACCGGCAAGGTCTCACCGTGGTGATGATTGAACACAACCTGGGTGAAGTGCTGCGGGTCGGTCAGCGCCTGGTGGTTCTGGACAACGGCTGCAAAATCGCCGACGGGCCACCGGCCGAGGTGATGCGCAATCCGAAAGTTCGAGCCGCTTACGTTGGAAAGGAGTAACAGAATGCTGCGGCTTGAATCTTTGAGTTGCGGATACGGAGAGATGACGGTCGTGCACGGGCTGACGCTGAATGTCCCGGATGGCGAAATCACCGCCCTGCTGGGTGCAAACGGCGCGGGTAAGTCCTCCACGATTATGTGTATCGCCGGGCATGTCGCGGTGATTGAAGGCCGTATCATTTACAAAAAAATGGATATCACCCACGCAACACCCATGGAAAGAGTTTCGGCGGGTATTGCCGTGGTGCCCGAAGGTCGGCGGCTGTTTCCCAGCCTGACGGTTGAAGAAAATCTGGTCGTAGGGGGGTACAGTCGCCCCCGGGACTTCACCCGGCAAGGCATCGACCAGGTTCTGGCCCTTTTCCCCAGACTGGGCGAAAGGCTCGGACAGCTGGCAGGGTCGCTTTCCGGAGGTGAGCAACAAATGCTGTCCATCGGCCGTGCAATGATGTCGCGACCGCAAATGCTGCTTATCGATGAGCTCTCACTGGGTTTGATGCCGAAAATCATCGATATTTGCTATGAAGCCATCACTGAACTGAAAAGAGAAGGGCTGACAATCCTTCTAATCGAACAAAGCACCCAGCGTGCGCTTGAAGTTGCCGACCGTGTCTGCGTGCTGGAATCTGGAAAAGTCGTTTGGAAAGACACGGCCGAGAAGGCAAGAGACAGTGCCCAATTGATTGACGCGATCCTTGGGTTGCAAGAGGAGAAGACGCCGTAATATCTAGAACCCATCTCAAAAATAATGGGTCGACCTGATGCGCAATCCTCACTTCACCCGTTTGACCTTGGTGATCACAATAGGATCGGCCGGCACATCACGGAACGGGCCGCGGGTACCGGTTTTGACCCCGGAGATAGCCGCCACCACGTCCATGCCCTCAGCCACATGCCCAAATACCGCATAGCCCCAGCCCTGGGGGGATTTGCCCTTGTGATTCAGGAAATCATTGTTTTTGGTGTTGATGAAAAACTGGGCCGTGGCGCTGTGCGGGTTCGAGGTGCGCGCCATGGCGATGGTGCCGCGTTCGTTTCGCAAACCGTTGTCGGCCTCATTGTCAATCGGCGCTCCAGCTTCCTTGCGCTTCATATCTGCGGTAAAGCCCCCGCCCTGGATCATGAAGTTGGGTATTACGCGGTGAAAAATGGTGCCGTTGTAAAATCCGGCGTCCACATATGCCAAAAAATTCTTAACGGTTTTGGGCGCCCTGTCTGCAGCCAACTCCAGTATAATTTTCCCTTTGGTCGTATCCATCTCTACTCTTGGATTATCGCCGGCAATTGCTGCAAAAGCGACTGTCAAAACAATCATAATCAAAATCAATGTGCGTTTCATAGATCCTCCTTGCATGGGTGATTGTTTGCCGTCATTCTTGGGAAAATCAGGGGCACCTCTGGAATTCACAAAGTCAAATGCGTGGTCGTTGATGGTTGCGAGGCCTCTGGTAGCAGTGTAATCGCGATCTTTTTGGGTCAGCTCGAATTTTAACCTGAATTTGGAATTTTTAAGAGAAAAGAGTTTATTGCGAATAATTGTATCCTGCGAAGACGTCATTTAAAAAAACAACCCAGGAAGCGTCTTAAGATTAACGGGTCAATAATCCACCCGTTCTTTTAATTCTTTGCCGCTCTTAAAAAATGGCAGTTTCTTGGGAGCGACCTGAACGCTTTCGCCGGATTTAGGATTTCTGCCCTGGTAGGATCGGTATTCCTTAACATAAAAAGAGCATAATCCGCGAATTTCGACCCGGTCACCCTTGGCAAGCGCTTCAGACATACTGTCGAAGAATAGATCAACAATCGCTGCCGCTTCCTTCTTTGAAAGCCGGCATTCATTTTTCAGCATGTCAATGAGTTCCAGTTTATTCATAATGTCTCCATTGATACGGGTATAGGTAAAGTTACAGAATTACGATTTACTTCGCTGGCATCACCCCGATATGCTAAATAATACGCGACCCGGCAAAAACAGTCAAGGATTTCTGATAGTTCTGTCTCTGCCCTGGAATAAAATTAAGGATGATTGGAATAATTGTTACGGTTGATGCCGGTACTGAGATTTGATCACTCTTTTCAGAATTTTGCCGGTCGGACTCTTCGGGAGCTGCTGCACAAACTCTACTGAACGGGGCTTTTTGTATCCCGCGATGGTCTTTTTGCAAAGATCTATGATTTCATCCTCCGTCACTTTCATTCCTTGTTTTAACACAACAAAAGCCTTGACCGATTCTCCCCAATATTCATCGGGAACACCGATAACCGCTGTTTCCAAAACAGCTTTATGCGTATAAATGACTTCTTCGATTTCCCGGGGATAGATATTCTTCCCTCCGCTGATGATCATGTCATGCTTGCGGTCTATGATGAAGACATATCCCTGTTCGTCGAACCTGCCGAAATCCCCCGTGTAAAGCCACCCATTCTTTATCGTTTTGGCCGTTTCTTCAGGAAGATTCCAATATCCGATGGTCATCGCTTCGCTGCGTACGATGATTTCACCGACTTCGCCTCTGACAAGGTCATTTCCCATCATATCGACGATTCTTATTTCGTAATCCAAAACGGCGCGCCCTGCGGAGGCGAGCCTCGCCATTTGGGCTTCGGATCCCTCGAGTATGTGATCCTCAGGTTTTAAGGCCGTTGTGCAGGGACCGGTTTCGGTCTGACCGTACATCTGGACAAACTGGCAGTGAAACCGATTCATTGCTTTTTTGAGCAGCTCCACCGGCATGGGCGAAGCGGCATAGATGATCAATCGCAGTTGGCTAAGGTCGTACTTTTTCAGACTTGCAGTCTGCAACATGGCGTTTATCATCGTCGGCACAAACTGACATGTGGTGATTCTCTCTGTGGAAAGGATGTCAAAAATTTCCCGGGAGTCAAAACTGCCCTCTCTGCGGATGACGATTGTATTGGCCATAAGGATGTGTCGCAAATTGTCGGCAAAGGTTACGTGGTAAAAGGGGAATAAAAACAGCGCACGGTCGTCGTATTTTATGCCCAGCTCGAGGGCGCTGCTCATCATATTGATCACATCGTGCCGATGGGTTCTCATTGCACCCTTAGGCATTCCCGTCGTGCCTGAGGTCAGAAAGATGTTTACGATGTCGTCATCGCTAATTTCAACATCCGGCTCTATGCCCTCGCCTTCGTCGATCAGTTCACCGTAGTTCCTGCAATCTGTCGATTGGCCGCGGAGGATAATCGAAAATTCCAAGGATTTCAATTCAGGAAGGGCGGTCTGGACGATTCCACTAAATTCGTCATCAAAAATCAAAAATCGAGGCGCGATATATTGAAAAATCTGCATCAACTCCCTTTGTCTGAAAAGGTTATTGATGGGTACGAAGATTGCGCCGGATTTGGCGCAGGCGAAATAGATCTCAAAAAATTCGGTCCCGTTGTGCAGGAGAGCTGCAACCCGGTCTCCCTTCTCAAGACCCATCTGCAACAGGCTGTTCGCAAGGCAATTGACTCTTTGATTCAGTTCACCATAAGTCATCCGGTGCTTTTCAAAGACCAGCGCTGTTTTATTCGTATTATTGAATGCGCTCCGTCGAAGGATATTTCCGACACCCATCTTGATCGCCTTTTAAAGAAGCCAGATCAGTAGTAATTCGGCGGAAACTTAGAATGGTCGTCTTCCCAGCTTATACCGAGCCTTTCCTTAAAGAAGCGACCCAGACGCTGAAAGAGTTTTTCCCAGTGAGTTCTGCCCTGCTCCAATTCATCTAGAATTTCCGCAACAAGTTCGGGCAAGCGATGAAGTTCCGTCTTTGGAAGGAACGATACCGCCCCCAGTCTGACGGCTGAGTTGAGGCTTTCGATATCCAGTGAATGTGCGGTGAGCATGGCGGCGGGCAGTTTTGCCGCGCGGCAGGCCTTCAGAAGATCCAATCCATTCACGCCCATTATATCCAAAATGACGAGATCGAAAGATTCTTCCGCAATCTTCTTGCGGGCGTCCTCGAAACTCCCGGCGGTGACGATCTGCGTGGTCTCAAAAAGATCGATTACGGTTTCGAGAACATCCGGTTCGTCATCCACCACCAGAATTTTTTTTCCTTCAAGTATTTTCATTTTAGTTATTTTCAGATTCTTCAGCGATTTTGCCTTCCATCCCGGCGCGAAGCGATTCATTTGATCCGGGAATAGCCATTTCAAAGACAGACTCAACGCAGGTATAGTCGTAATAGCCCAGCCGGCCGATAGGCTTCATCCTGATAATATCCAGCTTACCGTCCGGCATAATAAACTCATCTTTTATGTGCACCGCCAGGACCTCTCCGATTACCACATCCACAGTTCCGATAACGCCGTTGCCGCTTAGCCGCAGTGTCTGATGATACCGGCATTCATATTGCGCAGGGGATTCTTTCACCCGGTAAGGTTTGACTATTTTTGACGGGGCCTTGCCCACGCCGGCCAGTTCAAATTCATCCACCTCCGGGGAAACCTCCTGGGCGGATAGGTTTACGGCCTCTCTTAAATCATAGGTCGCCATGTTATAGACGAATTCTTTACTTTGCTCTGCATTGACCACTGAATCTTTCCGGCTTCCATCGGTTTTTTGGTTGGCGGCGAACATCACATAGGGCGGGTCGAACGTTAGAATCTGAAACTGGCTGTAAGGTGCCAGGTTGGGAACACCGTCAAGATTCATTGTGGAAATCCACCCGATGGGTCTCGGCACCACGCATGACTTGAAGGGATCGTAGGCTAAACTGTGGTCATTTTTCTTTATCTGGTAAAACATCAGACTTCCTTTACTTTTTTAGGATCTGTTATGATCTGCCGACCAGTGTCGTTGCCTAAAAGACTTTTACGGAGTGGATCGGCTGGCTAATCTCGAACTTGTAATCCATCGCAGGGCCGCTAAAAGCCCCGCATACCTTTTAAAACCGGCTTTCAGCCTTAGATTCCGTCACCCGCACCGCTGTCGCTCAATGGTGCCGATCGGTTTTAAAACCCACGACTCCGATTTAAATGGCCGTTGCAGCCAGCCGATCCCCTCTTGATGATTCCGTGTGCCTCAGAATACTGAGGTTTATTTATATTCCTTACTGTAGGTTTCAACCATCTCCTTTACAGCATCAAAGACGGCCTGGCCGTCAACGCCTTTCGCATTGGCGTTTTTGACGTACTCAACAAATACCGGCTTGACCGCCTCCTTGAATTTGGCAGATTCTTCGTCCGACAGTTTGATAAATTCATGACCCAGGTTTTGAGCGAATTTGTAACCTGATTTATCGCTATCCTCCCAGGCCTTGGCCGTAATGTCTTCATATTCCTTGCTCACATCCGTAATGATTTTTTGCAGATCCGCCGGAAGCGAATTCCATTTAGCGAGATTCATCGCCACAAAGAATCCCTGACTGTAGGCCATGCTGTAAGTCAGTGTCGTATACTTGAGTACCTCGGCCTGTTTAAAACCTTCCAGGGCTTCGATGGGTACCAGCGTTCCATCCACAATATTCTTTTTAAGAGC
>Ga0316578_10000418_pt1 | contig 13909 bp, 11 predicted proteins | sample J0NA_2_FD_203076 | JGI IMG/M metagenome (GOLD analysis project Ga0316578, IMG submission 203076) | Rhizosphere microbial communities from salt marsh grasses in Alabama, United States - J0-2_160517rDrC | ecosystem: Host-associated > Plants > Roots > Rhizosphere | place: USA: Alabama | collected... | reverse complement strand
CGGCGAGCGCTGGGTAGATGTGGCCTCCCGTCCCTCCGCCTGCGAACAACACGCGCATCACCGCACCTCCCCCTTCCGACGGGCGGTCGCGCGGACCCGCCGCGCGTAGAGCCGCCTGCCGGCCGGCGCACGGACGCGCGGCGCCGTGTCCTGCTGCTCCTGTGTCGAGATGTTGAGCAGGATACCGATGGCGGCGAGCGAGGTGACCAGCGAGGAGCCGCCGTAGCTGACCAGCGGGAGCGGCAGCCCGGCGGTGGGGAGCAGACCGGTCGCCATCGCCATGTTGATCACGGCGCCGCCGAATATCAGCGAGCCGATACCGGCGGCGAGCAGATACCCGAACGAGTTCGGGGCGCGTTTCGCTATCCGGATCGCGCGCACGAAGATCACCGTGAAGAGCACGAGCACCGCGGTGGTGCCGACGATCCCCAGCTCCTCGCCGATGATCGAATAGATGAAATCGGTGTGAGCGTCGGGCAGGAACGAATACTGCTGGCGCCCCTGTCCCACACCCTCGCCGAACACGAACCCCGAACCGATCGCTATCAGCGACTGGTTCACGTGCCAGCCGAGCCCCTGCGCATCCCTCGCCCGGTCGAACAGGGTGATGAACCGCTCCCTCACGTGCGGCACCAGGTACACCACCGCCGCGGCGGCGGTGATCCCCGCCGCCGCGAAGGCGGCCAGGTGACGGATGCGGCATCCCCCGAGGAACAGCATCGTCATGGCGAGGAAGGTGATCAGCGCGGCGTTGCTGATGTTCGGCTGCAGGCCGACCATCAGCGCCATCGACACCGTCACCCCGACCAGCGGAAGGAACCCGTGCCTGAAGTCGGTGACCGGACGCCGTCCGTCGGCGAGCCACGCGGCGAGGAATATGACCAGCGCGTACTTGGCGATCTCCACCGGCTGCATGGTGAACATGAAGATGCGCAGCCAGCGCGTCGCGCCGCGCACACCGGTCCCCCCCACGAAGATCGCGGCGAGCAGCACGAAGGCGGAGGCGAGGACCCACCACGAGAGACGGCGGTAGAGGCCGAACGGCACGCGCATGAAGACGTAGAGGGCGACGAGTCCGAGCGCCACGCGGATCGCGTGCTTGTACATGAAGAAGAAGGGAGAGTTGAAGCGCTCGCGCGCGATCACCTGGCTCGCCGAGAAGACCATCACGAGCCCGAGGGCGACGAGCAGCAGCACGGCGTAGAGCAGGTGCCTGTCGTATGAGGTGCGCCGTTCGTTCATCTTTGCGCAGCCTCCTCCCCCACGCACCGGCGGAACTCCCGTCCGCGGTGCTCGAAATCGTCGAACATGTCGAAGCTGGCGCAGGCGGGCGAGAGCACGACGAGCCATCCCGGGGACGCGGCGCCGCCGGCCTCGCGCACCGCCTCGCACATCGTGCCGGCCATCGTGCACGGTATGACGGAGCCGACCGCCTTCTCGATCGGTCCGGCCGCCTCGCCTATCGTCACGATCCGCCTTACGACGCCGGAGAGGCCGAGCAGCTTGGTGAAATCGCCGCCCTTGTCGCGCCCGCCGGCGATCAGCACGACGGGGGAATCGAGCCCCTCGAGACTGCGGACCGCCGCCTCGACATTGGTCGCCTTCGAATCGTTGTAGAAGGTCACGCCGCCGATCTCGGCGACGCGCTCCATCCGGTGCGGCAGACCGGTGAACCGGGAGAGGGCGCGGCGGCATGAATCGGCGGCGACGCCGGTCCCGCTCAGCGCGGCGACCGCCGCCAGCGCGTTCTCCACGTTGTGCAGTCCCACCACGGCGAGCTCGTCCCGCTCGATGAAGATCTCCTCGGTCCCGCCGGGCAGGACGCGGATCAGGTGCCGGCGGTCGAGGAAGACCCCTTCGGGGACCGGCCTGTTCACCGAGAACGGGACCGTCGCCGCGCCGGTGCGCGCGGCGAGCGCCGCGCACCGCTCGTCGTCGGCGTTGTAGAAGAAGACGTCGCCGGGCCCGAGCGGCTCGATGATCCGCTCCTTCGCCTCGTAGTACTCCTCGAGACGGGGGTACCGGTCGAGATGGTCCGGGGTCATGTTGAGCACGCCGGCCGAGCGGGGATGGAACCGGTCGATCGTCTCGAGCTGGAACGAGCTCACCTCGATCACGAGGAATCCGTCGGACCCGATCGACCGGACGACGGAGCTGAACGGGACGCCGACATTCCCCGCGACAACCGTCTCCCTGCCGTCCTCGGCCAGTATCGCCCCTATCATCGAGACGGTGGTCGACTTGCCGTTCGTGCCGGTCACCGCGATCACCGGCGCCTCGGCGAAACGGAAGGCGAGCTCGAGCTCGCCGATCACCGGCACTCCCCGCTTCCGTGTTGCGGCGAAGACGGCGTGATCGGCCCCGACGCCGGGGCTGACGACGACCTCGTCGACACCGGTAAGCAGCGCGGGCTCGAACGGGCCGAGGCGGGGCTCGACGCCGTCGGGGAGTCCCTCGACGGGGCCGGCGCGCCGCTCGTCGGCGCAGACCGGGCGGGCGCCCGACTCGGCGAGCAGGCGCGCGGCGGCGACGCCGCTACGGCCGAGCCCGAGCACGAGGACCGTCTTTCCGTCGTATTCCCTCATACGCTCCACCGCGAGGTCCCTCTCATCTGAGCTTCAGCGTACTCATCCCGAGCAGGACGAGCAGCGCCGCCACTATCCAGAACCGCACGACGATCTGCGTCTCGGACCACCCGCGCAGCTCGAAGTGGTGGTGCAGGGGGGCCATCTTGAATATCCGCTTCCCGCGCAGCCGGAACGAGCCGACCTGAAGGATGACCGAGAGGGTCTCGGCGACGAAGACCCCGCCGATCACGATCAGCAGCAGCTCGCTCTTCAGCAGCACGGCGACAGTGCCAAGCGCCCCGCCGAGCGCGAGCGAGCCGGTGTCGCCCATGAAGATCTGGGCGGGGTGCGTGTTGAACCAGAGAAAGCCGAGCGCCGCCCCGACGACCGACATGCAGTAGATCGCCAGCTCCCCCGAGCCGGGGAGGTAGAATATCTGCAGGTACTCGGCGAAGACCCTGTTGCCTCCGAGGTAGGCGAGCAGCGCGAAGGCGAGGAAGCAGAACGCCGATATCCCCGAGGCGAGGCCGTCGAGACCATCGGTGAGGTTGACCGCGTTCGAGGTGCCGGTGATGATCAGCATCACCAGAGGCACGTAGAAGAACTCCCAGTCGATATAGAGGTTCTTGAAGAACGGGACGGCTGTCTTGGTGCCGTCCGCCGTGACGGGGTTGAAATACAGGTAGAGCCCGAGCGCGAGGCCGAAGGTCAGCTGGCCGAGGAGCTTGTACCGCCCCACCAGGCCCTTGTTGCGCTTCCTCACCGTGCTGAGCCAGTCGTCGAGGAACCCGATCGCCCCGGTCCAGACGGTCACGACCAGTGCGATCTGGATATACGGATTGGACAGGTCGGCCCAGAGCAGCGTCGGGATGACGATAGCCGCGACCATCAGGACGCCGCCCATCGTCGGAGTGCCCGCCTTGCTCGCGTGGCGCTCGGGCACGTCGGCCCTGACCGTGTGCCCGGCCTGGATCGTCCGCAGCCACCTGATCATGCGCGGACCGAAGACGAAGCATATGAGCAGGGCGGTGACCGTCGCGTACGCCGCGCGGAACGTGATGTACCGGAAGACGTTGAATCCGAAGAAGACATCGCGCAGCGGATAGAGGAGCCTCAGCAGCATCAGTCGATCCTCCTGCGTCCGCCTCCGCGGCGGCGCTCGATCTCGTCGATCACCGTCTCCATGCGCATCCCGCGCGAGCCCTTGACCAGTACGGCGTCGCCGTCACCGAGCCGTTCGTCGAGATAGGCGGCCAGCGACTGCGCCTCGATGAAATGACTGATGTCGCCCGGCGCCTTGCGCTGCTCCGCGGCGGTCCTGCTCAGCTCGACGGTCTGATCGCCGAGCGTGACAAGCCCGTCGACACCGGCCCTGCCGCAGAAGACCCCCGCTTCGACGTGCAGGGCGGGGCTCTGCTCGCCGAGCTCGAGCATGTCGCCGAGAACGAGCCAGCGGCGTCCCTGCGCGGGCATCTCCATGAACGCCTCGACCGCCGCGCGCAGCGAGGCGGGGTTCGAGTTGTACGACTCGTCGACGACGGTGACGCCCGCGATCTCCCAGACGACGCCGCGTCCGGCCGAGGCGCGGGTTTCGGCGATGGCCGCCGCCGTGTCGGGCGCCGGGATCTCCAGCACCCGTGCGACGGCGGCGGCCGCTGCTGCATTGAGAAGGTTGTGCCTTCCGAAGCGCCGAATCTCGAACGCCGACCCGCCGATCATGCAGGTGTACCCGCCGCCGGGGCGGGGGGCAATGTCCTCGACCCGCAGATCTGCCGCCTCGTCGAACCCGAATGTGACAACCGGGGCAGCGGTCTTTTCCCGCAGAAATCCGAGGAACTCGTCGTCGGCGGGAAGGATGGCCGTCCCGTCCCCGTCGAGCGCCGAGACGAGCTCCGCCTTCGCCGCGGCGACGCCCTTGATCGTGCCGAAGAATTCGAGATGCCCCGGTCCGATATTGGTGATCACTCCGATCCGCGGCGGGGCGATCCGGCACAGCGCGGCGATCTCACCGCGTGCGCTCGCCCCCATCTCGAGTACGAGGACCTCGGTCCCCTCGGGCATCGCCAGGACGCTCAGCGGGACGCCGATATGGTTGTTGCGGTTCCCCGCCGTAGCATGCGTCCTTCGCCGCGAGGCGATCGCCGCCGCGATCAGCTCCTTCGTCCCGGTCTTTCCGCTGCTCCCCGTCACCGCGACGACCAGGGGCGCGACGCGGTCGAGCCAGGCGCGGGCGAGCCTCTGGAGCGCCGCGAGGGTGTCGGGTACGGCGATCACGGGGATCGCGGAGGCGGCGTCGGCGGCCTCGTCCGCGCGCTCTGTGCGAACGAGCATCGCCGCCGCGCCGCCCTCCGCCGCCGCGGGTATGAAATCGTGTCCGTCTGCGTGCTCCCCCGGGAGCGCGACGAAGAGTCTGCCCTCGACGCCGTCGCGCGTGTCGGTCGAGACCCCCTCGATCGCCGCCCCGGCGGCCGGACCGCCCTCGAATCCGGCCGCGCCGAGCGCGCCGGCGACCCATCTCAGTTCAGCCCTGATCGCAGACCTCCAGTGCGGCGAGCGCCCGTCGGGCCTCGGCCGCATCGCTGAACGGTATCGTGCCGTCAGCAAGGATCTGGTACTCCTCGTGTCCCTTCCCCGCGATGACCACGAGATCCTCCGCGCGGGCGGCCGAGACGGCCCGGCGGATCGCCTCGGCCCGGTCGAACACGACCTCGAGCGGCGTATCGCTCCCGGCGGTCCCCTCGAGGATGTCGCGCACGATCGTGTCGGGATCCTCGCTCCTCGGATTGTCGCTGGTGACGAATACGAGATCGCTCCGCTCCACGGCGGCGCGTCCCATCATCGGCCGCTTTCCGCGGTCGCGGTCCCCGCCGGCGCCGAAGACGGTGATGATGCGTCCGCTTGCGAGCTCGCCGCAGAACGAGAGCAGCTTCTCCAGCGCGTCGGGGGTGTGCGCGTAGTCGACGATCACCGTCGGACCGCACCGGGCGGGGATCAGCTGAAACCGTCCCGGGATCCCTGCAACGGCCTCGAGTCCGTCGCGGATCTGCTCCGGGCCGGCGCCGACCGCATCCGCCGCGGCCGCGGCGCCGAGCGCGTTCAGCGCGGAGAACCGGCCGAGCACCGACATCTTCACCGGAACGCTCCACCGGGGACCGGCGATCGTCATCCGGGTCCCGGCGAGGTCCGCTTCGAGCCCGACTGGGCGCAGGTCGGCGCCCTCGGCCGTCCCGAACGAGACAGAGGGACCGTCGTACCTGCCGCCGACCTCGGCGACGTGAGGGTCGTCGATGTTGTAGGCGAGGGCGCCGGGGCTTTTCCTGCGACCCGGCGCACAGAGCGAGCGGACGAAGGTCTCCTTCGCCTCTATGTAGGCCTCTATCGTCCGGTGATAGTCCATGTGGTCGCGCGAGATGTTCGTAAACACACCCGCATCGAACTCGAGGCCCGCGATGCGGCCCTGCGATGCTGCGTGCGAGCTGACTTCCATGACCGCCGACCGGCATCCGCGCGCGACGAAGCCGGCGAGGATCCTGCCCAGCTCAGCCGCCGACGGGGTCGTGTTGGTCGCCTCGTACCACTCGTCTCCCGCCCCGAAACCGACGGTCCCGATGATCCCCGCCGGACCGTGGGAGCGCTCGAGGATCGAGCGGAGCATGAACGCGGTCGACGTCTTGCCGTTGGTGCCGGTGATCCCCACGAGCACGAGCTTCGACGAGGGATCACCGTAGAAGATGCGGGCGAGCAGCGCCTCGGTCGTCGAGGTATGATCTACGACGACAACGGGAACGTCTGCTTCGACCGGTTTCTCGACAACCAGCGCTGCTGCGCCCGCCCGTAACGCCTGTTCTATATAGTCGTGACCGTCGAAGCGGGCCCCGCGCAGGGCGATGAACAGGCCGCCCCGCCGGACCTCGCGCGAATCGGTCGCGAGCCCTTCTATCTCGACATCCCGCCAGCCGATCCGGCGGGCTCCGTGAAGACCGTCTATGAGCTGCGACAGCCTCATCCGCTGGCCCTCCCGTTCGCGGCGGAGCCCGTGCGGCCCGTCCTGGCCGGCACCTGCTCGCACCTGATCGAGACGACGCTCCCCCTGGTGACACTCGCTCCGGGCGCGGGTTCCTGCCGCTGGACGACACCGCTCCCCTCTATCCTGCTGCGCAGGCCGCACTCGAGGAGCATGCGGCGGGCGCTGCGCATCGACATCCCGCGCAGCTCGGGAACGCCGACAGTCCCTTCCCGCCCCTTCTCGTCGAGGAACGAGAGGATGATATCCGCCCCCTCGCGGACCAGCGAGCCGGGCCAGGGATTCTGCGCGTAGACCGCCCCCTCGCCGCTGGAGAAGATGGGGTTCAGTCCGCTCTCGGCGGCGAGCGTGACCGCCTCGTCGCATGAGAGCCGGAAGAAGCTCGGCACCCTCGTCATCCCGTCGCTTTCGGACTTCACGATCGTGGTGTGCGAATCGGCTCCGGCGAGGAGGTCGGAGGACATGTTGACCCCCTCGATGATCTCGCTGAAGACGACGGCCGAGGACTGGCCGCCGTAATAGTACTCATCCTTCGGGTCGCTGAGGACAACGAGACAGACGAGCCGCGGATCGTCCGCCGGCACGAAGCCGGCGAAGCTCGCGATCCATCGCCCGTCGACATAGCCGTTGCCGTCGGAGACCTGCGCGGTGCCGGTCTTTCCCGCGACGTGGAGGCCCTGCACCGCCGCGTTCACTCCCGTTCCGTCGGTGACGACCTGGCGGCAGAAATCCCTCATCGTGGCGGCCGTCGACTCGGACATCACCCGCCGCACGCGCACCGGAGGCCATTCCTGGATCACCCGCCCGCGCTCGTCCTTCGCCGCGAGGGCGATGCGCGGGACCATGAGCCAGCCTCCGTTCGCCACGGAGCAATAGGCCATCGCCAGCTGCATGACGGTCACGCCGATCTCGTGCCCTATCGATATGCTCGGCAGGGAGCGGCGCGACCACTGGCCGGGAGGACGGAGGGTCCCGGGGGATTCAGCGGGGAGATCGATCCCCGTGCGCGCCCCGAACCCGGCCTTCAGCAGGAAGGCGTAGAAATCGTCCGGATCGGACGACTCGATCGACTTGATCATGCAGATATTGCTCGAGTGGATGAACATCTCCTTGAAGGTGAGCCAGCCGAAGGGATGATCGTCGCGGAAACGCCCGAAATCGAACGACGCCTCACCCTGCTCGCCGTAGAAGACGTCGTACGGATCGACCGACTTCGTATCGAGCAGAAAGGAGCAGCCGATGAGCTTGAAGGTCGAGCCGGGCTCGAAGATGCAGCTCGTCGAGAAGAGCCCGCCGGCGGGGACCTGCCCTGTGGAGCGCGAGCGCCTCTCGGCGAGGGCGAGCACGTCCCCCGTATGCGGTTCGATGACGACGGCCGCGCCCGAGGCGGCACCGTACTTCGACACGGCCTTCTCCAGCTCGAAATCGACTATCGCCTGGATCCCTGAGTCGATCGTGAGATAGATGTCGCGGCCGTTTTCCGGTTGCCGCCCCGGGGCGCCGGCTCGTACATATTCCCTGTCTCGCGCGTCGCGGCTGACGAGCAGCCAGCCGTCGGACCCGCGCAGATATCCGTCGAAGGCGAGCTCCGCACCCCCCGCTGCGATCCCGTCGATGCTGACCGCGCCGAGCAGCGCAGGCGCGACGCATCCGAACGGGTTGATCCGGTCCGGGTCGGGATCGAGCGTTACCCCGGGCATGGCGGAGAGCTGCGCATCCTGCTCGCAGGTCAGCGGCATCCTGCGGGCGAGCATGACGTACTCCGCGTCACGGTTGCGCCGCAGCGTCCGCTTTACATCGCTCTGCTTCCGCGCCGTAGCCCCGGCGATCATGGCGATCGCCTCGTCCCGGTCGGGGACGTCGCGCGGCGTGACGCCTATCGTGTAGGTCCTGTGCGTCACGGCGAGGGGGAATCCGTTGCGGTCGAAGATGGATCCGCGGCGGGCGGGCCAGACGACGGTGCGCTCGCTCTGGTCCCGCGCCGCATCCTCGTAGCGGGCGTGCTGCAGTATCTGCACCTGGAAGACCCTGCCGAAGAGAACGCACACCGACACGATCGCTGCGAAGACGAGGAGGCGAAGGCGCCACTGGTGCGTTCCGTGGATCATCTGCTCTCCGACAGCCGGGCGGGGACGTTCGCGTCGGATCCCGTCGGAACGCCGCTCGCCCAGTGGATATCGATCATGTCGCCCTGTCCGCCCGGCTCATAGCACGCCACGCGGTGTATCTGTTCTGCGTTCCCCGGCACCATCCCGAATCGCTCCACCAGCGGGAGGATCCTCTCCGCCTTCGACAGATCGTTGCGCACGGCCATGAGGCACGTCTTCTCGTCGCGCAGCATGTCGCACCGCTTCCGGCACTCCTCGATGCGGGTCGTCAGCGACTCGGCGTGCACGTGCAGCGAGATGTAGAGCAGGAGCAGACTCGAGAGGGAGCCGAGGACGATAAGGAAATTGAGCGGTCCGATCCTGCCTTCGATCGCCCTGCGGACCAGTGTCGATATGCCTCCGTATCGGGTACGTGTTCTCATCGCGCTACATCCTCTCCGCGACCCGCAGCCGCGCGCTGCGGGCCCTGGGGTTCGAAGCGATCTCGCCGTCTCCGGGCTTGACGGGTCGCCTGGTCAACAGCCTCAGTGTCGGCGTCCGGCCGCATGTGCACCGGGGGAAGTCCGGAGGGCACTGACAGCCCTGCGACTCGCCCCTGAAGAACTGTTTCACGATCCTGTCTTCGAGCGAGTGATAGCTGATGACGGCGATCCGGCCGCCGGGGACGCACAGGTGCACCGCCTGGGGGAGCACGGCACGGAGCGCCTCGAGCTCACCGTTCGCCCAGATCCGCAGGGCCTGGAAGACCCGCGCGAGGGTCGGGATGATCCGCGCAGGATGCGCCGCCCGCTCGATGGCGGTCCGGAGCCGCCCGGTCCGCTCTATCGGGGCGCCGCCGCGCTCGCGCACGATCTCGGCGGCTATCCGCCGGCTCGAGCGCTCCTCCCCGTACTCCCTGATGATGCGGGCGATCTCACCCTCATCGGCTTTCTCGAGAAGGTCGGCGACCGAACGGCCGTCCGGTCCCATCGCCATGTCGAGCGGCCCGTCCTCGAGGTAGCTGAAACCCCGCCGGCGGTCGGCGATCTGCAGGGAGGAAAGCCCCAGATCGAGCAGGATCCCGCGGCACCGCCGCCCGCCGGCGAGCCGCTCGAGATCGGCGAAATCGCCGCGGACGAGCTCGACGCGATCGCCGTACGGAGCGAGCCGCCGACGCGACTCCTCGAGCGCCGCAGGGTCGCGGTCGATGCCGAGCAGACGCATGTCGGCGGGACCGCTTTCGAGCATCGCCGACGCGTGCCCCCCGGTCCCGACCGTGCCGTCGATGAAGAACCCACTGTGCCCCGTCATCAACACTCTCACCACCGCTTCTACGAGTACCGGCGTGTGCCGCACCTGCCCGGATCCCCGGCCGCTGCTCACGCCCCCACCGCCGCACCGGCGCCGAGCTTGCCGCGCTCTGCCTGCAACCAGCGCAGCGCCGTCCGCCAGGTGGAAAAGATTGGGGCCATCTCCATATCGCTCACGAAAACGAGGATACTGAGGAGGTAGTCGCTGAATCCGCTGAAGATGACCCCGTGGTTCTGATGCGTCAGCCGCTCGAGGATGCCGAAGGCCCGGTAGTCGACATGACGGACGCCGGCGAAATCGAGGATGCAGCACCCGCCGATCCGGCCCCCGAGGCGGCTCGAGAGCATCTCGGCATCGGCCCTGTCGATCTCTCCGGAGAGTCGGAGCACCTGAACGCCTTCACGATCGGTGCGATAGACCCGCATGCCCCCTCCTTGCCCGTCAGTATTCCCAATCCCCTTCGAGGAAGGTCTCTTCCGCCTCACGGCTGACACGTTCGTAATCGTCGGCCGCCCAGATCTCCAGATAGTTCAGTGCGCCGACGACGATGACCTTTTTCGGATGGCCCAGCGTCTCGAGGAATGCGCCGGGGATCGCGACCCGTCCCGCCTTGTCGAGCTGGAGGTTCCGCGATTTGTTGCTGTAGAAACGGACCAGGCGCCGCTTCTCCGCGCCGGGCGGGAGCGCGTGGAGACGGCTCACGACCGATTCGTCCCACTCCTCCGCCGGGTAGAGGTTCAGGCACTGCTCGCGCCCCAGTGTGACGACGTACTGCCCGCTCGACTCCTCGGGCACGATGCGGCGGAAGCGCGCCGGTATCATCAGGCGCCCCTTCGAATCGAGCGTGCATTCGTACTGTCCGAGGAATTTCTGCATCGGCTCCGGCCTCGTCTCCCGTGGTGTCTTTCGCGTCTGCCGCCGGAGGTATCGGTCGGCCCCGGCTGCATCCCGCACTCTTGACTCACTCCACTTTGACCCACTTTATCCCACAATTCCCCACCCCTGTCAAGGAAAAATCCGCGGGCCGGCGCGGGGGCCGTTGCATGTAAGTCTATATTTATCAAAAGATTAAAAAACGGCAGTGAAAAAATCGTAAAATAATCCGGGATGACGCCTATTTCCCACCGTGGAGGAGGCAGCCGGGGCCGCTCAGCGTGTTTCCCGGAGCGCTCCCGAATGCGGGGCGAGCGTGTCGGGGAAGACGAGACGGTAGAGGGTGTACGTGACCGGCTCGGGCTGGCGGATCCCCAGCAGAGGCATCGTCGCGCTCATCAGCGGCTCGAAGAGGACACCGCGGACCGCCGTGCCGGAGAACCGCTCCCCCGCGGGGCTGCGGTCGACGAGATACGAGGGGCGCATGTCGAGGTAGAGACCCTCGTCGATGATCGCCTGCACATCGATCGTGCGGCGCATCTCGTTGATGCGCGGAGTCACCAGTCCGCCGAGATCGAGGACGGGATGATCGGAGTACCATCCGATCGCCCCGATGTCCGGTGTCGCGACGACGGCGCCGGCCGGGGCCGTCCGGGCGATGCGACGGCCGATAGGGACGAGCGTCGATTCGAGGCCGCGCGTGAAGCTCCGCGTCGGACCGACGACGACGATGGCGTAGAACAGAGCGCTCTGCAGGCACGCCGCCGCGGCGAAGACGGCAAGCGCGGCGCGCATGCGCCGCGGCGAGCGCCGCTCGACGATGCGCGCGAAGGCGATCGCACCGGCCGCGACGAGAGCGGGGATGACAGGCACGAGGTACCTCGAGAGCACGTGGAAATCGAAGATTATATAGATGGCCGGCAGCGCGATCCCCCAGAGCGCGCCGAGCAGGACGCCGCCGGAGTAGCACCCGGGACACCCCGCGGGGAGCTTCCGGTCCCGCAGCAGCCGGACGGCGAGGAGCGCGATCGCGGCGGCGACGGGGAGCAGCGCCGTGGCGCCGATGATCTTCATCGGTACGAGCGCTGCCCGCAGCATCTGCGTGCCGAAGAGGACCCGCCCCTGCTTCGCCCCCGCCGTCAGCGGGAGGTACGTCCCCGTGTGCCTGTGTATCATAACGAGCCAGACGGCGAGCAGGGGGACGAAGACGGCGGCCCAGGCGAAGCGCCGCCGCCACGGGACGCCGCCCGGTGCGAGTGCGAACGAGACGGCGGCGAGCGGGACGAGCAGCATCGCCTCGGGGCGGGCCAGCACGGCGAGCATCAGCGCGAGACCGAACCGGACGGCGCCGCGCGCCCCCGAGTCGGCGTCGAGCGAGGCCGAGAGGCACCAGAGGACAACGAGGGCGGCGAGCGGCGTCTCCATCCCCGTCGAGCTCCAGCGCAGCAGCCACGCCTCGCACGCGACGATCGCCGCGGCCGAGGCGGCAACCGCCCTGCGGCCGTCGAGCCGCAGGACGATCCGGTAGAGCAAAGCGACGAGCGCCGCCCCCGAGACCCACGAGAGGATGCGGCACCAGACGGTGATGTCGAGCCCGGCCCTGTACAGGACGGCGAGGATCGCCACCCATAGCGGGCTCGTCGCCCCGTACGACGGGACGCCGCGGTTGAAGGCGAGCTGCCCGTCGAGGGCGAGGTTCCGCGCATACTGCAGATGGATGTACGTGTCGTCGATCATCGAGCCTGCCAGCGGCAGGCTCAGGGCAGCGAACAGCATGATGCAGGCCGCGATGACCGCGTAGTCTCCACGCCTCGGTCCGGTGCCGCTCATGCATCCTCCTTCCGCCGGCCGGGCCCGCAGAGCAGACGATCGAGCTCCTCCGCCGCGGCCCGCCGCGTCAGCTCGGGACGTTCGGAGAGATCGTACGACGATTCGAGCGCCCCTTCACAGTGCAGCCGGTACAGCCGCCCGATCGCCGCCGCCGCCGCGGCCGGGTCGTCGGGCGAAGCCGTCTCGCCTCTGCGCAGCCGGACGACCGTCTCGGCCGCCTCTCCGGGGGGCACGAGCGCGAGCAGGGGGCGCCGCGCCCCTATGTACTCGTACAGCTTCCCGGGGACGAGCCCGCGGTAGCGGTCGTCGTCGTGCTTGATGAGGAGCAGGACATCGCTGCGGCGTTCGCGCTCGACGCAGGCCGCGTGAGGGATGTTCCCCTCGAAACCGACCGCGTCGGCGAGCAGGTCGGGGCGCGGCAGCTCCTCGTTCGCCGATTCGCGGGCGCCGATGAAGACCGCCCGCACATCGCCGCGCGCGGACGGCTCGCGCTCGAGGAACAGGGCGAGCCCCTCGAGGAACGAGCCGGCCCGGCGCCCGAGCGTGAGCATCCCGCAGTGGGTGATCGTCAGCGGGCCCCCGGCGGCCGGCGCGGGGATCGGGCTCTCGAAATCCTCCTCGTCATAGCCGTTGCGTATCAGCCGCGCCGTCCTCCCGTAGCGGCGCCTGATCTCCTCCGCCTGCCACTCCGTCGCGGCGACCACCTCGTCGGCGCTCGTGACGACGAGCCGCTCCATGCGGCGGTGCAGCAGGCGGTGCAGCGGCGTCGGAGGGTCTTTCAGATAGAGCGAGATCCACGGATCGCGGAAATCGGCGATCCACCTGATCCGATGCCGCCGCGCGACCCTGCGGGCGGCGAGGTGCGTGCTGTCGGGGGGGCTCGTCGAGTAGACCGCGTCGAACGGCTCCTCCCGGCAGAGACGGTCGGCGGCTGAGGCGGCGAACGGGACCCACCCGACGTACGGATCGGGCACAAGCGCCAGCTCGGATATCCGGCGAAGCGCGCCGAACCCCGACGACGAGCGGCGCGAGTCCGGGCCGCGCCGTGTCAGCAGCCTCGTCGGGGAGAGCGATCGCGTCCTCACCACGCGCACCCCGGGAGGTATCTGCGCCGAGAGACTCTCGTCGGTGATCCAGAACTCGCCCGGCCGGGGCGTGACGACTGTGATCTCCCATCCCGCCCGCGCGAGGTACTTCACGAAAGAGAGCGGCCGGTA
>Ga0316578_10000417_pt1 | contig 13921 bp, 11 predicted proteins | sample J0NA_2_FD_203076 | JGI IMG/M metagenome (GOLD analysis project Ga0316578, IMG submission 203076) | Rhizosphere microbial communities from salt marsh grasses in Alabama, United States - J0-2_160517rDrC | ecosystem: Host-associated > Plants > Roots > Rhizosphere | place: USA: Alabama | collected... | reverse complement strand
CACGGCCGTCGGCGTCGATCCCCGGCAGATTCGCCGGCGTTCAGTTCGATCCAACGAGGAATCCGAGGGTTGCGTCGATGATCTGTGTCTGCGCCTCGTCGCGGCTGATGCCAGGCTGGCCGTCGCCCGGCTGGGTGCCGTAGTCCCCGAAGTGGCTGTGGACGGCACCCTCGATGCGTACGTATTCGGTCGCGTCGGGGAGGTGGGGGAGCGAGTCGTCGACGTCCTCCGGTGTCGTGAGCCCGTCATTCGTCCCGGAGATCGAGACCGCGGTGAACGACCGATCGGACACGTCGTCCGCCGGGTAGGACGCCCAGAGGATCAGGTCGTCGATGACCTCGGATTCGGCGGCATTGAGCGCTGCGACCACACCGCCGAGAGAGTGGCCGGCAACGACCCACCGGCCCACCTCGGGATGCGCGGATGCCCAGGCGGGTGCCGCGCTCGTCGAGAAGAAGGCGATGCCCAAGGGTGGTTTCACTATCACCACCTGCACCCCGGCTTCGGCAATCGGTCGAAGGATGTGCGCGTACGCTCGCGCGTCGACCTTGGCGCCGGGAAGGAAGACCATGCCCACCTCCTCTCGCTCTCCGGTCGGCGTGAGGGTGATCGTCGAGCTCGAGGTTTCCACGGCGACGAGGGTGCCCGATTCCATCGCTTCCAGGGCGGGTTCGGTGGCACCGAACGGCGTCAACCACCACCCGGCGACACCAATGAGCAGCAGCCCGATGGTGGACGCCGTCGCTATCCACCACCGTGTCGGGCGTCTCCTCCACACGACGGCGCACGCGATCGCGACGCACCCCGCGACGGACATCGCTCCGTAGGCGATCCAATACGAAGGGTGCCCCGCGAGGATCGCCCCTGCCGAAGAGATCAGCGCCCACGACACGACGGTCAGGACGACGCCCCCGGCGTAGAGGTACGGCTTGCTGGTCAACCCTGCCTCTCAACGATTCGGTGCTCTTCCGGCGAGTGGGGACCGTGCGTGCCGAACAGCGACCCACCGTCAGACATAGTCGTTGCGGAGATCCTGCACGAGTTCCCCGTCACGAATCTCGAGGATGCGGTCCGTCATCTCCGCGACATGACGATCGTGGGTGACGATGATGAATCCCGTCCCCTGCTCACGGTTGATCTCCCGGAACAGCCGGTAGACCGCCTCGGTATTCGACGAGTCGAGATTGCCGGTTGGCTCGTCGGCGAGGATGATCGGCGGCCGATTCATGAGCGCCCGCCCGATCGCCACGCGCTGCTTCTGACCTCCTGAGAGCTGGCCGGCGTTCTTGGACTCCAGACCCGGCAGCCCGAGGAGCTCGAGGAGGTCCCGGACCTGTGCCCGCTCGCGGTCGCCGATCGGTCGGCCGGCGATTCGAATGGGCATCGTCATGTTCTCGAGGATCGAGAACTCGGGGAGGAGGTGATGGAACTGGAAGACGAACCCGAGCGCCTCACCTCGCAGGCGTGCCCGTTCCTTGCGATCGAGGTCGCTCGTGTCCTGGCCGTTGACGACGACGCGTCCCGACGTCGGGGTGTCGAGGAGGCCGAGGAGGTTCAAGAGGGTCGACTTGCCCGAGCCGGACTGACCGATGATGCTGACGAACTCGCCCTCGTCGATGCCAAACGAGACGGATGAGAGCGCGCGGGTGGCAGCAGGACCGCTCCCGTACACCTTCTCGATGCGCTCTGCTGCGAGAACTTCAGCCACTCTGGATCACCTCGATTGGATCGAGTCGGGAGGTCGAGCGCGACGGGATGATCGACGAGATGAGCGCAACGGCGATCCCGACGACAACGGACACGAGGATGAGCGTCGGACTTGGTCGTACGCTGAACTCGACGGGAGCGAACGAGAAGCCCCAGATCAGCAGGTAGCCGATGGCAATCCCGGCCGCAACGCCGGCGACCCCGAGGATCGCCGCCTGCAGCAAGAAGATCCGCCCGGCCGCCCCGTCCGTCATGCCCATCGCCTTGAGGATCCCAATCTGACGGGTCTTCTGCACGGCGCTGATCGCAAGCGTGCTGGCGATGCCGAGTGCTACGGCGATGAGCACGAACGCCTGGATCATGAACGACGAGCCGGACTGAGCGGCGAGGCCGCTCAGCAGCTCCTCGTTCTCCGTCTGCCAGTCCGTGATCTCCCGGTCGTTGGATGCGAGGCGCTTCGCGACGTCCGTCGATGCGAACACGTCGTCGACCTGGATCTCGATCGCCGAGTACTGGTCCGAGCCTTGCCCGAGTGCCTGGGCCCCGGACTCAGCGTCGAGGAACGCGAAGCGCTCGTTGGCCGCCGCCGACCCGAGGTCGAACAGGCCGGTGACCGCGTAATCCACCCGGCTCCCGTCGGGGAGGATCAGCGACAGGGTGTCGCCCGGTACGACCCCAACCTCGCTGCCGAGGGCTGTGCCGATGACGATGTCCCCTGCATCGAGGCGGAAGTCTCCGGCCACCATCCGAGCACTGAGGCCGTAGATGGAATCGATGTCTGGAGCGGTGCCGGCGGTGACGCTGAGGGGGTAGCTGGCGTCGCCATCGGTGTAGATCGCGGACAGCTTGCGCACCGGGATCGCCGTCGTGACGTCCGGGTCCGCGAGTGCCGCAGACGCTTCTTCCCCGGACACCGTCCCTTCGTCGACGGCCACGATCGTGAGATGTGGGCTGGAGCCGACGGTGGTATCGATGAGGTCGGCCTGGAGGCTTGTGATGAGCGAACCGACGAAGATCTGCACGGCGATTCCAACGCCGATGCCGGCAACGATCAGGATCGTCTGTCCGAGGGACGAGCGGAGGAACCGCGCAGCGATGGAGAGTCCCAGCATTACGCCTCGCCGGCCCGAGGGATGGAGCCCGGATCCAGGACCTGGGCGTCGTCCCAGCCGTCATGCTCATGGGTGAAGGCCGGCCCACCCACCCAGACGCGGAGCCCGGGGTGGGCTTCGACGAGGTCGGCGACGTATCCCTTCAGGACGAGACGATGAAAATGTGTGGACGCCGAGAGCGCCACGGCGTCGGCGTCAAGCTCGGCCACAGCAGCCGAGACCTGGGCCACCGGCACGTTGCCGCCCAGGCAATACGCCCGCCACCCTGCGAGGGTGAACAGGTCGGTCACCATCCGCAGACCGAGGTCGTGGTACTCGTCGGGCGGGGCCGCGAGAACGATCGTGCCGCCGCGGGCCTTCGGCGCCCGGGCCTCGACGATCGGCGCGCACGCCTCGACGACGGTCCGGACGATCCCGCTCATCAGGTGCTCCTGCCAGACCTCCGCAGCGCCCTGCTGCCAGGCGGCACCAACGCGTACGAGGCTGTCGGACAGCATGCGGTAGAGCTCGGGCACAGTGGCGGACCCCGCGTCGAGCGCAGCGAGTGCCTCGGTGGTCGCGCGCTCCCGGTCGAAGGCGGCCAGCGATGCATCCAAACGTTGGCGGATCGAAGGCTCGGTCATCGAATCTCCCCCGTGTCAGAGCGGGACGGTATCACGGCGTCTTCGGTAGGCGAACCCGGCTCGCTCGCCATTCGCTCAGGCCGGTCACCGGCGCGCTGCTCCGCAGCGGCCACGATGCCGTGCAGCATCCGTCCGAAGATGAGTCCGTGAATCGGGAGGAGGGCGTACCAGTAGAGCCGCCCGAAGAGGCCGCGCGGGACGAAGAATGCCTCCTGTGCGACCGAGGCACCGCGGTCGGTCGGTTCGACCGTCCAGACGAGCCACGCCTCTCCCGGCAGCTTCATCTCGGCTGAGAGCTCGAGTCGGCGCCCCGCCTCGACCATCGCGACCCGCCAGAAGTCGACGGAGTCGCCGGGGCGCACTTCGGTCGGATGTCGTCGGCCGCGCCGGAGCCCGACGCCGCCGACGACGGTGTCGAGGAGGCCGCGGATCTTCCACGCCCACGCGAAGCCGTAGTAGCCCACGTCGCCCCCGATTCGGCTGAAGGCCCAGAACACGTCCGCTGCACCGGCAGGCGTGGCCGAGGTCCGTCGATCCTTGAAGACCGTTCCGCCGCTCCATGCGGGATCGGCCTTCATCGGTCGCGCCGGGTCGGCGAACTCCGCATCCGACCAACGGGTCGGTGCTCGCATGCCGTCGGCGCTGTCGACCGCCAGCGCCACTGCCTCGCGGAACCCGATCGGCTCGATGTCGAACCGCTCCGCTGCGGTCCTGTCTTCGACGACGACCTCGTGCCTGAGCGAGTCGACGAGGGGACGGGCGATGGCGACCGGCAGCGGTGTCACGAGGCCGATCCAGAGGCTGGAAAGGCCGGGGGAGAGGACGGGCACCGGGACGATGAGACGACGCGGGAGGCCGACCACGGCGGCGTAGCCCTGCATCATCGCCTCGTAGGTGAGCACGTCGGATCCGCCGATCTCGTACACCGTGTGGCCGTCTCCGGGGTCGTCGTCGAGGGCTGCCGACAGGTAGGCGAGGACGTCCCGGATCGCGATCGGCTGGCACCGGGTGCGGACCCACTTCGGTGTCGTCATCGCGGGCAAGACCTGGGTGAGGTGGCGCAGCATCTCGAACGATACGGAGCCGGAGCCGATGATCACCGCAGCGCGGAACTCCGTCACGGGCACGCCGGCCGTCGCGAGCGCCCGCCCGACCTCGTGGCGGCTCGCGAGGTGCGGTGAGAGCGCGTCGCCTTCGGCGCCGAGCCCGCCGAGGTAGACGATCCGCCGCACCCCGGCTTGCGCTGCAGCCTCGCCGAAGTCGAGCGCCGCCCGCCGGTCGGCGTCACGGAAGCCGGAGCCCATCCCCATGGAGTGAACGAGGTAGTAGGCGACCGAGCAGCCGCGCAGGCTCTCGACGAGGCCCTCGGGCACGGTGACGTCGGCCTCTCGGACGGTCACGTCGTCGAACCAGGGCCGGTCGGCCAACTTCGCAGGCGAGCGGGCGAGGCACACCACGTCGTGGCCCGCGCCCACGAGCTGGGGCACGAGCCGACCTCCGATGTATCCCGTAGCGCCGGTCACGGCGATCTGCATGGTCACTCCCAAGGTGTCACAGAGTGTTCGTTGTGGCATCCTGTGGCGGATGACGACCATCCCGCTCCCAACGGCCGACCAGCGGCCGATCCACATCGGCGTCAGCAGCTGCATCATCGGCGAGGAGGTCCGTTGGAACGGCGGCCATGCGCGTCAACGGTACCTGACCGACGTGATGGCCGGCTTCGTCGAGTTCGTCCCGGTCTGCCCGGAGGTCGAGGTCGGCATGGGGATCCCACGCCCGACGGTGCGGCTCGAGCGGCGGGAGGGCGGCATCCGGCTCATCGACCCGAAGAACGAGGTCGATTGGACCGCCGCGATGAACCGGCACAGCCGCCGGCGCGCAGCCGAGATGGATGCATACGACCTGTGCGGCTTCATCCTCAAGAAGGACTCACCGACGTGCGGCCTCGAGCGGGTGAAGGTCGTCCATGAGGGACGCGGCGGTGCCGACAAGAACGGGACCGGGCTGTTCGCCGCCGCCCTCGTCCAGCGATTCCCGTACCTGCCGATCGAAGAGGAAGGGCGCCTCAACGACCCGCGCCTCCGGGAGAACTTCGTCGAGCGCGTCTTCGCCTTCCGGCGCCTGAAGGACGTGTTCGAAACCCGCTGGACGGTGGGTGACCTCGTTGCGTTCCACACGCGTGAGAAGCTCCTGCTCCGTGCCCACGACGAGGTGCGCTACCGCGAGCTCGGCCGGCTCGTGGCCTCCGCGAAGTCGATCCCACGTCCGGCCCTCCGCGACGACTACATCGAACGATTCATGCTGGCGATGAAGCGGCTGGCAACCCCGGCCAAGCACACGAACGTGCTCCAGCACATGGTCGGCTTCCTTCGGCGGGTCGACGACGAAACGGGGCGCAGGGAGATGCAGGAGGTGATCGAGGACTACCGGGCCGGCTTGGTCCCGCTCGTGGTCCCGGTCACGCTCATTCGCCACCTCGCCCGACGGCACGGCGAGGAGCTCCTCCTCACCTCGTCCTACCTCACCCCGCATCCGAAGGAGATGATGCTGCGGAACCATGCGTAGGCCTGGTCCGCAGCCGGCGGCGGTGGTGGGCGGGCAACGGTACATCGGACGCGACGAAGCCCCCATTTTCGGGGGCCTCGCGTGGGTCGCCAGGGAATCGAACCCTGAACCTTGGGCTTAAGAGGCCCCTGCTCTGCCGGTTGAGCTAGCGACCCGCACGGGAGCCTAGCGAGTCGGTCTGCGTAACTCCCGACGGGGAAGAGGTCGCTCTCGCCCCTCCCCGCAACGGCAGTGGCGCAAAGGCTTCCAGAGCGGTGCCGGAAGCTTCGGGCGATCGGAGCGAGCCGATCGGCAGTAGCCTGGACGGTCCGGGCTGTAGCGCAGCTTGGTTAGCGCGCGGCGTTTGGGACGCCGAGGTCGCCGGTTCGAATCCGGCCAGCCCGACTCACGGCCCGCAACGGGTATCCTCCGGTCGCACGCGGGTGTAGCTCAATGGCAGAGCTCCAGCCTTCCAAGCTGGCTACGCGGGTTCGACTCCCGTCACCCGCTCCACGAACCTCCGGGTTCGCACCGCCTGCCCCCGTAGCTCAATTGGATAGAGCAGCGGACTTCTAATCCGCAGGTTGCACGTTCGAGTCGTGCCGGGGGTGCGCATCGTTGCGTGCTGCGCCTCGCTACTCTCAGCGAACGCAGCGCCGGGCAGCAACCGCACGACGCACGCATGGTGGCCGTAGCTCAGCCTGGTTAGAGCGCCTGGTTGTGGTCCAGGAGGTCGCGGGTTCGAATCCCGTCGGCCACCCCAGTCCGTCCGAATCCCCCGAAACGCATGGAGAGAACGTGCACACTGAGGTCACCGAGACGGGCCGCTTCGAGCGGACCCTCACGATCCAGCTCGACGAGTCTGAGCTCGAAGCTGCGAAGACGAAGGCTGCACGCAAGATCTCCCAACAGATGAAGATCAAGGGGTTCCGGCCCGGCAAGGCGCCGCGCACCGTCGTCGAGCGCATGGTCGGCCCCGACCACCTCCGGAGCGAGGCGATCGAAGAGGCCATCCCCGACACCGTGGGAGCCGCGATCGACGAGAGTGGCCTCGACCCTGCCACGATCCCGTCGGTCACCGCGATCCGCGACCGCGAGGAGGGCGGGGTCGAGGTCGACGTCCTCGTCACCCTGTGGCCGACCCTCGAGTTCATCCCCGATTTCGAAGGTCGCAAGGTACAGATCGACCCTCCGGTCGCGACGCCGGAGGAGATCGAGCACCAGATCAACGCGCTCCGCAACCAGTTCGCCGACCTCGAAGACGTCGACCGCCCCGCCGCCGAGGGTGACTTCGTGACGATCAACGTGACGGCTCACGACGGAGACGGGGAGATCGAGGACGCATCCGCCAACGACCTGCTCTACGAGATCGGCTCGCAGTCCTTCTATCGCGGGCTCGACGGCCTCCTCGTCGGCTCCAGCGCCGGCGACATCGTCGAGGGTGGGGGGACGCTGCCCGCCGGGCTGGCCGGTGACGGGGACCGTGACGTGACGCTCAAGGCGCTCGTCAAGGACGTCAAGGCGAAGGTCCTCCCCGAGCTCACCGACGAGTTCGTCGACGACGTCACGGAGTTCGACACCGTCGCCGAGATGCGGGAAGCCCTCGAGACCAACATCAGGGCGTACAAGGCCCACACAGCCCGGTCCGTCTTCAGCGACCGCGCCATCGAGGAGCTCGTCGCCGATGTCGACCTCGAGCTCCCGAAGGCCCTCGTCGACGCCGAGACCGAAGCACGGATCAGGAATCTCCTGACCCGGCTCGAGTCGGACAACATCAGCTTCGACGACTACCTGCGCATCACCGGGCAGGATCAGGCGGCGTTCGTGGAAGGCGTCAGGGAACAGGCCGGCTCCGCCCTGTCGACCCGCATCGTCGTCGAGAGCATCATCGCGATCGAAGGGATGAGCGTCGACGACGATGAGTACCGCGAAGCCGTCGAAGCGATCGCGGCAAGCTCGGAGTCCACGGTCGACGAGGTCGAGAAGCTGCTCGCCGCCCATGGGCAGGCTGAGTCACTGACCGATGATATTCTCCGTCGGAAGGCGCTCGAACGGATCGCCGGGGCGGCGATCCCGGTCGACGCCGAAGGGAACACCGTCGATCTGGCCCCGATGGCGCCCGGCGCCGACGACGAAGCAGAAGAGCCGAACGGAGACGACGCCCAGGACGAGGAGTCGTCCCCAGCAACCGAGGAGTGAGATGAGCTACCTAGTCCCCACCGTCGTCGAGCAGACGCCGCGCGGCGAGCGCGCGTTCGACATCTACAGCCGACTCCTCAAGGACCGCATCGTCTTCCTCGGCACGCCGATCGACGACGGCGTCGCGAACATCATCATGGCGCAGTTGCTCCACCTCGAGGGTGAGGACCCCGACAAGGACATCAACCTCTACATCAACTCGCCCGGGGGCTCGACCTACGCGTTGATGGCGATCTACGACACGATGCAATTCATCAAGCCGGACGTGGCGACGTACTGCATGGGGCTTGCGGCGTCCGCCGCCGCCGTCCTCCTGGCGGGCGGCACGAAAGGCAAGCGGTTCGCCCTCCCGCACTCGCGGATCATGGTCCACCAGCCGCACGTGTCCGGCGTCGCCGGTCAGGCGACCGACATCGAGATCCATGCGAAGGAGATTCTCAAGACGCGCGAGGAGATCAACGAGATCCTCGCCGCGCACACCGGCCGGGACCTCGAGATCATCTCGCAGGACACCGACCGCGACTTTTGGCTCAGCGCGGAGGAGGCCGTCGACTACGGTGTCGTCGATGCGGTCTTGAAGGGCCGCCAGCTCGAAGCCGTCAAGGGGTAGGGAGGCCGCGAGTGGCCAAGTACGAGGGAGCCGAGCTCCTCAAGTGCAGCTTCTGCGGCAAGTCGCAGAAGCAGGTACGCAAGCTCATCGCAGGGCCGGGGGTCTACATCTGCGACGAGTGCGTCGAGCTCTGCAACGAGATCATCGACGAGGAGCTGACCGAGACGGAAGAGGTCTCCTTCTCCGAGCTTCCGAAGCCGCACGAGATCTTCGACTTCCTCGACCAGTACGTCGTCGCCCAGGACCAGGCGAAGAAGATCCTCTCCGTCGCCGTCTACAACCACTACAAGCGGGTCCGTGCTGGGCAGCGGATGACCGACGAGGACGTCGAGCTGCAGAAGTCGAACATCCTGCTCGTGGGCCCGACCGGCACCGGCAAGACGCTCATGGCGCAGACGCTCGCCCGGCTCCTCAACGTCCCGTTCGCGATCGCCGACGCCACGGCGCTCACCGAGGCCGGATACGTCGGTGAGGACGTCGAGAACATCCTGCTCAAGCTCATCCAGGCCGCCGACTTCGACATCAAGCGCGCCGAGACCGGCATCATCTACATCGACGAGATCGACAAGGTCGCCCGCAAGGCCGAGAACCCGTCGATCACCCGTGACGTCTCCGGCGAAGGCGTCCAGCAGGCGCTCCTCAAGATCCTCGAAGGGACCCAGGCGTCGGTGCCACCCCAGGGAGGGCGCAAGCACCCGCACCAAGAGTTCCTCCAGATCGACACGACGGACATGCTCTTCCTCTGCGGCGGAGCATTCGCCGGGCTCGAGGACGTCATTCAGAAGCGGATCGGCAAGAACTCGGTCGGCTTCGGCGCAGACGTCCGTTCGGTCGACCGACGGGCACCGGCGCAGCTCATCAGCGAGGTGCTCCCGGAGGATCTGCTCGCCTACGGGCTCATCCCAGAGTTCATCGGGCGCCTCCCGGTCGTCGCCACGGTCGACGACCTCGACGTGGACGACCTCGTCCACGTGCTGACCGAGCCGAAGAACTCCCTCGTCAAGCAGTACGCGAAGTTCTTCGAGATGGACGGCGTCGAGCTCCTCGTCACCGACGACGCGCTGCGCGCCATCGCCGAGCAGGCGATGAAGCGCGGCACCGGCGCCCGGGGCCTACGCGCGATCATGGAGGAGGTCCTCCTCGAGACCATGTACGAGCTGCCGGCGCGCTCGGACATCGCGCAGGTCGTCATCGACGAGCAGGTCGTGCGAGACCGGGTGAATCCGACCCTCGTGCCGATCACGGACCTCGCACCGGCGGACCTGCCGGAAGAACGCTCAGCCTGAGGGCGGCCTGTGGCACCGTGGCAGCGGAACGCCAAGGTCGCGTTCATCGGCTCCCACGGCATCCGCAAGACCACCGCGGCGCACGGGTTCGCGAATGCGATGCAGCGCGCCGGGCGCTCCGTGGAGTACGGCCGTGAGGTCGTGCGGGACAACCCGCTGGGGATCAACGAAGGCGCGACCGGCGAGGCGCAGCTCTGGGTCCTCGTTTCGCAGATCCGCCAGGAGCTGATGCTCGCTCCCAAGGCCGAGGTCCTCGTCCTCGACCGCGGCGTGATGGACAACTACGCCTACTACCTCCGCGCATGCGGCGGCGCCGACCGCTTCGCCGTTGCGCCGCTCGCGGGGGAGTGGTCACGGACCTACGACCTCGTGATCCGCCTCCTCCCCGACGTCGGCCTCTCGGCGGACGGCGTGCGGTCGACGTCCGACTCGTTTCGCGACGAGATCGAGGCCATCCTGGATCGTGAGCTCGACGGCCTTGTGGAGCGAAGGCGCCTCGTGGAGATTCCCGCATCCGAGATCGACGATCACTCCGACTGGTGGCCGATCGCAGAGCGCCTCGCGGCCCTCATGGGGGAGCCGCTCTTCGCCGACGGGGTCCCGAAACGGCGCGCCCGACCCAGGCGCCGGGCGCCGCGTGCACGAGACGCTCAGCTGTCCTTCGGGGACGAGCAGGAGAAGCACACGACACACGACTGAAGGCGCACGACGGTCTCGTGTCTTCAGGTTTGTGCCTGTCGTCTACTTCTCGCGGACGCCGGCCTTCCAGACGTGCGTCACTCGTTCCGGTCGGCCCCACCCCGTGGAGTCATCGAGCGGGTTGAAATCGAGGGCGATGACATCCGCGTCGTACCCTTCGCGCAGCTGGCCCGACCGGGGAGCCTGTGGGCCGAGGGTCAGCGGGCCGTTCGCCGTTGCCGCCTCGATGGCTTCGAGGGCGGACATGCCCGCTTCCTGGAGGAGCCGGATCTCGAGGCTGTTCGTCCCGTAGAGGCCGGGGAAGAAGATGTCGGTACCCATCGCGAACGTGACCCCCGCCGCGACCGCGATCTTCATCGCCCGCGCGTGATGGCCTGCGACCATGACGCCCTTCTCGTATGCGTACCGCGGGAGCGCATCTTCGAGCTCGAGGAGATGGTCGACGACGAGCCGGGTCGGAACGTAGATCGTTCCCCGCTCGGCCATCACACTCGCCGTCTCCTCGTCGAGGTAGGAACCGTGCTCGATGGTCTGGCAACCCGCCCGGATGGCGGCCTTGATGCCGGGCAGCCCGTGCGTGTGCGCCGCGACGTAGCGCTCGGCGCGCGCCGCCTCCTCAACGATCACCCGCAGTTCCTCATCCGAGAACTGCTGGTGGATCGGGTGGTCGATCTCCGAGATGACGCCGCCCGACGCGCAGACCTTGATGACCCTCGCGTTCTTGCGAAGCTGCTTGCGCACGGCTCTCAGGCAGCCCGGCACGCCGTCACACAGCTCTCCGAACCACTGCGCCGACGACTCGACGAAGTCGAGGTCGAGAGAATGGCCGTCGCCGTGGCCCCCGGTAGGGGAGAGGATGGCGCCGGAACCGTAGATATGCGGCCCCTGCACGGCACCGGAGGTGATCGCTCCGGCGAAGTCGAGGCCGAACCCGCCCACCTCGCGCACGCTCGTCACCCCGCCCATGAGCGTTGCCGTGGCGTCAGCCGCGGCACGGACGGCGAGCTCCGGCACCGACCAGCGGACCATGTCGTGGATGTCGGAAGACGGCAGGCCGACGAAGTGGATGTGGGCGTCCCACAGGCCGGGGAGGATCACCGGGACGCTGGTGTGGTCGGCGTCGGGGGTCGGCGGAGCCGTGGCCGACGGCCCGGCGTAGGCGATGGTCGCGCCGTCGAGGACCACCGTGCCACGCTCGATCGGCTCCCCGCGCCCGGGGATGAGCAGGTCGGACTCGATACGCACGGTCATTCGATCCTCCGGTGGTCGACCCGGACACAGTAGCGATCGCCCACCGTATGCTCTGGTCGTCCCGAGGAGGGCACGGCGAGTCCCGGCCGTCACGCCGTGGAGGAGCCGCCTCCGGTGAGTGACTAGTCCCTGTGTTCGGCACGCGATGTGTCTCGACGGCCACGCATGGTGGTCGTAGGTTGTCGTCAGGCGGGAAGGCCGGGTCACGTGAGGGGCGAAAGTCTCGGCTCGGGCACAGAGCAGGGGGAATGGTGGAGAGGCCGGGAGCCGAGAGGTTCCCGGCCTCGGCCGTTGCACGAGCCCGCCACGTTCCTATCATCCATGGCTCACCGGAGGACTCGATGACCGAGGGGCACGATGAAGCCAACGTACGACCCCGGCGCCGTGGAAGCGCGCTGGTACGCCACATGGGAGGACGCAGGCGCCTTCCAGCCTGAGGCCAACCCGGACGGAGCGCCCTACTCGATCGTCATCCCGCCTCCCAACGTCACCGGTGTGCTCCACATGGGTCACGCCCTCGACCTGACCATCCAGGATGTCCTCATCCGCCGCAAGCGCATGCAGGGTTACCGCGCCCTTTGGCTCCCCGGCACGGACCATGCGGGCATCGCCACGCAGAACGTCGTCGAGCGCGAGCTCGCGAGTGAAGGCATGTCCCGCCATGATCTCGGCAGGGAGCGATTCGTCGAACAGGTCTGGGCGTGGAAGGCGAAGTCGGGCAACCGCATCACCGAGCAGATGCGCACGATGGGCTTCTCGACGGACTGGACCCGTGAGCGCTTCACCTTTGATGAAGGCCTCTCCCGCGCCGTGCGCAGGGTGTTCGTACGGCTCTACGAGGAAGGTCTCATCTACCGGGGCAATCGGATCATCAATTGGTGCCCGCGCTGCCACACCGCCCTCTCCGAGATCGAGGTCGAGCACGAAGAAGAATCCGGCGAGCTCACTCACATCTCATATCCGTTCGTCGAAGGTGACGGCCACATCACGGTCGCGACGACCCGGCCCGAGACGATGCTCGGCGACACCGCCGTCGCCGTCCACCCCGACGACGATCGCTATCGCGACGCCGTCGGGCGCATGATCCGCCTGCCGCTCCTCGGGCGCGAGATCCCGGTCGTCGCCGACGAGGGCGTCGAGCTCGAGTTCGGCACCGGTGCGGTGAAGGTCACCCCGGCCCACGATCCGCTCGACTTCGAGATCGGCCGGCGTCACGGCCTCGACGAGATCCAGGTCATCGACACGGAGGCACGCATCACCGAGCACGGCGGGCCGTTCGCCGGGCAGGATCGTTTCGAGGCCCGCGAGGCCGTTCGGCACGAGCTGAAGAAGCGCGGCTTCCTAGAGCGGGTCGACCCACACCAACACTCGGTCGGCCACTGCTCGCGCTGCGGCACCGTCGTCGAGCCGATGCTGTCCCTCCAGTGGTTCGTCAAGGTGCAGCCGCTCACCGTCCCGGCGATCGAGGCCGTCAAGGACGGCCGCACCCGGTTCATCCCGCAGCGTTGGGAGAACAACTACTTCCACTGGATGGAGAACCTCCGCGACTGGTGCATCAGCCGCCAGCTGTGGTGGGGGCACAGCATCCCGGCGTGGTATTGCGACGCCTGCCACGCGACCGTCGTCGCCGAGGAGGAGCCGACCGAGTGCCCGACGTGCGGCGGCGCCCGGCTCACCCCCGACGGGGACGTGCTCGACACGTGGTTCTCGTCGCAGCTCTGGCCGTTCTCGACGATGGGCTGGCCGGACGAGACCGACGACCTCGCAACGTATTACCCGACGACCGTGCTCGTCACCGGGTTCGACATCATCTACTTCTGGGTTGCCCGGATGATGATGATGGGCCTCCACTTCACGGGGGACGTGCCCTTCGCCGACGTGTCCATCCAC
>Ga0316578_10000416_pt1 | contig 13931 bp, 10 predicted proteins | sample J0NA_2_FD_203076 | JGI IMG/M metagenome (GOLD analysis project Ga0316578, IMG submission 203076) | Rhizosphere microbial communities from salt marsh grasses in Alabama, United States - J0-2_160517rDrC | ecosystem: Host-associated > Plants > Roots > Rhizosphere | place: USA: Alabama | collected... | reverse complement strand
CCATGCACAATTTTCCGTGATTCGAGGTAATGCAGGGCTGACAGAATATCGGCGAGAATGGCGGGAACCTTATCTAGTTTATCCTCTGATGAGAAATAACCTCTCAAATCCGGTCCATCGATATACTCCATGGAGAAATACGGAGTACCTTTCTCACAGAAGCCGAAATCAAGCACTTGGACCAGGCATGGATGCGAGAGACGGGAGAGGATCCTGAATTCTTCCGTTATACTTTCCCTGGCTCCCGGTTCGATCTCGCCCAGTACCTTTACGGCGACGGTACGTCGGAGTTGTGTGTCCGCTGCCCTGAATACCGTGCCCATGCCGCCTTCACCGAGGCGTCTTTCGATTCTGTAACGAGAGGGGAGGCCAATATCCATTTCCATACCGTGGAATTGTATGCCCAAAAAGGTTTTGTGCAATAAAAAACCCTCCCCGAAGGGAGGGTGTTGGAGGTGAATCAAGCTGTAGAACTCAGATCAACCATTGGGCTCTATACCGTAGTCACTGAAGTGCTGCAGCTTGGAGACGACGCTTCCGCCGTCGATGTCCTCGCCGATCCCGACCCAGCGACCGAGATCCTCGTTGTACCACAGTACCCGGAACGCCGTTGCGTTGGAATCGATCCGGTCGAGGGGCATGATCAGCGATACATCTTTATTGAAGACGATTCCGTGAGGGCCGAGTTCAACCATGGCCTCGGGGAACCTGGGCATGTCTATCGTTATCTCGGTGTCCTCAGTAAGGGCGCCGGGCGGGAAGTACAAACTGACGTAGCCGTTTGTGACCGTCCCGCCCGTTTCCGCAGACACCACCATGGAGATAGAGGTCGATGTGCTGAGTACCATATCCCTTTCAGAAGATCCCTCGGAGGTGGTGAGAACACGAGCGAACATGGGGTTCTCAACACCGGGCATAGTGTCGTCCTGCGAGGGGGAAACAGGAGAGGTCTCACAGCCCATGGCAGCCAGTACACTGAGGAAGGTAATTACGGTGAGGAATTTATGGGCTGTCGAGCGTCCGTTCATATCTCCCACCTCCTCGGGGTCGTCCGACTTTTCTCTGCCGCAACCTGCGGCGACCTATCAGTAAGGCAACCAGGGTGCCGTGCCCGTCTTTCGGACCGGTCGGAGGAGGAGGAGGGAGGGGGTGGAAGGCGCGGCTTCGGCTAGTGGCGATTTTATAAATTATTTAGGTATAGGACGTTATCCGAGCAGCAGTGGAGGGTCATATCTCTCGAAGATTCATGATCCGGCCGCTCTTTTTCTGATTCGGGCCGTGCCGGGACCCGGGCCGATTTGGGAATATTCCCGAGTCTTCAGAGGGGTGTTTTCAGGGTCTCGAGGGGATCCGACGGAACTGCCAAATCTATCAGTCGGTTACGGAGGCGGGTTCATATTCGCCGTTTTTGAGTTTTTCCTTAAGTTCCCGAACGCTGATTCCGTGTTTCTTCATCTTGTACCTCAGCGTTCCCCGTTCTATCCCGAGAAGGTCGGCCGCGCGGGTGATATTTCCCCCTGCCTGGACCAGGGTCGAGAGGATCAGGGCCTGCTCGAACTCGTCGAACTTCACTCCCTCCGGGGGCAGATCGATCCGTATCGTTCCCGATTGTTCCCTGAGATGGCATATCGTTTCTGCTCCGTTCTCGGGGGCCGAGATCGGGAGATCGCCGGCATGGATCTCATCTGATGTGCTCAGAAGGACGGCCCGCTCTACGAGGTTTATCAGCTCTCGTATGTTCCCCGGCCAGGGATACCGCTCGAGGAGGTCTAAGGCGTCCTCGCTGAACCGGACGTCCCCCTTCTTTAGGCGCCTGGAGAACCGCTTGGCGTACTCGACGGCGATCGGCCTGATGTCCTCGGCGCGCTCCCGCAGGGGGGGCAGCTCTATCTCGACGACGTTGAGCCGGTAGAAGAGGTCCGCGCGGAAGCGCCCCGCCTGTACGTCCCCATGCAGGTCGCGGTTGGTGGCAGCTATCACCCGCACGTCGACGGGGAGGAACTGCGTCCCGCTGATACGGCGTATCGTGCGCGAATCGAGGAACTTCAGCAGCTTTGCCTGGAGGTTGTAGTCGATCTCTCCGACCTCGTCGAGGAAGATCGACCCGCCGTCTGCGCATTCGAAGAGCCCCATCTTGCGCTGCTTCGCGTCCGTGAAGGCCCCCTTCTCGTACCCGAAGAACTCGCTCTCGAGCAGTCCCGAGGGGATGGCGGCGCAGTTCACCTCTATAAAGGGGCCCTGCGCGCGAGAGCTCATCCGGTGGATCGCCTGGGCGAGCGAACCTTTGCCGGTCCCGTTCTCGCCGGTGATCATCACCGATGTCGTCTCGCTCGAGGCGACCTTGGCGGCGAGCTCCATCACATCGGTGATCGCGCGGCTCGCGCCGAGGATGTCGTGCGCGCCGTCCCACGCCTGCTGCCGCTCGCGGACCGCCTCGTCGATCCGGCGCTTGCCGAGCCCCTCGGCTATCCCTGCGAGGATGCGGCGCAGATCGGCGGCTTCATGCGGCGTATACAGGGCGTGGCGTGCACCGATGTGCAAGGTGAGCCGGTCGCCGCCGGCGAGGTCCTGTGGCATCAGCAGGACGAGCTGGCTCGTGCGCTGCCCCTCGTGCCATTCCTTCATCGGCGCGAGATCGTCCTCTGTCGCGTCGCGTTCGAGCACGAGGATCACCGCCGGGGGCGCCTCGTCCTCGCGTGCGGTCAGGAAGTCGGCCGGCTCGCTGAAACGCGAGACGGTCCATCCAGACTCCTCGCACTCGACGGTGAGGGTACGCAGGAGCTCCTCATCGGAGCAGATGATATCGGTCTTCATAGACATGTACGGTACCGTGCGTATGGCTGACTGCGCTGAAAACCGGTCAGACATCGGTTAATTGCAAGATACATGCCGCGTTACGGTCAATCCGGAGGCTCGGCGCCCCCGTGATTGCGCCCGCGGGGCCTGTCTGGTATCTTTATAAGCGGTTGCGGTCGATCCCGGTATCTCGAGGGGGGCGGGTGGGGGGACATATTACACATCAAAATCCAGAGGAAGTACGGCAGATGAGAACAGGGATGAAGGTCAGGCAACGCAGCTTTATCCTGGCGGCGGCATTGTGCGCGTTAGCGCTGATCGCCGCCTCCTGCAGTAATGATTCCGGATCTGGGGAGCAGGTCGTTCTGACGCAGATCGCCCCTTCGCAGGCCGGTGCGGGGGACACCGTTGCGATATCGGGCAGGGGGCTCGGCGGCGATCCATCCGCGTACCGGGCGGCGTTCTCACCTGTCGGCTACTCGAAGGGCGAGGGAAGCCGGTACGCGGTGCCGTTCGATATCTCCGGGTCAACAGCGCATGTAATAGTCCCCGAAGGGTCGTACACAGGAGAGGTCCGCTTCGAGACAGCTGCGCCGTTCGGCGGCGGGATATTCGGCGTCGGCGCGCCGCGCATCCCGTCAAACGAGCTCGATGTAGACGTCCCGCTCGATGCGGGGGAGGCGGCCAAGCTGTTCTGCGCATCGACCGATTACACATTCCCGCTCTCGCATGCCGCCACCGGAGAATACCTGCTGATCGCGTTCGACTCTTCGGACCCGGCCAATCCAGGTACTTTGACGGACTACCGTGTCGACACAAATGATCCGTGCCCCACGATGGCTGCTGAAGAGCAATCTGCCGCACCCGTCACCAAACGTCCCGACCGGACGCGGGCGGCCGTGGCGGACCCCGGCGATTTCGACAGGCGCAAGCGCGAAGAGATTTCGCGGGTCCTGCAGTCGGGCGGACCCGTCGAAGGGGCGGGAGGGATGCGGTCGTCTATAGTCGGTCCCGGCGCCGCTCCCCCGACGGCCCAGTTCTATATCTTCAGCGATCCCGAGGGGAGCACGATAGATCCGGCAAGCTACACAACCGTCACGGCGAACCTCAAGTACTCGGGGCCGCGCTCGGCGCTCTACGTCGACGCGTCCACGCATCCGACATGCATCTCCGACGCCGAGGCGAGCGATCTCGGCGAGATCTTCGAGACGCATATATACGAGACGAACACGGCGGCGTTCGGCACCCCATCAGACATCAACAAGGACGGGATCGTTGTCATCCTGCTCACTCCGGTGGTCAACCAGCTCACACCGCCGGGCGGGTCGTCGAGCGGGTACATCGCCGGATTCTTCATGCCGGGCGACCTGCTTCCGAAACTGCTCCCCGACGGCACGTCGAACGGGATGGAGATCTATTACTCGATGGTCCCCGATCCAAACGGGGTCTACGGGAACGTCTATGAGAAGCCGCGGGCGCTCGACGTGATGGCCGGTGTGATGGCCCACGAGTTCCAGCACATGATCATGTTCAACTACCGCGTGCTGATATACGGCGGCGGGTTCTCCGCAGCCTACATGGCCAAACTGTGGGTGGACGAGGGGCTCGCGCACATCGCCGAGGACCTGAACGGATACGACGACAGCAACATCGGACGCGCCGATCTCTTCCTCGCAGACCCGGGGAAGACGACGCTGATATACGGCGGCGACGAGCTCGATGAGCGCGGAGCGAGCTTCCTCTTCTTCCGCTACCTCGGCGACAGGTTCGGCGAGGACATCTACCGGCGGATCGTCCAGTCGAAGAAGACCGGCACCTCGAACATAGAGAACGCCACCGGAGTCGGGTTCAAGGAGCTCTTCGCCGACTGGGCCGCGACGATGTACTTCGAGAGCCGCGGCGTCTCGCCGGCCGATCCGAAATATCAGTATGTCTCGATAGACCTCGCCGGCGACTTCGAGCCGCTGCGCGTGCGCTCCACGAACCTCTGCTCGGGACCGTTCATGAGCTCGGTCAAGGCGATGGGCCCCGAGTTCATCGCCCTCGGGCTGAATGGCCCGGCCCTCTTCGACATCGATCTCACCTGCTCGGGATACGGGAGGATGAATGCGGTGCTCGTGCGCACGCAGTAGGCTGGCCGCGCTGGCCGTCCTGCCGGTCCTTTTATCATGCGCCTCTGCGCCGCCCGCGCCGGATTCATCCGCCGAGCCGTTTCTTCTCGAGGGGATGCTCAGCGTCGAGGGCCCCGATCCGTTCGGACGCACGATGACGCTGGCGGAAGAAACGGGTATGGTATGGAATCTGGACCCCGGCCGATTCGAGCACGAGCTCTCCCTGCTCGGCGGGCATCAGGTGCGTGTGTTCTGCAGCGGGCTCTCGGACATCGGCGAGGGCGCTCTGACGGTCGACCGCTACGAGCTGCTCCCAGTGGACGGGCGCGAGCCGGTGTACGGGGTATTGCAGACGGGCCCCGGCTCTATCATCGTCGACTCGGATGGAACCTCTGTACACCTCGACGGGCCGTTGGCCGAAGCGCTTGTCGGATTCGACGAGCATGCTGTCTGGGTGTGGGGGGAGAGAGGGCACCGCGGCAGGCTGGTCGTCGAGGGGTATGTCGTCATGGGAAGGGTCCTGTCCGCTCCCGCTACCTCCGAACCGAAATAAAACGGCCGGCCCGAAGGCCGGCCGTGATCCAGCCATTCTCGTTATCGATCCTACCTGCGCGGCGACTCCGAATCCGGATATGCGCAGAACGTGCCGATCATAAGCCCTCCGGTCGATCCGGTCCCGGTGATGCAGTACCCTATGTTCATCCCGTTCGACCAGATCGGCACGTACCCGACCTCGCCGGGATTCGCGCTGCAGCCGTCTATCGGCTCCGTGCGGGCGAGCGTGAAGGGATTGATCAGGAGCCTTCCCCCGGGGAGCAGGTCGATGAGTGTGTCTCCCTCGGAATTGCGGACGCAGCTGACGGTGGCGGGAAATGCTCCGCCGTCCGTCCGCGCCCATTCTCCGGCGGCGAGCTGTACGGTCTGGCAGTTGGAGAGGACGATCGCATCCTCCTGCGCGCAGTCGAGGTTGGTCAGGGCCAGCTCATATGTGCCTCCGGCGAATCCGGAGACGACATACCCGTCATAGCGGTCGACCAGATATATCCTAGTATAGCCGACCTGTCCGTCGAATGATGCTGTATGATTACGAGGATTGTCCCTGACGTTCGTATAGGGATTCATAAGGAGGTGACCGCGGGGAAGCAGGTCGATCACCGTCTCTCCGTGGGTATTCCTGTCTGAATCGACGTTATCGGGGTACTCGCCGCCATTTCGTTCGGCGAACAGCTCGACCGCCTCCCGGAGGATATAGCAATTTGCACGGACGATCTCCTGCTCCGGAGTCGCGGAAAGGGTCCCCTGCTGTATCGGCAGGGATCCATGATCTGGTGTCAGTACCGGATCGGCGTCTCGACCGCATGCCGGCACCAGTGCCAGAAGCAGCAATACCAACAAGTTAATATGTATTTTCTGTCTCATGTTCATCATCTCCTCGAATACTCGTGCGTCGGGTCCCGGATTCGGCCCGGAAACGACGCAGAACAGAGTATCGGAGGAGCATAACTGCTTCCAAACTGTCGAGTAATCGCCGTCCGCGGATCGGAATTGTCGAACTGACAGCCCCGTAAGCGGTTATGGGTTCCGCCGGCCGCGGACCTCTTCGAGGTTCCGGTAGCGGATGAAGCGGGAGAGCTCGAGCTGGGTGAAGAACATCGCGAGGCGGTCGTGGCATGGTTCGATACGCTCGCCGAAGCGCTCGCGCATGATCTCGCCTATCGCGGCGACGTTGCGGCTGCCGTCTATCTGCTCCCAGACCGCCGTGCCTATCTCGTCGAGGCGGATCATCATGTGCGGGCGCTTCAGGCGCGGCTCGATCAGGCGCTTGAGGATGCGGCTGTGGAAGCGCGGGGCGTGGACCGTCACGATCCCGTCCTCGCCCGTCTCGGACCCGACGATACGCTCGGGGATCAGCTCGAGGAGGTTGACATCGGGGGTCCGTTTCTCCCGCTTCCGCGCCATGGCAATGCGCCCTTTCAACAAAACGACCCCGGGACCGCGGACGCGGCCCCGGGGTCGACATTCATGCCGCCGCTAGTCCTTCTTCAACGCGGCCTTGATCGGCTGCTGTATCAGTATCCAGGCGAGGATCGCGAAGACCACGATCGCGAGCCACGGGTTGCCGCCGTCGATGATCTTGGGGAAGAGCCCCTTGACTTCCATCGTCCCCGGCGGGTTCTTGATGACCACCGTGGCGGCGATGATGATACCCATCAGCGCCTGTCCGGCGATCAGCCCGGAGGCGAGGAGGATCCCCGTGTTCTCCGCCTTCTCCTTGTTCGCCTGACGCTTGGCGATCATCCTGTCGGCGATCCACTTTATGATACCGCCTGTGAAAATCGCGAAGGTCGTGTGGAACGGCAGGTACATCCCGACGGCGATCAGCATCGGCGACGGGGCGCCGATGAGGATAAGGCCGATGGCGAAGAGCGCGCCCATCACGACGAGCGGCCACGCCATCTGCCCGGTGATGATCCCCTGCGAGAGCATCGCCATCAGGCCGGCCTGCGGGGCCGGGAGCATCTCGCCGCCGATCCCGCCCATCGAGGCGTACCCCGTGTTGAGCAGCTGCAGGACCAGGGCCATGACGAACGCCGCCGCGATCACGCCGATGATGCATCCCATCTCCATCGCGCGCGGGGTGCCGCCGAGCAGGTTCCCTGCCTTGAGGTCCTGGAGGATGTCGCCGGCGACGCCGCTCGAGCAGCAGACCACCGCCGCCACCCCGAGCACGGCCGCAACGCCGGCGGCGCCTTGCACCTTGATCGCAACCATCAGTATCGCCGCCACGATCAGCGTCGAGAGCGTCAGCCCCGAGATCGGGTTGTTGCTCGAGCCGATCGTGCCGACGAGGAATCCGGCCACTGCGGCGAAGAGGAACCCTGCCACCGTCATGACGATCGCCGATACCAGCGCGCCTATCACGCTGTGGCTGAAGTGCAGGTAGAGGAAGAAGATCGGGATGATCAGGGCGATGATCCCGATGATCGTGATCGAGTAGGGGATGTCGCGGTCGATCCGGCTCGTCTCGCCGGTGGTCGCCTTGCCGATCTGGCTGAGGTCCTTGAACGCCCGGGCGATCCCCGCGCCGAGCGACTTGCGCATCTTGAACAGGGTGTAGAACGCGCCGACGAGCATCGCGCCCACTGCCAGCGGGCGGACCTGCGAGTTCCAAACGGCGGCCTCGGTGTTGAGCCAGTCGGTCCCCGGACCGAACCCGCCGTTGATGAAGATGAACAGCGGGGCCATCATCATGTGCCCGAAGACGCCGCCTGCGAAGACGATCGAGGCGAGTTTGGGACCGATGATGTACCCGACGCCGACCATCGCAGGCGAGGCCTCGGGGGACTCGATGAAGATCCCGCCGGTCGGGTTCGACGAGGCGGTGATCGCCTTCATGTCGCTCGTCATCAGCTGGAAGTTGCGCACGATCGGGAGCTGCCAGAAGTGCTTCACGTACCCCTGGACCAGCTGGATCCCGAAGTCGTTGCGGATCAGCTCGAAGAGCGCCGAGAGGCCGATCATCGAAAAGACGTACTTGGCGCCGGTCGCGCCCCCCTGGCCGGCCTTGACGATCTCGGCGCAGGCGACGCTCTCGGGGAACGGGAGCGTCTTGTCGTCGATCAGGACGCGGCGCAGGAAGATCACGAACAGGACGCCGAGGATCCCGCCGACGAGCATCAGGAGCGTGCTCGGCCAGTAGTGGATGTTGTCCCAGATCGGTTTCCCCGTCGTCGGGTTCTTGGCGATCAGGAAGGCCGGGATCGTGAAGATCGCGCCGGCCACCAGCGCCTCGCCGACAGCCGCCGTGGTCCGGCATGTGTTCTCCTCGAGGACGGTCCCCCGGAACAGCTTCAGGACCGCCATCGCCATGACCGCGGCGGGGAACGTCGCCGCCACCGTCATGCCGGCGACCAGGCCGAGGTACGCGTTCGCCGCGCCGAGGACAACGGCGAGGATCGCCCCGAACACGAGCGCGGGGATCGTGAACTCCTTCAACCGTGCGTCGGCGGGCACATATGGTTTGAACTCTTCGGCCATCGAGCCCTCCTTCCCTGGTGATGAAACGGCAAGTCACACAGAGTCGACAATTTGACAGCCGGTTAACCGGCTGCATCCGATCGCGGAATGGTAGGCCGCTGTTTCCGGCAAAGTCAAGAGAATGATGGGTGTCGACAATTCGACGCCGCTCCCTGCGGGAGCGGCATCGCGCGTTTTCGGCAGTGCCTTCGCACAACGTATCTTACACGCGTTCTGTACGCCGGGGCATGTTACTTGCCGTTCCTCCTGCGTTATGGACTCCCTCACCCGCGAATGCCTCGGCCTTCTCTGCCGCCTCTGCGGTGCTGAATCGGCGCGCCTCCGCCTGCGGTCTGCCTCCGGCGGCGACTGTGGGACATTCTTCGAATTCGCTGCGGCCGCTGTCCCGGGCGGGGCTGACGAGTTCATCCTCACCGGGCCGGGAGCGTCTCCACTGAGGGAGACGGCAACGGAGGGTACGGCCTGGCGCCTGCGCCGGGGAGATGCCGAGGCGGAGTGGACGATGGAGCGCTCGCTGGGCGGGCTCGATATCTCGCTCGACCTCGTGATGAACGAGCGCCTGCCTGGGCTGGTCGGGAGGCGCCTCTCGGCAGCGGGGGAGCTCGCCCCCCTGCTCGAGCTCATCGCGCCGGCCCTCGCCGCGCAAGTCGGGGCAGGTGATATCGCAGCCGCCTGCGAAGGTCCCCCGTTCGACCCGCCTATATACGGGAGCGATCCTGCGGTCGCAGATCTTCGTCGACTCGTGCGGCGTATGGCGGCGAGCGACATCCCCGTGCTGATCACCGGCGAGAGCGGGACGGGGAAGGAGCTCGTCGCCCGCAATGTGCATACGCTCGGGCCCCGCCGCGAAGGCCCTCTGGTCAGCATCAACTGCATGGAGATGCCCGACCAGCTCCTGCAGGGGGAGCTGTTCGGGAGCGCGAAGGGTTCGTACACGGGGGCCGACCGAGACAGGGCCGGCCTGATAGAGAGCGCTAGAGGCGGGACCTTCTTCCTCGACGAGATAGGGGAGATGTCGCTGCATCTGCAGGCGGCCCTGCTGCGCGTCGTGCAGGAGCGCGAGGTCCGCCGGATCGGGGAGAGCAGGTTCCGCCCGGTCAACGTACGGTTCGTCTTCGCCACCAACCGCGACCTCGCCGCTCTCGTGCGCGAGGGCTCGTTCAGGCGCGACCTCTTCTACCGTATCAGCGCGGCGGTCCTCACGATCCCCCCGCTGCGCGGACGTCGTGGAGACATCGCCCCGCTCGCCGCCCATTTCCTTCGCTCCTACACGCGGCGGCTCGGGCACGGGCCGCGCACGATCTCCCCCGGCGCCCTCTCGCGCCTTTCCGCCTATCCCTGGCCGGGAAATGTGCGCGAGCTGCGCAATGAGATAGAGCGCGCGGCGGCTATGCACCCCCGCGCACAGGTGTTGACAGGGGCGATGCTCTCGCTCCCTGTCCCCGGAGCGGGAGGACGGGGGGGAAGGGGAGGCGGTGCGGATGAAGGGTCGCTGCATGGGGCGCTCGAGGAACTCGAGCGGCGGATGATCGTCGAGGCGCTGGGCAGGTGGGGAGGGAACCGCACGGCAACGGCGAAGGCCCTGGGGATCACCCGCCAGGGCCTTCTCAAGAAGCTCAGAAGGATGGGCATCGACCCGGACCGGTTCCGGCCCGGCGCCGCCGTTACCGCAGCAGGACCGCCTTCCTCGTGAAGGTGTGCTCGCCGGCGCGGTACCGTATGAAGTAGATCCCCGAGGCGAGCGTGCGGCCGTCGTCGCCCGTGCCGTCCCAGTAGACCGAGTAGCGCGACGGTTCCTGCTCTGCGTCGACGATGACGCGGACCCTGCGGCCCGCCACGTCGTACGCGGCGATGAAGACCCTCGTGCGCTCGGCGATCGAGTACTCGATCCGCGTGACCGGGTTGAACGGGTTGGGGAAGTTCTGCTCGAGGTTGTAGATGAACGGAGTCTCGTCCTCGATGCCGGTCACCGTCACATCGACGGCGGCGCGAACGCGCGCCATCACCTCTGGAGCCCCCATCCCGTTGGCGACCCACGAGTCGTAGAGGTCCTGGCCGGCGTTGTTGGTGTGGTTCTCGTCGCGCAGGAACTCGACATACTCCTTCGACGTCGCCTGGTAGTACAGGGTGACGACCACCGAGTCTGTCTCTATCGGCAGGTGGTACGGCGTGGTGTCCCAGTACTGGCCGTCCTCGTAGACGTGGTCGACCGGCGGCGACTGGATCTCCTCATAGGTGGCGTTGGTGAAGCCGCGCGGCGGGATCCGGTTGTCGGTATAGACCGTGTCGTTGAGGACGAAGTGGAAGGTGACACCTGGCTCGAGGCCGAGTGCGCCCGCCAGGCCAGGGCTCAGCCCCGGATGGATCTCGTAGACCTTGGCCTGCGAGTCGTGCGTCAGATCGCCGGTGCCGAAGTCGTACGCCCCCGACTCGAAGATCTGTGTCCCCGAGGCGTCGAGGCCGACGACGTTGAGCCATATCCGGCGTCCCTCGGGATAGCCCGAGGGGAGCTTGTGCCCCGTCTCGTTGGTCACCTTCACGCTGACGCCGAAATCCTCCGGGATGATCTCGAGCGTCGCCGCGTTCTGCAGCATGTACCGGGCGCGCGTCTTGGAGGCATCGAGCTGTGCGGGTGTGACCTCGCCGGAGAAGAGGTCGGCGACCATGTCCTGGACCGTCGTGTTACCGCCGGTGAAGTCGTGCAGCCCGAGGTCTGCCCGGTCGTTGACCCCGTTCACGTTGGCCCCCTTGCCGAGGACGTCGCGCATGTGGCAGTCCTGGCAGGTCGAGACGATCCCGTCGGCCTTGTTCCCCGCGAACTGAGGCTGGAAGACTCCGGACGTCGCGTAATCGCTGTTCGACCACTCGCTGAAGGTCCGCTCGATCGGGCCCATGTTGCGGATCATCATGTCGGGATGTTTCTCGTCGAATGTGTTCGGTACGTAGTCGTACGTGGAGACGCGATCGAAGACGGGGCTGCTCACGTCGTGGCAGGTCCCGCAGAGATCGGCCGAGCGGTGGATCGGCGAGTCGAGGAACTGGTGGCTCGCCTCTGCGTCGCTGTACGGGCCGCGTCGTACCGGCGCGGGGTCATTGATGAACTGGCCGTTTGCGTACTGCAGCGGGAGGGGATCGACCGTTGCGAGGACGTCGACATCCTCTATCGGGCTCACTCCCTCGACATAGTCGTAATCGACGATTCGGTGACAGAAGTCGCACTGCACACTCATACGGTCCTTCACGGTCAGCATCCCGCCGCCCGTGTCTATCGAGCGCCCCTCCTGCCAGCCGCCGGGAGAGTGGCACCTGATGCAGATGTCGCCTACCGACGGGGCGTCCTGCTCCGCGACGGCGAGGCAGGCAAGCCAGAGCGGGTCGCGCGCCGCCTGGGCCATCATCGAGCCGCGCCAGTTGTACCACGGCTCGGCGTCGGTGTCGTAGTTGCCGTGGCAGGTGACGCAGGTGAGGTCGGGGTTGTCGAGGATCGCCCCCTCGTGCGGCTGCGTGCCCGACATCTCCACGTCACGCAGGGTCGTCGGGGCGGTCCCGCCCGTCGTGCCGGTGATCGTGAAGTCGGCCATGCTGAGGCCGGTCCCCGGGTTCCCCGCGTTGTCGAAGGCCTGGACGAGTATCCGGTTCGTCGTGCCGGGGTAGTTCGGCACGAACCACGAGTACTCCGTGCCGGCGGGGAGGTTATGGGCCATCTGGATGAAGCTCGTACCGCCGTCGTCGGAGAGGTAGATGTTGACGTGGCTGATCCCCGCCGGATCGTCGGCCGTGTACTCGACGAGGAACGTCGACCCGGCTGCGAGGACCTCGCCTCCCATCGGCGCGGAGACCGTCACCGTCGGGGGGATCGTATCGGTCGCACCCGCCGGCGTCACGTACGGGAGGACCTCCGAGAGCACCACGTTGATCGCAAGGGAGTAGTTCGAGGCGTTCAGTCCGGGGAAGGTCGGGGTATTCGACCAGTTGGTCACGTCGAAGGTCTCCACATGCGTGTTGAACCCGTCGGCGTCCTGATCGTCGTACTCGACGGCGGCTATAGCCTCGGCGATCGTCAGTCCGTTGCCGAGTCCCACCTCGACAGACAACCCGTACGGGTTGCGCGTCCCGCCGCCGTTGAAGTCGAAGTGGCAGACCCCGCAGTGGCCGGAGTTGCTCGGCAGATCGTCGAGCGCGCTGCCCGCCGCCTCGGGATGCTGGGCGAAGAACTCGTTTCGGTACGGCTTCTTCGCCTGGACCCCGGTGTCGGGGATCAGCAGCGCCGCGGTGAAGCAGACACCGATGAGAATGAGGACAAGACGGATGGGAGATCTGAAAAGCCGGTACAGGGGGTGTCTCATGCGGTCACTCCTATGGTTGGCGGACAAACCGGCCGGATGGCCAGAGGCGGTCTGCCGTATGCGAGACTCATTGAGAAATAGACCTTTTTGGTAATGATACCACAATCAGAAGAATCTGACAAGCATGGTATATGAATGGCGGGCAATCCTTTATGTCGGGATTGCCCGCCCGATATCGGAAGTGTACATGTCGGGGTCGTACCGCAGCCCTATTCGAACAGCGACTTCACCGCGCCCCAGCTCGAGTCCTCGGTCGGCACCATGCTGTCGTGGGAATAGGCGGTGAAGCACTCGCCCCCGTCGAGCTCGCCGTTGTAGTTCTCGTCGGAGAAGGCCCACATGTGCAGGCCGTAGCACCCACGCCAGCTCACCGACAGTGTGATCGTGTCGGAGTAGTTGTTGCCGTACGGTGTCGGCGTGACGACTGCCAGGTCGCCGACAGGGTAGGTATAGCCGGCCAACGGCATCCCGTTCACCGTGATCGCCGGCTCACAGTCCGTCGGCACGAACTTGTCGAAGATCAGCAGGACGTTCACGTAGGTGACCGGCGCGTTGCTGAACCCGTCGACGATCAGGTTGAAATCTGTATCGACGAAGATGTACCCCTCGTTACCGTCGACAGACGGCTCGAAACCCTCGA
>Ga0316578_10000415_pt1 | contig 13948 bp, 13 predicted proteins | sample J0NA_2_FD_203076 | JGI IMG/M metagenome (GOLD analysis project Ga0316578, IMG submission 203076) | Rhizosphere microbial communities from salt marsh grasses in Alabama, United States - J0-2_160517rDrC | ecosystem: Host-associated > Plants > Roots > Rhizosphere | place: USA: Alabama | collected... | reverse complement strand
CAGGTAGGCGGGGGTGCCGTGCCGCTCGGCGAGCTCGCGTAGCCGGTTGGAATTGGAGCTGTTGGCGGAGCCAACGACCAGCACCAGGTCGGCGCGGGCGGCCAGATCGCGGACCGCGTCCTGGCGGTTCTGGGTCGCATAGCAGATGTCGCTCTTCTTCGGGCCCTGCATGTTAGGGAAGCGTGCCTGCAAAGCGCCGACGATACGGCTTGTGTCATCGACCGACAGCGTGGTCTGGGTGACGTAGGCGACGCGGTCGGGATCGCGAATCACCAGTCCGGCAACGTCTTCTTCGGTCTCGACCAAGTGCATGTGGCCGCCATCGGCGTGACATTGGCCCATGGTGCCTTCCACCTCCGGATGGCCGCGGTGGCCGATCAGCACGACATCGAAGCCCGCCTTGCAGTGTCGCGCGACCTCCAGATGCACCTTGGTGACCAACGGACAGGTGGCATCGAAGACGCGCAGGCCCCGCGCCGCCGCCTGCTCACGCACGTCCTGGGAGACGCCATGGGCGCTGAAGATGCAGGTGGCGCCGTTGGGGATGGCGCCAATGTCGTCGACGAAGATGGCGCCGCGGTTCTTGAGGTCGTTGACGACGTAGCGGTTATGGACTACCTCGTGGCGGACGTAGATCGGCGCGCCGAACAGCTCGAGGACGCGCTCGACGATGTCGATGGCGCGGTTGACGCCGGCGCAGAAGCCGCGGGGATTGGCGAGCAAAATGGCCTGGGGCATGTCGGTTCTGAGTATCGGGGTGCGAATGATTGTTGATTCTAACAGCCGCGGCGCTGATCACCGAGCGTCAGGCTAACCAGCGCCCCGCCGAGCGCGGCGGGGCCGATCTCGACGCTGCCGCCGTAGGCCTTGCTGATCTCGCGCACGACGGCGAGCCCGATGCCATGGCCTGGCGCGGACTCGTCGGCCCGTGCGCCGCGCTCGAGCAGGCGCTCTGCGGCGCCGGCGTCGATGCCGGGGCCGTCATCTTCCACCTGGATGCGCAGCCCATCAGATCCGCTGCTGGCCTTGATCCTCACCTGCGCCCGGCACCATTTGAATGCGTTGTCGAGGAGATTGCCGAGCAGTTCCATCAGGTCGGCCTCTGCGCCGCGGAATACCACCGTAGGCTCGATATCGACTTCGGTCTCGACGCGTTTGTTCCGATACACCTTGTCCAGCGAGGCGATTATTCGCTCCGCGGTGCGCCGGACCAGCACCGACGGCGCGAGTTGGCCAGAGCCTGCAGCCCCGGCGCGTGCCCGCTGCAGCTGGTACTCGACAATATCGCCCACCCGTGCGAGCTGCTCGCGCATCAGCTGCGAGTCTTGGTTTTTGGCAGCGGGTGTCTGCATGGCGCCGTGCATGATCGCCAGCGGTGTCTTGAGGCTATGAGCGAGATCGCCCAGCGCGTGGTCGAGGCGGCGCTGACGGGCTTGCTCGTGCGCCAGTAACGCATTCAGGTTGTCGGTCAGCGGCTGCAGTTCAACCGGATAGTCGCCGCGAATGCGTGCCTGGCTGCCGGACTCCACCGCGGACACCTCCGCCGCTACCCGGCGCAAGGGCGCGAGGCCCCATCGCAGTGCCAGTAACAGTGCCGCGAGCATGAGCAGCGCCATCACGCCGAGCCATCGCCACAGGCTGGCCCGAAAGCGGGCAACCTCGCTCTGCAGCGTGGTCAGATCCTCGGCGACGGCGAAGGTATAGCGCAGTGGTTGCTGGCCGGTCGCCCAGCGCACGCCAAAGGCCGCCACCAAATAACCGGGGTCCTGGGTTGGTTCATCGCCCGGTGCCGTCTGATAGAAGCGGCGCGCGCCGGGTGCGAGCTGCACGGTTGCCGGCTGGGTGGAGTTGATGGCCGAGCGCGACTGCCAGACAGCCGCCCCGGCCGCGTCGAAGATGCGGGCGGACAGGCCCGAGTTCGGCAAGCTCAGCCGCGACTCGGCCAAATCGGACGGCATGATGAGCGTGCCGTCCTCGACCTCGGCGGCGGCCATCAGCAGATAGAGTTGCGCCAGCAGACGCTCCTCGCGAGCGGAGCGCGCGGCGTCATCGAACGCCTGCTCCAGCGCCAGACTGGTCAGCAGTACGAACAGGGCCAGCACCAGGGCCGCGGCGAGCAGCAGCCTGGCGCTCATCGATTTCATCGCGAGGCTCTCAAGACGGCGGGTCACCCGGGACCGATGCGCCAGTTGACCCCAGGGCAGACGAACACGCATCCAGGGCCAGCCGGTAGCCGCGACCGCGCAAGGTTTCGATCGGGCCAAGCATACCGTCCGGGTCCAGCTTGCGACGCAGCCGGCCCACCAGCACCTCCAGCACGTTGCTGTCGCGGTCCTCGTCGTGGGCATAGAGCCGATCCGCCAGCGTCTGCTTGGACAACACCGCTCCGCGGGCCGTCGCAAGCTGTTCCAGCAACCGGTATTCGTAGGCCGTCAGTTCCACCGCTCGCTCCGCCATCCATGCGCGCTGGGCGGTCAGGTCCAGCCGCAGCGGACCCAGCGTCAGTTCCCGGCTGGCGGTGCCTGCAGCCCGCCGTGTGAGCGCGCGCAGGCGGGCGATCAGCTCCTCGGGCTGGAACGGTTTGACCAGATAGTCGTCGGCACCTGCCTCCAGACCCTCCACCTTGTCCTGCCAGCGGTCGCGTGCGGTCAGGATCAGGATCGGCAGCAGGCTGCCTTCACCGCGCAGCTGACGGATGATGGCGAGGCCGGACAGGTTCGGCAGGCCGAGATCGATCACCGCCGCGTCGTGCGGGTATTCCTGGGCCAGATAGAGCCCTTCGCGGCCATCGCCGCTGCCGCGGGCGTCGATGCGCTCCAGCGCCAGCCGATGTAGGAGTTGCCGATACAGGTCGGGGTCGTCTTCAATGACCAGGATGCGCATTGATCGGGTCTCGTCGTCAGCGTCAGCGACCGGGGACGAAGATCTGGCGCACCTCACCGCTGGGCGTCAGCACCTTGACCCGGTAACCACCCTTCTTGGGTGTCACCGCAAGCACGCGCCCGCCGGTCTGTCCGCGGGCGATCTCGCCGGCCTGGCCAGCGCTGATCGACTGCCCCTGGCCATTGTTGCCGTCTTTGCCGCCGCGACCGCGCTCGGCCGAGACGGTCGACCAAGGGGCCACTGCCAGTAGTGCAATGAGCAGTGCGGTAATGAGCGGCATGATGCGGACGCCTCCGGCGGCTTGGACTCCAGCGCCCGATTCTATACCACGGCGGGACTGGGCCATCGCCGGGACTGGACTTGCCTCAGCGCAAACGTCCGTTGAAGATGATGGTTAGGCTGTCCTCGGCAATGTAACGCGGCGCCAGGCGGTCGCGATACACCACTCTGGGTGCGTGGTAGTGCTTCCGATGGTGCTTCTTGGCGTGCCGGTGGTAATCGTGCTTGTCGTAATCGTACCGGCCGTGGCCGCGATCGAGACGGCCATGCGAATAGCGGTAGGAATCGTACCCCCGCCCATATCCGCCGTCGGCGGAAGCGACGCCGGGCAGCAGCGGGCTCAACCCAAGTGCAAGGGCTAGAAGTAGGAAAGCAGGTTTGCGGTTCATGGCGCGTTCTCCTCGGGATGCACGCCGGGAAACCAATGCCCCGGTGTTGCAGCCATGTTAGGAGTCCGATGCTGAACGGCGGCTGAACCACGTTGACCTGCGCTGCGTCTTGATTCAGTAGTCTCCGTCGGTGCATTCGAAATAGAGTCGCCGACCGCCAGATACAGTGCGACATCCATGGACATCGACCAAGCAAGAACCTTTCTCGCGATCGCCGCGCATGGCAGTTTCCTGGAAGCGGCCAAGCGGCTGCACGTCACACAGTCGACGGTAAGTGCACGCATCTTGAAGCTGGAGGCCGACCTTGGCACCTCGCTGTTCGTGCGTAACCGTTCGGGGGCTAGCCTGACGCCGGCCGGGCAGCGCTTCATCCCGCACGCGAAGACCCTGGTGCTGACGGTCGAGCAGGCGCGCCACGACGCGGGGCTTCCGGATCGCTATCGCGGCAGCATCCGCATCGGCGGGCGCATCGCGCTCTGGGAAGGGTTCCTGCCGCGCTGGGCCGGATGGATGCGCCAAAGCGCCCCGGATGTGTCGATTCAGAGCGAGATCGGTTTTGAAGACGACCTGATGCGCCGGTTGATCGAGGGTACGCTGGACCTGGCCGTGATGTACACGCCCTACCATGCGCCGGGGCTCGTGGTCGAGCATCTTTTCGACGAGCGGCTGATCCTGGTGGGGACACGCAAGGATCTCCGCTGGCCGGGAGACGACTACATCTACGTCGATTGGGGGCCAGGCTTCTTTTCCAAACATCGAGAGCATTTTCCGGATCTGGAGCGGCCGGCGCAGACGGTCAACATCGGCTGGCTGGCGGTTCAGCTGATCCTCGCCAACGGCGGCTCCTGCTTTCTGCCGGTGCGCATGGCGCGCCCGCTGATGGAGTCGGAGCGGCTCTACCGGGCAGACGGCGGCCCGGAATTTCGGCACCCGGCCTACATGGTGCTGCCGCGGAAGGCCGACAGCGATATCTTGCGCGAGGCCGCGCGGGGCTTACGAGAGCTGGCCCGCGAGGAGAGCGAGCGGGTGGATTCCGACTCGGCCTGAGGCGCAGGGCCAGAAGCGCACAACCTGAGGCGCGAGTCTACAGCCAGATCTCCGGATAGCGTCGCGTCTTCGGGATGTTGTTGACCAGCAGTGCGACGCCGAGCAGCAGCAGCGGTCCCGCGGTCGCCGGCATCAGGACGTACAGATAGCCCATGTCGTGGATTCGGTCGGAGCCGATCACGGCCACCAACGCCGTTGCGCCGCCCGGAGGGTGCAAGGTCCGCGTCAGATGCATCGCGGCGATGGCGGTGGACACCGCGGCGGCGGCCGCCAGCCAAGGCACCGACGCAAGCACGTGCCATGCGGTGACGCCGATCGCCGCGGAGATCATGTGCCCGCCGATCAGGTTGCGCGGCTGGGCCAGCGGGCTGCGAATGGCACCGTAGACCAGTACCGCCGATGCGCCGAACGAGCCGATCAGCAACGTGGCATCGGTTCCGGCGAAGGCGCGGTCATTGATCCAGGCCACCAGGGCCACGCCGAGAAAGCCGCCGATCCAGGACCAAAGGATCTCGCTGCGGCTCACCCGCGGCGGGCTGCCGCGGGTGGTGCCGCGCATCTTGAGCAGATAGTGGCGCAGGGAGTCGCGCAGGCTCACAGCAGGTCCTCCAGATGACAGGCCCGCACGAAGTCCTTGCGCAGCAACAGGCCCTGGAGCCGTCCATCGGTATCCACGACCGGCATGCTGCGTCCCTCGTGCGCATGAAAGGCCTTGACGATGTCCTGAAAACCCGCGTTCCCCGCGACGCTGACCACCGGGGCGGTCATCGCCTCGCGTACGGGCGTTTGATGACACCGGTGCGAGAAGGTGCCGGGTTCCTCGACGATGCGCAGCAGTAACTGCAGGAACGAGTCCGACTCGAGCCGACGCAGGAAGTCGGTCTCGGTGAGTATCCCGATCACGGATCGATCCGCATCGACGACTGGCAGACCCTTGTAACCCTGCGTCACCAGAGCGCGCGCGGCGACATCCAGCGTCGTCTCAGCACGCAGCGGCGCGAAGCCCGAGCGCATCAACGTGTGGGCAGCGACGCCGTTGAAGATACGCTCCAGCGCATGGCGGTGCGCCAGGTGGTAGACCGTGCGGAAGTCCTCGGTGCTGATGTCCAGGTAGCCGTCGATCGCGCGCATCGCATCGATGATGTCATCGTCCGACAGATCGAGCTCGGAGAGATCGTCGGCTCCTGCTCCCACTGCCTGATCTTCGGACCGGGCGTCGGGCAAGGGCTGTTCAGTCACGGCAAGACTCCTGTAGCGAGGCGACGCCCGAGACCCACGCGCAAGATCAATGCTCGCCCTTCGTGCGCAGCAGCCCGGCGAGTCGGTTGCCCTGCTTTTGCGGCCCGCCGCGGGGAAACAGGTCGTGCAGATAGCGATTGGTGCCCTTCGCCGGACCCCATTGCTTACGGAAGTGGCGAATCATGTCACGAACGCTGGCCTGCGCGCCGTGCTTGGCATAGTACGCGCGGAGGAACCGAATCAGCTCCCAATGTTCGTCGCCCAGCTGAACGCCTTCGCGCAGCGCCTGCGCCTTGGCGAATCCCTCCGACCAATCCGCCGGATCGACCAGGTAGCCCTCCGCATCCGTCTCGACCTCGCGGCCGTTCACGAGCACGCGGCGCGTGGACATGCCGGGGTAAGCGGTGCTGCCTGAGATCGCCCGGTCCGGAGCGCCGGCCGACTCGTCGCCGGGTTCGGTGATGGACCAGAGATCGATCCGGATCTCGCCGTCCAGACGGCCATGGAAGCGCTCGACCCCGGAGACCAGCACCTTTCCGCTGGTTGGAGAGCGATCGAAACGCGCAACACCACCGCGGTCGGTCAGCACCTGTTCGGTCTCGGTCCCGTCCGCATCGATCTGAAGCACGACTGGCGTCCGCTTGAGCGGCTCGTGCGTGACCTTCATGCAAACCTTGACGGCAATCATCGTCAAAACCTCTATTTTCGATTACGACGAGGCCAGCATAAACGTCGGCCAAATCAAAGACCAATGAAATTAAACGGTTATTGATATCGAAATTTTCGATATCAACCTCAGGCAGGATTGCAGGGAGAGATGGATAAGACTCCGATGACATCTGCCGCCAAGCGCCCGTGATGCATCGCGGAAACACGGCCGCTGAGACATCGGTCATGAGGCGGTGGCCGAAGGCGCTGGCCCTCGACCCGGCAAGCCGACGGCAGCGACCAAAGCGCCGAGGGCCTCGGCGAGGCTATTGGCCGCGCAGCGTCGACGCGTTGCACGCGAAGCGATCGGGATCTCTACCCGTTACGGCGGCCATGCCCTCGGCTTTCCGAACGGGCGTCAGCCACTATTGGCCTTTGCCGCCTAGCGGGCATTTCTTACAGCGCTTCTGCTCCCCGTACCTCTTGCAGCACTGCTCGGACTTGTTTTTCGCGTAGGACTTTTTGCTCAAGGTGGCGCCTCCGGTCGGGTACTCGTGGCTCTGGCAGTGGTCGTGTCCGCGACCGGGGTCATTTGCTTGGCGGGTGCGGCTCGCTCATTGCGTTAGGCCCGTATTAGGTGTTCGACAACGAGGCGCTGATCGACGAGCCCTACCAAGGCGCCCGATCTGCCGTGGACTACCCGGCCGGCGGGGACCACAGCGAGAAGGACCTTCTTTTGCAGACATTGGATGCAGAGAACAACACAGGCGCCTGGCCCACCAAGTCCAAGGCGATGGTGCTGACGGCGGCTGTCTCGGGACGCTACTCCAGCCACCCGGAAAGCCGGTCAAGCCATGGCGGAATTGAAGAATGTGCGATCCCTTTCGTGTCAGCGCGAGACCTACGGCGGGTGCAATGATGGTCTTCAATGCAAATTTTGCTCAATTGTAGGAGCCTTTTATACGGGCGATGGCGTCATTGTCCGCACGGCTGTAGGTTCGCCGTCGCACATCCGCGGCGATCAGATGGCCGTGTATGTACGGCAGAGGAGAAGCAGTCATGAAAAGAACGTTGACCATCGCAGTTGCGACGTTGGGCCTTGCGCTTGCGGGTCCCCTCGCCGCGCATCACAACAGCGCTGATCCGGATTTCGTTGAAGAGCAAGTCCCCGAAGGCGCGTTGGATCAGCACAACGCGGTCGTAGACTCCGTGCTCGAGATGGGCGTCGCGTCGATGGCGGGGACGACCATGGACGATCAGATGCAGATGAGCGGCGAAGAGATGGATCCGGCAGATATGGGTGATTATAGCGGGCCCGGGAACGTTGACGCCGCCCCAAACGCCATGCGCAGTCCTCCGATATTGGAATAATAGCCAGCGAACTGGCGTTGGACGTTTGATATCTAAGGTCGGATGACTCGGCCCGTTCGGCGAACACCCGGAGGCTCATCCGCGCGATCCGGGAGTTGCCTGTACAGATTGACACGCAGAGAGGCGAGTTGAGGGTTTGGATCGGGTCGTCGTATGTGCACCGGCCTAGACGGCGCAAGCGCTGAAATCTTTAGCGCTTCCCGTACGAGGCACGGTGCCCAACCATGTTCAATTGCCTAGGCTGCTGAAAATAAGAGGGTCTGGGACATTGAGGCTTCTTTTGAACAGGATCGGCTCCGTGCTGATTTATTGGTCAGGATGGCCAATAAATCAGCGTCTTCCTAGACGCCGTGATTGCCCGATCCTGTATGCCTTGCGCCGCAAGCGCACCAGCACATGGCCATTTCTCATCTGAGTCGACCACGTTTCATCTCTTATTTGCCCGTCTTGCCGTTCGCTGTCCTTCTCGTTGCCGCCTGCGGTTCGGCTACTGCTCCCAATTTTCGCACCGCCGAGGTGGATGCCGGCGACGTTCTGGTTGAAGTGAATGCCGTGGGCACGATTCAGCCGCCGGCTCTAATCAAGGTGAGCTCCCAGCTCTCGGGCCAGATCGAGGAGGTCTTAGCAGACTTCAACGACGCCGTGGAGCGAGGCCAGCTCTTGGCGCGGCTGGACGAGCAGTCCTTCCGTGCCCGGCTCCAAGAGGCCGAGGCCCAGCTCGAGGTGGCGCGCAGCCAGCTGCTGGTCCAGCGGGCCGCGGTGGAGCGGGCCCGAGCGCAGCTCGCGAGCCGCCGCGCGAAGCGGCTCGTACTGGCGGCGGAGGCCGAGAGTGCCGGCGCCCGCGAGCGCAAGGCGGCCGCTGAGCTCAAGCGGGCACGCACGCTCGCGGACCGCTCCACCGTCTCCGCCAGTGAGTTGGAGGATGCCCAGGCCGACTTCGATTCCGCGCGCGCCCTGCGAGAGGCCGCTGACGCCTGGCTGCAGGTGCAGGATACCGAGATCCGCGCCGCCGAGGCGGACTTCGCCATGGCCGAGGCGCAGCTCGGCAACAGCGCGGCACAGATCCGCCAGCACGAGGCGGCTGCCGACGAGGCGAGGGTCAACCTGGAGCGCACCGCTATCCGCTCGCCGCTGGATGGCGTGGTAATCCGCCGCGACGTAGAACCGGGACAGACCGTCGCGGCCAGCCTCCAGGCACCGACTCTCTTCTCGCTGGCGGGCGATCTGCGCACCATGCGCGTCGAAACGCGGGTCGACGAGGCTGATATCGGCCGGGTGCGGGTGGGTCAGCCGGTTTCCTTCCGGGTGGATGCCTACCCGGAGCGGCAGTTCAGTGGTCATGTACACAAGGTGCATATGGCCCCCGAGATCATCCAGAACGTGGTCACCTACAACGTCCTTGTGGATGCCCCGAACCAGGATCTGGCCCTGTTGCCTGGCATGACCGCCTTGGTCAGCATCACGGTGGAGACCCACGCGGGTGTGCTCCGCCTGCCCAATGCCGCGTTGCGCTTCAGCCCCCCCGGCGACTGGCCTGATCCGGGGGAATCCGAGCCGGGCTGGACCTGGATTTGGCGCCTGGACCTCGACGACCCGCGGCCGCTGCAAGTCAAGCTCGGGCCGAGCGACGACCTGGCCACGGCGGTTGATGATGGGGACCTGCGGGTTGGCGACCGTATCCTGATCGGCCTGGGCGGCGCCTGACCGCGGCCCGCTCCGCGCAATGGTTCCCATTATCCAGACCCGCGGGCTGGCCAAGGACTACCGACTCGGTGGCCAGGCGATCCGCGCTTTGGATGGCGTCACCATGACCGTTGAGGCCGGTGAAATGGTTGCTGTCATGGGGCCGTCGGGCTCCGGCAAGTCGACCCTGCTGCATCTCCTCGGCTGCCTCGACCGGCCCTCGGCCGGCGACTACTGGTTCCGTGGCCGCTCGGTGGCTGACCTGGCCGACGACGAACTTGCCCGGGTACGCAACCGGCACATCGGCTTTGTCTTTCAGAACTTCAATCTGCTGCCAAGGGCCACAGCCCTCGAGAACGCCGCGTTGCCCCTGCTCTACGGAGCGCTGAAGGGCCGCGAGCGGCGCGACAGGGCGGAAGCCGCACTGGCCCGTGTCGGGCTTGGCGACCGGCTGCACCACTCGGCGTCGACCCTGTCCGGCGGCGAGCAGCAGCGGGTTGCGATCGCCCGTGGGCTGGTCAACGAACCGACCCTGATCCTGGCCGACGAGCCTACCGGCGCCCTCGACAGCGCGACCGGACAGGAGATCCTGGTCCTGCTTGAGTCCTTGAATGCCGCCGGCATCACCGTCCTCATTGTCACCCACGACCCGTTGGTGGCCGCCCGCGCGAGGCGTCTGGTCAGGGTGATGGACGGATTGCTCGTCTCAGACGGCTCCAACGCCCAGCTGAGCGACCTGTGGTCGGCACCGAGATCGGCAAGGGAGAGCAACCATGGCCGGACCTAGCGTCCATTTGAGTGAAGCACTGCGGGGCCTGGCCAGCTATCCCCTACGCGCCGCCTTGACCGCGCTCGGCATCGTGATCGGCGTGGCGGCCGTCATCACGGTGCTCTCGGTGGGCGAGGGCGCGCGCCGGCGAGTCATCGAGCAGATCCAGAGCCTCGGCGGCAATCTGCTGCTGGTTACTCCCGGCAGTGCCCGCACTGGGGCGGTGCAGCTCGGGGCCGGCTCACGCCAGACCCTGACCATGGGCGATGCTGATGCCATCCGCCGCGACATTCCCCGGCTGCTGGCGGTCGCCCCAAGCGTGTTCCAGCGGCTGCAGGTGGTGCGCGGCAACCGCAACTGGCAGACAACGGTTCAGGGCGTCACGCCGGACTATCTGCAGGCGCGGGAGTGGGGTGTCATCAGTGGCCGGCCGCTCTCGGCGGTCGACCAGGCCCGCTCTGCGAAGGCCGCCTTGCTCGGAGCCACGGTCGCGCAGCGCCTGTTCGAGGGCGAAACGGCCGTGGGTAAGATCATCCGCATCGGCGATGCCCCCTTCGCGGTGATTGGCGTGTTGGTCGCCAAGGGCCAGAGCAGCGGCGGCAGCGATCAGGACGACAAGGTCATGATCCCATTGAGCACGGCCATGGTCCGGGGGCTGGGAGCGGGGCGCAGCAAGCTAGGCGGGCTCCGCTACGTCATGGTCAAGGTCGACCGAGCCGAGCGCCTTGGCGAGGTGGAAGCGCAGCTCGTGTCGCTGCTGCGTCAGCGCCACGATCTCAGGCCCGGTTACCCGGACGACTTTAGCGTTCGCAACCTGGCCGAGGTCCAGGCTCAGCGTGAGGAGGCTTCGGGCGTGCTCACGTTCTGGCTGGGTGCCGTCGCCTCCGTATCCTTGGTGGTTGGAGGCGTCAGCGTCATGAACATCATGTTGGTGGCGGTAGCCGAGCGGACACGCGAAATTGGGTTGCGCCTGGCCGTTGGCGCCCGGCGGCGCGACATCCTTTGGCAGTTTCTTACCGAGGCCCTCCTGCTGGCCCTGCTCGGCGGCGCCGCGGGCGTCGCGCTGGGAGTGCTCCTGTCCCTTTCCATCGCCCGCTGGGGTGGCCTGCCGGTCGAGATCGGCCTCGTTGCCCTTCTGTTGTCCCTGGCCGCGGCGGCGGCCGCCGGCCTGTGCGCCGGCGTGCTGCCGGCGCTCAAGGCGGCGCGCCTGACTCCAATCGAGGCCCTGCGCTCGGAGTGACCGGTCGGAAATGACCTCGCCCGCCGATGCCACCAGAGGATTGAACGAGATCCGTCATCTCTGGGAGACAAGTCGAGCGATCACATGTCGACGCCATTCGGCACTAGCGACGCGGACCGCGCCCAGGCCCAGGTCCCGGCCCGCCGCTGGTGTTGCCGACCGCCACCGTGTCGGCCACGGTATCGCTCAGGCCGCCGTCGTCCGTCACGGTCAAGGTGACGCTGTAGCTACCCGCCGCCGGAAAGCGATGGCTGACCTGCGCGCCCGCGGCGGTTGAGCCGTCGCCGAAGTGCCACGCATAGCCGGCAATGTATCCGTCCCCATCGCTCGATCCGGCCCCGTCGAATGCACAGGTCAGATCGGTGCAGCTGGACGTAAAGCTTGCGGTCGGCGGCTGATTGGCCGACTCAATATCGACGGGCACATCCAGCTGTGCGGCAGCCGAGGCAATGCGCTCGACGCGGACATCGGATGTCTCGTACATCTCAAGGAAGCGCTCGACCTCCGGAACCTCTTGGTCCTCGAACAGATCCTGCAGGAAGCCGTAGGCCAGGGTCTGGTAGTTGAGCTCCGCGGCCACCGTGACCGCGTTGACACCGGCCGGCAGCGCAACGCGGTAGGTCACCTCGTCGCCGCCGGCGACGAAGTTGGGGTCGGCCGCGGCCTCGCCGATAACGGCAACGTCCGCGATGGCCGCGGTCGGCCGCTCACCGAACCCGCGCGGCAATATCCTGTTGTCCTTCGTGTAGCGCGCCGCCTTCAACAGGGTATAGGTCTGGTTGCCGGCAACGTCCTCCATGATCGGCTCATAGACCTGGACCTGATCCGGCCGCGTGATCTCACCGCTGTAGTGCGGCTCATGGCCGGCGCCGGTATCCGCGTCGACACCGATGATCGCCCCGGTGAGCTTGCCGTCCTTGTCGCTCGCCAGCCTGCCCGACTCGAACACCGGGTCGCCGTCTTGGTCGACCACGGTCAGGTGGAGATAGGCGCGCCGCGACGGATAACTGGTCGGCAGCTTGTGGCCCGAGTTGTTGTACACGCCCACACGCACCACAAGCTCCCGGCCGCCCTGTGCGGACGGCTCGATCACGGCCTCCTCGATCACCAGCTCGGCCGCGCTTTGCAGGGTCGCGCGGGTCGCCTCGATCGCGGCCGCGAAATCCCCATCACCGACGTCCAGCTCCGCGCGGTTGCTGTCCAGGATATCCAGCATCAAGGTATTGCCGCCGTAGAAGCCGTGGCGTGCAAAGTTGTCACGGCTGGCCAGGGTGCGGGGCCGGTTGGCAATCTTGACCCCGTCGGCGCGCGCCATGTGGCACGCCTGACAGGAGCTCGCCTCCGCCGCTCCGTCCGCGAATGCGCTGTTCTCCCACTCCGTGTAGACCGCCTGTTCTGGGAACGCGGCATCGTCAATCAAAGCGCCGTTTTCGTCCACGACCGGGGTCTTGAGATTGTGGCAGGTCGCGCAGAGCGCCGAGTCCGAGATGTGCGCGGCATGCCGCGGCGTGAAGACACTGTTGAGCTGCATCGGGTTGATGCGGGGACTCACATAGGGGCCGTAGGCCGGCCGATCGTACGGATTCGTAAACTCCTCGATCGAATAGCCCCCGGAGAAACCGGCCTCGCTGCCCAGGGTGCCGTCATCGGCAATCTGGTGACACAGGGTGCAGCTCACCCCATCCATGGCGGCAGCGTGGTATGGGTTGCCGGCGTCGGCGAACCCTGACTCGAAGAACTGGGTGTCACCCGGAAACGCCGAAGCCTCGACATTGGCCATCGGCGCGTGGCAGCGCGTGCACGCGTGGTTCAGCTCTTCCTCAAGCCGCGGGCTGCGCAGGATCTCGGTCGCGAACTTGGCCTGCCAAAACGGATCCCTGGCCGAGTTGGCCATCATCGTGGCCGACCACTCCGTCTCGATGGAAACGTCGTTGCTCTGCGCGTCAAACAGCCCGTTGTGGCAGAGGGCGCAGTTGCCCGAGCCCGAGAAGTGAGCCGTGTCGAAGAAGGCGTCGGCGGCCTGGGCCGATCCGACCGCAAAAAGGCCAAGGACAAGCACGCCCAGGGTCAGGGCTCGGGTGTCGCGCAACATAAAAAATCCTCTCGGGTCGGCGAACCCGCCAAAGAACTGGCGGGGCAAAAGCGGCAAGGCGGGTGACGGCCTCGGATGCGTCGCGGCTGGCCGGCAGTCTCTTGGTTCAGCGCAGGTGGCCAAGCCCAACGGCTGGGCGGCGAGTCTACGAGAAGGTCAGGTCATTGCGCAATAGTGTTTAATAATATTGTGACTGAAGTTTCGCCATTTCCCTCACGCCACGAGCCGCATGACCTGTGCGATGAGGGATTTTCGATGGGGTTTGCCGGATTCAGCGCAATCGATACCAAAACCGTCCTCGGCGATCT
>Ga0316578_10000414_pt1 | contig 13950 bp, 12 predicted proteins | sample J0NA_2_FD_203076 | JGI IMG/M metagenome (GOLD analysis project Ga0316578, IMG submission 203076) | Rhizosphere microbial communities from salt marsh grasses in Alabama, United States - J0-2_160517rDrC | ecosystem: Host-associated > Plants > Roots > Rhizosphere | place: USA: Alabama | collected... | reverse complement strand
GAGGTGTACCGGACTTTCGAGTGGGCTCTCGAACAGCACGCGTCCGTCCTCAACGCGAAATGGACCGACATTCCCACCGAGTACGTCGACGCACTGAACGAACTGCTGCGGCAGAACGGCTATCGCTACGTGATCGACAGCCTCAACCACGCCGGACAAGTGACCCCTGGCACCGAGGCAACCTTCACGACGACGTGGAGCAACCTGGGTGTGGCACCGCTCTACGTCCGCCGCACCTTGAGCTATCGCCTGCGGAACGCGGACCGCACGGTTACCTTCGAAAGCGACCAGGACGTCCGCGCCTGGCTGCCCGGCTCGTGGAGCGTGACCGACACGTTCACGGTTCCCGGTGATCTGCCCAGCGGGGACTACGAGGTGGCGGTGGCGCTGGTGGACCGCGCCGGGCAGAACCCGACGACCGAGCCGCTGCCCCCGATAGAGCTGGGGATCGCAGGCCGGGGCGTGGACGGTTGGTACGCTCTGTCGCAGCTGACCGTCCCCTGACCCGCCGGCTCCCCGTCAACTCACTGCACGGGCTCCACGAACGGTAGGCAGCCGAGCAGCAACTCGACGCGACCGCCGGGGTCAGCCTGCAGCGACTCGCAGGTGGATCCGCACACGACAATTTCTCCGGTCTCCGGGAGCAACCGCCAGCCCAAGTCACACGTCTCGGCCTCGTTCTGGACCAGCAGGTAGTCGCCCCCGTTGCTCGCCGAGTAGATGACGTTCACGGCAGCGGCGGGGTGCTCGACGGCTGGGCCGAACTACTGCCACATCGACATGACCGATCCGAACATCAATTTCGTCACCGAATTGACGCAGGTGGTCGGAGACATCTCGGTCTCGGTGGCCAGATGCGAGTACCCGGTTCCGGTGAACACCAACCCGGAGCTGATCGTGGATCCCTTCGTTCCTCTGCTGGTCAACTACTTCTCAGGAGGGTCGACCACCCCCACTTCGCTGCTGCAGTCAGTTGGCTGCGCCGACGGCAACGGGTGGGACTACACGGACGCCGCAGAGACGAGCATCACGCTCTGCCCGAACACGTGCAACGTCGTCCGGGCCGACCCCACCGCCGAAGTCCGACTCGGCCTGGGGTGCATCCCAGTCGGGTAGCTCCACCGCGGCTGGACATCACCATCGCGACGTTCGCAGCCTCCACATGGGCCGCGCGGGGCGTCCTACTGCCGGCGCCCGTCCCATTCCATGGTTGGGGCGAGCGCAGCTGGATACTTCGGCCAACATGACGGGCCGCCTGCTCGCCTACTGGCTGGACTTGCCGACCGTTGGCCGCGACAGGATCGGGGGTTTGCGATGCGGAGCCGTGGGCTTGCGAACGCTCGCCTTTCTGATCAGGAGGTCGGGCGCCACGATGCTCACGCCGCCGCCCATGCCCGAATGACCCAGCAGACCCGCGATCGCTGCCAATCCCCCCGAGTGATGGACCGTCGTGCTCCGACTCGCTGCCAAGATGTCTCGCAGGTCCTCAGTCTGGAGGGAGTGAAGACTCGCCCCCCGCAAGAGTTCTTCCCTGCCGTCCGGCAGCAGCTTGTAGACGAGGACGGGGCTCGGCAGTGACCCTCCCATCCCGGGCCGGAAGTCTCGCACTTGAGCCCAGGCCATGGCGGTGGCCAGTGGGTCATCCAGGCGTCGCACCACCAGGCCGTAGGGAAGCCCTTCCTGGCGGACTTCGCGCAGCAAACGTGCCCGCAACGCCTTCCGGCTCACCCCACGAGCACGGACCACCAGATTGCTGGCCTGCCCGTCAACGCCACCCCCGTACCCGGACCGTCCGTGACCGTTCGAGGTCTTGAATTCCTTCGATGGAGTCCGCGACATCAACAGTTGGCGCAGCTTGCCATCCTTGACCACCTCGACACGCTCGGCAGGCACGCCCTCGTCATCGAATTGGTAGCCGCCGATCAAGGCCGTCCCTTGATAGCGATCCAACCCCGGGTCGTCGACCACGGAGAAGCCTCGCGGGAGCACCCCCCACCCGACGCGCCCGGCGAGTGGGTTCTGGTCTGGCGATGCACCCATCGGGCTCTCGGGCGGCGGGGTGCCGGAGAGATTGCTGGCAAACAGATGCTCGATCAGTTGTGCAGCGGCAATTCCTTCGAACAGCACTGGCCCCGAGTAGTTGTCCGCCACCGGAGCCTGACGAGCCCGCTGCAGCCGCTGGCCCATGGACTGGACGGCGGCTACCATGTCTTCCGTCGCCGGAAGGTCCTCGTGCCGCCGGGCATGGAAGGTCTCGTAGTCCACGAGCATCATGCCATCCGCTGCCTGAGTGACGGCCCAGGCCACGATGCTGAACACCGCCCGTGGCTCCACCACATCGCTGCCCTCGGTGGACACGAATGTGCGCCTGGAGGTCGCGGCCACGACCATTGCGCCACTGTCTTGTATTTCCGGGACGTCACGCAGCGCCGCGGACAGGCGCCGTGCCCACCCAACGTAGATGTCCTGCGAGGCCAGCGGGAGCGCATCGTCCTTCACGAACTGCTGTGGCTTGACCCGACTGAAGCTGGGGGGTCGATCGTCGTCCTGGGACTCGTCCGCGCGCCGTGCCCGCTTCGCTTCGTAGCTCGACGTGGCCGCCTTGTAGCCCGCGTCGATCAATAGCCAGCACGCACGACGCAACACGCCGTAGTCGTCTTCGAAGGGGATCTGACTCGACCACGTGGCCGGACCACCTCCCATGAAGTTCGAGTTGTCGAACTCGTAGTCGCCCACTCGAACTCCAACCTGCAGGTGGCGCCAACGACGCCGGATCGAAGTCTGAATCGATCCCAGCGAAGCCGACACCTGGCGCAGGTCATGATCCGTCAGTGCCGCACTGATGTAGTACGGCCTGGGCATGTCAGGCAGGCTGATCTCGGACAATCCTCGCTGCAACTCGTCCCGCAGTGCCTGCCGCAGCTTCTCGCTGCTCCCGAATGGGGACTTGGGCTGGACTCCGGAAGCGACGGCCGGCCCAGCTTGCGCCGACGCAGTCGGAGCCAGCGCGAGCCCCGCCGAGCAGACCAGTGCGAGCAGCCAACCGCGACTCACGGCTCCCCTCCCTTCGCCTGGCCCTGGGGCGGCGGCAGCAACGGGGGACGATCGGTCCCCTTCGGTGCCCGCGCGACCTCGATCCTGGACACGAGCAGGCTCGGGCTCACCGCGGACACGGGGACGGGGCCCGATTCCGCACCGCACACGCCATTGAAGATGGCGAAATCGTTGGCGGCTGCCACGACATTCGACAGGAGGCTGAGCGGGGTTCCCTCGAGCTTCACACCCCGAACCAGCTCTTCGGTCCCATCCGGCAACACCTTGTACACCATCACCGGACGAACCTGGAACGCTTGTGGATCGAACACGCCCGTTTGGGTGTCGCCTCCCGTGACCTTGCTCACCCGCAGCCCGTACGGCTTGCCTTGGCGCTTCACTTCGACGATGAGCGCTTGCTTCAAAGCCTCGGGAGTCGTCACCCGCGCCGGCTCCACCACCAGGTTCCCCTGGCGCGCCACCACCGGCAGCCCGTACTGCCCACGACCGTGTCCGTTCGAGCGCGAGAAGTCGCGAATCGGCATCCGAGACATCAGGAACCCCCGGAAAACGCCGTCTTCGACCAGCCTCACGGACTGCGCGGCGACGCCCTCGGTGTCGAACTCGTAGAAACCGTTGAGGTCGATCCCGTTGATCTTCTCGATGCGCGGATCATCGAAGACGTCGAATCCACGTGGCATCACTCGCTCACCGACCATCTTGGTGAACGTCTTGCCTTCCCACTTGAACTTCTGCCGGTGACCTTCGGCGCGATGCCCGAGTACCTCGTGAAACAGCACGGCAGCCGCGAGTCCGTCGAGAATCGCGGGCCCAACGTACGGCTCGCCCTGGGGCGCCGCTCGCAGAGCGGTGAGGTCGCTCGTGACCCGATCGATTTCGCGGGCGATCTCCGCCTCCGAGGGTAAGCCCTTGGCCGTGTGAGCATAGTGGTGCTCGTCCCGACTGAGCTCCATCCCATCCGATGTCGTCAACCGGGCGCCCAGGCTCACCGATGCGCTGGTGTTCGGAGTCTGCAGCAGCGTGCGTTCCGAGCTGACGAAGTAGCGTGTGGTCGCGCTAGCCTCGAACTTGACGTAACTGTCTTCGAGCTCGGGATGTCGCTTGAACAGCGCCGACAGACGCTTCGCTTGCCCCTGCCAGGCAGCCGGATCCACGACCAGCTGCGCCGGGGGCTCGAGATGCTGAACCGGTTCTTCCCGCGAGAAATCCGGCGAGTCGTCTTCCTCTTCGGCTTCCACCGTCTTGGCGGCGCGAACTTGTATCAACGCTTCGGTGGCGTCGCGATAGCTGCGTTCCGTCGCCAGCCAGATGGCCGTGCGGAGCGCGACCGAATCGTCGTCGATGGGCAGGAGCGTGATGCCCATGAAGCCGCCGTGCTGCTCACCGTGCGTGTTGTCCAGCTCGTGAGTTCCAACGCGTATCGATGCATCCAGGACGCGGCCTCGTGCCGACATGCTGTCGACCAGCAAACCTTCCGCCGCATGAATGCTGAGGCTCTGCCCGTCCTCGACCGCATAGGCCATGTAGTACGGGGGTGGCTCCTGCTTTCCGAGCTCCGCCAGCGAGCGGTTCAGCTCCTCCTGCATGGCCTGAAGCACCGGCTGGGCCACGCCGCCTGCCTGCAGCGTGGAACGCTCGATGCGAAGCTGCTTGGCTACGGATGGCAGATCGGGCTCGGTCGAATCTGCTGGCGCGCCCGGCATCGTGACCCCGACTTGCCTGGCACACCCAACCGCAACGCCGAACGCTAGCAGGCTGAGAAAGAGCGGGCGCAACACGGGGACGGCGAAGTATAGGTCCCGCCGCAGCCGCCGTCACCCGTACAGACCGGCAGCTTCGCTCACAGGCCCGCCAGCTGACAGGCCCCTCCGCCAGCACCCAGTTCGCTCCCGTGTCCGGATCGACTGCGGATGCGCCGCACTCTCGTCACCCGTTAGGTGCTACGCTCTCCGCCCACGGAAGCAGGAGGTGCCCGGTGGCCATCACCCTAGAGAAGCTGATCGAGGAGCTGAACAAGGACTTGGAATGGGAATACGCCGCGGCCGTGCAGTACGTGCAACACGCCGCCTGCATCACGGGGGCGGAGTTCGAGTCGATCAGCAAGGAACTGATCATCCACGCACAAGAAGAGCTCCAACATGCCGTGATGGTTGCGGAGCAGATCGACTTTCTCGGCGGGGTGCCCACCATCGACGTGGAGAAACGCGAGATCTCCGCGAACAGCTTGGCGATGCTCCAGCAGGACTTGGCGGGGGAGGAGAATGCCATCCGCAGGTACAAGAACCGGATTGCCCAGGCTGAGCAGCTGCAGGAGTACGGGCTCCGCCGGGTGCTCGAGGACATCCTGATTCAGGAAGAAGAGCACAAGCGCGATCTGCAGACCGTGCTGTCGCAGTAGCGAAGACATTCCGTGAATGGCATCAGTCGTTGGCTCGGTGGAGTGACCATCGGGGCGCTGGCCCTGACGGCATGCGGCAGTGAGGGCGATGAGTCGTCCGGGCCCGCCAGCGGCATCGGCGGCGGTACCGGCGTCGGCGGCAGCAGCACGGGGGGTCAGGACGGCGGCGTGGTCGGCACCGGCGGCGGGAGCACGACGGACGGACCGCCACCCGAATGCTACGCCCCGTGCCTCTGGGCCCTCGTCTCCGATTGCCGCCCTGCGGGAGCGTGCACGTCCGACGAGCGCGGCGACTTGAGGATCCTCTGCGACAGCGCGTCCAGCTGGCGCTACGAGTATGACACCTTCGTCTCGGAAACCACCGTGCTCGGCCAGGACGGGTCACTCTGCTACGTCGTGGAGAACACCAACTCGACGCCGACGTACCTGGACGCCGACGGCAACGTGGTCGTGACTCTGGGCCTCGGCACCCGGGTCGATGGTCGGTACCTGGCGACGTGTGCGGACGGTACCCAGTACTACAGCGATCACAACGCACCCGAATGCCTGACCTGGGCCATGCCAGCCTGCACGGAGGGGGTCTGCCCGTGAGGGCGGATCATGGCGAGTGGCCAGACCGATGCCCGGGGCCACTACCGAATTCGGCATGCCGCCCGAGCGTGGGACTGTTGCCGCGGAATGCGAGAATCTGATCCGGACATCTACGCCGAAGTGTGGCGCGAACGCGCGGGCACCGTTGCCCGCTGGGAACTGCTGCGACGCTCGGAAGTCTTCCCTGATCACCACCCGGCGTCGCCCCAGACCATCCACTTCGTGGTTGGAAACCAAACTTCGGCCGTTCTCGAACGACCGGAAGTGGCCGGAGCAAATGACGCGGGATTCGGGGTGGGAACATGTTCCGTGCCCGGGCTGTCGGAAGAAGCATGCGCAAGTGGAGCAGAGATGTCTCGCCCGCGGCTCTGGCCGTCTCGATCGCTCTGCACGGCGCCATTCTTTGCTTCACCAGCACTGCGCGGCCGGTCGGAACCGCTTCCGGGCCAAATCGTGACGGTCCAGCTGACGTCTGGGCAGGGGACACGTTCGATGTGGAGCTCGTCCGGGCCCGCCAGACGGCCAACCGGAGCCTGTCAACCGTCACCGTCGACCCCTCGCATGCGGTCGCTCCCGCAGCCGTCAAGCCCTTGCCAAGGGTGAAGTCGAGACCGCCAGCTCCCGGCAAGACGCGCCCGAGCCGAACCACGGCGCCCGAGGTGCCCTCACCGAAAAGCCCTGTGGCTGGCCGGTCCGTCCCACCAGAGAGCGAACAGGCAAGCGCGGGAAACTCGTCGGCACCGGGGAGCCCCCAGCCCCGACCAGCCACCGAAGGGACAGCGAGCAGCGGCTCGCCGGGCGGCACCTTCGGGGCCGCAGGCCAACTCAACGACGTGCGAGACCTGACTCGGGCGTTCACCCGTGCACTTCCTGCCGCCGCCATGCCGGACGATACTGCCCGGCTCGACCTGCCCCCGGGGCCGGGAGCCAGTGCCCGCGTGACCTTCACGCTCGGCAAGCACGGCGACATCGTAGACTTCGAAGTTCACGATCCTCAACCCCCGGCCTACCTCGGCGGGATACTGCGACGCGCCCACCTTCTGTTGCGGCGAGGTCAGTTCGCGTTGCACGACGACTGCCTGGGTGGCGGCGAGCAGACCTACCGCGTGCAAGTACGCCTGGAACGTCGGCCTGCCACGGACGATCCGTTCGCAGATCCAGGACACATCATGCGCCGTGGGTTCACACCCCCCACCCCGGAGCGCCCGGGCCATGCGTACTTCACGTTCGCCTCGGGTCGGCATGTGGACCTCGAGGTCAGTGTCGAGGAACGACCGGCGCCTACGGTTCCTCGACCTCGATGAACATCACGGCGCGGCCGCGACCGTCCTTGCGGGCGCACTTGCCGAAGTGCTGATTGTCGTCATCGTCGATGCGAAGCGTCGGGGCCCGTGGACACTCGAGATCAGTCACCGCTGCTGATGATCAGGGTGGCACACGGGGCATCGCGCACGAGGCGAGGAACCTCGGTCCCGAAGCGCCGTCGACCTCGCTGGCCGTGGAGCCCCAGGATCATCAAGTCGGCCTGCTGTGCATGCCGCAGGATGGTTCCACGCGGATCGTCGTCCCGTTCGATGATGACCTGGCCGTGACGGACGCGGACGTCATCGATGCGCACCTCCAGGCCACGCCGCGCCTGGCGCACCACCGCTTCAGACGCATCCTTCGGTACCACACGCAGCCAGGTGACCTCGCGTTCGGCCTCACGGCACAGACTGCCAATCACTCGGGCGCGCAGCGCATAGTGACCGCTCCGGCCAGCGATCGGCACGAGGATCCTGCGCGCGCGGTCGAGCGACCAACCCGCGTCGGCCAGCAGAAACGCCACGTGGATCGGCACCTCATCCATCAGTTGCTCGAGGTCGCGAATGCGTCCCTCCTCCAATCGCGCCCGACCGAGCAGAAGACTCTCGCAACGGTACTCCCGTGCCACACGCTGGATCTCCGTCCACGGCGAGTCGGAAACGCTCAGCAGGGCCTGCGGGCGATGCCCGGCGTCCATGGCGGCGCGCAGTGCTTGCCCCAGCACTTGCTGCGCGCTGGCCACCGGGTCTCCGTGCTCGCTGGGTCCCTGCCCCTGCACGACGTTCATCAAGACGACCCTCCCCGCCTCGGGTGGCGCCAACGCACTCGCCACCGATACCAGCATGGGCGCGTTCTCCGGATTCGCGATGGGCACCAACACCACCGGACTCTGTCCGCGCAGTACGATTGTGGAGGGGTCGTTCGCGCCCTCGAACGCGTCCACCACCTGGGCCCGAGTCGAAAACAGGCTCAGGTAGAGCACTCCGCCGAACCCCAACCAAACCAGAACGATGATTCCGGCAATCGGGACCGCGACCGTCTGAAACACGGCCAAGACCGCACACGCCGTTCCACCGAGCACCGGCACGAGTGGGAACAGCGGCGTCCGAAAGGTGTTCCTCTGTCCCTGACTGCGGCGCCGTGCCAAGTAACTGGTCAGATGTGCCAAGGCAAACGAAATCAAGAAGATGAGGCTCGCCGCTGCGCCGGCAGCCGCCACGTTCGGCACGACGAAAAGAATCGTCACCAGCGCAAGCGTGGTGGCGTAGATGCCGACCACCGGCGTCTTGCGAGTCGCGTGAAGATGCCGCAAGACCGCCGGAAGCGTGCGGTCGCGAGCCATGGTGAGCGCAACCCGCGACGCCACCAGAATGTTGGCTTGAAGCGCGGAAAGAGTGGATAGCACCGCAGCCACCATCACGAGCCAGAAACCCGTCGGACCCAGGTAGTTCAAGGCTGCATCGGCCATGACCGTCTCGGGGTTGCGTTCGCTCATTGCGGTGATGCTCTGTCCGGTCGGGACTCCGGCCGTCGAGGTGACGAAAATGAGCGGCAAGTACACGATCAGCGCCAGGCCCAGAGAAAGCAGCATCGCCCGCGGAATCGTCGTGGCAGGTCGCCGCACTTCGCCTGCGACGCCGGCGATCACCTCAAAGCCTTGCAGGGCAATGAACGTGAATCCCATGGCTGCCGCCAGCCCCACGGCGCCTCCGCTGAAGAAGGGGGTGAGCGATTGCGTGATCTCACCTCGCTCGCGCCCCATCAAGGCCCACAGACCCGCGCCGATCAACACGGCGAACACCAGCAACTTGGCCCAGTTGACCCATTGCGCGCCGCCCGACGCCTTGCGAATCAGCGCCGTCGAATAGCCGGCAGTGGCGAGCAGCGCGAGTAGCCGCACCGTCGGACGAGTGGAGACCCACTCCGGCACACGGTCGGGCCAGAGCGCCGCCAACGTAGCCACTGCGTACTCGGCAAAGCCGAGGGCGTAGAGCACGCCAGCCACGATGTATGCAAACCAGAGCACCCAGCCAATCGCGAACGCCGCGCGTACGTTCAACAGCTTCTTGGCAAAGAGGTACGCGCCCCCGGACTCCGGAAACGCCGCAGACATCTCGGCAAAGCTGAGCGCGGTGAGAAATGCGACCAGGCCGTTCAAGGCGAAGGCCACCAGCGCCGCAGGGCCGGTGCTGCGGAAGGCCACGCCCGCGAGCACCAGAATGCCTCCCCCGACGATCGCACCCACTCCAATTCCGGTGCTGCCGAGCAGCCCCAGAGAGCGCATCGATTTCGTTCTGTCTTCAGCCACTTCTGGCGTTCGTCCTGATGCCTATCTTCAGGCAGGGGTCTCGCGCGCAAGAATGCGGTAGGCGCGCTCGGCAATCCACTGGATTCGACCAGAAGCCGCCGGCCTCTTCGAGGCCGCGGCTCGACGCACGACGCGGGCAAGACTACTCGGACGTCTGTTCGGGTTCTTTGGGGAACCAGAGCATCAAGCCCGCCATCAGGCACATGAGCTTGCTCTTGTCCGGCTCCCTGATGCCCTTCTTGATCCAGACGGTCGACTCGCCCGGCATGGTCCCGACCGCAGCGATCTCACCGTTGTCATCATCGATTCGCCAGCCGGCAGGGTAGGCTTTGCGCTTGTCGTCGTTGTCGAGCTTGTAGACACCCGTGGCCTGAGCCTCGATGTCGCCGATGAGTAGTGGGCCACCGTACTCCCCTGCTAAATCTTCGACGAACACGCGACCCACGCTGTCCTTATTCTCCTGACAGAAACAACCGAGCGAGACCTCACGATCGGTGGAGATGCTGCCGTCCACGTCCTTGGTCGATTGGGGGGCGCGAAGAGCGCACTTGCCGGTGTAGCGAATCCCTTCGCCGCCCGAGAACACGTAGCGGTACACACCCTTGTGCTTGGGCTCAAAATTGTCGAATTGGTCGAACCCTTCCGAAGAGGTCTGGTTTCGCTTCACGTTTCTGACCTGGTACGGGCCAATCGTGTACTCCTCTTCGGATCCGTCTTCGCTGGGCCCGTCACGGTCATCCGTCTCGAGCACCTGCATGTTGTCGCCGAAGCCATCGGGTTGTGCCATCTGCGGCCCACCGCAGCCCGCAGCCGCCAACACCAGACTGCCCAGCGTCCAGACCACCGCCCTGCTCTGCCCATTTACCATCGCGGACCTACCTCTCGCCGTGCACCCAACCACGAGTGAACGCGGCAGTCCAGGGTGGGATTTCAGGGCTCGCAAGCTGGTCCCGAGCTCTGCGCCGTGATCCGGCTGGCGCATGGCCGCGGGAGGTCTTCGACCGGCACCGCCGCAGCTGCCCCCAAGCCCTGGCGAGTGGCAACTATCCAACTCATCTCCGGGGGTTGCAGCCGATACCCGGGCTCGAGGCGGTCGCGCCCGGCGCGGCCAACCGCCGGCTCGCCGCTATCGATCGGGGTTGCCGCTCCGGTGCCGCGCGGTGATGATTCGAGGCGTGTCGATGCTCAAGTTTGCGTGCCTGGCTGTCTCCGCTTGCCTGGCTGCCTGCAGCGGCGAGCGCGCCACCTCGAGCCCCGCCGAAGAACCGGAAGGTGTAGAGCTCGAACTCGACGAGGAAGAAACCGAGCCTGCTGAGGAGGAAGCGGTCGAGGAGGGATCCGCCGAAGAGGATGCTGCCGAGGCAGAATCCTCCGAAAGCGAGCCCGAACCTCCAAAAGAGCCCCCCCCACCCAAGAAGACGTGCGCCGAGCTCAAGGAGTCGACGTGCAAGGTGACGGTGGGATGCGTCTGGTCGACCGACAAGAAGTGTATGGACGAGTGAGATCCGTCGACTGACACCGCGGGGCGCTGGCAACGTCTCGCCGCGTGTGGCGAACCATCGCTTCTCGCAGGGATTCCTGCCGCGCGCGCTCAGCCGCTACAGGGCATGACGCGGGCGATGTTGACGGAGGTGTTGCTGCTCCCGCTCGCCGGGTAGGCGACACTTCCGTCCGGGTACTCCTTGAATGCTCCGAAGTCGTGATCCGCCACGTTGATGCTGAATTCCGACCCGATTGTCGCTCCGCTGGCGGAGTCGCGCACCTGCGCGGTCATTCCCGACCCCGACTCCCACGCCAGCAGCATCCGGCCGGCACCGTAGGACACCAGGTGCGGATGACTGGAGTTGCCGGCATTGCTGATGGTCTGGTCGGTCCCGCCGCCGTCGGTGAAGTGCTCCAGGCGGATGCTGCCGCCACTGGACCACGCAGTCCAGTATCCGGAGCCATCGGCCAGCACCAGATCCCCTCCGAAGAGGGTTCCGTCACACGTCGAGGAGGCGACCGTACGATAGGGGCTGGGCTGTGCAATGCGGCAGTTGTTGTCCGTCGCACAGACCATCGCGAAGTGGCCCGTCCGCTCGTCCCAGACGAGGCGCGTGGTCCAGCTGTGGCTGCACCCCACCTCGAAGTCGTCCGGGTGGTTGAGCAGCGTTCCGTCCGGGCCCACCACCTGCATCCGATCCCCTTCGTGGATGTCGATGCAGTTTCCGTTCTGGACCGTAATGCCGATGCAGAAATACGCAGCATAGTTTGCGCCGTCGTAGGCGAGCCGACCGTGGTGCTGGTACCACCAGACGAAGCGAGCTCCATCGTCGTAGCCCGCCAAGGTGGGGCTCAGGTTCGTGACCTGAGTCTCCCACTGTACCGCGCCCGCGTTGTCGAACCGCACCATCCACATGGTACGGCATGGGCTGGATTCTCCACCGCACAGCTGACCATTCCCGCAGTTGTCCTGGCCACCGTTGGTCGCTTCGCGCGTGAGCAGGACCACGCCGCCATTCTCGTCCGCGGCGATGTCTTGGAGGTCGACGGCGGGGAAGCTGATCGGCGTTCCGAGGAGTTGGTCATCGCAGTCGAGCCCGGCGACATAGACTCGATCATCCGTGCCCAGCCAGGCCAGACGCGAGCCACCATTGGGCATCGCCGCGATCGCCAGCGGCAGCGGCTCGGTGTCCGATTCCCTGCCGTAGCCCGTGACCGGGACCCCCACGTCGACCTCGGTGACCGTCACCGTCGGCGCCGTGCAGGAACCCATTGGACGGGCGCAGGGTCCTGGAGCGACCCCACCAGCACCGGGGGCGCCGCCCGAGCCGGGTGCAGTCCCACCGCCCACACCGGGCGCTGCGCCCCCGTCTTCGGACGCGCTCTCCTCGTCCCCACCGCCGCAGGCCGGGAACGCGCACGCCAAAATGATCAACGCCCCGAATACCCAGGAACCTTTTGACACCAAGCCTCCTTCGAGTGCAGTCGCCGCCCTGGTGCTGCTCACCCGCAGGGCATGACGCGAGCAATGTTGACGGAGGTGTTGCCGCTCCCGCTCGCCGGGTAGGCGGCGCTTCCGTCCGAGTACGCCTTGAACGCGCCAAAGTCGTGATCCGCCACGTTGATGCTGAACTCTGACCCGATGGTAGCCCCGCTGGCGGAATCCCTCACCTGTGCGGTCATTCCCGACCCCGACTCCCACGCCAGCAGCATCCGGCCGGCGCCGTACGACACCAGGTGCGGATGGCTCGAGCTGCCCGCATTGCCGATCGTCTGGTCGGACGCCCCGGTGGTGAAGTGCTCCAGACTGATGTTTCCACCACTCGACCACGCCAGCCAGTAGCCAGAACCGTCAGCCAGCACCAGGTCGCCTCCAAAGAGGGTTCCGTCGCAGGTCGAGCTGGCCACGGTCGTGTAGGGGCTCGGTTGCGCCATGCGGCAGTTGTTGTCCGTCGCGCATACCATTACGAAGTGCCCCGTCCGTTCATCCCACACGAGGCGCGTGCCCCAGCTGTGGCTACAGCCAACTTCGAACGCATCCGGATGGTTGAGCAGCGTTCCGTCCGGGCCCACCACCTGCATCCGGTCCCCCTCGTGGATGTCGACACAACTGCCGTTGTTGACAGTGATGCCAATACAGAAGTACGCGGCGTAGTTCGCGCCGTCATAGGCAAGCCGACCGTGGTGCTGGTACCACCAGACGAAGCGAGCGCCGTTGTCGTAGCCAGCCAGACTGGAGCTCAGGTTCGTGACCTGAGTCTCCCACTGCACTGCGCCAGAGTTGTCGAACCGCACCATCCACATGGTACGGCATGGGCTGGATTCTCCACCGCACAGCTGGCCGTTGCCGCAGTTGTCCTGGCCACCATTGGTCGCATCGCGGGTGAGCAGCACCACTCCCCCATTCTCGTCTGCGGAGATGTCCTGCAGGTCGACCCCTGGCAGGCTGAACGGAGTACCGACCAGCTGATCGTCGCAGTCGAGCTCGGCAACGTAGACGTTGCCGTCGGTGCCCAGCGCGGCCAGCCACGAGCCACCAGACGGCCTGGCCGCAATCGCCAGAGGGAAGGGCTCGGTATCGCCTTCACGACCGTATCCGGTGATCGAGGCCCCCAAGTCGACCTCGGTGACGTTCACCGTCGGTGCCGAGCACGACCCCACTTGCCGCTCGCACTCACCGACCACTCCGCCGGTGCCTACATCGCCACCGACGCCCTGGTCACCACCGACGCCCTGGTCACCACCGACGCCCTGGTCACCACCGACGCCCTGGTCACCACCGACACCCTGATCGCCTCCCACACCCTGATCA
>Ga0316578_10000413_pt1 | contig 13964 bp, 15 predicted proteins | sample J0NA_2_FD_203076 | JGI IMG/M metagenome (GOLD analysis project Ga0316578, IMG submission 203076) | Rhizosphere microbial communities from salt marsh grasses in Alabama, United States - J0-2_160517rDrC | ecosystem: Host-associated > Plants > Roots > Rhizosphere | place: USA: Alabama | collected... | reverse complement strand
CTGGCGGATCCACCAGGTAGCGTAGGTGGAGAAGCGAAAGCCACGTTCGGGATCGAACTTCTCCACCGCGCGGATCAGGCCGAGGTTACCCTCTTCGATGAGGTCGAGCAGCGGCAGCCCGCGGTTAAGGTAGCGGCGGGCGATCTTGACCACCAGGCGCAGGTTGCTGACGATCATGCGCTGACGCGCATCTTCGTCGCCCTGCTGGGCGCGGCGCGAGAGGTCGATCTCTTCATCGGCGGTCAGCAGCCGCGACTCGCCGATCTCGTTCAAATAGATGCGGGTGGCGTCGAAGTCGAAATCGCCGACGTGGTAGCGCTCGGGCTTCCGTGCGGTCTCCGACTCGCCGGCATCATCGGTGGCATCGCCGTCCTGATCGTCGGCGTCGTCTTCGTCGATCAACAGCAGTTGCTCTTCGTCACTGGCCTCTTCCGGCAAATCGAGGTCGGCAGGGTCCGGCTCGGCATCTGGGTCTCGACCTGGCTTTTCGGCTGGCGGTGACATGCGCTCCCCTGGTGATTCGACCGTCGAGGCTGGCTCCTGGCGTTCAGAGGGACCTGGGCAGGTATTGCAAGGGATCGACGGCACTGCCGTCCCTGCGGATCTCGAAGTGAAGCAGATTGCGGCCGTTGGGCGCCCGCCCCGACTCTGCGAGCGTCTGGCCGCGGCTGACTCGATCCCCCTCCCGAGCCAGCAAACGGCGATTGAACGCATAGGCGCTCAGATAGCGGCTGTTGTGCTTGACGATGATAAGGTTGCCGTAACCCTTGAGTCCACTGCCGCTGTAGACGACGCTGCCCGACGCCGCCGCCTTCACCGGCGTGCCCTCGCGGGTGCTGATGCGGACACCCTGACGGGTGCGATCCCCGGGCCTGAATCCCTGCTCCACCTTCCCCTGGACAGGCCACTGCCAATTGATGCCGGACGCGGCGGCCAGGCTGCCCGGCGGCTTGGACGGGGTGGTGACGGCCTTGACTGGCTGCGCCGCGGCAGTCGCGCTCGCGGTTCGCCTCGGATTGCCCCCAGCCGAGCGGCGAGCCGGAGTTGCGCCGTCGGGCGGCTCGATGCGCAACAACTGTCCGGCATAGATCTGGTTCGGATCGCTGAGCCCGTTCCACCTCGTCAGGCTGCTCATGCGCACGCGCTTGCGCTCGGCGATCTCGCTCAAGGTATCGCCACTGCGCACCCGGTAGTGGCCCGGCGGGGTGGGGCCATAGCGGAGGTTGTCCACCGGCGCCAGGCCACCACCGCAACCGCTGAGGCCGAACGGGACCAGGGCAAGCATCATGACGGTCGCCAGCGTCGCGGCAGCAGCTGCGCCGAGGCACTGGCGGATGCCGTCGTCATTTCGGGTTGGCCTCATCACGTCCGCCGAGCCCCCTAGTGGAACAGCAGCACCAGAACGACCAGCAGAATCATGACCCATCCCATCAGGTCGACATACTCGCGCAGGTGCCGCTCCATAGGCTCCCCCCCCCAGGCCATCAGGGCCGCCACCAAAAAGAAGCGGCAGCCACGACCGACCGCGGAGGCGAGCACGAACGGCAGCAGCGGCATCGCCATGACCCCGGCGGTGATCGTGAAGACCTTGTAAGGGATCGGCGAGAAGCCAGCGACGAAGACGACCCAGACACCCCAGTCGTCAAACCAAGCCTTGGCTTGGCCGAAGGCGTCGGCATAGTGACCGCCCGGCCCGACCAGGGGCTCGATCAGCTCGAAGGCGAAGGCGCCGATCAGGTAGCCCAACAGACCGCCGGCGACCGACATCAGCGTGGTCAGTAGTGCAAACCACCAGGCCTTTGCCGGCTGCGCCATGCTCATCGGTGCAAGCATCACATCCGGCGGGATCGGGAAAAAGCTCGACTCGGCGAAGCTGAGTCCCCCCAGGTACCAAGGCGCGTGACGGTGTCTGGACCACACCATAACCCGGTCGTAGAGCGCGGCAAATAGGCGCATCAGGCAATCCCTCCCAACAGGGGAACAAAGGTCACGGCCTCGAGCACCTGGTGCCGATAGCCGGAATTGGTGCGCGTGACCCTCAGCAGGACCTGTCGCTGACCACGTGCACCCTCGGTTTCGATCGGCAGAACCATGCATCCGCCGGGGGCAAGCTGCTCGGCCAGTAGCCGAGGCACACCATCGGCCGCAGCGGTAACTAGGATGGCGTCGTAGGGTGCGTACTCGGGCCAGCCGAGGGCACCGTCGCCATGGCGCAAGCGTACATTGCGCAGCTTCAGCTGCCTGAGCCGCTCAGCGGCGCGGTCCCACAGACTGCTGATCCGCTCGATGGTGTAGACCCGCCTGACCAGCGACGCGAGCACCGCTGTCTGAAAGGCGGAGCCCGTGCCGATCTCCAGCACCGTGTCAGGGAGGCTAGGCTCCAGCAGGGCCTCGGTCATGCGAGCAACGGTGTAGGGCTGAGAGATGGTTTGGCCATGGCCGATGGGCAGGGCCGAGTCCTCGTAGGCACGGCTGGCCAGGGCTTCGTCGACGAACATATGCCGCGGCAGTCGTCCAATCACGTCGAGCACGCGTTGGTCGCGGATACCGGACGCCGCAAGCCTTCGGACCAGGCGCTGGCGGGCCCGCGGCGAGTCCACGAGACCACCACCGCCGAGCAACGCCCGCTGGGCCATTACTGCAGCGCGTCCAGCCACTGTGCCAACTGCTCCAAGGCGCCGTACCGAGTCAGATCCACCTGGAGCGGCGTGATCGAGACCTGGCCCTGACGCAAGGCATGGAAATCGGTGCCTGGGCCTGCATCCTGCTCGGGTCCGGCAGGGCCGACCCAGTACATGGGCCGTCCGCGGGGATCGGTCACCTTGGTCACCGGCTCGGCCTTGTGACGATGTCCGAGCCGGGTTGCGGCAAGGCCGACCAATGCCTCGAAGGGCAGGTCGGGGACGTTGACATTGAGCACGGTGCTCGGGCCCATCTCGGCAACGAGCGCGCCACTACCGAGGGATGCTACCAGCTGGCCCGCGACTCGCGCGGCAGTCTCCAGATGGCGGGGCTGGTGGGCGTCGATGGAGACGGCAATCGCCGGCAGCCCGAGGAATCGACCCTCGGTGGCAGCGGCCACGGTGCCGGAATAGATCACATCGTCGCCAAGGTTCGGCCCGTGGTTGATACCCGCCACCACCAGGTCGGGCTCGGAGTCGAGCAGGCCGGTGATCGCCAAGTGGACACAGTCCGTCGGGGTCCCGTTGACGCGGATGAAGCCGTTGTCGAGGCGCTCGGCGCGGATGGGCACATCGAGCGTCAACGAGTTGCTGGCCCCGCTGCGATCCCGATCTGGGGCGACCACGGTCACTTGCCCATGGCGCGAAAGCTCGTCGAAAAGGGCGCGCAGCCCCGGGGAGCGGTACCCGTCGTCGTTGCTGAGCAGGATTCTCATCTTGTCTCGGTGGTGGAATGGTCCGGCCGTGGCGACCGGCGCAGGCAGAATCGTCCGCTGACCTGCAGCAGCCGGGAGCGGGAACGCCGCGGCTCAGAAGCCTGTCGATGATACTGTAATCCGGGGCCTGTCACATCTGCCATCGGCCTTGGACAAGCAACCATATACTGACCCAGCGCAAGCGAACAACGATCTTGAAAGCAAATGAAGAAGCCTGTGCAGGATACTGATTCAGCGATATTTCGCGCAGAAGTCGCCGACGCCGAGCCATTGCGGCAAGAGCAGGCGGAGCCTTACCGACGGCGGCCACCGCCGGTGCCACGGCCGCAGCCCGCGGAGGCGGACCCCGATGAAGTCGAGGGGCTCTCGGAGCATGAGGTCGAGACGCACGACTACCTGCTCTTTACGCGTCCCGGGGTCCAGCATCGGGTCATGGGGCAGCTCCAGCGAGGCGAGATCGACATTGGCCTCGAGCTCGACCTGCACGGACTGACCACCGAGCACGCCCATCACTGCCTCCGGGAGTTTTTGGCCGAGTGTCGGGAGCGGCGCATCCGGTGTGCACGGATCATCCACGGCAAAGGCTACGGCTCCGCCGGACGCCAGCCGGTCCTCAAATGCAAGGTCAACTACTGGCTGCGCCTGCGCCGCGATGTGCTGGCCTTCTGCTCCGCACCCCGCCGCGACGGTGGCAGCGGGGCGGTCTATGTGCTGTTGCGCAATCCGAACAAGGCCAACGACCGCCGGAAGCACTCACGGCGTTGAGGCCGCAGGACCTCACGGTCCACAGGTCCCATTCACTCGTCGGCCGGGGCGCCACCGCCGAGGCGGAGGTCGACGCCAAGGGCGGCACCGTTGCGCAGGATGCCGACACGTACCTCGTCGCCGATCTCGTAGCGCTCCAGCAGACTGACGAGCTCGCCCATATCGGCAACGGGCTGACCGTCGAGGTCGACGATGATGTCGCCAATCAACAGGCTGCCATCTGACGCGATCCCGGTACCGCGCAGCCCGGCCCGCTCCGCCGGCGAGCCGGCCTCCACACGCAGCACCAGCACCCCGCGCTGCCCCAGGCCCTCCAGCACCGGCCGACTCGCGTCGTCGTCACTGACGATACCGATACGCGGGCGCACGTAGCGGCCATCGGCGATCAGGTGGGGGACGATTCGGTTGACGGCATCCACGGGTACGGCGAAGCCGATCCCGGAAAAGCTGCCCGATGGGCTGTAGATGGCCGTGTTGACACCGATCAGTCGCCCGGCGCTGTCGAGCAGTGGGCCGCCGGAATTCCCTGGATTGATCGCCGCGTCGGTCTGGATCAGTTGCCGAATCTCGACACCGTTGTCCGCCTGGATGGTGCGGTCCAGGGCCGAGACGATGCCGGTGGTCAGGCTGTAGTCGAGTCCGAACGGATTGCCGATAGCGAAAACCTTCTGGCCGACCTTGAGATCGGCGCTAGTGCCGATGGGTACCGGCCGCGGGCGCGCCACCGGCGCGTCGATCCTCAGCACGGCTAGGTCATACTCGGGGCTGGCGCCGACGAGCCAGGCTCGATAGGCGCGATGGTCGGAGAAGCGGACGATGGCCGAGCGGGCATCCTCGACGACATGGAAGTTGGTCACGATATGTCCATAGTCATCCCAGATGAGACCCGAGCCGGTACCACGCCGGATTGCACGCAGGTCCCGTGTCCAGGGGTCGATGATGGCATCAGTGACGGCGATGTACACCACAGACGGGCTGATCTGATCAAAGATCGCGATTGTCGTCTGCTCGTCCGCGGCCAGCTCGCCGCGGGCCGTCACCGCACGGGGCTCGGCGCGGAATTGCACCAGCACGTCTTCGAGCCACGGTCGCAGCGCGACGAAGACCAGGAACAGGATGGCGGCCCAAAACAGGCGCCGTGAAAGCACAAATCCATGCATCGATCGCTGGAGGGCAAAAAGCTACGGAAAATCGACCCGTCTAAACGGCCAAGGCCCGTACCCAGGGCGTTCCGGGGGCGGATTGAGCCAGGCGCGACCGGCAGGGTGAGGCCATCTGGGTTGCATTAACGCAACGCACGGCGTGACGGTCTATCAGTATACTGCCCCGTCGCTGGCCAAGCGTTGCGGCTCCACTGCCGCGACAAGGCTGGCGACCCTCGACGACCGTGGTGCTTACCACCGCGTCATCGCCACCGGCCCCGAGGCCGGTCCCCTATTCGCTGACATCGACAGGTGCGCCAAGCGCGCGTACCAGGAGCAGAAAGCCATGATCAAGAACGTTGGCAAGACCGATCGCAACATCCGCCTGGCCGTCGGCGGCATCCTCATCTTCTTGGGCATCGCCAAGATGGGCGCCTGGATCACCCTGTTGGGCCTGATCGTCTTGGCCACCGGTGCTACCGGTACCTGCCTGGCGTATATCCCGATGAAGATCAATACCGTCAAGGAAGGCGACGAATAATCCGTGGCATACGGCCGGGCCTCTGCCCGGCCACGGCCCGTCGGCACCGCGCAATACCGCGGCTGCCGGCCCGGCCCCTCTCGCCGACATGTGCTCGGCGACCCGTTTTCGCACCTCGAAGGACGCGAGGGCGGAGAGCGATAAGGAGTTGTCCCTTGTCGAGGGGCGCACTCGTAGCATCCAGCGCCCCGGACGAATCGTGCCACGCCGGGACCGGCCTACGGTCGGGGCAGTGACGACGCGAGCTAAACGCCAACCAACAAGACGACCCGCTTGCGATGGATACCCTCATCGAGGCTCGCGACCTGATCAAGCAGTTTCCCGGTGTGAAAGCCGTCGATGGCCTCAGCTTTCAGGTCCGACGGGGGCAATGCTTCGGTCTGCTTGGCCCGAACGGCGCCGGGAAGACGACGACGTTGGAGATGCTCGAGGGCATCCAGGCGCCCACCGCCGGCGAGGTCCGCTTTGCCGGCCGTCCGTTGGACGCCGACTTCCGCCAGCAGATCGGCATCCAGTTCCAGACCACGGCGCTTCAGGATTTTCAGACCGTGCGCGAGTCCCTGGACATGTTCGGCAGCCTGTACCGACGCCAGGCGGATCGCGACGAGCTGATCCGCCTGTGCAACCTGAACGAGATCCTCGACCGCGACACCCGCAAGCTCTCCGGTGGCCAGCGCCAGCGGCTCCTGCTCGCCGTCGCGCTCGTCAACGACCCGGCCCTGGTCTTCCTCGACGAGCCTACCACCGGCCTCGACCCCCAGTCCCGCCGCAACTTCTGGGACCTGATCGAGACCGTGCGCGCCCGCGGCAAGACCATCCTACTGACGACCCATTACATGGAAGAGGCCGAGCAACTGTGCGATGACGTCGCCATCGTCGACCACGGCCGGATCATCGCCCAGGGTGCACCCGCGGCGCTCATCCGCGAGCACTTCCCGGCAGCCATCGTGCGGCTGCCAGCCCGGCATTGGCCCGACGGTGAACCGCTGCCGCAGAACGCGGCCCACCGCGGCAACGCCATCGAGGTCTACGCAGACGACGTTCCCCCGGTGCTCGACCACCTCGAGGGGATCGGCGCCGATCTCACCGCGCTGCGCGTCGAGACGCCGACGCTGGAAGACCTGTTCCTGAAGCTCACCGGCCACAGCCTGAGGACTTGAGCGATGTGGCAGCGCCTGCTCCGCGGCATCATCGGGCAGCCGCCCGGGCTGCCCGTCGACCCCGCCGCCAGTGCCCGTCGCATGCTGGCCGTGCTGCGCGCCCGCAACCGCGAGTTCTACCGGGACACGGCCGGCCTCACCTGGAACATCGCGATGCCGGTGATGATGATCGCGGCCTTCGCGTTCATCTTCAGCGACGAGCCCAAGGACCTGCTCAAGGTCGGCCTGCTCGGCGATAGCGTCCCAACGGCCTTGACACCGGCCGGGTCCAGTCCACCCCCGCTCCTCGGACTGCGGCACATCGATTTCATCCCCGTCGACGACCGCGACGCCGGCATCATCAAGATCGAGCGCCACCAGCTGGACCTGCTGCTCGATCCCGGCGACCCACCGGTCTACTGGGTCAACGGCGACTCGGCCAACGGCTACCTGGCCGAACGCTTGCTCCTTGGAGAATCTGCCCTCCAGGCGGGCGGGAACGAGACTAGCCTCCCCCAGCGCCAGGCCGTCTCCGGCCAGGCGCTCAGCTACGCCGACTGGGCACTGCCCGGCGTGCTCGCGATGAACGTGATGTTCGGCAGCCTCTGGGGCGTGGGCTGGGTGGTGGTGCGTTATCGCAAGAACGGCGTACTGCGCCGGCTCAAGGCCACGCCGCTGACGCCATTCGAGTTCCTGACCGCGCAGGTCATCTCCAGGCTCGGCGTCGTCCTCGGCTCCAGCAGCCTGGTCTACGCCGGCGCCGCCCTGTTCCTCGACGTGCCGATGCGCGGCAGCTACCTGACCCTGTTCGTCACCTACGCTGCCGGCGCGCTCTGCATGATCAGCCTCGGCCTGATCGTCTCCTCGCGGCTGCGCACCGAGGAGCTGGCCGACGGCCTGCTGAATCTGATGTCATGGCCGATGCTGCTGCTCTCGGGCGTCTGGTTCTCGATGGAAGGCACCAGCACCGCCGCCCAGGCCCTCTCCCAGGCCATGCCGCTGACCCATCTAGTCAGCGCCGCCCGGGCGATCATGATCGACGGTGCCGGACTGATCGACGTCCTGCCCCAGCTAGGATTGCTCCTGTTGCTGGCCGTGACGCTGCTGACTGTCGCGTCGAGGCTGTTTCGGTGGGAATAACCGGGCGCCATGTCCAGCATCTCCCCATCGATGAGCTCGAGGCGCGCATCGGGCCGCAAGCCGCCAGAGGTGACCAGCCGCTCAAACTCGCTACGGGACCAAAAATGCGGTTGACGGGCAACAGCGGTCATTTAGACATTCCAAGCTGAATGGACCTGTCCCCGAGATTGCGTCGGCATTGACGGGCTGTCAACGCGCGGCATCGAGAAACCGCGCCAGCTCCCGGTCGGTCTCGGATGTGTGCTGCGCAGACCAGTCGTAGAGGAAGCCCAGCAGCGCGTCGAGCAGCCGGCGCAACCGCTCCGGCGAGCTGCCGCGGTCGTGGGCCTCGGCAATACCACGGATCAGGTCCATAAAGACCCGGTGCTCTGCGTCGATCCGGGCGTGCCCGGTGTCGAAGCGCTCATCCCAATGGATCTCGGTCGTAGTTACAGCTCCTTATTGTCGATGAATGTCAGCCGCCACCGCGCGCGGCACGCTTGCGCTCATGCTCCTTCAGATGGCGTTTGCGGATGCGAATGCCCTGCGGGGTGATCTCGACCAGCTCGTCGTCCTCGATGAATTCCAGGGCCTGCTCCAGCGAGAAGCGCACCGGGGGCGTCAACAGGATATTCTCATCCGAGCCCGCGGCGCGGATGTTGGTCAGCTGCTTGGCCTTCAGCGGGTTGACGGTCAGATCATTGTCGCGGGCATGGATGCCCACCACCTGGCCCTCGTAGACCTCCTCACCCGGGGCCACCAGCAGCCGACCGCGCTCTTGCAGGTTGAACAGGGCATAGCCGAGGACCTTGCCCTGGGCATTGGAGATCATCGCGCCGTTGCGCCGGGGGGCAATGCCACCCTGATTGGCCGGGCCGTAGTGGTCGAAGACGTGGTACTTGAGCCCGGTGCCCGAGGTCAACGTCATGAACTCGGTCTGGAAGCCGATCAGGCCGCGAGACGGGATCTCGTAGTCCAGACGCACCCGCCCGCGCCCGTCCGGCAGCATCGCCTTGAGCTCGCCCTTGCGCTCGCCCAACGCCTGCATGATGGCGCCCTGGTTTCCCTCCTCGACATCGACGGTTAGCTGCTCGTAGGGCTCGCAGATGCGGCCGTCGATCTCGCGGAAGATGACCTCGGGGCGCGAGACGGCCAGCTCGTATCCCTCGCGGCGCATGTTCTCCAGCAGGATGGACAGGTGCAGCTCACCGCGGCCGGAGACGCGGAACTTCTCCGGGTCGTTGCCCTCCTCGACGCGCAGCGCGACGTTGTGGATCAGCTCGCGCTCCAGGCGGTCCTTGATCTGGCGCGATGTCAGGTACTTGCCCTCGCGGCCCGCGAACGGGGAGGTGTTGACCTGGAAGGTCATGGTCACCGTCGGCTCGTCGATGGTCAGCGGCGGCAGCGGCTCGACGGCGGCGGGATCGCACAGCGTGTCGGAGACGTTCGGTGCCTCGATGCCGGTCAGCGCGACGATGTCACCGGCCCGGGCCTCGTCGACCTCGTTGCGAGCCAGGCCCAGATAGCCGTAGACCAGGCCGATCTTGGCCTTGTGCCGGTCGCCATCGCGCTTGACCACGACCACCTGCTGATTCGGCCGGACCCGACCGCGCTGGATACGTCCGACGGCGATGGCGCCGACGAAGCTGTTGTAGTCGAGCGTCGAGACCTGCATCCGAAACGGCCCCTCAAGGTCCACATCGGGCGCCGGGCAGTGCTCGACGATGGCCTCGAACAGCGGCGTCATGTCGCCGTCACGCACGTCATCCGTCAAACCAGCATAGCCGTTGATGGCCGACGCGTAGACGATCGGAAAATCGAGCTGTTCGTCGCTGGCGCCGAGCCGGTCGAACAGATCGAACACCTGGTCGATCACCCAGTCCGGCCGCGCGCCGGGCTTGTCGATCTTGTTGACGACGACGATCGGCCGCAACCCATGGGCGAAGGCCTTGCTGGTCACGAACCGGGTCTGCGGCATCGGTCCCTCCTGGGCATCGACGAGCAGCAGCACCGAGTCGACCATCGACAGCACGCGCTCAACCTCGCCCCCGAAGTCGGCATGGCCCGGGGTGTCGACGATGTTGATGCGATAGTCCTGCCAACGCAGCGCCGTGTTCTTCGACAGGATGGTGATGCCGCGCTCGCGCTCCAGGTCGTTGGAGTCCATGACCCGCTCCACCGGACCAAAGCGCTCGCCGAGGGTGCCGGACTGCTGCAGCAGCTTATCCACCAGCGTCGTCTTGCCATGATCGACATGGGCGATGATGGCGATGTTGCGAAGGTTCTCGATCACGGGGGCTTAGGCTCCGGGGGCAGCCGGCACGGGCGGCCGGGCGGTTGAATCTGGATTGGGCGGTCGTCGCCGCCGATCGGGGCGGCGTCCAAGGCCAGCCCAGGTCGGGTCGTTCAGCGACGACGCGGAAGGGAGGCGAGTATAGCCGAGTCGCCCGCTGGGCGGCCCCGACAATCAGCGTCAGCGTGTTGCCTCATGCAACGGCCGTGGACCGCCCTGCCGCGTATCCAGATACAGCCGCTCGGCACCATCCAAAATCAGACAGCTGAGACAGCCAGTGGCATAGGCACCAGTATCTATCCCAATGCGGTTTGAGCGGACATCGACCGTTTCGACCACGTGATGCCCATGAACGACGACAAAGGGATGCGCCTTCGTATGGCTCAGAAATCGGTCGCGAATCCAGAGCAGGTCCAGCGCCTGCTGTTGCTCGATCGGAACGTCCGGGCGAATGCCCGCATGCACGAAGAGATAATCACCAAACCGAAGGCTCAGCGCCAGGCTCTGCAAGAATGCGCGGTGGTGCATCGGAATCGCCGCCCGGAGCGCGGCACGGGTCTTGAGCAGATCGTTCCGATCGACCTCCCATGCCCCCGCCGCATAGGACGCAATGGTGGCCAGGCCGCCGTAGCTGAGCCACTGCATGGAAGGCAGCGGATCGAACAGGAAAGACAGCATCGCCTGCTCGTGATTCCCCATCAGGAAGTGGGGCGTCAGTCCCTTCGGCCGCTGCATGGTCAATAGCTCCAGCACCTCTTGGCTCTGCGGTCCACGATCGACGTAATCCCCAAGGTAGATCAGCTGCAACGCCTTTTCCGCATGCTGGGCCGCATCCTGCTGGATCTGGTTGTTTAGCCTCTCCAGGAGATCGGCACGTCCATGGATGTCGCCTACCGCGTAGATCCGCATCCCTTCCGGAGTGCGAGCCGGCTCCGCGCTCAACTTCGGCGAACGGTCGCGCAACCGCCCGAGAATCGTCATAACTCGCTGACGACGGCCAACACGAGCGGCCGCGCTCCCGACCGTCGGCCGGACAGCATCGCCCTCGACAACAGCGGGCTCTCAGGCCGGAATGGAGATGACATCGTCAAGTCGTATCACAGTTGCCCGAGGATGACATGGCTGTGCTCGGGGTGGGAGATGAGCTCGGCCGGCAGGCTATTGTTGGCCTGGATGCCGCCCACCTTGGCCGTCGCGATGATGAGCTGGTCGATGCGGTGGCGCTCGAAGAAGGCGTTGACGGCGTGCTGGTCGAGCAGGTCCAGCTCGGCGTGGGCGGCGGTGAGCAGCTCGACGTCTCCCCGACCCTGCAGCCGGCGCGCGATGGCGCTGCCGACCATGCCGCGGTGGCCGGCGAGGAAGAGCGTCTTGCCGCTCATCGCCCGTCCTCGCGGGCGATCGGGATGGCATGGCCATGGGCCTTCAGGAGCGCATAGCGACGGGCGGCGTTGAGGTCGTCGGCGACCATCTCGGCAACCATCTGTTGGACCGTGATCTCGGGCACCCAGCCGAGGCGCTCGCGGGCGCGGGTGGGGTCGCCGAGCAGGGTCTCGACCTCGGCCGGGCGGAAGTAGCGCGGGTCGACCCGGACGATGCAGTCGCCGACGGTGACGGCCGGGGCGCGGTCGGGATTGGCGACGGCGGTGACGATGCCGCGCTCATCGACGCCTTGACCCCGGAATTCGAGCGTCAGACCAAGCTCGGCGGCGCTCCATTCGACGAACTGGCGCACCGAGTACTGCTTGCCGGTGGCGATGACGAAGTCTTCCGGCTGCGCCTGCTGGAGCATGAGCCATTGCATGCGCACGTAGTCCTTGGCGTGACCCCAGTCGCGCCGGGCATCCAGGTTGCCGAGGTAGAGGCACTGTTCCAGACCTTGGGCGATGTTGGCCAGGCCGCGGGTGATCTTGCGGGTGACGAAGGTCTCGCCGCGACGGGGACTCTCGTGGTTGAAGAGGATGCCGTTGCAGGCATACAGGCCGTAGGCCTCGCGGTAGTTGACGGTGATCCAGTAGGCGTAGAGCTTGGCGGCGGCGTAGGGGCTGCGCGGGTAGAAGGGGGTGGTCTCTCGCTGGGGGACTTCTTGCACCTGGCCGAACAGCTCGGAGGTGGAGGCCTGATAGAAGCGGGTCTTGTCGGATAAGCCCAGGAAGCGGATGGCCTCGAGCAGGCGCAGGGTGCCGATGGCATCGACGTCGGCGGTGTACTCTGGGGCCTCGAAGCTGACCGCGACGTGCGACTGGGCGCCGAGGTTGTAGACCTCATCGGGCTGCACCTGGGCGATGATGCGCGTGAGGTTGGAGGTGTCGGTGAGGTCGCCGTAGTGCAGGACGAAGCGTTGGTCCTGCTCGTGCGGGTCCTCGTAGATGTGGTCGACGCGCTGGGTGTTGAACAGCGAGGCGCGGCGCTTGATGCCGTGCACCTCGTAGCCCTTCTCCAGCAGGAATTCGGCGAGATAGCTGCCGTCTTGGCCGGTGACGCCGGTGATTAAGGCTTTCCTAGACACGCGTGATACTCCAGCACTGCGATAAGGTCCACGGGGCGAGATTTTAACGCAAGTGGGGGTGGTCACTCCATCCTTTGCGGGGGTTTTGCCTGACCTAGCACCTGGAGCCGCTGGCGTCGCGGCACAAACGACAGTGCCGCGCCCACAACCATACCAGCTGCGAGGCCGCCCGCGCAGGATGCGGTGAGGAACGAGCCGCAGCTTTCGTGTCGTGCCCTGCCACCGAGGACCTTCTCCACCTCAGCTGCAACCGCGAACAGGTGGACTGAGAGATGGCCTGGACATGCTGGGGGTCGCGGCACAAACGACAGTGCCGCGCCCATAACGAAACCGGCCGTGAGGCATCCGGCGCATGATCTTCGCGGCCAGGGGGCAAGTCCAGCCGCGCAATGCGGACGACGGCGTATTTTGCCCTGAGTCCCACCATGGCGCCCCATCTCTGCCGATCGGTCAGCTGAATACCAACTCGCCCCAGTCCACCGAACAGGTTCGCTAGCGCGAGGTCTGTCAACGCCGGCTGAAGCCGGCGCACCATTGCCCGCGGAAGACCACGTGCCCGCGGCTTGAGCCGCGGGCGAATGCCCGCATGACAAGAACCAGGATCAGCCATCTTTTTGCCCCTATGCCTCACGTTATCATCGACCCGGAGTCGCGCTCGCTAGCCGAGCATTTTGCGTTGATCAAGTCACCGAGTCGTCGCCGGGCTCGGTTCCCCGAGGGCTGCGTAACGGTGGTGGAGAGCGAAGACCAGGCTCGCGCCGGGCGCGACGAGTCGCGGCGGCTACATCCCGCGGTAGTCTACGGGCCGTCGTCGTCATCAGAGGGCCAGCGCCTCTATTACCTGGTGCGCTGGCTCTGACCCCATGATACCGGCAGCAACGACGGCGTCAGGCAGCGACAAAGCCGGCGCGATGGCGGCAACCGACACGCCGGTGCTGGCTATCAGCGGCGTCAGCAAGACCTACGCCGAAGGGCGCCGCCAGCGGCCCGTGCTCGACGACCTGGGGCTGGAGATCCGCCGGGGCGAGTGCGTTGCTCTGCTCGGGCGAAGCGGTTCCGGCA
>Ga0316578_10000412_pt1 | contig 13969 bp, 14 predicted proteins | sample J0NA_2_FD_203076 | JGI IMG/M metagenome (GOLD analysis project Ga0316578, IMG submission 203076) | Rhizosphere microbial communities from salt marsh grasses in Alabama, United States - J0-2_160517rDrC | ecosystem: Host-associated > Plants > Roots > Rhizosphere | place: USA: Alabama | collected... | reverse complement strand
GGCGGCCAGCACGTTGCGGAACACCAGGAACTTCGCGATGAACCCGGGCAACGGCGGGATGCCCGCCAGCGACAGCATCGCGATCGCGATCACGACCGCCGCGAACGGCTGCCGGTGGAACAGGCCCTTCAGCGCATCGAGCCGGTCCGCGCGCGAGTCGTCGACGCTGCGCGGCAGCGCCACGAAGGCGAGCAGGTTCATCACGCCGTAGACGACCAGGTAGAACACGATCGCCTCGTAGCGTCCCTCGCCTGCGCCGAGGAAGGCGTAGAACAGGTAGCCCGCATGGGCGATCGACGAGTAGGCGATCATGCGCCGGAAGCTCGTCTGGCGGATCGCGGCGAGGTTGCCCCAGGCCATCGAGACGAGCGGCAGGATCGCGAGCAGGTCCGTGAGTGGTCGCGACACCTGCGCGGTGCCGAACAGCCGCAATGCCGCGAGCAGCACGCCGGCCTTGATCACGGTCGCCATGTAGGCGGTCACCGGAACGCTCGCGCCCTCGTAGGCATCGGGCGCCCAGGCGTGGAACGGCACCACGGCCGCCTTCAGGAACAGCGCCGCGAGCACCAGCACGACGCCGCTGACTGCGAGCGGCGTGGCGGCCTGCAGCGCGTCCGCGAACACCGGCAGGCCGAGCGAGCCGCTCCAGCCGTAGAGCAGCGACGCGCCCATCAGGAATGTCGCGGTGGCCGCGCCGCCGAGCACCAGGTACTTGAGCGCGGCCTCGGTGCTCTCCGGGCGCAGGAACCCGAGCAGGACCAGCACGTAGACGGGCAGCGACATCAGCTCGAGGCCGAGGAACATCGTCGGGAAGCTGTCCGAGGACACCAGCAGGCAGGCGCCGTAGAGCGAGGACAGCAGCAGCGCGTAGTAGCGGTTGCCGCTGAAGTCGTCGCGCGAGACGAGCAGCACCGGCAGCGTCAGCGCGAGCAGCGCCGCCTTCGGCAGCGAGGTCATCGTGCTGACGGAGAAGTGACCCGGGAACGGCGACCCGGCGTAGCCCCGCGCGTACAGCACGCAGGCGGCGATCGCCGATGCAGCCACGGCCGCGAACGCGATCAGGAAGCCGTCGCGCTCGCGCCCGCTCACGATCTCGAGCCCGAGCAGCAGCACCACGCCCGCGAGCAGCAGGTGCTCGGGCAGCAGTGCAGTGAGCAGTTGATGCCAGTTCATCGCAGACTCCCCGCGGTGCCGGAGTGGCCCATCACCAGCTGCTGGTACTCACGGGCCGCGAGCTCGGTCTTGCTGAGCGGCTCCTCGGGGTACAGGCCGAGCGCGAAGATCGCGACGACCAGCGCGACCAGGATCACGCTTTCGCGGGCGTTCAGGTCGGCGAGCGGCTGGTGCGGCGCCCGGGCCTCGCCGAACAGCATCCGCAGCGCCAGCCGCAGCATGTACAGCGCGCCGAGCACGACGCCCGTGACCGCGACCACGGCCAGGACCAGCGGCCCGTTCTGGCCCGCCTCGTGCAGCGGCCAGGCCGCGTTGAAGGCGCCGAGCAGCGCCATGAACTCGCCGGTGAAGCCGCTGGTCGTGGGCAGGCCGATCGACGCCAGCGTCAGGATCGTGAAGAACACCGAGAACACGGGCAGCAGCTTCGCGAGTCCCCCGTAGGCGCCCAGGTCCCGGGTGTGACAGCGCTCGTAGATCATCCCGACCATCAGGAACAGCCCGCCCGAGACGAGCCCGTGGCTCACCATCTGGATGATCGCGCCCTGGATGCCGACCAGGTCCAGGCTCAGCAGTCCGAGCATCACGTAGCCGAGGTGGCTGATCGAGGAGTAGGCGATGATCTTCTTGATGTCGTCCTGCACCAGCGCCAGGCAGGCGCCGTAGACGATGCTGACCACCGCGAGCGTCATCAGCAGCGGAGTCAGCGCCCGCGTCGCGTCGGGGAACAGCGGGAAGCCGAGCTTCATGAAGCCGTAGGTGCCCATCTTCAGCAGCACGCCGGCCAGGATCACGGAGCCGGCCGTCGGCGCCTCGACGTGCGCGTCCGGCAACCAGGTGTGCAGCGGGACCATCGGCACCTTGATCGCGAACGAGAGCCCGAAGGCCGCGAGCAGCCAGAGCTGCGTCTGCTCCGGGAGCCCGAGCCCGTAGAGTTCGGAGAACGCGAACGAGGTGATGCCGCTGGTCCGGTTCAGCGACCAGACCAGGTAGATCATCGCGGCCAGCATCAGGATGCTGCCGAAAGCGGTGTACAGGACGAACTTCAGTGTCGCGTAGATGCGGCGCTCCCCGCCCCAGATGCCGATGATCAGGAACATCGGGATCAGCATCGCCTCCCAGAACACGTAGAACAGGAACAGGTCCTGCGCCAGGAACGTCCCCAGCATCGCGAACTGGATGAAGAACACCATCGCGTAGAAGAGCTTGACGTCCTTCTGGATCGCCGAGAACGCACCCGCCACGACCAGCGGGCCGAGAAAGGCGGTCAGCGCCACCAGCAGCACGTTCAGGCCGTCGAGGCCGATCCGGTAGCCGACGCCCCATTCGCGGATCCAGGGGATGTCGGTGACGAACTGCAGCCCCGGCTGCTGCGGGTCGAAGTGCTGGTACAGCACCGCGGTGAGCAGCAGCTGCAGCAGCATCACGGCGAGCGCCAGTCCCCGCACCAGCGAGTCGGTTCCCCGCGGCAGCAGCGCGATCCCCGCCATGCCGAGGACCGGCAGCCAGAGCACCAGGTTCAGCAGCGTCGAATCAGCCATTGCGCCAGATCCAGGCCAGGCAGGCGATCACGCCCAGCACCGCGAGCAGTACGTAGAACTGAAGGTTGCCGGTCTCGACCCTGCTCAGGCGGCCGGCTGCGCGCTGGGCCAGCGAGGCCATGCCGTTCAGCGAGCCGTCGATCAGGAACCGGTCACCGAGCCCGAGGAAGACCCGCTCGGAGATCCAGTTGAGCGGTTTGCCGAGCAGGTTCTCGTAGAGCTCGTCCACGTAGTACTTGCCCGAGAGCAGCTTGTGCAGCCGCGGGAAGCGGGCAGCGAGCGCCTCGCCGCGGGCGAGGCCCTTGCCGTAGATCAGGAATGCCGCGGCCAGCCCCGCCAGCGCCAGCACGACCGAAAGCACGATCAGCGGCGTCTCGTAGTGCTCGAGCTCGTGGTGGACGCCCGGCAGCGGCAGCAGGTGCTCGAGGAAGTGCGGGATCGACACGAAACCGCCGACGGCCGACAGCACGGCCAGCACGACCAGCACGCCGGTCATCGACAGAGGCGACTCGTGGACGTGGTGCTCGACCTCGTGGCTCATCCGCGACGGCGTCAGGAACGTGAGCCAGAGCAGCCGGAACATGTAGAACGCGGTCATCAGCGCAGTGCCCGAGGCCACGAGCCACAGCAGCGGCGAGCCGCCGGACTCGCTCGCGAACGCGAACCAGAGGATCTCGTCCTTCGAGAAGAAGCCCGCCAGCGGCGGCAGGCCGGCGATCGCCGCGGTCGCGACCGCGAAGGTCGCGAACGTGACCGGGATGCGCTTCGCGAGCCCGCCCATGTTGCGGATGTCCTGCTCGCCGCCGAGCGCGTGGATCACGCTGCCGGCGCCGAGGAACAGGCAGGCCTTGAAGAAGGCGTGCGTGTAGAGGTGGAACACGGCCACGCCGTAGGCCCCGACTCCGAGCGCCAGGAACATGAAGCCGAGCTGGGAGATCGTCGAGTACGCCAGTACCTTCTTGATGTCGGTCTGCACGATCGCGATCGTCGCGGCGAAGAACGCCGTCGCGACGCCGACGACCGCGATCAGCTGCGAGGCTTCCGGCGCATGCTCGTAGAGCCCGTGCAGCCGTGCGATCAGGTACACGCCGGCGGTCACCATCGTCGCCGCGTGGATCAGCGCCGAGACCGGCGTCGGGCCGGCCATCGCGTCCGGCAGCCAGACGTGCAGCGGGATCTGCGCGCTCTTGCCGGTGGCGCCGATGAACAGCAGCACGCCGATCAGGCTCGCCGAGACCGCGGGCAGCACCGGGCCGGCGAAAGCCGCGTTGATGCCGTCCATGTCGAGCGTGCCGAGCGTGCGGTAGATCAGGAACATGCCGAGCAGGAACCCGGCGTCGCCGACGCGGTTGGTGATGAAGGCCTTCTTGCCGGCCGCGGCCTTGGCCGGGTCCTCGAACCAGAACCCGATCAGCAGGTAGGAGGCGAGTCCCACGCCTTCCCAGCCCACGAAGCACACCAGCAGCGAGCGGCCGAGCACCAGCAGCAGCATGAAGAACAGGAACAGGTTCAGGTACGCGAAGTAACGCGCGTAGCTGGGGTCGTCCTTCATGTAGCCGGTCGAATACACGTGGATCAGCGAGCCGACGCCGGTGACGATCAGCGCCATCACCGCGCTCAGCCGATCGAAGTAGAAGGCGATGTCGAACTTGAAGTCGCCGACCGTCGCCCAGGTGTAGGCGGTCTGGATCAGCGGGTCGTCGCCGCCGCCGGCCTGCAGCTGCAGGAACGCGCGTACCGTGGCCAGGAAGGCCAGTATCGGCAGCCCGCAGCCGACCGCGGTGACGAACGGACGGCCGAAGCGCGGTCCGAGCAGCCCGTTCAGCAGGAAGCCGGCGAGCGGCAGGACGACGATCAGTGTGAGCAGGTTCATCGTCGCCTATCCCTTCAGGTCCCCGTAGGCGCCGACGTCGAGCGTCCGCCGCTGGCGCGCGAGCAGCAGCACGATCGGTATCGCGATCGCGATCTCCGCCGCGGCCACCACGAAGATCAGGAACACCAGCACGGCCCCGGACAGCGTCGCGGTCTGCTCCGAGAACGTCACCAGGCTCAGGATCACGCCGTTCAGCATCAGCTCCATGCACATCAGCATCACCAGCGCGTTGCGACGGATCATCACGCCGGTGAGCCCGATCGCGAACAGCGCGACGCTGAGCGCGAGCAGCAGTTGCGTCCTATCCATCGTTCCTCCGGCCGCCCTTGATCACGGCGATGGCGGCGACCACGGCCGCGACCAGCAGCACCGAGGTGAGCTCGAAGTGCAGCCAGTACTGCTGCAGGAACTCGGCCGAGAACGGCTGCACCAGGAAGGCCCTGTCGTCGCCGCCGGCCGCTGCCGCGCCCGTCTGCGCCGCACCGCGGGTGACCGCGTAGCCGAGCACCGCCGCGAGCAGCACGCCGATGATCGCGCCGGGCACCAGCACGCGCCCGTAGCGCTCGAGGAACGCCGGGTCGCGCGCATCGAGCAGCATGATCACGTAGACCATGAACACCATCACCGCGCCGACGTAGATCAGCACCTGGAACACCGCGACGACGTGCACGCCGAGCACCGCGTAGATGCCGGCCAGCGACAGCATCGAGCCGATCAGCGCGATCGCGACCCGCATCGGGTGGCGCGCCACCAGCATCAGCAGGCCGCCGAGCAGCGCGCCGGCCGCGAAGAAGTACAGCAGCAGCGTCTCGAGGCTCATTGCGCGCCACCGTCCGGCGCGCGGCCGGCCACCGGGTAGGGCTTCGCGACGTCCTGGTGCGGCTGCCAGTTCAGCAGTTCTTCCTTGCCGATCCACATCCGGTCGCGGTCGAAGCCGGGGAAGCCCGGGGTTTCCTTGACCATGCGGATCGCGTCTTCCGGGCAGGCCTCGACGCACAGGCCGCAGAACACGCAGCGCGAGTAGTCGATCTCGAAGCGCGCGGGGTATTTCGGGTGCGCCGCGTCGTCCGGGTCGAAGGCCGCGTCGATCTCGATCACCTGGGCCGGGCAGACCGTCGCGCACATGTTGCAGGCCACGCACTGCGGGCGGCCGTCCGGCCGCTGCGTGAGGATGTGCTTGCCGCGGTTGCCCGCCGCGTAGTCGGGGCGGGTCTCCTCGGGGTAGTAGGCGGTCAGCGCGCCCTTGCGGCCGGTCATCCACTTGCCCATGTTGCGCAGGAACACGCCGCCGGTGATCGCCAGGCCGCGCATCACCTCGAAGATGTAGAGCCGCTCCCACCAGCCCATCTCGGGCTCGTTCCAGTACTTCTTGCGGACGTAGGGCTTGCGGCTGCTCATGGATCCATCCTCATGAGAGCGCCCATACCGCGACCACGGTCACGATCAGGTTCGCGATCGCGAGCGGCAGCAGGAACTTCCAGGCGAAGCGCAGCAGCTGGTCCCAGCGGAAGCGCGGCAGCGACCAGCGCACCAGGATCTGGAAGCTGCAGAGCAGGAACACCTTGAGCAGGAAGGTGAGCACCTGGATCAGCACGACCCAGCCGTGGCTCAGCTCGACGAGGCGCCCGCCCGGGAGGACGAAGCCCGCGTCGGTCAGCCAGGGCAGGTTGTAGCCGCCGAGGAACAGCGTCGTGAACAGCGCCGCGATGATCGCGATCTCGATGAACTCGGACAGCATGAACATGCCCTGTTTCATCGCGCTGTACTCGGTGAAGTAACCCGAGATCAGTTCCGACTCGGCCTCCGGCAGGTCGAACGGGATGCGCTTGTTCTCCGCGATGCCCGCGGTCAGGAACAGCAGTGCCGCGATCGGCTGGTAGACGATGCCCCAGGCCGGCAGGAAGCCGAGCACGGTGCCGGACTGCTGGCGGACGATCGAGTCGAGCTCGACCGTGCCGTAGATCAGGATCAGTCCCAGCACGGTCAGGGCCATCACCAGCTCGTAGGAGATCAGCTGCGAGCCCGCGCGCAGCGCGCCGAGCATCGAGAACTTGTTGTCCGAGGACCAGCCGGCGAGCATCGCGCCGATGATCGAGATGCCGCTGAACGCGAACACGATCAGCAGGCCCGCGTCGATCGGGGCGACCTGCATCGGGTAGCTGCGGCCGCCGAACCAGTCGGCGAGGCCCGGGAACAGCCGTCCGGGGTCGAGCGTGCCGCCGAACGGGATCACCGCGAATACCAGCACGACCGGCGTGAACGCGAGCCAGGGACCGAGCGCGTAGGCCAGCTTGTCGTAGGCGAGCGGGCGGAAATCCTCCTTCAGCAGCAGCTTCAGGCCGTCCGCCATGCCGTGGAACAGCCCCAGCCAGATCAGCTTGACCTGCGTGAACGGGATGCGGAGGTAGGCGCGGTTGGCGCCGATCCGGTCCGACATGATCGCCGCCTGCTTGCGCTCCACCCAGGTCAGCACTGCGCCGAAGGTCAGCAGCACCGCGAGCGCGTAGCCGATGTAGACCAGCGTGATCGAGAGGTCCTGTGGTGCCATCACGGGTGACCCCGGGCCGGCGCGGCGAGCGCCTTGAACAGTGCCTCGGCGTCCGCGACCGTGTCCTTCTTCGGGAAGCAGGTCTCGAACGCGCTGACGACGCCTTCGAAGTTCGTGTAGTGCCCGCTTCGCTCGGTCTGGATGCTGATCGGCAGGAACACGTCGGCGTGCCCGTTCTCGGGCGCCAGGTAGGAATTCATGAAGATCACCCGGGCCCGCGCCGGGATGCGCGCGAAGTCGAAGCCCTCGCCCCAGACCAGCACCAGGTCCGTGCCGTCGGTGAAGGTCGGCTCAGCCGAGCCGAACAGCTCGCGCGCCCGGGTCGTGTTCGGGTTCTTGTCGGCGCGGATCAGCAGCTCGTCCTCGATGCGCTCGCCCTGCTCGGGCTGCCAGTCCTGCTTGACGAAGCCGTGGAAGACCTCGCCGAGGTACCGCTTGAACGCCTCGAGTTCCTCGTTCGAGCCCCAGCTCGAGACCAGCGCGACCGGGTGCCGGGCGGCGCCGATCAGCCGCCGGGCCTCGTCGACGGCCGCGGCCATCGCGACCGGCCGGCCCTTCAGCATCGGCTCCTCGGCCCGCGTGCGCTCGAATATCCGCGCGAGGTCCCGTGCCTTGTTGCAGACCCACGGTCCGTTCACGGCCGGGTTCTCGAGCGGCGTCACGCGCTCGATGCAGGTGTTCTGCGCCGGGTCCAGCGACTGCACGAACCACTCGGGCTTGCGGTGCCAGATGTTGATGCTGCAGCCCCGGCTGCAGCCCGGGCAGACCGAGGGCGTCGCCTTCAGGTACCAGACGCGGGACTTGTACAGGAACTGTCTCGAGAGCAGCGCCCCGACCGGGCAGAGGTCGATGATGTTGTCGGAGTACGGGTCCTCGGCCAGCGGCCGGTCCTCGACCGGGCGGATGTTCGACACGTCGCCGCGGCGCTCGACGCCGAGCGCCATCGACTTGGAGATCTCGTGCGTGAAGCGCGTGCAGCGCAGGCAGAGGATGCAGCGCTCGTTGTCGAGCAGGATGCGGTTCGAGAGGTTGTAGAACTTCGTCGAGCGGACCTTCGGGTCGCGCGACAGCGAGGCCTCGCCGTTGTACTGGTAATGGTAGTCCTGCAGCGTGCACTCGCCGGCCTTGTCGCAGATGCCGCAGTCCACCGGGTGGTTCAGCGTGATGAACTGCAGGATCGCCTTGCGATGCGCCTTCACGTCGTCGGTGTCGGTCAGCACCTTCATGCCCTTGCTGACGGGCATGTTGCAGGCGATGTCGATGCCGCGGCCTTCGACGTCGACCAGGCACATCCGGCAGTTGCCGGCGATCGACAGCTCGGGGTGCCAGCAGAAGTACGGGATGAAGAACCCGTTCTCGAGCGCCACCTGCAGGACCGTCTGGTCCTCGCGCGCTTCGACGGCCTGCCCGTTTATGAAGATTTCAGGCATTCCAGGTTTCCGTCGTAGCGCGAGCGCTTGTGCTCGATGTAGTACTCGAATTCCTCGCGGAACTTGTCGAGGATGCCGCTGCAGGCATAGCCGGCCGCGTCCCCGAGTCCGCAGATCGTCGTGCCGTCGTTGAACTGCGAGATGTAGTAGAGGCGCTCGATGTCCTCGGGGCGGCCCTCGCCGGCGACGATCCGGTCGATGATCCGGTGCATCCAGCCCGTGCCGTGCCGGCAGGGCGTGCACTGGCCGCAGGACTCGTGGTGGTAGAAGCGCAGGATCACCTGCAGCAGCGTCACCATGCAGGTGCCCTCGGCGATCACGATCATGCCGCCGGAGCCGAGCGTAGAGTTCGCGTCCCAGAGGTCCTCGTGCGAGAGGTTCAGGTTCGCGATCTCGGCGCCGGTCAGCACCTTCGATGACACGCCGCCCGGCACCACGCACTTGATCGCGCGGCCGCCGATGATCCCGCCGCAGTCTTCCTCGAGGAACTTCATCCACGGGTAGCCGAGCTCGACCTCGTAGACGCCGGGACGGTTCACGTGCCCGCTGACCGAGAACAGCCGCGTGCCCGGGCTCTTGGCCGTGCCGACCTGCTTGAAGGCCTCGGCGCCGTTCCTGATGATCCAGGCGATGTTCGACAGCGACTCGACGTTGTTCACGACCGTGGGCCGCTGGTAGAGCCCACGTACGGTCAGGCGCGGAGGGCGGTTCCTCGGGTAGCTCTTCTTGCCTTCCAGCGAGGCCAGCAGTCCCGAGGCCTCGCCGGCCACGTAGGCGCCGGCGCCGCGGTACACGACGATGTCGCAGGAGAAGTCGGTGCCGAGGATCCGCTCGCCGAAGTACCCGGCGGCATAGGCTTCCTCGACGGCGCCGGCGAGCCGCCGGTAGGGCAGGTCGAACTCGCCGCGGATGTAGACGAAGCAGTTGCGGACGTTCAGCGCGTAGCTCGCGATCAGCATCGACTCGAGCAGCAGGTGCGGCGCGTTCTCGAGGATCCAGCGGTCCTTGAACGTGCCGGGCTCGCCCTCGTCGGCGTTCGCGATCAGGTAGTGCGGCTGGCCGTCGTCGTAGACCACGACCTGCCACTTGCGTCCCATCGGGAAGGCCGCGCCGCCGCGACCCTGCACGTTGGCCGCGGTGATTTCCTTGCCGACGTCCGAGGGCTTCATCTGGCGGAGCGCCTTGTCGAGCGCCTCGTAGCCGCCCCGCGCGCGGTACTCCTCGAGCGTGTGCGAGGTCTCGGTGACCGGGAAGCTCATGAACAGCTGGCGGCCGGGCATGTTATTTCAGCCCCTCCAGCAGCTCGTCGAGCTTCTCGCTGGTCAGGTTCTCGTGGTAGGCCTCGTTCACCATCATCATCGGCGCGGTGCCGCAGGAGCCGAGGCACTCGACGGTGCTGAGCGTGAAGCGGCCGTCGGGCGTGGTCTCGCCCGGGCCGACGCCGATCCGCTTCTGCACGTGGTCGAGCAGCCGTTCCGCGCCGCGCATCGAGCAGCTGACGTTGTGGCACATCTGCAGGTGCCAGCGGCCGATCGGCTTGCGGCGGAACTGCGTGTAGAACGAGAGCACTTCCTCGATCTGGATCTGCGGCACGCCGAGGTAGGCGGCCAGCTCCTCGATGTCCGGGTCGGCCACGTAGCCGCGGTCCTCCTGGATGCGGCGCAGGCAGGGCAGCACCAGCGAGGACTCGAAGCCCTCCGGGAACCGCTCGCGCAGCTTCTCGAACTCGGGGATCAGGTGCTTCACCTGTCGCACTCCCCGCCGATCATGTTGACCGAGCCGAAGGTCGGGATGATGTCGGCGAGCTGGTAGCCGTCGAGCATCCGGTGGACGCCGCCCATGTGCACGAAGCTCGGGCTGCGGACGTGGACCTTCCAGGGCACGCCGCCGCCGACGCTGACCAGGTAGAAGCCCAGCTCGCCGTTCGCCGCCTCGTGGGCCGAGTAGACCTCGCCGGGAGGCACCTGCGGGCCCTCCATGACCAGCTTGAAGTGATTGATCAGCGACTCGATCTCGTTGTAGACCAGCTCCTTCGCTGGCAGCGTGCAGCGACGGTCGTCGACGCTGACCGGGCCCGGCTCGAGCATGTCGACCAGCTGGCGGATCATGTGCCTGGACTCGTCGAGTTCCCGCATCCGCACGTAGTAGCGGTCGTAGTTGTCGCCCTTGATGCCGGTCGGGACCTCGAAATCGAGCTCCGCGTAGGCGAGGTAGGGCGTGTCCTTGCGCAGGTCCCGGGCCGCGCCGGTCGAGCGCAGGATCGGCCCGGTGAAGCCCCAGTTGATCGCCTCGGCGGTCGTGAGCACGCCGACGTCGCGCATCCGGTCTATGAAGATCCGGTTGCGGTCCACCAGGCCGTGCACGCGGTCGACGAAAGTGTCCATCTCGTCGAGGATCTCGGCGAGGCGCACGAGCCAGCTGTCGGGCACGTCGTGCGAGAGCCCGCCGATCCGGCCGTAGCTGTAGGTGACCCGGGCGCCGGTCAGGTCGGCCAGGTGCTCGTAGACGTAGTCGCGGATCGTCACCAGGTACAGGAACGCGGTCATCGCGCCGAGCTCCATCAGCGCCGCGGCGACGCAGGTCAGGTGGTCGGCGATCCGCGAGTATTCCGACAGCAGCGTCCGCAGGTACCTGCAGCGCGGCGTGATCTCGATTTCCATCAGCTTCTCTACGGCCTCGCAGTAGGCGAAGTCGTTGATCAGCGCCGAGCAGTAATTCAGCCGGTCCACGTACGGGATCAGGTTGTGCCAGGTGTGCGACTCGCACTCCTTCTCGAAGCCGCGGTGCAGGTAGCCGCAGTGCACGTCGGTGCGCAGCACGCGCTCACCGGAGATCTCCGCGACGATCTGTATCGTGCCGTGCGTCGCCGGATGCGACGGGCCGATGTTGACGATGACCGAGCCCTCGGTCTGGCCCGTGTCGAAGGCCGGACGGATCGGATTCGGCAGTGTGTCAGTGTTTCGGCTCACCACTCACTTCCGGTACGGAACCAGGGGCTGTTCCTTGCGCTTGGGGTAGTCCTTGCGCAGCGGGTGGCCCACGAAGCCTTCGTAGAGCAGCAGCGGCCGCAGGTCGTCGTTGCCGCGGAACACGATGCCGTACATCTCGTGGCACTCGCGCTCCATGTAGCGGGCCGAGCCGTACAGCGGCACCAGCGTGTCGACGACCGGGTCCTCGGCCGGGACGCGCGTCTTGACCCGCACCCGGACGTGATCACTGGTCGAGTAGAAGTGGTAGACCACGTCGAAGCGCGGCTTGCGCTCGGGCCAGTCCACGGCCGTGACGTCGAGGAACATGTCGAAGCCGAAATCGTCCTTCAGCGCCCGCGCGATTTCGCCGACGCGGCCCGCCTCGACAGTGAGCGCGAGGATCCCGTGGGCGACCGACGACTCGAGCACCGACGCCCCGAGGCTGCTGTTTATCCGGTCGAAGACCTGTTGCGGCGTGCCCATCAGAAGTCCCGGTTGATGATCGGGTGACGGTCCCGTGCAATCCGGTCCTGGAGCTTCATGATCCCGTCGATCACCATTTCAGGCCTGGGCGGGCAGCCCGGGATGTACAGGTCCACCGGGATGATCTTGTCGATCCCGGGGAGGGCCGCGTAGTTCTGGTAGAAACCGCCGCTCGAGGCGCAGACGCCGAAGGCGATCACCCACTTGGGCTCGCACATCTGCTCGTACACCTTCTTGAGGATCGGCGCCTGCTTGTGGGTCACCGTGCCCACGACCATCAGCAGGTCCGACTGCCGCGGCGTGAAACGCGGCAGCGCCGCGCCAAAGCGGTCCGTGTCGTAGAGCGTCGAGCTCACCGACATGAATTCCATTGCGCAACAGGCGGTTACGAACGGGTACGGGAACAGCGAGAACTTCCTCGCCCAGCCCACGAACTCGTCCTTCTTCGTGGTCAGGTACTCGAACGCTGCGCTGCGCTCGTGCCCGGCAGCAGTACTCCCGGTCACTGCGTGATCTCCTCGAGCAGTCCGGTCCGCCAGACGTAGAACATGATCAGCACCAGCAGGAACACGAAGACGCCGAAGGTCGCCAGCATGAAGCTCGTCAGCGGTTGAGCGCCGAGCGCCCAGATCACCAGGAACACGGTTTCGAGGTCGAACAGCAGGAACACGACCGCGATCGCGTAGTACTTGACCGGCACCGCCTTGACGTTGGTCCGCTCCACCGGGACGGCGCCGCACTCGAACGGCTCGAGCTTCAGCGCCGAGTTCTCGGGCTTCGGCCCGAGCACCTTGTTCATCCAGAGCGTGACGGCCACGAACCCCAGGATTGCGAGCAGGTACAGCAGGAATGAGAGGTAGGCGTTCATCGAAACGATCGTCGACTGGACGCCGCGACTATATTTCAGATGCAAGCAATCAATCTGCCTACGGAAAACACTTACCGGGCCTTCGATTCCTGCCAGCGTGACCGCTGCCGCGGCCGGTTGCGGCTCAGATTTCGCCCTTGATCTGCGCGTATGCGAGCAGCGAGAACAGGCCCGTGCCGCCGATGATGTTGCCGGCGAGCGTCGGCAACAGGACCGCAAGCGCGCCGCCCGCGGAAACCGAGCCATCGATCACCAGCAGCGCGAGCTCCGCCGAGCCCACCACCACGTGCGTGAAGTCGCCCAGCGCGATGAGATAGGTGAGCCAGACCACTACGGCGAACTGCGCCGATTCGGCGTTCGGGGTAATCCAGACGATCGCGGCGATCAGGAAGCCGGCCGGGATCCCGAAAAGGAAGGCCTCTAGTGGCGCGTGGTGCGCGAATTCCCGGGAAACCTCCAGCATCGACTGCAGGTGGACCTCCGGGACGAGCCCGGCCCAGGTGACCAGCGCAGCCGTGGCGAACGTGCCGACGACGTTGGCGAGCAGCACCACACCCCACAGGCGCGCCGTGTGGCCGAGCCGGGCCCTGGACCAGTCGGCGAGCAGCGGCAGCACTGCCGTGATCGTGTTCTCTGTGAACAGCTGCAGGCGGCCGAGCACGACGATCAGGAAGCCGAAGCAGTAGCCGAAGTCGGTGACCAGCGAGCGCCAGGGTGCGTCCGGCAGCAGCTCGTGGAGCACGCCCTGGCCCAGCACGGACGAGAACATCGCGATCCCGGCCGCGAGGCCCGACCACCACAGCGAGGCGAGCGGTCGCTTCAGCTCGGCTTCGCCTTCCTGCCGGACCACCTCGTAGACCATGGGCGAGCGCAGCGGCAGGTGCTCCTCGACGATCGCCTGCTCCTGCTTCGGCAGCGGTGTGCTGCCCTGCTCGTCGAGTTTGCCGGCCATCACAGGTGCCCTCGCTGCCCCAGGTCCGACCCCAAGCTAGGCGATGAGCGCCGCAGCGTCCAGCGGTACTGAAGATTGCCGCTCCGCGGGCACCTCGAGCCGTCGGCGCCGGGCCGGGTTGGGTCGAGGGTCGCC
>Ga0316578_10000411_pt1 | contig 13982 bp, 13 predicted proteins | sample J0NA_2_FD_203076 | JGI IMG/M metagenome (GOLD analysis project Ga0316578, IMG submission 203076) | Rhizosphere microbial communities from salt marsh grasses in Alabama, United States - J0-2_160517rDrC | ecosystem: Host-associated > Plants > Roots > Rhizosphere | place: USA: Alabama | collected... | reverse complement strand
TGCAGTAAATAAAGCACACCCAGCCCGCAAGCCAGGGCAAAGCCCGCCTCACCGATGAAAATGACCGTCACATGACTCATCAGCCAGAAGCTTTTAAAAATCTGGGTTGTCTGGGCCGGTTCGTTAGGAAGTCGGGAGGCGATTAACATTATCAGAGCCAGGATTGGCGCTGCAATTATTCCCAAAATTTTTAAGTTAAATTTTAACTGAATCGCCAGAAAGACACCGGCCATTGCCCACCCGGCAAAAGAAAGCGTTTCATGCATATTACTGACCGGTATGTATCCGGCTTTGATAAAGCCGAAAACGATGATAAAGGTATGAAACAAAAATCCGATCAGAAGCAGAAAGTACCCGGCCCGCTGCAGATAGTCCTTCTGCGTGAATAGATATGCAAAATAGCCGGAGCTGCTGAGCAAATATAAAATAATGCTAATAAAGATGATGGATTGCATTCATTCTCCACTTTCGGTTGGTCCGCCTCAGGCGTATTGAGCCGGTTGTACCCGTAGTTGTTATTTCACCACGAAGAACACGAAGATCACGAAGGCAGAATAGATAAATTTAAATGCTCGCTTGGTGTCCTTCGTGCGCTTCGTGGTTGAAACGGCTAAACTTGGGCCTTATGCATAACCGTATTATATTTTTTTAACCGATCAGCAGGCTCAACGGGCCTGCGGGCTCAACCTATAAGCGATAGCTTATAGCAGCGTTTCAATTTTATATCCTTCTCCCAAAATTTTATAAAGCAGCGAATTTATTTCTTCTGTTTTACCCGCCTGCATTAACTGAATGAGATCACTGTCGATCAATTGATTAAATAATGCTTTGTGTGCCTCAGGTTCATGAGCCTGGCTCAGCAGTTTTTGGCGGATGGCGCCCATTAAAAATAAAAAATCAGCATATTCCTGGCCGAACTGTGTTTCCATTTTTTGCCGCAGGTGTTTTGCCAGCGCCGGGCTTTTGCCGGAGGTGGAGATAGTAATGACCAAATCTCCCCGGCGGACAATGGATGGCAGGATAAAATTGCAAACCTCGGGGCGATCGGCAATATTACACAGGATATGAGCTCGCTCGGCGTCTTTGCTGATCTGACGATTTAAGGCTTCATCGTCGGTGGCTCCGATAACCAGAAACATGGCGGTTAAATCATCGCTTCGGTAGGCACGCCGTTTTAGCGTAATGGACTCCTCTGAAGCCAGCCGGGTCAACTGTGATGTCGGATTGGGGCTGACGACGCAAACACGAGCGCCGCATTCCAACAGGGTGTTCACCTTGCGGGTACCCACTGCACCCCCGCCTACAATCAGGCAATTGCGGTTTTTGATGTCCAGATGGATGGGGTAGTATTTCATGTTTTGTTGAATTTGTTTTATTGGTCTGTTTGGTTTGATTGGTTAAAAAATTAGACTTATTTTGCTCAATACCTATGGCAAGAACCAATTAAACCAATCAAACCAATTGAACCAATTCAACCGATTTCTATTTCCATTAAATCTTCGGCCAAGACCAACGGGCCGGAATAGGTTTTGCGACATTCGGCCGCGATATCTTCTTTATCACATTCCGGGTAAAAATGAGTTAAAACCAGCTTGCGAACTTCGGCTCTGGCAGCAAGATCACCTGCCAAAGACGGTGTCAGATGCCCTTTGACCTTGTTTTTGTCGGGGAGGGCACACTCGCAGATTAACAGATCCGCATCTTTTGCAAGATCGATGATCGTTTCGCTGTAATCTGTATCCCCGGTGTAAACGGCGGAAAACCCACCGGTGCTGATAACGCGGAAGGCAATGCTTTCTTCGTTGTGCTGCACCGGAGCGGTATTTACGGTAAAATTTTCAAATGCAATCGTATCGGCATTTTTGTTGTCAAATTCGATGATCTCCAACAGGCCGGGAGCTAATTCAATCCACTTACCGTAGACGCCTTTCGAGCTTTCATAAAAATCCAACAAGCCGCGGCCCCCGGCAACCGTCAGCGGGATTTTGCGCCGGCTCTCGTCCGGATACTTGGTGGCAAAAATAAATGGAACGAATTCGCTGGTATGGTCGGGGTGAAAATGACTGTAAAAAATATGGGAAATATCAAAAATTGAGGTTTCCGCTTCCAGAAGCCGCCGCATGGTGCCCGGTCCGGAGTCAAACAACAACCGTGAACTGCCAACCTGCATCAGAACCGAGCACGAACTTCGCTTCAGTGACGGCACGCAGGTCCCCGAGCCTAATATCGTTACTTTTATACCGGTATTGTGGGCAGTCATTTCAGATTTTCTTTTGGTGCTCAAACGGATACGAATAAGTTATTCGTTATTCGTTACCTGTTATTCGATCGATTCATTTGATTGCAGCCGCTCTTTCTAATAACGATTAACCAATAACCAATAACATTTACCATTGAGCTACCTGCGTTCTGCCCTCCTCGCCGTTCTGTTAATAATCCACGATAGCACTCGATTGTCATCGCGGGTGTCTACTTCCTCTTTAAGATCGTTGAGCGCAATTTCTGCCCGGGCCATGTTTTTATGACCGCCGGCATTCCCCAGATTTCCGAATCCTTCTTTGGCCATTTTGCCGGCGTTTTTCCGAATACCGTCGTTTCGGAAAATAATGGTTAATTTTTTATCACAGATACCGGACACAATACTCCAGGTGACGGTATTGACCCGCATAAAAAAATCGGCAATCAGCACACAAACGTCCGGATTCACCACACTGCCCAGGTGGACGTAGACCTTACCCTTTCGTCGGCGCATGTTTTGCAGGGCAATTTTAAAATATTTTAAAAGGTCGAATCGAAGGTCAACCTTTTCGATCTTGCGCGCAAGATGGATATTGGCGTGTCCTAATAGATATTGAAATGCGCGGACATCTTCGATCTGGGTTTGCCCCTTAAAGTCATTGGTGTCGGTTTTAATGCCATGATACAGACCGGTCGCCAGCTTTGCCGAAGGTTTGATTTTTGCGGCCTGCAGATATTCGGTTAAAATGGTGCACGTGGCGCCGTAATGGGGTCGGATGTCTAAAAATGGTGCCTGGGCACCCGAATCCGGATGGTGGTCGATAATAACGACCGGCTTTAGCTGAGCCAGGTCTTCATTGTGATCAGGCTGGGAATCCACCATAACCACCCGGCTGAATTGATCCACTTTAATTTCTTTAAAAGGAACCAGGCTGACATCCAGCAGCCGTATCATGGCCAGGTTGTCGGGCCGATTGATGGTGTTGATGTGAGAAATGGTCACATTTAGCACCTTGCGCCACAGCAGACGGCTGACGGCCATTGAACTGGCAATCGCATCCGGATCGGCATTGATCACGATCAGCACGGAATCATTGCCAGAAAACTGATCGTAGAATCTGCGGAGTTTTTCAGGTACAGATTGGCTCATAAGAAATTGATATCCAGGGGTAAATGCCGGGATATTACGATGTGTTGGCTGAGATTACAATAGGATTTTCAAATAAAGCACAAACACCCGGCTCCTACAAACCGGGCTCGTTAGGGCGCGTGCCATCTATAAGATTCTAAAAACGATTCTATCTCCCTCGGCTTCTGCACTTACGCGGTCGCCATCAGAAATTTTGCCCTCGAGGATTTCCAGGGACAACGGATTTTCGATATATTGCTGGATAACGCGTTTTAACGGCCGTGCGCCATAGACCGGATCATAACCTTTTTCGGCAATCAGCGCTTTTGAGCTATCTGTTAATATAAGCTCGATATTTTTGTCGGCAAGACGCTGGCCCAGCCGGCCCATCTGGATGTCCACGATTTTGACGATTTCATCCGCTGTCAGGTTCTGGAATATGATGATTTCATCGATACGATTTAAAAATTCCGGCTTGAAGCTGGCCCGCAGAGCCTCAGTCACCCGGGTTTCCAGTTCATCACGGTCAGACCCGGCCAGCTGCTGAATCCACTGACTGCCCACATTGGATGTCATAATCACAATGGTATTCTTAAAATCAACTGTACGGCCCTGGCCGTCGGTCATGCGCCCGTCGTCCAGAATCTGCAGCATCACGTTAAAGACTTCCGGGTGCGCTTTTTCAATTTCATCAAACAGCACCACCGAATACGGCCGGCGACGGACCGCTTCCGTCAGGTAGCCGCCTTCTTCATATCCCACATACCCGGGGGGAGCGCCGATCAGCCGGGCAACGGAATGCTTTTCCATGTATTCCGACATATCGACTCGAACGATGGCCTGTTCGCTGTCAAAAATAAATTCCGCCAGCGCTTTGGCCAGCTCGGTTTTACCGACCCCGGTCGGTCCCATGAAGATAAATGACCCAATGGGCCGATTGGGATCCTGCAGCCCCGAACGGGCGCGGCGAACGGCGTTGGACACGGCTGAGACAGCCTCTTCCTGGCCGATCACCCGTTTGTGTAGCCGGTTTTCCATCTGTACCAGCTTGTCTTTTTCACCTTCAAGCATTTTACTTACCGGTATCCCGGTCCAACGGGAAACAACTTCGGCCACATCCTCATCATCGACTTCTTCTTTGAGCATCTTGCTGGTCTGCTGAAGCTCAGAAAGTTTTTGGTTGGCTTGCTCCAGCTGTTTTTTAAGCTCCAGGGCTTTGCCGTATCGAATTTCCGCCACCAGGGCCAGGTTGCCTTCTCTTTCCGCCAGCTGGGCCTCGGTGCTCAATTGTTCCTGATCTTCTTTGATTTTGCGTATCGTCTGGATCAGATCTTTTTCATTTTGCCAGTGGCCTTTCATGCGCATCAGCTCATCATTCAGGTCGGCCAGCTCGGCTTCCAGTTTTTTGAGTCGTTCTTTGGAAGCCGGGTCCGTTTCCTTTTTCAAAGCCTGGCGCTCGATTTCGGACTGGGTGATTTTGCGTTGTATTTCATCAATTTCAGCCGGCATGCTGTCAATTTCAATTCTCAGTTTGGAAGCGCATTCATCAATTAAGTCAATGGCTTTATCCGGCAAAAAACGATCGGCAATATAGCGATGAGAAAGGGTGGCTGCCGCCACAATGGCCGAATCTTTGATGCGAACGCCGTGATGGACTTCATATTTTTCCTTCAGCCCCCGCAAAATCGAAATGGTGTCCTCCACGCTGGGCTCTCCTACCCGTACCGGTTGAAAACGGCGCTCCAGGGCAGCGTCTTTCTCGATGTATTTGCGATATTCGTTGAGGGTCGTTGCCCCTACGCATCGCAGGGTTCCTCTGGCCAGTGCGGGCTTTAGCATGTTGGATGCATCGACGGCACCCTCTGCAGCGCCGGCACCCACAACCGTATGAAGTTCATCGATAAAAAGGATAATCTCACCTTCTGCGGTTTCGACCTCTTTTAATACCGCTTTGAGGCGATCTTCAAATTCGCCCCGGTATTTGGCACCGGCAATCAGCGCGCCCATATCAAGGGCGACCAGCCGTCGGTTTTTCAACGTTTCGGAAACATCGCCTTCTACAATTCGCTGTGCCAGGCCTTCAACGATGGCGGTTTTACCGACGCCCGGTTCTCCGATTAACACCGGATTGTTTTTCGTGCGCCGGGACAGTACCTGGACAATGCGGCGGATTTCTTCATCACGACCGATGACCGGGTCCAATTTGCCCAGCCGCGCCAGATCCGTCAGATCGCGGCTGAACTTTTCCAGGGCCTGGTATTTGTCTTCCGGATTGGGATCGGTAATGCGCTGTTTTCCTCTTATTTCTTTTAAAACACGAAGTATGGAATCCCGTGTCACCCCTGCCTGAGACAAAATTTTTGCAGCTTCACTGCTTTTTTCGTCAGCGATAGCCAAAAAAATATGCTCGATGCTGACATATTCGTCCTTCATCTTGGTTGCTTGCGCAAATGCCGCTTCCAGTATGGCTTTACTCCTAGGCGAAATATAGACATCTCCTGTTCCAGCGCCACTAACACCGGGAAGCCGGGCAACTGCCGCATTGACTTCCTGAACGATTTCGCCTGGAGATACCCCCAGTTTGCGCAGCATGGCACCGGCGATGCCACCGGTTTCAGCGAGCATCGCGGCCAGCAGATGCTCAGGTTCAATCTGCTGGTTATGGTGCTGCGCGGCCAGGGCCTGGGCATTCTGTATAAGCTCCTGAGATTTTATGGTAAATTTATCGAAACGCATTCGTCCTCCCTTAAAAGTCGGTTATATTTTAAATAAAAATAATCACATTACTTATTATGTCAATATAAAATTAGTAATGGAATGGTAGAGCGGTGGAGTATTGGAGTGTCGAAATTGAAGCGTTTCGAGTTTCGCGTTCCGGGTTAAAATATTGCAATAAACGCTGAAGTGCATGACTCGCAACTCGTAACCCGTAACACGCAACGAAAGATCGAACCCGACACTCCAATTTTAAACATATCATAGATAAAAGTATTTATTCAACTAATGGACCAGGCATGAAAAGGCGCAGCTGAACGCAGACTTTCGTAAAGGGCAATAGCGGCAGCCGTGGAAAGATTTAATGAACGAATATTTTTAGTGATAGGGATATGGTAGGTAACCTCCGGATACCTTTCTATTATGCTCGAGGGGAGACCGCGGGTTTCGGAACCGAAGATCAAAAACAGCCGGGGCGGAGACGGCATCGACCAGAAAGGCCGCGTTCCGTTTTTTGAAAAGATGGCCACTTCATGCCGGCGGGGCGCCAGTTTGGTCTGCAGATCGTCAAACCCATCCCAGACACGCAGTTTTACCTGCTTCCAGTAGTCCAAACCTGCCCGCTTTACTTCCTTGCCGTCCAGCGAAAATCCCAGCGGCCGGATGAGATGCAAATAGGATCCGGTGGCGACACAGGTGCGGCCGATATTGCCGGTGTTCCAGTGGATCTCAGGGGATACCAGAACCACATGTCGCTCCAGTGCGACTTTATTGTCAGTTGTCAGGTGTTGAATCAATTTAATGCTTCCAAAATAGGTTTCATGCGTCGGGTTCGGAAGACAGATGGCAGATGACAAAACAGAGGTCAGAAAACAGAGGACAGAGAACAGAGAATGTAACTCAAAATTAACAAACTGCCTTCTGTTTTCTGCATTCTGACTTCTGTCCTCTGTCTTCTGACCTCTGTTACACCCGCTTGCCACAGTGCGGGCAGTATTTGAAATTTTTATCCAGTGCTTTGCCACAATACCGGCAGTTCCCGGTATCTTTCGATTGCTGCTTGCAGAAATCCGGCCCGGGCTCGTGGCCGACCTGCTCGCAGCGGTCGCACATGATAAACGGCTCCCCCTTTTTGACTCTGAAAATCGGAATAAAAAACAGGCTGAGATAATGGTCTGTGCGCTTGGTATACGCCTGATTCAAGCCGCAAACCGGACATCGACGTGGATTTTGATCCAAAACTTTAATTTTGGGTGAAATACCGGCGATGAAGATCATAATTCAAAAGGTTACCTGGAGTAATGGAGTAATGCATAAAATTTGATGTAGACGCAATCATTCGTCATTTTCAGTACTCCAATACTCCCTTACTCCAACACTCCGATTGTTTAATTGTGTCACATCTAAAACTTTCTGGGTTTGCAGATGATCTCGCGTATCCGCATATCAAAAAAATTGTTCTGGTGGGCCGGCTTCAGCACGAGGGCGGCATCGGCACCGTGGCCGGACCCGCCAATGGCAATAATATCATTGCCGGTCAGGGCGCCGGCGTCTGCCGCCATCACTGCTACTTCTACCGCAACCTTGATGCCCTGGCCAAAGAGCCTTAAAGTGTCAGCTATAATTAAGACCGGGTACACGCCGGAATACTTTTTGGCAATTGAGCGTTCAATACCGGAGAGTGCATGGCTTGCGGCGACCACCGTTATATCTTTACGCTGCAGGTCGGCTTTGACATCAGCGCTCATCGTATTTTTGAATGGCTCCTTAAATCCGCTATGGTAAGTTACGGCCGTTATGCGGTATCCGTCAAAAATTTCAATGGCCTTGTAAGCCGTAAAGCCTGTCGTCGATGCCACCACCACCTCGTTTATTGACAGATCTTTTGCCTTTTGCGCTGCAAGTGTCAGGGTCTGGTCTGTGTTGTCCTTTCCGGGTTTGTCAAAATACATATTTGCCGCCTCCATTTCTTGTCGTTACACCGCTTTGATGTTTATTAGAAGCGGTTTTATAGTGGTTGTCAAAAAAACGGTCCGGAATTCGAACGTTTTTTCTACAACCGTACACCTTTTTATGCCGCGTTTCCTTAATTCGGAATAAAATTATGAAAAGCGGTATAAAACCACTTCTTGGCATCATATCGCAAATCATTAACCAGTCAACAATTAGACGGTCTTAAATGTCGATGAGTCCTTTGGGCCGGCTGGAAAACAGCATGGCACCCACTGCCAGCATCCTAAGGGATGAACGGCGGATCGATTTTGAATAAACTTAAGTGCAGGATTAAATCTCCAGAATTTGTCTGGAAAGGAGGGGTATACGAGCAGCTTATTTATTCATTTTCCTGCAGGATTCAGATATTAACAGCCGGTAATTCAACCCTACTTTGATTCATTTTGAAAAGATTCAAGCAAATGCAGATCATCAAATAGGAGTTCTTTGGAAGCGCTGTTATTTTTTTCGTAGATTTCCATTACGGAGTCGGCAATAACACCGGCATAGGTGCTGATCGGATATAAATTATCTGTTCGCAATGCGTCAACCAGGGCTTCCTTGCCCTGTGATATTGCCTTTTTGATAATCTGGCCCTCATAAGATTCAATACACAGCAGGGTAAAATCGTCCTTGGCTAAAGAACTGATCTCATGCCTTTTCAAATTGCCGGCAATCACTGCAGATTCCTCGATGGTCAATTCACTTGTCTTTTCGTCGCGGGAAATAAAATATCGCTGTTTCATGCTTCTCCAATTAAGGTTAAAAAAGGCAGCGCCTTGTTTGACGCTGCCTTTTGATTAATAGAAATAAGGCAGCGAAAAATTAAATTCGCTTGACTCTGACCGCCTGTTTGCCTCTCTGGGTCTCCTTTGTTTCAAATGAAACACGGTCATCGGCTCGCAAGGTAAAAAAGCCGTGGTCTTCGATACCGCTACTGTGAACAAAGATATCACCCTCTTCGTCAGATTCGATAAAACCGTATCCTTTTTTTTCGTTATACCATTTGATTCGACCTTCAGCCATAGATGAAATCCTCCTTAAACTTAATCATCTGTACGATTTCTTGGGAGGTCACCTCAAAAAGGGCGAAAAAGGCCTATGACAGAAATTATGTTAACCTGGAAATCTGCCTAAGCTCGGATCCAAAATAAATTCCCAGAAAGTGTACAAAATTTTCATTTGCAAACGCATGAAGTCTAAACTTAGTATCATCAAATGGCTTTCTCCACAAGCTTTTTATTTTAAGGCCTTCGGTTTGAAATGCTTTCATAAAGAAGGCAGAGTTGAAAGCCACTGAAGAAATTCATTGGCAGGTTTCATCTTTTTCAGTATGATGTTGCAGTTGACAGGGTAAAGGAACAACTGTAATTAGAATCTTACTATAATGTGTTGATTTGATCATAGAAATAATTATATGCTAATAGATTATGGTATTTAAAACCTGATGTCTGCATTTGCGCGGCTGCTTGAACTTATTTATCAAAGGGGTTGTAATGGAGATTAGTCAAAAAGAAGAAAACGGGATTGTATTTCTGGCCTTTAAAGGTCGATTGGACGGGACATCTGCGCCTGAAGCCGAGCAAACCGTTAAAAATATCCTGGAAACTGAAAATACCCGGCTCCTTTTCGATCTGGAACTTCTTGAATATTTAAGCAGTGCCGGACTCCGGGTGATTTTAGGTGCGGCCAAAGAAATGAAACGCCGCGATGGCAAATTTGTTCTCTGTGCGTTGAATGCTTACGTGAAGGAAGTGTTTGACGTCAGCGGGTTCGGCACGATTATTCCCATTGCGGAATCTGTCGAAGCGGGCATAAAAGAAATGGCTTAGGCTTTGCTAAATTGACTTAAAGATTGACGGATGTCCGACGATAATAACGAAAATGAAGCCCTGCTGCTGGTTGACGACAACCCAACTAATCTGCAGGTGCTCTATCAAACCCTCGAAACCACAGGCTGCAAGCTGTTGGTGGCCAAAAACGGCGAGACCGCGCTGGCCATTGCGCAAAAGGCCTCACCCGATCTGATTCTGCTGGACATCATGATGCCCGGCATCGATGGGTTTGAGGTCTGCCGCCGCTTAAAAGATAATCCGGATACTGCAAACATTCCGGTGATTTTTCTTTCAGCACTCACCGAAACAAAAGACAAGGTCCAGGGGCTGCAGCTTGGAGCGGTTGACTATGTTTCCAAGCCCTTTCAGCCGGACGAGGTCATCGCGCGCGTAAACACCCATCTGACAATTCATCGGCTCAAACGGGAAGTCGAACAAAAGAAAGATGCGCTCGAAGATGAGCTCGAGGCTGCCTCCGCTGTTCAGCGTCGGCTGCTGCCCAAGGAGCTGCCTGAAATTGCCGGATTAAAGCTCGCTGTTCATTATGAAACCAGTCTTTATGCCGGCGGCGACTATTATGATATTGCCAAAATAGCAGATAATCAGTGGGGTTTTCTGATGGCCGATGCCGAAGGCCACAGTGCACCGGCAGCTGTCATGATGGCCATGACCTGTGCGCTTTTTCGTTCCTATCCGCAACCCCCGAAAGAGCCCGGCGAACTGTTATATTTTTTAAACCAACATCTTTGTAAGGTTGCCGACCCCAGTTTCATTACCGCCCTGTATATTGTATACGATGCCGACCACCACCGTTTAAAAATTGCACGAGCCGGCCACCCGCCGCCGATGATTTACCGATCTGCCGAGAAAAAAGCCATCGAGTATAATTGCGGCGGCGTATTTCCCATGGGCGTTGATCCCTATGAGCAGGTGCCGGTGACCGAAGCCGAGCTGCAACCGGGCGACCGCATTTTGATGTACACCGATGGGATTACCGAGCGCTTTAGCATTGATGGTGAAACATACGGAGAAGAGCGTCTGCTGCGGCAGCTCGAAGGCGGCGGAAATCCTCAACCGCAGGAATTGCTCGCTGCGATAATGAAAGATGTAGACGATTTTGCAAATGGGCGTCCGGCCGATGATGATCAGGCGCTGTTTTTAGGTATTGTTAGATAGATCTCCAGAAAAGACTCCCGCCGAATTTTTTGGGATTTTTTAATATTACCGCGAAGCTCACGAAGGACACGAAGCAGAAAATTAATAAGAATTATATTCATCTTCGTGTTCTTCGTGGTGAATGCACTCATTTCTTTTTAACAGGCTTATTCGACGGAATCACATTTTACGTGGATCATTGACAGGCAAGCCGATTAACCTTTATTCGCAATTTTTTCTAGCTCGCCCACCAGTTTAGAAATTCCCTCAAAATCAAAATCATCTGCCAGTTGAATGAATTTATCACAGATGGGGGCCAGCGCATCGGATTTGGTTTTGAGTTCTGCGGCAATGGACTTTATCTGGGTGACATCCCCCATTTCAGCTGGCTCTTTAATTCGGCTGATTGCTTCGGCGGCCATGTTGGGTGGTATGGCGGTCATTGCGCCTGCAGACGCTTGTTGCGCTTTTTCGGCCGGCACGGGGCCTAAGGTTTGAACCGCATCCAGTGCCTGGTCGATGGACGCTTCCAACGTTGCGAATTTCTGATCCAACTGCTTCCGGGATGCATGCTGTTTTTGATTTCCTTTCACCAGTTTTTCAATTTCGATGGCCGCAGCCTGAAGCTCAGAGGCCGCCAGATTGCCGGCCAGCCCTTTCAGGTTGTGAATTAGGCTGTGTGCCTGCTCGAAATCACTGCTATCCAGCGCCTGGCGAATTTCAGCGGCTGCCGTTGTGTATTTGGAACCAAAATCCAGCAGCAGCTTACGGTAAAGTTTTTGATTGCCCTGCAGCCGGTTGAGCCCTTCTGCCAGATCAAATCCCGGCAGTGAGTCCGGTAATCCTGGCTCCTGGCGCACCTCCGCCGGTGCCTGGGAGACAGTCTCTTTTGCAGCAGAAACGTCAGCCTTGCGGGTCGGGGTTCGCTTATCTGCCGGCTGGATCCATTTCTGCAAAGTGCTAAACAGCTGATCCGGGTCAATGGGCTTGGTGACATGACCGTTCATGCCGGCGGCCAGGCTTTTATCTTCATCACCGGCCATAGCGTGGGCGGTCATGGCGATAATTGGTAGGACTGAGGACTGAGGACTGAGTGCTGAGCCTTCTTTTCTGTCTTCTGTCTTCTGTCCTCTGACTTCTGTTTCCCACTTCCGAATTTCCCGCGTAGCGGCATATCCATCCATAACGGGCATCTGCACATCCATGAGCACGGCATCATAGTGATTTTTTTGCACCGCATTGACGCCCTCCTGGCCGTTGTCGGCCAGAGTGACCCTCAGGCCTGCACCTTCCAGGATTTCCTTGGCGACCTGCTGGTTGATCTCATTGTCCTCCACCAGCAATATCCGGGCGCCTCGAATATTTTGCAATGTTTCGTCTTTCTGCTCCTTGAGCCAGGCCCCGCGCGAAGTTTCTGAGATCACCTTGCCAAAGGTCTGCATAATCGCATCAAAAAGAATCGATGGATTTACCGGTTTGAGCAAAAATCCTTCTAGACTAAGCTGTTCGGCTTGGCGCATCACGTCTTCCCGGCCGTAGGCGGTGACCATGATAATTTTTGGAATATGGGCCAGGTCGGGGTGCTCCTTGATGCGCCGTGATGTCTCGATGCCATCCATGCCCGGCATCTTCCAGTCCATAATTACCAGCTCGATCGGTTCCTCCTTGGGCGCATTCTCCAGCTCCACCAGCCCCTCCTTGCCTGATGCAGCGAGGGTGACGTCAAATGAAAAAGACTCCAGCATATCCTGAAAGATTTCCCGCGAGGTGAAATTGTCGTCCACCACCAGCACTTTCATGCCCCGCATATCCGCTGAGGTGGCAAAGTGTCTTTTACCTTTTTCTTCGCCCAGGCCGAAGACGGCTGTAAAATTGAAGGTGCTGCCCTGACCGGGCTCGCTTTCCACCCAGATTTCGCCATTCATCATTTCCACCAGACGCTTGCTGATGGCCAGACCCAGGCCGGTTCCGCCGAATTTACGGGTGGTGGAGGTGTCGGCCTGGCTGAAGGATTGAAACAGTCTGGTCCCCTGTTCTTTGGTCAACCCGATACCCGTATCGCTGACCGCAAACTTCAGGCTGACCCGCTTCTCATCCAGTTTTAACAGCTCGGTGGAGACTACAATATTTCCCTGTTCAGTGAATTTAACCGCGTTGTTCGACAGGTTGATCAGAACTTGCCCCAGCCGCAGGGGATCACCCACCAGAGACCGGGGAACATCCTGAGCCGTGGCGAAAAGAACTTCCAGATCTTCTTTCTCCTGAGCTTTAACGGTGACCAGGTTGGCCAGGTTCGCCAGCACTTCATCGAGGTTGAAGTCTATCGATTCCATATCCAGCTTGCCGGCTTCGATCTTGGAAAAATCCAGAATGTCGTTGATGATGCCTAAAAGCGAATTGGCCGAAGACTGGATCTTGTTCAGGTAATCCCTCTGTTTTGAGGTTAATTCGGTCTTTAAGGCCAGATGGGTCATACCGATGACTGCATTCATGGGCGTGCGGATTTCGTGGCTCATGTTGGCCAAAAAATCCCCCTTGGCCCGGTTGGCCTCATCGGCGATCTGTTTGGCATCGATTAATTCCTCTTCCATCTGTTTACGCTCGGTGATGTCACGCAGCGACTCGATGGCGCCGGCCACCAGCCCCTCAGCATCGTATATCAGACTGGCGGTTCCCATCAGATAAAGGCCTTCAGCGCCCAGATTCGGGTGATAGGATTCGGAAACCAGGTTTTTACCGTCTTGTTTGATCGACAGGTATTTTTTCTCGTATTCGGCATTCCAGTTCCGGACCAGATCGATTAAAATGGGTCGTCTTTCGTTGTAAAACGGCAGGGCATATTCATAATCGCCCTTGCCAACCATATCCGCAGCCCCGATGCCTGTGAGTCTTTCCATGGCCTGATTCCAGGCGACCAC
>Ga0316578_10000410_pt1 | contig 13984 bp, 11 predicted proteins | sample J0NA_2_FD_203076 | JGI IMG/M metagenome (GOLD analysis project Ga0316578, IMG submission 203076) | Rhizosphere microbial communities from salt marsh grasses in Alabama, United States - J0-2_160517rDrC | ecosystem: Host-associated > Plants > Roots > Rhizosphere | place: USA: Alabama | collected... | reverse complement strand
ATTGGCTCGAGTTGGGGCAGACCTCTATCCGCGAGGCCGTCGAGGCCGTGGACGAGGTGGGCAATCCGACCATCCTCGCCACGTTCACGATCATCGCCGCGCTGCTGCCCATGGGCTGGGTCAGCGGCCTCATGGGCCCCTACATGAGGCCGATCCCGGTGCTCGGCTCCTCCGCCATGTTCTTTTCGCTGATCGCGGCCTTCGTCTTCACGCCCTGGTTCGCGCTTCGGGTCCGGCCGCGGCTCAAGGCCCTGGAGCGCGCCGAGCGGCGCGAGGAGAAGACCCGGCAGATCGTCAGCCGCCTGTACCGGCCCATCGTGGAGCCGCTGATCGACAACCGGCCCCTGGGGATCGCCTTCCTCGTCGGCATCATCGCCGTTACCGCGCTGGTGTGCACTTTGTTCTACTTCAAAGTGGTCCCGGTAAAGATGCTGCCCTTCGACAACAAGCCGGAGTTCAGTGTCACCGTCGACATGCCCGAGGGCACGGCGCTGCCGGAGACCGCCAACGTGGTCCGGCGACTGGCCGAGTCGCTGCGGGAGATGCCCGAGGTCATCGCCGTGCAGACCTATGCCGGGACGGCGCAGCCGTTCAACTTCAACGGTCTGGTCCGGCATTACTACTTGCGAGACAGGGCCTGGCAGGGTGATCTGCTGGTGATGCTGAAGGACAAGCGCGAGCGCGAGCGGGGCAGCCACGCCATCGCCGTCGCCGCCCGCGAGCGGCTGGCGCCTCTGGCGCGCGAGCTCGGGGCCAGGATCGCCGTCGTCGAAATGCCGCCCGGGCCGCCGGTGCTGCAGACCGTGGTCGCCGAGGTCTACGGGCCGAGCGCCGACATCCGGCGCCAGGTGGCCGCGGACATGACCGGCATGTTTGATCAGGTCGACGGCATCGTCGACGTCGACAACTACATGATCGAGCCCTACAGCTACTGGCGCTTCGAGGTGGACACCGAGAAGGCTGTGCGCCGCGGGATTTCGGTGGACGCCATCAATCGCAACATCGCCATGGCCATGGGCAGCGAGAAGGTCGGCGACGTGAAGCGCGGCACCGTGCAGGAGCCCACCTACATCGTCATCCAGGTACCGCTGTCCTACCGCTCGGAGATCACGACACTGGGGAGCCTTCCGATCCAGTCCCCGGACGGCGGGATGGTGCCCTTGGCCGAGCTCGGCCACTTCCTGCGCCGGCCTGCCGAGCACATCATCTATCACAAGGACCTGCGGCCCATGGAATACGTCGTCGGCGAGATGGAGGGGCGCCTGGGCGCGCCCATCTACGGCATGCTCGGCGTCGAGGACCTGCTGGACAGCTATGACCCGCCCGGGCCGGGAGAGTCCATGAGCGGCATGCCGGACGGCCTCATCGGCCCGCCGGACACCGAGGCCTTTGCCGATTTCGAATGGACGGGCGAGTGGACCGTCACCTACGAGACCTTCCGCGACATGGGCCTCGCCTTCATGGCCGCGCTGGTCCTGATCTACGGGCTCATCGTCTGGGAGTTCCGCAACTTCGCGCTGGCCGGCCTGATCATGTCGCCGATCCCGCTGACCCTGATCGGGATCATTCCGGGCCACCTGATCATGGGCGCCGAGTTCACGGCCACGTCCATGATCGGCATGATCGCGCTCGGCGGCATCATCGTGCGGCAGTCGATCCTGATCGTCGAGTTCGTGAAGATCGAGGTGAGCCGCGGCAAGCGCGTTCGCGAGGCGGCCGTCGCCGGCGCCGAGATCCGCATGCGCCCGATCCTGATCACGTCCCTGACTCTGATGGCCGGGGCCTGGGCCATCATCAATGACCCGATCTTCCAGGGCATGGCCGTGAGCCTGCTGTTCGGCGCCGGCGTAGCCACGCTGATGGCCGTCATCGTCATTCCGCTGGGCTGCATCTCGTTGCGCCGGCAGTTCTATCTCCAGGAGACCGAGAGCGGCGAGATCGCGCTGTCCAGCCGCTACGAGCTGATCGAGCTGGGTGCCGCCGGCGCCAGCCCGACCCAGCGGACGGCGGACGCGGCGCCGGCGCCGGTCGCCGGAACGCCGGTGTGGCTGCGCCTGTGGTCGGCCGCCATCTCCGTGATCCTGGTGATGATCAACTGGCTGCGGGTCCTGGGCGGCCTGCTGAGCCGCCCGTTTCGCGCTGTCGGCGGGGCGTTGCGGCGCCTGCCGGGTCGCCGGCGGGGCGGAGAGGGTGGGCGTGAGCGCAGCGCGGCGGCCCCGGCCAGGGCTCGCATGCACTCACAGGATCCGCCAGCGCGAGGGCCGGCAACGGCTGAGCCGGGGCCGGCGCCAGCGTCCGCATCGCCTGCCGGTGCGGCGCCGGATGGACGGCCCGGGGCGCCGGCCGCTGACGCAAGCAGGACTCCGGCGAGTCGGACGACCGGGAAGAAGGCGGCGGTCAGGAAGGCATCTGCAAAAAAGACCACCGCCCGCAAGACAGCCGCGAAGAAGGCGGCCGCGAAGAAGACCCCGGCGAAGAAGGCATCGGCGAAGAAGGCATCGGCGAAGAAGACGGTGCCGGACAAGGCCGGGCCCCGCAAGACCAGGCCGGCGGCGCCTGGCCCCGCGGATGGCCGCGGGACACCGGACGATGACAGCTGACCGGGAGCCCTAACGATCCGGCGTTTCCGGCTGAGCAGGCACCTTGGGATTTGCCCTGGCGCCGCCATGGTCTTGCCCCGACCTTCCACCGCAGTCCGTGAGCAGTCATGCAGGAACGACCCGTCATCCACACCGCCATTCCGAAGCGTCGCTGGCAGATCGGCGACTTCTCGGCAACCCTGCTGGGCGACGTCGACAGCGGCGACGCACGCCGTTACCGCTGGGTACTGGCCCTGGTGCCCATGGGCGACCGGGAGCCAAGTCTCTATGTGACGGCCGAAGAGACGCCGCCCGCCGATCGCGCCGCCGGCCGCTATCACCTGCGCGTCATCAGCGACTCGGTCACCGATGTGATGGATACTGCGGACCGTTGGGCTGATCTCGACACCTTCGCCGAGCAGGCCCTCGACCTGGCGCGCCAAGTGCTCGGGCTTGGCACCCAGGAGCCGTTCAGACTGATCTGATCCGCGCCGGGCCGCCGGGCGGCGGGTAGTCGTCGCCGCCGGCATCGGCGGCTCGGTCCGGGCCGCCTTTGCCCGGTGGCCCCGGCATTTGTCCCTCCGGGTGCAGCAGGACCCTGTCCAAACGCCGACGCAGGTCTTCGCAGCGCCGGTGCGCGGATTCGATGTCGTCGTGCCGTGTCGCCGCGGTCGCATCCAGGCGGTCGCGCTCCAACTCCAGCACCGCAAGGCGTCCGCGTTGGCTGTCGCGCTCCCGCAGCAGTTGCACGGTGTCCCGTTCCAACTCCCGCAGCCGGCGCCGCTCCCGGCCGTACCGGCGGCCATCGCCGGCGCGCGGTAGCCAGCCGGCCAGCAGCCCGCCCACATCGTCGGCGCCATCCGGCAGCCGCTCCCGCAGCGCCCGTGCGCGGCGCTGGCCATCCTCGATCTGCGCGGTGAGTTCGTCAATGCGGGCGCGGGTGCCGAACAGGGATTCAAGGTTGGCGGTGCGGGCCTGGTGCAGCGCATCGGCGCCGGCACGGTGCGCGGCGAGTTGCTCTCGGGCCTGGTCCAGCGCCTGCTCGAGCTCGACGATGCGCCGTTCGCGGCGGACGCGGACGGCATTCGCGGTGTCCTCGGCCTGTTGCCGGCGCTGTTCGTCGAGCGCCAGCGCGTCGCGCTCGCGCTGCACCCGCGAGGCATCGGCCAGGCGCTGCTTCAGCTGTTCCAGCCGCGCTTCGATCTCTTCCTCCCGGGCACGCAGCTCCGCCTCTCGCCGCTGGCGGTCCAGCGCCAGCTCGTGGTCGATGCCCTCGCGCCGGCGGGCCAGCAGCTCCACCTCGTAGTCCCGGTCGGCGGCCATGCGGCGCACCCGGGCCTCGGCGGCAAAGGCTGCCTTGTGCGCGTCCACGTAGGCGTTGGGATCGCGCTGCCATTGTTCCCAGCGCCGCAGCAGTTGCACCGGGGTCAGCCGTTGCGCCGGATCATCGTGACCCGCGAAGCCGGGGACGTGGGCCAGGCCGCCGGCAACATACTGTCCATAACGCTCCTGAAGCCCTTCGCTGAAGTAGGCGCGCACGGCCGGCGGCTCGAACAGCTTGAGCGCGATTAGCGCAAAGAAAAGGATGCCGAGCGCCGCTTGGGCAAAGCCCTCGACGGTCTCGAAGTGGGGTACGCCGGCCTCGGCGGGGCTCTCGCGCAGCGCCGTGAGGCCCTTGGAGCGGGCGGCGAAGGTGAGCTTCGGCGGCTCCGGCGGCGGCATCTCGGCGCTGACCTGGTCCGTGACCCGTTGCACCAGGGCCTGCTGCTCGGCGCGCACCTCCCCGAGTGTCTGCGACAACTCGTTCAGGCGCTGCTGCTGCGCGTCGATGCCGGCCTGGACCGGCGTCAGGCGCTCATCGAGCTTGGCCTGCTTTTCTGCGAGCACGTCCGCCAGCATGTCGGCCCGGGTGCTCCACTTGCGTGCCTCGGGGCCGTAGCCCTCGGGCCGGCCGTTGCGACCCAGCACCTCGTCGCCGACCCGCCCCCGGGCCTCGGCAAGGTCGCGGCGCAGGACGTCGAGCTCCGGGGCATATTCTTCTTCCAGGCGGCTGCGGCGCTCGCGCTCGGCGGCCAGTGTTTCGTTGACGGTGGCGATTTGCGACTCCAGCGTCTCGATACGCCCCTGGTAGCCGGTGTCGAGCTGCGCCACCTGTGCCGCGACCTGCTCGCGCAGGGTCTCGGCGCGCTCGGCGTAGTAGCGCTCCACCTGCTGCTGGTGCCAGCCGGCGATGTCGTCGGCGCGGACCAGCTTCTCGATGAAGGGTGCCGTGACGAACAGGGAGATGGCGACGATGCACAACCGGATCACCAGGCCGGACAGCCAGCGCGCGGTGGGGCCGGCACCGCTCTCGCCGTCTCCGCCGGGCCGCAGCCGCAACGTCGGCCGCTCGGACATGATGAGCGATGCATCGACGATCCAGATCACCGAAAACATCAGCAAGAACATGAACAGGGCCACCGGCGGTGCCAGCCAGGGCGTGGCGGCGGGCACCAGGGAGGCGCCGACGGCGCCCCAGACGAAGCCCTCGATGCTCGCCATCAGCAGGATCACGATCCAGGCGGACGCGAGCCATACCCGCGCCGCCGGAGTGAGCAGCCTGTCGCCGTAGGGGCGCAGCGTCAGCAGCGCGCGCAGCCGCGGCCCGGAGGAATCGAGGCCGAGCAGCGTATGCAGCGCGCTGTCGCCGTCCAACAGGCCGTAACGCGCCTTTGATCGGGGACCGGTCATGGCACCGCGTCAGATCATCTTGCGCAATGCGTACTCCAGGATGCCTTCCGCGCCGGCGGCGCGCAGGCGCGGGATCAGGTCGCGGACGGCATCTGCATCGACGATGGTCTCCACCGCCATCCAGCGCTGGTCGGTGAGATGGCTGACCGTCGGCGCATGCAGGCTCGGCAGCAGCGCAACGACGGCGTCGAGACACTCCGCCGGGACATTGCACTTCAGCGCCACCTTGTGCCGGGCGGCCAGTGCCGACTTCAGCATCAGCGCGATCTGGTCGATCTTGGCGCGCCGGTCGGGGTCCTGCAATGCGCTCGGATTGGCGATGAGCCGGGTCTCGGTGACCAGCAGGTCGGCGACGATGCGCAGCCCATGGGCGCGAATGGTGCTTCCGGTCTCGGTGATCTCGACGACGGCGTCCACCAGCCCCTCGACGCACTTCGCCTCGGTGGCACCCCAGGAAAACTCCACTCCGGCATCGATCCCGCGCTCCGCCAGGAAGCGGCGCGTGAAGCCGACCAACTCGGTGGCGATCTTCTTGCCGGCCAGGTCTTCGACGCGTTCGATGGGGGAATCCTCGGGCACCACCAGGACCCAGCGGCTGGGCCGATTGCTGGCCTTGGAATAGGTCAGCGTGGCGATCTCCTCGACCCGAGCGTCGGTCTCCAGGATCCAATCCAGCCCGGTCAGGCCCAGGTCCAGCGTGCCGCGCTCCACATAGCGGGCCATCTCCTGGGCGCGGACTAGCGCACAACGGATGTCTGGATCGTCGATATCCGGATAATAGTTACGGGAATGCGGCGTGATGCGCCAGCCGGCCTGCGCGAACAGGTCGATGGTGGCCGCTTCCAGGCTGCCCTTGGGGATGCCGAGCTTCAGCGGGTTCATGGGTGATGCGGTGACGGTGATCGAGGTGTGTGGTGGCGCAGTATCCGACTGCCCAACGACGAGAGACAATGACCGAAGCCTCAACCCGGTGATGTTCCACGGGGCCGTCGCGCCGTTGCGCGATGGAAAGCGTCCGATTGTCGGTGGATCGATGACGCTTGTCGAAGCGGGTGGCGCGAATCGGGATGCTTCATCATCCCCGAACGGCTCAGGGCCCGGAGCCAGCCCGCGGTGAGGCGCCTGAAGCTCGGGGTGCGCAAGGCCTGATCGGCGCCTCGCGGCGTCCGGCCGGAGCGCCGCGGTCAGTAGTCGCCCGAGCCGACGCCCCGGCGCTGCTGTTTGATGCGGCCACGCTGTTTCTTGGTCTCGAGCCGCCGCGCCTTGGCCGCGCGGGACGGCCGCGTCGCGATGCGCGGCTTCGGCGCATGGGCGGCCTGCGCCAGCAGCGCGGCGAGCCGTTCCCGCGCGTCCGCGCGGTTTCGCTCGCGGGTGCGGTGGCGGTGGGCCTCGATGGTGAGGATGCCGTCCCTGTCGATGCGCCGCCCGGCGAGCCGGATCAACCGGCGGCGCACCGGCTCCGGCAGCGACGGCGAGCGGGCCACGTCAAAGCTGAGCTGGACGGCGGTGGCCACCTTGTTGACATTCTGGCCGCCCGGTCCGGGCGAGCGGATGAAGCGCTCGGCGAGCTCGTCCTCGTCGATGCGGATCTGGGAATTGATGTCGAGCATGCGGGCCTCCGGCGGGTCATGCCCTGTCACCGGGCGGCGCGACCTCGCGGGGCTGGAAGGAAACGGGCAGGGCATGCCCATGGCACGACGTGCCGCACTGTCGGCGACGGCGGGCGGGCCTCGGTCAGCGCACGCGGTAGGTGATGCGGCCCTTGGTCAGGTCGTAGGGGGTCAGCTCCACGGTGACCTTGTCGCCGGTGAGGATGCGGATGTAGTGCTTGCGCATCTTGCCGGAGATATGGGCGGTCACGACGTGGCCATTCTCCAGCTCGACGCGGAATACGGTGTTGGGCAGGGTCTCGATGACCGTACCTTCCATCTGGATGACGTCTTCTTTTGCCATGTAATCGGGAAACTTCTCGGGGATCCACCCGGCGCGGTTCGAGCGGGGCTGGCTCGGCGCAACCGGGGCCTAAACCGGAAAAGTATACCACCATCCCCGTTTGCGATTACCCTCGCCAGGGCCTCTTGGGCGGAGAATTCAAAACGGCCGCCGCTGCCGGCGCCGCGCGTCAGAAGCGGACCTGCTGGCCCCGCTCGAAACGGCGCCAGCGATGGCCGTCCCAGGCCTCCAGGGGCCGGTAACCGTCCTTGTAGGCCATCTTCCGGCTCTCGGCGATCCAGTAGCCCAGGTAGACGTACGCGAGGTTCAGGCGCGCCGCCTCGCGTACCTGGGTCAGTACGGCATAGGTGCCGGGCCCGCGGTGGGCGAGATCCGGGTCGAAAAAGGTGTAGACCGCGGACAACCCGTCCGAGAACACATCGGTGACGGCGACGGACATGAGCCGGTCGCCGAGATGGGTCTCGATGAAGCGGGTCTCGCCGCCCCAGGGAGCGAGCAGGAAGCGGGCATAGGTCTCGACGGAAACGTCGTCGGCCATGTCGCCGTCGCCATGGCGCTCCAGCAGGTAGCGCTCGTAGAGCTGGTAGTGCTCCGGATGTAGGCCGGCGGCGCGGGTGGCAATGCGCACGTCGGCGTCGTTGCGGGCGGCATTGCGGCGCTGGGCGCGGCTGGGCTGGAAGCCGTCCACCGGGATGCGCACCGGCACGCAGCGCTGGCAGCCGCGGCAGGCCGGGCGGTAGAAGTGGGCGCCGCTGCGGCGGAAGCCGATCTGCTGCAGCCACTGGGCGCGGTCGGCGTCGATGCGCGCCATCGGGTCGACGAACAGGGTGCGGGCGCGCAGGCCGTCGATATAGGAGCAGTCGTGCTCGCCGGTGAGGAACAGCTGGAGGTCGCCGCGTGGGACTCGGTCACGTTGCATTGCCGCCCTCCCCGGAGGCGTCGGTAACGAACGGTTGCGGATAGCTGATCTGGCCGTCGTCCCAGGAGCCGCGCGGCGATGGCTGATCGCGCAGCGCCTCGACCATGTCGATGAAGCGCGAGCGGCGCACCTGGACCGCGCCCATGCGGATCATGTGTCCTGTCATCACCTGACAGTCGATCATGCCGAAGCCCCAGCTGTCGAGTCGCTGGCACAGGTGTACCAGCGCCACTTTGGAGGCGTTGTCCGCTCTCGAGAACATGGATTCGCCGAAGAACACGCCGCCGATGGCCACGCCGTAAAGTCCGCCGACCAGGGCACCATCCTGCCAGACCTCCACCGAATGTGCGATACCGCGCACGTGCAGGGCGCGGTAGGCGCTGATCATTTCCGGTACCAGCCAGGTGCCGCCGCCGCGCTCGCGCGGCTGCGCGCAGGCCTTGATGACGGCCGGGAAGTCCCGGTCCAGCGTGCAGCCGAGGGCGCTCCGCCGCAGCAGCTTGCGCAGGCTGCGGCTGACGCGCAACTGCCGCGGCAGCAGCACAGTGCGCGGGTCCGGCGACCACCACAGGATCGGGTCGCCGTCGCTGTACCAGGGAAAGATGCCGTGACGATAGGCGTTGGTCAGGCGGGCGACGCTAAGGTCGCCGCCCACGGCGAGCAGCCCGTCGGGCTCGCGCAGGGCCTCGTCGACGTGCGGAAAGGCGCCGGTGGGATCGTTCGGTGCCAGCACGTAGGGCATGGAACGGTTGTAGCGGATCAAGCGGGCTCCCGGGGCGACCCCTCCGCCGCCCCGTCGTCACGGCGATACGGACTGCGGTCCTGCATCTCGGCGATATAGTCCTCCATGCCTTCGATCTCGTGCTCCAGGAAGCGGCCGATGGGATGGCGGAAGGCCGAGTCGGCGATCCAGTGTGCCGACCAGGTGGGGGTCGGCAGGAAGCCGCGGCTGATCTTGTGCTCGCCCTGGGCACCGGGCTCGAAGCGTGCGAGCCCGTGCTCGATGCAGTGCTCCAGGCCCTGGTAGTAGCAGGCCTCGAAGTGCAGGCTGTGGAACTCTTTGGCGCAGCCCCAGTGGCGGCCGTAGAGACTGCGCGCACCCGCCAGGCAGAAGGCGGCGGCGACGATGCCGCCGCCGTGCTCGGCCAGGACCAGCAGCAGTTGCTCGCCCATGGTTCGGCCGATCTCGCGGAAGAACGGGAGGGTCAGTGTGGGGATGCCGCCGCGCTTGTCGAAGGTGTCCTCGTAGAGCCGGTGGAAAACCGCCCATTCGTCGTCGCTGACCGCGTCGCCCCGCACCCGGCGGATGGCTACGCCGGCCTCGGCCACGCGGCGGCGCTCGCGGCGGACCTTCTTGCGCTTCTCGGCAGAGAAGCTGGCCAGCAGGTCGTCGAAGCTGCCGTAACCCTGGTTCCGCCAATGGAACTGGCAGCCGAGGCGGGGCATCAGGCCGGCGTCGCGCAGCCAGCCGGTCTCGTCGTCGGCCGTGAACAGCCAGTGCAGGCCGGAGACGCCAAGGCGTTCGGCCACCTGCACCGCGCCCTGGATCAGTGCCGCGGCCAGCTCGGTACGGCGCGGGCTGTCGCCGGTGAGAATCCGGCTGCCCGTTGCCGGTGTGTACGGGGAGGCGATGACCAGCTTGGGGTAGTAGGGGCGGCCGGCGCGCTGGTAGGCGTCGGCCCAGGCCCAGTCGAAGACGAATTCGCCGTAGGAGTTGAACTTGATGTAGCAGGGGGCTACGGCCAGCAGTTGGCCGCCGTCGCCATGCAGGGCCAGGTGGCGCGGCAGCCAGCCGAAGCGTTCGCCGACGCAGCCGTGATGCTCCATCGCGGCCAGGAATTCGTGGCGGAGGAAGGGCAAATCGTCCCCGGCGAGCGCGTTCCACTGATCCGCGGGCAGCTCATCGATGGCCGCATGGGTGCTGAGCTGGAACATGGGCGGTCGTCACCTCGTGCCTAACGGCTGGGCGGAGGCCCGGCGTTGCCGGTTTGGCTGGCGCCGGCCTCTCCCAGAACCCTAGAGCGGCCACCATCGGATCAGCTGAGACAGGAAAGCCAGCGAAAAGATCGCGCAGCCTGCCGCCACCGCAGCGCGACCGCGGTCCCAGCCGCCGTCGATGAGGCGCTGCACGCTGAGTCCCGCGGCGATCAGGTTTACGAGCAGTCCGAATTCACCGATCGCGAGCAGTGTCAGCAGCGGCAGCCCGGTGCTCCGCTCACCGTCGGCGCCGGTCGTAAGCTGACCGCCGGCGAGCAGAGCGAGCGCCAGCGGTACCGAAATGGCCAATGCAATGAACGGAAAGTTGTGCCGGTTCATCAGCGTTGCGCGGCCTGCGAGGTGGCCGGGTCCAGCCGGCCGCCGGAGCGGCGGCAGTGTCACTTGCCCTGGGCGCCCAGCGCGTCCAGGAACTTCTCGGCGTCCAGCGCGGCCATGCAGCCGGTGCCGGCGGACGTGATGGCCTGGCGGTAGACATGGTCCATGACATCGCCGGCCGCGAACACCCCGGGCACGGACGTGGCCGTGGCGTTGCCGTCGGTGCCGCTGCGCACCTTGATGTAGCCCCCGGACATGTCGAGCTGGCCTTCGAACAACTGGGTGTTGGGCTGGTGGCCGATGGCGATGAACACGCCCTGCAGCTCGATGTCCTCGGTGGAGCCGTCCTGCACGTTGCGGATGCGCATGCCGGTAACGCCCGTAGCATCACCGAGCACCTCGTCGAGGACGTGGTTCCAGGCGATGCGGACATTGCCGTTCTCGGCCTTATCGAAGAGCTGCTGCTGCATGATCTTCTCGGCCCGCAACGCGTCGCGGCGGTGTACCAGAGTCACCTCGGAGGCGATGTTGGACAAGTACAGGGCCTCCTCGACGGCGGTGTTGCCTCCGCCGATGACGGCGACCTTCTGGTTCCTGTAGAAGAAGCCGTCGCAGGTCGCGCAGGCCGAGACGCCACGCCCCTTGAAGGCCTCTTCGGACGGCAGGCCAAGATACTTCGCGCTGGCGCCGGTGGCGATGATCAGCGCATCGCAGGTGTAGACGCCGCTGTCGCCGGCGAGCCGGAACGGCCGCTCGCCGAGCTGTGCGGTGTGGATGTGGTCGAAGATGATCTCGGTCTCGAAGCGTTCGGCGTGGCGGCGCATGCGGTCCATCAGGTCCGGCCCGAGGACGCCGTCGGGATCGCCCGGCCAGTTATCGACGTCGGTCGTGGTCATCAGTTGGCCACCCTGCTCGAGGCCGGTGACCAGCACCGGGCTCAGGTTGGCGCGGGCGCCATAGACCGCGGCGGCGTAGCCGGCCGGCCCCGAGCCCAGGATCAGCAGGCGGCAGTGTTTGGTATCGCTCATTCGGTGCTCCAACAGAACGATCGATGGTCGGGGGCGCGGTGGCCGATGTTCGGCGACACTGGCCGGCCCGCCGAGGGCGGCGGCAGACCATCGGCGAAAAATCCAGCATGGTACGTGGCGCGCGGGGACCGGTAAAGCAAGCACGAACGGCACGAATGTGGGGACCGCTGTCGCAGACCGGACGATCGATGGGGTTTAAACTGCCAAGCGCGTCAATCGAGCGGGGCCAGGTCATCCATGAAATACCGCATTGTGCCGCGCCTGTCGTCGATGCTCGCGGTCTGGGTCGTGCTCCTGGCCTGGCATCTGAGCGCCGGGGCGCTCGGAGTCGCCGGTAACTTACTGTTTCTGCTTTTGATTGCGGTTCCGTTGACGATGTCCGGCGCCGAGGCCGCCTTCTACAAGCGCCACGCCTTCCGCAACCAGTATCTCACCCGCGGGAGCTGGCTGGACCGGCTGATGGGGCTGGAGACGCTGATCCTGGCCGGAGAGATCGTCAAGGCGCTCGTGCTCGCATGCCTGCTGATGGCCGCGACCCTGGCCCTGCCGGCGCGGGAGTGGGCGTTGCTGATGCTGGACGTGTTCGTGCTGGCGCTGCTGATGCCGCGGCTGCCGGGATTGCTGCACGATGTCGTCAATAGGACCTACCTGTTCGCGATGTCACGCCGCGTTGCCATCTGGGTGAGCACGCTCCTGCTGTGGCTGGAATCGACGCTGGTGCTGTTGCTCGGCAACAACGATGGCTACCGCAGCCTGAGCTGGGCCGATGCACTGTCCTACAGCACCGCGCCCACCGCCGCCACGGATGACGGCAGCCTGGTGTCGTTGCTGCTGCGAGCCGATGCCGGCGTCAACGGCGCCGGCGCCTGGGCCACCTACCGGCTGCAGTATGGCGAGGGAGACCTGTCTCAGACTGTCGTCGCGCTGCTGGTGCTCGCCGCCGTCGTGGCGCTGTGGTTCCTGATCGCGTGGTCCTACAGCTGCGCCCTCGTGGGCTCCCTGGCGCGGCCCCTGGCGGTCTGGCGGCCGCGGCCGGGTCGCAACGACGACGGGGGGGTGTTCGAGAGCTGGTGGACCTGAAGAGCTCAAGAATTCCAGTATTGGCGCGGTCATAAGCCCGTGCGGCGTTCGGGACGTTGTCGCAAACTACACGAGGAACCTGTGATAAGACTATAATCTGCCGAAAATTGAGGGGGGAATGACGTGACACAGGCGACGCGCACCGGCCACATGACCTTTGCTGACTACCTGGACCGTGCCTGGCGCGAGGGGGCATTGTGGCTCCTCGTCGTCGCGGCTCTCTACCTGGTGGTGGCGCTGGCCACCTACTCACCGCAGGACCCGGGCTGGTCGCAGGTCGGCACCCAGTCCGTGATTCGCAATGCCGGCGGTGCCGTCGGCGCCACCTTTGCCGACATCACGCTGTATCTGTTCGGCATCCTCGCCTATCTGATCCCTCTCACGGTCGCCTGGAGCGCCTATCTGGTGTTCCGCCAGCGGGTCCCTGAGCCCGAGACAAAGCTTTACTGGCTGGTGCTGCGCTGGGTCGGCTTCCTGTTGTTGCTCGGCGCCGGGTCGGCGCTGGTATCCATCCATGCAGGCGGCTTCCACTTGTCCTGGTCCACCGGCGCCGGCGGCGCCCTTGGCCAGCTGATCGCCGATGCCGCCACCGCCGCCTTCGGTGCCGGTGGCGGCTCGCTGTTCCTGAGCGCGCTGGGTCTCGCGGGCTTCACGCTCTTCACGGGGTTGTCGCCGCTCTCCTTCGTGGACGCCGTCGGGGCCTTGACCCTGTCGGCGCTGCGCCTGCCGACCCGGGGAATCGCGGCGCTCAAGGCGGTGCGGCTGCCCAGGCTGCGGCTCCTTAGGCTGCACCGCCGTGTCGCGGAGGCCGACGACGACGTGGACTTCGCGCCCCTGCCGGCTCGCCTGCTGCCGCCGCTGCTCGACGACGACGAGCCCGGGATGCCGCCGCCCGCCGAGTCCCGTGCCTTCGAGGCGCCTGCACCGGCGCCAGGGCCGGCCGCGCCTCCGGCTGCGCCCACAGCCGCGAAGCGCAAGTCCAGGGACACGCGGGACAACCGACAGCTGCCGCTGCCGAGCCTGGCCGGGTCCCGCGGAGACTTGCCGCCGCTGGAGCTGTTGGATCCGGCCCGGCGCAGCGGCCGGGCGGTGACGTCGGAGCAGCTCGACGCCATGTCCCGGGAGCTGGAGGCGCGCCTGGCGGAGTTCGGCGTCGTCGCCGAGGTGGTCATGGTCCATCCGGGCCCCGTCGTGGCCCTGTTCGAACTGGAACTGGCGCCGGGCGTGAAAGTGAGCAAGATCACTGGCCTCGCCAAGGACATCGCCCGCGCCCTGTCCAAGGTCAGCGTGCGTGTGGTGGAGGTCATCCCCGGCAAGTCCGTGATTGGCCTGGAGGTGCCGAACGATCACCGCGAGATGGTCTATCTCAGCGAGACCCTGTC
>Ga0316578_10000409_pt1 | contig 13999 bp, 13 predicted proteins | sample J0NA_2_FD_203076 | JGI IMG/M metagenome (GOLD analysis project Ga0316578, IMG submission 203076) | Rhizosphere microbial communities from salt marsh grasses in Alabama, United States - J0-2_160517rDrC | ecosystem: Host-associated > Plants > Roots > Rhizosphere | place: USA: Alabama | collected... | reverse complement strand
AGATGCCGGGGGTGCCGCTGCGGGCAAGCAGAAGACCAAGTGGTTCCCCGGTCAGTACTCGAAGACCGAGGGCGCCTGCGGCCCCGGCTTCACCGGCTGGCGCGTCAACGTCAACTGGCGGCAGTGCGAGCCGCAGCCGGGCAAGTACGACTTCTCGATGATCGAGAGCTCGCTGAACCGCGCCCAGGCCCAGGGCAAGAAGGTGATCATCCACTTCGCGATCCTCGGCTACTTCGGGCCGGCCGGGACCGCCCCGGACTGGGCCAAGAGCCAGGGGGCGGTCTACGCCGGGCACTTCGCCGACGGGCGGCAGTTCGGGGTGCTCAAGGTCTGGGAGCCCTGGGTCAGCTCGAAGCTGATCGCCCTCTGGGAGGCGATGCGCAAGCGGGTCGAGAACCACCCCGCCCTGGCGATGTTCGTCATGTGCGAGGCGCTGATGGTGCCGAAGCCGTCCCCCGGCCAGAGCACCGGTCACACGCCGGAGAAGATGCGGACCGAGTGGTTCCGCTGGTGCGACCACTTCAACACCTGGGTCCACACGCCCTGCGTGTTCACGATGACCTGGGGCTCCGCCCAGTACAGGAAGCAGATGTCCGACTACGCGATCAAAAAGCGCATCGGCGTCCGGGGTCCGGACCTGAAGACCCCAGAACATGGCTGCCCCCTCGTCCCGGAGATCACCACGTGGAAGCACGCCTGGAAGGACTACCAGGGTCAGGCCGTCTACCAGATCATGGTCAGCGCGCCCAGCTCCAAGTGCTACACGTCGCCGCAGCAGGCGTACAGCGACGCGGTCAAGCTCGGGATCCACTTTCTGGACTGGGTGGACTACCCGACCAACTGGAGCGCCGCGGCACAGAAGGCCTTCGTTCAGAGCAAGGCGCATCTGCCGGCCTGCGGGATGAACGCAAAACGGCCGTCCATGTGGCCCGAGTACCGGTGAATCCACGCCGGAGGTCCGCTGCGGTGCCCGCGGCGCGGGAGCCGCAGCTTCTCGGCCCAATCCTCGCGGGTAGCCTCGGCGGACGACATCGGCCGAAGACGAGGGGCCGTCCGACGATGCCTCAGCAGCTGTGGTTCTGACAGGCCACGAGCTGCTGGGTGCACTTGCTGTGCAAGCATGACTCGCACTGGGGGACATTGCCGGACAGACACGGGGAACCGCAGAAGGTAAACGCGCAATTGATCAGCTTGTTCACCACCGGAACCGCGGAAGGACACGCCTTGCTCTGGCAGCTCTGGATACACGTCACGTCGATGCACTTCTTGACGCACTCGTAGACCTGCTGACAACTCCAGCCGCTGCCGAGGTCCTTGTACAGGAACAGATCCCCCGAGACATCGGAATCACCCGACACATCCGCTGATAGCTGGTCCGTGACGGAGCGGTCGTTGGCAATCGCCGAGTCCAGGTCCGAGTGGGAAGGCGGACCATCGCTCGCGGCCGTTTCGGTCACCGCGGTGTCGTGAGGTCCGACCGGGTTGGTCGACGAGCAAGCAGCCAGACACGCCATCGGCACACACACAAGCCCACAGAATCGCATTGACACAGGGGCACCTCCCAGGCGTTCTCTATCCATGTGACGAGGCCTGGCGGACAGCAGTGTTTCTTCGGGGTTGGCACGGCGAAAAAAGGCACCATCGCGTTGTGTCAGCGCCACGGCACTGTGGATGCGAAGGCGCTGAACCCCTTGGACCAGCGGTGCGCCCGTGGGCCCGAAGCTCGCCACGAAGAGGTTGTGGTCTCCTGCCCGAGCCAGCGCCCAACACCCGGGGATCGCTGCGGGCGATGACGTTCGCCGCGCTGAGGCCTGATGCGCCGGCGCGGCGGCCTGATGCGCCGGCACATCAGGTGAACATCTCCGAGAAGAGCGTGCTCGTTCGATTCCGGCGTGTTGGGAGCGCGAGGCGTTGGCGCGCGCGTTGCTACTCCTTCTCGGTCAGGGAGGAGGAGCAGAATGTGCCGAGCATCGAGATGCACCATGGCAGCCGTGGTGGGCCTCTGCGCCAGCCTCGGCCTGGCCGTGGCCGGCTGCCCGTCAAACGGGCTGCTGACCGGCGGGGTCGATCTGGAGACAGCCGGCGACGGCGTCGCCGGGGTTGGTGATGTGGCCGGGGGTGACGTGGCAGGCAGGGGTGCACCCGACGAGCCGAACGCGACATCCCCCGCGGGAGACGGTGGGAGCCCGTCCGACGTGAACGGCGCCGCGGATGCGCCGCCGCCCGGCGACATCGGCAGCCCCACGAGCCCCCCGAACCTGCTCTTCCGCTCGCACTTCAGCCCCAACGTCGTCGTCATCAACGGCACGGCAGAGCATCCGGCCATCAACGGCGCCGACTTGACCGTCGCGAGCAACAACAGCTGGAGCAGCATCACCTCGTACATCCCCTGGGCCCAGGGACGGTCGATCTGGTCCATGGGCGGCTCGCTCGCCATCGTGAATGACCTGGTCGACCCCGGCAACAAGGTCCTGAGGATTCGGAACCACAAGCAGTCACCCGACGGCAAGCCCAACTGTCGAACCCAGATTCAGCTCGGCAGCGGCGGCGGCGCGGGCTTCCAGCACGAGTGCTGGCGCTACAGGTTGTTCCTGCCGACGGCGCTGCGCGACGCCTATCCCCAGGGCGTGCAGACCAAGTGGTTCATGCTGTTCGAGATCCACGCATCCAAGTCCGGCGACGAGCCGCGCTACGCGGTTCGGATCGAACGCAAGAAGAACCAGAGCTTCTGGACGTGGGAGATTGTGGAGGAGTACCCGGAGCAGAACGAAACCTGGGAGAACTCCGGCTGGAAACAGGTTCCAGTGCCGTTCGGGGAGTGGTTCTGGTTCGACGTGTACTTCAAGTACCACGCCACCAACGGGGTCTTCCACGTGACGATTCAGCGGAGTGGACAGACGCGGCAGACCGTCGCCCTGTACCAGGGCAAGACGAAGTACGGCAAAGCCTTCACCAACGTCCACTGGATCAAGTGCTATCACCACTCGGAGTACCTGCAAAAGGTCGCAGGAGGGGCAGTCGAGACGTTCATCGACGACGTGGAGATCTGGGACGGCCCATGCCCCAAGTGATCGCGGTGGCGATGATGTGGCGGTGTCTGTGATCTCGAGCTTCGTCCTGACGAGGTCCGGCCGAGCCGCTCACGGTGCTCGGTTGCCCCCGTAGTGCAGGATGGCGCCGTCCGAGCCAGCGGCGAACAGGTCTGTCGGGCTGCTGCCCCAGATCGACGTCAGGGTTTCCGTCGTGGAGGAGCCGATCCTGGTCCAGTCGCTCCCGTTGTAGCGCAGGACGCTGCCGTCGTATCCCGCGGCGAAGACATCATGGCTGCCAAAGCCCCACAGCCCGGTGAGGTCCGCGGGAGCGTCTTTGAGCCTGGACCAGGTCTTGCCGTCGTAGTGTGGCCGGTTTGCTCGCCCGAGTAGCTGGTGGACCACGCCTGTCCGTCGTAGTGCAGACGCCCTGCTCCTTGCCGCCGCCGTCGGCCTGCGGCAAGGAGCCCCGGGTACAGCTCGATGCGATCACCGCGATCAACCCAAACGAACAGCCCAGTCGGTCCATTGTCTGCCCTCGCTCTGCGGAGGGCCGGGTTGCGAGACCCGTGCCAGCCGCAGGATGCCGCAGCAACGAGGTGTTGTGCGATCTTCTGGCTTCCGACAGTGGACCGTGATCCACGCAGTCGACGCCGCGTGCCCCACCTGACGTGGACGCACGGCGACTGCTCAACTCGGGACGGCGTATGTCACGCCACGGCAGATACCGGGCAGCTACGGAGGCTTGACAAGCCCCGATGCGGGAGCTCGCCGCGTCCACCGTTCAGAAGTCGTGCAGCAGCGCGAGCTGGGGCTCCAGGACAGCGCCCCAGGGATCGGGCAGGTAGACCGTCAGCGCGAGCGGGGTCACGCCGAGACGCCAGCGCTGCCAGAGATCGAAGCGGAACTCGCATGATCCAGAGGTCACGACATCGTGAGCGGTGCGCCATCCGACCGGCATCCCCACGCGTATCAGGGCGTATCCGATCCGCACCGCCGGGATCATGGTGAGACGACGACCGGTGCGGAAGGCCACTCCGAGCTGGAGGCTCGGCTGCAACGAGAAGTGCTGCGGCCCCGCGCCGAGGAGCAGCATCGAGGCCAGCGAGAGCCGCGAATCGAAGAGCCGGCGTTCCAGCACGGCGCCGAGCTTGGGGTGGGTCGAGTGCAGGTAGCCCACATCGGCTCCCAGGCTGCCGCCGACCGACCACCGCGGGACCTCTGACGTCGGCAGCGCGCCCGTGGCCCACGCCGGCGAGGCTGCCGCGCGTCCCGCGACGCACGTGCCAGCGAGCAGGGTCGTCAACCAGAGCCACCTGGTCATGGACAAGTGCACACAAGATTGGGGGTGGGGCCCAGCCAGTACTTGCCGGGGCGGCCGCGGACGCGCGTGGTGGTGACCGCGTCGGAGAGCCCCGGGACGGCCTCCCGCCCCCGGCCGGGCCGCACACGCTTCCACGTGTACTTCGTGTTGTGGTTGACCACCGCCGGGTATGTACCACGGGGCGAGGAACCAGACTCGCGGAACCAGTACGATCGGCAACCAGACCCCCAGACATGCGAAACGCGGGTCGTCGAGAAACGGAAAGCTCGGCATGAAGAGGCGGCACGAGCAGCCGTGGAGATGCGATGACCTTTCAGGAAATACGGCGATAGCGTGACAGCCCGATGACGGAGAGGACTGCGTCGCCATCCTCAAGCGGGACCACGATATACAGCCAGATCTTTGTCGGGATCGGCAGTAGGTGCGGCGATGGTTACTTCGTGAACTGCTTGCACGTGTGCAGAAAGGACTCGACGCTAACGAGGCACACGTTCAGCCCGCCGCCGGCGAGAGCGTTCTTCTCGGCCTGGGTTCGCAGGCAGAAGCTGAAGGTGCCCCCGCTCCTCGTGCGCCCGTCCACGTCGTAGGGGCCCATGTTGTTGCCTTGATAGCGGTTGAGGACGCTGCCGGTCGAGGTCAGCGTGTTGATGCGCCCGCTGGTCCCGGCGCCGGTGGTGATCATCCAGATCCCGTTGTTGCTGGCGCAACCCAGCCCGGATCTGCGGATGACCGGCGCGGTCGGCGCGGTCGGCACCGGCGGCTGCGGCGCGCAGCCCGTCGCGGAGTAACAGTTGTGGGCGAAGGGATAGCTCCTCGGCCCGGAGTAGAACAGGTGGATGGCGTCGATCGGACAGCCGGACCACGCGCTGGACTTCAGGTTGTAGAGCCGGTTGCCCGTGATCACCAGGCCGATGTTGGGGTTGTTCCGGACGTAGTTCATGGGCACCGAGATGCCGTACCCGCTCAGATCGTGGATGGTGTTGCCGATGAGCCGGATGTCCGACATTCTGGCCGGGCTGAACCAGTCGAGCTCGATCCCGTGGACGTGGATCCCGTACTCGGCCCTGGCCGTGGTGGGGTTGATGCTCTCGGCGATCCTCGAGCTTCGAATGGTGTTCCCGTCGACGGTGACGTGGACGCTGTTGTTGTACACGAAGACGATCCCACCCGAGGACGCGGTCCGGCTGCTGGCGCTGACCCACCACGCCGCGGCGCGATGGCAGTCGGTGAACGTGTTGGACTTGAGCCTGATGGTGTTGCCGGACAGGACGACCGCGTTGCTGCGGATGTTCTGGAACGTGTTGCCCTCGATGGTCACGTTCGCGGCGTTGGTCACGAGCTGCACCCCGATCATCCAGGACCCGGTGATCGTGGAGTTCCTGATGGTGATGCCCGAGCTGTTGCTGACGTTGATCGCGTTGTGTTTCGCGTTCTGCAGCAGCAGGCCGTCAACGGTCACCGCCGACGTCCTGACGATGTCGATGGTCGGGGAGCAGCTGTTCGGTTTGACGGCGCAGGCGCTGTTGGTGGCCGTGAGCAGCTTCGTCGGGGCGGTGTAGTCCGGCACGTTGGGAGGATCCGAGAGCCTGAAGGCCTTGAGCGTGATGTTCGGCCGGGCGACCCGGATCAGCGGGTAGTTGCTGTTGTCCGTGCGGTTGAGCCCCGACGTCGCCCCGCTGCCCTGGACGGTGACCGCCCGGGTGCCGGACGTGAAGTTCATGGCGCAGGCGTTGGCGCCGCTGCAGGTGATGAGAGCGGTGATGTTGATGACGTCGATCGTGCCGGCGTTGGCCTCGCTGACGCACGAGCGCAGCGTCGCCGGGGTGCTGGCGGTGCAGCTGGCAATCGCGGCACGGGTGAAGGGCTCCCGAGCGGCCTCGTCGGCGGAGTCCGGGCTGCAGGCGCTCAGGAGCAGGTAAGCAGAGACGAGAGCGAGCGGTGGATGGCGAGGCATCATGATGCGCTTCTCCTTTCTTGGCGGTGTTGTGTGGGTCCAGGACTGGCTCGACGGTTGCACATCGTTCGTGATGAAGTCGCTCGTCACTTGATGCTCTCTCCCCGCAGCGCCTTCCGGAACAGCTCGTGCACCGCGGTCTCGTCGAAGTTCGGAGGCGTCTTGTAGATGGCGGCGTAGGACGGCGGCCAGTCATGAATGGCGAAGCCGTTGGCCTTCTGGTTGTAGAGATTGAACAGCCCGACCATCCAGCTGCGCTGCACCGGGTGCAAGGGGGTGGTCCGGAACGCCTGCAGCAGGCCGGGACCTTCTTGACTGTGAACGGCGCGACCCGTCAGCTGCTGGTACTTCTCGAAGACGAACTCGTTGCCCTCGCGGGGAGGGTCGACGGCGTCCTGGGGCCAGCCGGGGTTGCCGGTGGGGGTCGTCTTGCCCATCAGCACCCCGTAGATGCCGTAGCCGCCGGTCACCAGGATCCAGTTGTGGTCGGTCCACGGTGTCTTTGACCCGCTCTGCAGGTTCTGCACCAGCAGCCTCAGCGCGACTCTCGAGCGAACGCTGATCCCGAGCAGCCTGTCGGGATCGTGCTGGCGGAACTTGGCGATCAGCCTGGGCACGAAGTCCGTCAGGTACTTCTGCCAGGTGTCCTGGCCCAGGGCGCTCTGGTGCCCGCAGTAGTGCCAGGTCTCCCAGTAGGCGATGCGCCGGGCGATCTCCTTGTCGGCCAGGATCTTCGGGAGCAGCCAGTCCAGCCACGCGAAGAAGCGATCCCCGTGCCTGCCATGGGTGCCAGCGCTTGCGCCCTTCGTGACGACCACGGGGGCGTTCTCGACCAGCTTGCCGTGGTGCGCCCAACCCTTGTCGTTGCTGGTGCCGTTGGCGGTGCTGGTGGCCGCAATGCTGCTGTTGTAGCTCACCTGGATCGAGGGGATGATCCACGATCCAGCGCGCGCGACCGCCCGCAGCACCTTGAGCAGGCGGGGCACGGCTTGCTCGTTATACACGCCAACGCGATCGGGATGGGGCTCGCCGGGGTTGGACGCACGTCCGCTCGACCACCAGAACTGCACCGCCTGACCGTTGCCCAGCAGCCCGAGCTTCGCGTATCTCTTGAAGTCGGCGTCGGACGTTTCCCGGTCCTTCTCCCAGCTTCGTTGAGTGACGCGCCACCCCGTGAGCAGGATCGGTTTGCCCTCGGGGGAGATCAGCCGAGTGCCCTTGGTGGTGAACACGCCGCTGATCGGCTCGGGGTTGGCCAGGTCGGGGTCGGGCGCACCCAGATCGTCCTGGGCCGGCGGGCCCCGATCGACGGGGCCGGCCACGCCATCGTCCAGGTGCTCCGGATCCTCGCCGCTGCAGGCGGCCAGGAGGCCCAGCGCGGCCAGGGCGGCGCTGGCCGTCAGTGCTCTCCTTTTCACGGCTCTCATGGAGGTCTCCTGTGCTCGTGACCGGGCTGTTCCCCAACGATGTGCAACCGTCGAGCCAGCCCTGGACGCAAACAACACCGGAGGATCGCTGCGGCCGATGACGTCGCGGGCCGCGACCTGATGCGCCGTCGCCTCGATCTGAGGCGCCGGCACATCAATTCGCTGCGGTCCGGAGGTGCTGGGCTAGGGCCGATCCGCGGTTCGCCGCGGCGCTGGCAACGCTGCTGGAGCAGTCTCCGCCGATCACCGGCTTCGTGGTGGTCGACGACGTGCTCAGGAGGGTGCTCAAGACCATCGGCGACGAGCGCACCGCCCGCGATCTGGGGGCCCTGGCCGAGAAGGAGTCCAAGCGCGAGGCGGGGAGGCTGCGGCGTCTGATCAAGGGGCTCCCGGCGCCGGAGGCGCTGTCGGCGGCGGACCGCGCGACCTGGGAGCAGGCGTTCGGCGGCAAGAAGCGGGACAAGGCGGCCGAGCGCGAGGCGCTGATCAGGGCCGTGCTAGAGCGCCGGGCGACGACGACCCGCGCGCCGTCCTCGCCGACTGGCTGCTCGAACGCGACGATCCGCGCGGCGAGTTCATCGCGCTCCAGCTCCAGGAGGAGGCCGGCCAGGCTTGATGACCTCGTTCACGGCGGGGTAGGTGTAGCCGTCGTTCACCGGCGTCCCAGAGCTTGAACATGGCGGTGACGTCTCCTCTGAGCCAGCTCACCTGCTGAGCCGGGATCCGGAAGCTCTTGGGATTCGTCAGCCCGCTGTAGTTCGTATCGAGCACGATGAAGTGATACCCCTTCTTGTCGAAGCTGTAGTGGTTTGCCGGCATGCCCTTCGTCTTGGCCATCTTCGCGTTGCTCCACCCGTTCTGAACCTCGTGGTTCCCCATCACGTAGTAATAGGGCACCTTGTGCGTTCTCGATGGAGCCATCGAGGTTTCCCAGACTGCCTTGCCTTTCTGTATCCGGTCTTCGTGGCCGTCACCGCTGGCCGGATCCGGCTCGTGCCCATCGATGAAATCACCCAGCTCTATGTTGAAGTCAGCCTCCCACGCCTCCATGCTGTCCAGAAACCGCTTCATCCATTCCTTCACATGGCTCCACTCTTTCAGCTGGGCCCTGTTGCCGTCCCTGATGTGCACATCAGCCGCGATCCCCACCCTGAGCGTCGTGTCCGACCGTGCCAGATCGCCGGAATCTGCGGGGGTCCTGGTGTCGGGTGAGCCGCCCCGATCCCCGTCAGCATCTGCAGCGGACTCGGGCGACGCCTCCGGCGATCCCATGGGGTCGTTGTTGCTGCAGGCCGGCAGGAAGGCAGCGGCCAGCAGGACCAGCGCCATCTTCATTTCACTTCACAACCTCACCCCGAAGGGCCCTGCGGGTCAGGTCAAAGAACGTGGTTTCATCGAAATTCGCGGGCAGCGGCCGGTGGTGTTTCCAGGATGGCGGCCAGGACTGCATCCCGAAGCCGTTCGGCGCATGAACTTCTCGCCCGAGGGGACGGCGATGTCGACGGAGGTCATGTCGTTGCTGGCCACATCAGGCTCCGGGTCAGCCGCCGTGTCGCTGTCTGCGATCCCCGCGTCTACCGGGTCGTCGAGCTCGTCGTCGTCGCTGCAGGCGGCGGGCAGGATCAACGCGGCCGCCACGGCGGCCACGGCTGTCCGAACGGACCGCTTCACGATCCTCATCTTGGTCTCCCTTCGGTTCGACGCCGGTTGAACAACACCTGCAACCAGCGAACCAATGCCAAGCCCCGAGGATCGCTGCAGCCGACGATGCGGCGGCGCCGCGACCTGATGCGTCGCCGCATCGACCTGATGCGCCGCCACATCAGGTGACCTCACGTGCCGGTCTTGAAGTTGGCGGGCGTTCCCGGGGGTGGGTCTCGGGCGGCGGTCAGCGGCCGCCGGCCAGGGCGGTGATCTCCTCGGCCGAGAGCGCGCTGTCGTGGAGCTGCAGATCATCCAGGGTCCCCGCGAGGACGCCGACGTCTTCGAACCGGCTGCCGACGAAGGCGGCGTGGGGATTGTCCAGGCTGCCGCCGCTTCCCTTGATCGGCGCCGTCCCGTCGGGCTCCCCGTCGCGATAGAAGGTGACGACCCCGTCGCGGTCGGCCACCGCGGCGACGTGGTGCCAGGCGCCATCGGCGTAGCTCTGGGAGGTCGAATGGACCAGCGTCTCCAGGGGGTCGTCCCCGTCGCGCAGGTAGAGCGAGAGCCGGCCGAGACGATCCACGAAGAGCGCGTAGCCCGCATCCGCGCCCTGGCTGTGCTTGCTCAGGATCGCCTGGTCGAGGCCGACGAGCGTGGTCTTGACCCAGGCGGCCACGGTCAGGTCGTTGTTGCCGAGGTCCATGCTCCCGTCCCCCCCCTCCCTTACCCTGACGTGGTCGTCCGCGCCGTCGAAGGAGAGGGCGTTGCCGCGCACCCCCTCGACCCAGGAAGGACCCTCGATCGTGCCGATGTTGCCGCGGCCCGAGGCGTCCGCCGCCCGGTCGCCCTTGCCCTCGTCGAACCGGAAGTGGACCACCGGCTCGCGGCGGCAGTGTAGGCGGACGTCGATGGTATCGGCGCTGCCGACGCCGAAAACGGTGGAGCTGCCGAGGAGCTCCAGTGTGTCGGGCCCCGCCGCCCGGGCGCAGGAGCCGGGCGCGCCGCGGTGGACCTCGACCTCCACCGACACGCTGGCCCCCGGGGACAGGTCGGTGATCGGGGGCACCTGCCCGAGGAGCGCCGGCAGCCCCATGAGGCTGCGCCCCGTAACCGCGGAGAAGGCCGCGCAGCCGCTGGCGAGAACGGCTCGCTGCGGCTCGAGCACGTGCTCCCGGTCCACGACGTGGATGGCCACCGTCCCGGCGTAGTCGAGCGACACCTCCTCGGGCTGGCCGACCCCGCAGCTCGCGCCGTCGAGCTCGAAAGACAGGGTGAGCTGGTTGCTGCCGCAGCCCACGACGGAAGGGAAGAGGAGAAGGACGATGCGCATCATCGGGCGGATACTACCACGTTCCCGGGCGGCCAATCGCCGCCGCGGCTGCTCACGGCTGCTTCGGTTTCCACCCGCACGCCGGGTCCGCCGCGAGCTGTCCCAGATGCACCCACCAGGGGTCGGCCATGAACGGGCCCGCGTTCTTCTGGCTCGCGATCGCCCAGTTCTGCTGCCAGCGGATGAAGAACCGGATCTCCGGGTAGTGCTTCTTCGTGAAGTCGACCTGGATCATGTTGTCCCACTGCATCTTGGGCTCGTCGCGGGGGCCGTACTCGGTCATGGCGATCGGCTTGCCGAGGGCCAGTATCTGGCTGTAGACATCGACGAACCCGTTCTTGGGGTCGTCGTCGTAGAAGTCGAAGCCGACGATGTCCACGGCGTCGTCGCCCGGGTAGTAGTCGGCGGCCGGGGTCTTCTCGCTCCGGGTGGCGCCACCGCTGTACTCCAGCACGAACAGAAGGTTCGAGAGCTGGTGCTCCTTGGCGAAGGTGTCGAAGGTGTAGCGCCACAGCTTCCTGAACTCCTCCGGGCTCGCGTTGCCCATCCAGTTCCAGCGGCCGTTGAACTCGTTGAACAGCTCGAGGAGGATCGTCACGCCCTGCCCCTCGAGCCAGGCGAAGCTCTTCGCCGCGAAGTCGAGGCTGTCCCTGTAGCTCTTGTAGTGGATGCCCCCCGGTTTCACCACCGTGTCCATGTCGTTGATGTAGAAGCCCGGAGCGCCATAGTCGGTCAGGTCCAGCCGCTTGGGGTGCTCCGGACGCAGACGCATGTAGATGACGTGCCCCTCCTTCGCGCGAGCCAGGATCTCCTGGTGACGATCGCCTGCTCGGCCGCCGTCATGCGCTTGCCCTTGTGGTTGAAGAGGGTGTTGTACTCCAGCACGGCCGGCCGGTGCCCCGTCGCCGTGTCGAGGCCGACCACCAGGCTCTTGAAGTTGGCCTGGGCCTCGCTGGCGTTGCCGTTGGCGCCGACGGCCTGTCCGGACAGACAGCGTCCCTTCGCGTGCAGGGAGAGCCCGTCGAGGTAGCCCAGCAGGGCCCTCGCAGCCGGACCCGCGTGCGGCGCGGCCGGGGTGAGCCCACCCGTCGGGGGGGGCGACGCGTCGTCGCCCATCGATGCGTCGTCGTCGTCCAGGCTCTTCTCCGCGGGCGTCATCGCGTCCACCTCGCCGGGGGTGGTCAGGTCCGTTCCACCTCGTGGTGTCGGGCTCTCGTCACAGGCAGCCAGCAGGACCAGCGCGGCGACCATCCGTGCTCTGCTTGTCATGGCGATTGGTCTCCTCTCGGCGCAACGGTCAGTAGGAGGAGCGGATGCAACAGGCGAGCCAGCGCTCATCCCCCGGGGATTGCTCCGTCGACCGGTGGCGGTCGATCCGACATCCGATGCGCCGGCACATCGATCCGATGCGCGGCCGCATCAGTCGAAGGTCAGCGGGGGATCAGCGCCAGGAAGGTCCTGCCGCCCTCTAGGTCGCTGTCGAAGACCACCGCGCAGCCGCTCGGGTCCACGTGGTAGGGGAGGGGGCCGAGGTGGTTCGTGGTCCAGCGGCCGAGGACCGAGGTCTTGATCGGACCGGTGGCCGAGACGTAGCGCAGGGTGGAGCCGCTCGGCGTGTTCTCCACCAGGAGCAGGCCGCGCCCGTCGGGCACGAACCGAACGCTGGAGACGGTCGCGGAGGTGCTGTGACGCAGATCGGTCGCGCCGGACCCGCTCGCCACCCAGAGCCTGTTTTCCGGACCCGCCTCCTCGAGGTAGGCCACGGCGTCGGTGGTCTCCGACACCACGAAGGCACCGGGCCCGGGCGAGTGGGTCTTGAAGTCCCAGAAGATCTTCGATGCGATCGGCGAGGGCTTGCCCCCCCCGGAGGGCACCACCGAGAGGCCGGGACCTGCCGAGACGTAGAACGCGTGCTTGCCGCTGGCCGAGAGCGCGAACATCCCGGGCGGGTGCAGGTCGCTGGCGAGGAGGACCGGCGGCTTCCCGGGGCCCGTGGTGTCGATGGCCAGGAGCTGGGCCTTGGCAGAGGCGTGGTCCAGCCTGGGCGCGAGGAGCAGCTTCCCGTCGGGGGAGACCTGATAGGGGGTCAGGGCCGAAGAGAGAGGGAAAGCGAGGTCGGTTCCGAGCGGGAGCGTCGCCGAGGGCGCCTCGAGATCGGCGCGCTCGAGGGAGAGACCGGCGTCGTCGCAAATCGGACCCGTGCGCCTGAGGTAGATCACATATCTGGAGCCCGGCAGCACCTGGAGGCTGTGGGCGAGCACCTCGGCCGCGCCCGTCAAGGTGGAGCTGCTGACGGTCTTGAGCACCCCGTGCGGGTGGCCGCAGCCGCGCGTCGTGGTGACGTTCGAGGCAAAGGCGGCCCACTTCCCGTCGGGCGAGATCGCGATGCCGTCCGACCTGACCAGGTCGGCGACCCAGAATGGACCGTCGACGCTCATGCCGTCGCTGATATCGACGTCGATCCGCTTGAGGATGCCCGTGCCCGCCTTGCAGTAGTGGACCGCGTAGACGCGACCGCCGGCGCCGATCCGATGCCCGCAGACGTTGGCGGCGACGGCAACCGTCATGCCCAACCCGTCCGTCTGTTGGATCCCCTTGGCGGCCATCAGATCGTAGGCCGTGTCCTCGGCGGGCCTCCTGCCGAGGATCGCGGACTGGCCCGGGTCGAGCCACTCGATGCTGGAGTAGTTCCATGGGCCCCACTCGTCGAACGAGTACGGATACCCCCCGGGGAGCGCGACGGCCTCGACGTTCCCCACGTTGCCCTGCGGCTCCCGGATGAGCAGGAGCACCCCGTCCAGCGTGCTGCGGAAGAGCGCCTGGCGCGCGTGGCCCGCGCTGATTGTGGAGGACGTGAAGCCGGCCAGCGCGCCGGCCAGCGCGGCGCAAGCCGGCGGCATGTCGGGCGCCCGGTCGGGCGGCGAGAGATCCGGTGGCGGCGGCCGACGGGGGACAGATGCATCCTTGACCGGTCCGCCGTCGGAGGGCAAGGAGCGATTGCCGCAGCAGACCAAGAGCGACGCGAGAAGGAGCAGCTCGACGACCATCCCCTTGCCCCGAGGCCTCGCGGCGCCTCGACTGATGCGCCGCCGCCGCGACCTGATGCGCCGCCACATCAGGTTGGGTCTCGCAGACAGGAGCGTCCTCGTCGATTTTGGCGTGTTGGCCACCCTCGAGCCAAGCGACGGCAAGTACAACTTCTCCAAAAGATCTTGACGCACCTGGCCCTGCCCTGTGAGCCACCGGCCCTGAGCCCGGCCCGTGGGCCGGCGCAGCTCGAGCTGTGGGCAA
>Ga0316578_10000408_pt1 | contig 14017 bp, 10 predicted proteins | sample J0NA_2_FD_203076 | JGI IMG/M metagenome (GOLD analysis project Ga0316578, IMG submission 203076) | Rhizosphere microbial communities from salt marsh grasses in Alabama, United States - J0-2_160517rDrC | ecosystem: Host-associated > Plants > Roots > Rhizosphere | place: USA: Alabama | collected... | reverse complement strand
CTCGAGCGGGTGGAGTGCAACGCCGCCTGCGACTACGCGCCGGTCGTCGTGGCGAACTGGGAGTTCTTCGACAACCAGACCCCGCAGTCGACGATCGACCTCGTCGACCGGTTGCGCGCCGGCGAGGACGTCTCCCCCACCCGCGGCGCCGCGACCGTGTGCAGCTTCTCGCAGGTCAGCCGGGTGCTCGCCGGCTTCGACGACGGGCGCGCCGACGAGGGCGTGGGCGCCGGACCGGCGACGCTCCTCGGGCTCCGCATCGCCCAGGAGCGGGGCTGGACCGCTCCCGACGGCGACTCCGCCCACGGGTCCGCTGCCGGTGGTGAGCAGGCCCCCGGCACGCACGAGGTCACCCCCGCGGACGACGAGGCCCGGGCCGACAAGGTCGAGCCCGCCGCCGAGCGCGACGAGAGCGACGACGCGCCGGCCGAGGACCACGAGGACGACGCGCCGGCCGAGGACCACGAGGACGACGCGCCGAAGGTCGTCTCGACGGGGGACGGCGTCACCGGGGTCGCCGGCGAGACCGAGATCCCGAAGGACGTCGTCGACGTCCCGCCACCGCAGGAGGCGCAGCCCGGGCCGCTCGGCCGGGCCGCCAACGTCTCCGCGCAGAGTGCCTCCGTGCCGGTCGGGCACGACGCCGGGGCGGCGGCCGCCGCCGAGCGGGACGTCGAGCTCGGCACCGACGAGGACCGCACCGACGGGAAGGGCGAGTGATGGTGGACACCCTGACACCCATCCTGAGCAAGGACTGGGCGGCCGACCGCTCCTGGTCGCTGAAGACCTACCGCGACTCCGGCGGCTACCGCGCGCTCGACAAGGCCCTCGGGATGGAGCCCGCCGCCGTGCTCGAGGCGGTCAAGGACTCGGGGCTTCGAGGGCGTGGCGGCGCGGGCTTCCCCACCGGTCTGAAGTGGAGCTTCATGGCTCCTCCCGACGGAGGTCCCCGCTACCTCGTCGTCAACGCCGACGAGTCCGAGCCGGGCACGTGCAAGGACGTGCCGCTCATGATGGCCAACCCCCACGTGCTCATCGAGGGAACCCTGATCTCGTCGTACGCCATCGGCTGCGAGCACGCGTTCATCTACCTCCGCGGCGAGGTCGTGCACGTCTACCGGCGGCTGCTCGGCGCCGTGGCGGAGGCCCGGGCGGCGGGCCTGGTGGGCCGTGACGTGAACGGCAGCGGGCACGACATCGAGATCACCGTGCACGCGGGGGCCGGCGCCTACATCTGCGGCGAGGAGACCGCCCTTCTCGACAGCCTCGAGGGACGGCGGGGCCAGCCGCGCAGCAAGCCGCCGTTCCCCGGCGCAGCCGGCCTGTACGCCCGGCCGACCTCGGTGAACAACGTCGAGACCATCGCCTCGGTCCCGGGCATCATCGACGAGGGCGTCGACTGGTTCACGTCGATGGGCACCGAGAAGTCCGCCGGGTTCGGCATCTTCAGCGTCTCGGGCCACGTGAAGAACCCCGGCCAGTTCGAGGCGCCCCTCGGCATCACCATGCGTGAGCTGCTCGATCTCGCCGGCGGCATGCGCGACCCCGACCACGAGCTGAAGTTCTGGACCCCCGGCGGGTCCTCCACCCCGCTGTTCACCGCCGAGCACCTCGACGTGCCCCTCGACTTCGAGTCCGTGGGGGCCGCCGGCTCGATGCTCGGAACGCGGGCCCTGCAGATGTTCGACGACACCGTGTGCGTCGTCCGGGCCGTCGACCGCTGGACCGACTTCTACAAGCACGAGTCCTGCGGCAAGTGCACCCCGTGCCGCGAGGGCACCTGGTGGCTCAAGCAGATCCTCGGCCGGATCGAGCGCGGAGAGGGCAAGGTCGAGGACATCGACAAGCTCCTCGACGTCGCCGACAACATCCTGGGCCGCAGCTTCTGTGCGCTCGGCGACGGCGCGACCAGCCCCATCACCAGCTCGATCGAGTACTTCCGGGACGAGTACCTGGCCCACATCGAGGGTGGCGGGTGCCCGTTCGACCCGAGCCGGTCCACGCTGTGGGCCAAGGACGGCGGCGCGAGCACGAGCAAGGAGACCGTCACCGCATGACGACCACATCGGACCGGAAGGCCCCGGAGAAGGCCGACCTGGTCGCCCTCACGATCGACGGCATCGAGGTGTCCGTGCCCAAAGGCACCCTGATCATCCGGGCCGCCGAGCAGGCCGGCATCGAGATCCCGCGGTTCTGCGACCACCCCGGCCTCGACCCGGTCGGCGCATGCCGGCAGTGCCTCGTCGAGGTGTGGATGCCGGGCCGCCCGGGCCCCGACGGCGAGCCAGGAGAGCCCACGCAGATGCAGGGTCCTCCCGGCCGGATGAAGCCGCAGGCGTCCTGCACGATGACGGTGGCGCCGGGGATGATCGTCAAGACGCAGTACACGTCCGAGGGTGCGGCCAAGGCCCAACAGGGCGTCATGGAGCTGCTCCTCATCAACCATCCGCTCGACTGCCCGGTCTGCGACAAGGGCGGCGAGTGCCCCTTGCAGAACCAGGCCATGGCCAACGGGCGCGGCACCTCGCGCTTCGAGGACGTCAAGCGCACCTACCCCAAGCCGATCAACATCAGCAGCCAGGTCCTCCTCGACCGCGAGCGCTGCGTGCTCTGCGCCCGTTGCACCCGCTTCTCAGACCAGGTGGCGGGCGACCCGTTCATCGCCCTCGTCGAGCGGGGGGCGTTGCAGCAGGTCGGCATCTACGAGGAGAAGCCGTTCGAGTCGTACTTCTCCGGGAACACCGTCCAGATCTGCCCGGTCGGGGCGCTCACCGGCGCCGCCTACCGGTTCCGCTCCCGTCCGTTCGACCTCGTCTCGACCCCCAGTGTGTGCGAGCACTGCGCCAGCGGCTGCGCACAGCGCACCGACCACCGGCGCGGCACCGTGCTGCGCCGGATGGCGCGCAACGACCCGGCGGTCAACGCCGAGTGGAACTGCGACAAGGGGCGGTGGGCGTTCGCGTACACCGGTGTCGGCGACCGGCTCGAGTTCCCGATGGTCCGCGACGAGTCCGGTGAGCTGAAGGTCGCGTCGTGGCGTGAGGCGCTGGCCCGGGCCGCCGAGGGTCTTCGCGGGACCTCTACGGGGGTGCTCGTCGGCGGCCGCGTCACCCGTGAGGACGCCTACTCCTACGGCAAGTTCGCGCGGACCGTGCTCGGCACCAACGACATCGACTTCCGGGCTCGTCCGCACTCCGAGGAGGAGACCCGGTTCCTCGCGTCCACCGTGGCCGGCGCCGAGCCGGAGACCGGTGCGGTCACCTACGCCGACCTCGAGACCGCGCCGTCGGTGCTCCTCGTCGGGTTCGAGCCCGAGGACGAGAGCCCGATCGTGTTCCTCCGGCTGCGCAAGGCGTTCCGCCGCAACCGCACCCGCGTGTTCTCCGTCTCCCCGGTCGCCACCCGCGGGTTGGCCAAGATGGGCGGCACCCTCATCCCCACCGCTCCGGGCACCGAGCCCGAGGTCCTCGCGGCGCTCGGTGAGGGCTCCGGCAGCGACGTCGTCGAGGAGGCCGCCGAGGCGCTCGGCGAGGGCTCGGTCGTGCTCGTCGGCGAGCGGCTCGCGATGGTGCCCGGAGCCCTGAGTGCGGCGCTGTCCCTCGCGGAGTCCACCGGCGCCCGACTCGCCTGGGTTCCGAGGCGTGCCGGCGAGCGCGGCGCCCTCGACGCCGGGGCGTTCCCCACCCTGCTGCCGGGCGGCCGTCCGGTGTCCGATGCCGCCGCGCGTGACGAGGTCGCCGCCCTCTGGCAGGTCGGATCGCTCCCGCTCGTCGCCGGACGCGACACGGCCGGCATCCTCACCGCCGCCGCCACCGGTGAGCTGGGCGCCCTCGTGGTCGGCGGGGTGGACCCCGCCGACATCGGCTTCGCGGGCGCACTGGACGCGATGCGTCGCCCGTTCGTCGTGTCCCTGGAGATCCGTCCCTCCGCGGTCACCGAGGTCGCCGACGTCGTCCTCCCGGTCGCCGCGGCGGCGGAGAAGGGCGGCAGCTACGTCGACTGGGAGGGGCGCGCGCGCCCCTTCGAGGCCGCGTTGGACACCGCGTTCGTCAGCGACTACCGCGCGCTCGACATGCTCGCCGACGAGCTCGGCGAGTTCCTGGGCACCCGCACGCTGCGCGAGGTGCGCGCCGAGATGGCGGGGCTGGCGCCGTGGACCGGGGTCCGCCCGAGCGGGCCCACCACGGTGCCGGGCGAGGTCCCCGGGCTGCAGGAGGGCACCCTGGTGCTCGCCACGTGGCGCCACCTGCTCGACGCCGGGTCGCTCCAGGACGGCGAGCCCCACCTCGCCGGCACCGCCCCTCGCCCGGTGGCGCGGGTCTCCCCGCGCACCGCGGCCGACCTCGGCGTCGAGGACGGTGACGCACTCACCGTCCGCGCGGGCGAGGTGACCGTCACGGCTCCGGTGCGGGTCGGCGAGATGGCCGACCTCGTCGTGTGGCTGCCGACGAACTCGACGGGGTGCGACCTCCGCTCCACCCTCGCCGGAGCGCCCGGCGCGCTCGTCACCGTCTCCAGGGAGGCTCCCGAATGAACGTCACCCCACGAAGTCCTGCCCACGCAGACCGTGGGACCCACTCCGCTTCGCTCCCCCAGGGACTTCGCGGGGGCCCCGCATGAGCACCGTCACCGCGCTCGCCTCGCTCTCGACCGCGAGCACCGACAACCCTGCGGCGGACTTCAGCGACACCCCTCTCTGGCTGAGCCTGGTCAAGGTCGTCCTCGTCTTCGTCTACCTGCTGGTGTCCACGCTGCTCGTCATCTGGTTCGAGCGGCGGGTCATCGGCCGGATGCAGCAGCGGCCCGGCCCCAACCGGAACGGGCCGTTCGGTCTGCTCCAGACCCTCGCCGACGGCATGAAGTCGATGCTCAAGGAGGACACCCGGCCGGCGGCGGCCGACGTCCTCGTGTTCACCCTGGCGCCGCTCATCACCGCCTCGATGGCGTTCGTGTCGTTCTCGATCATCCCCATGGCCGGCGACGTGTCGATGTTCGGGCACACGACGCCCTTCCAGATCACGGACCTGCCGATCGCGGTCCTGCTCGTGCTCGCCGTCGCCGGTGTCGGTATCTACGGCGTGGTCCTCGCCGGCTGGTCCTCGGGCTCCACCTACCCGCTCATGGGCGGCCTGCGCTCCTCGGCCCAGATGATCTCCTACGAGATCGCCATGGGCCTCTCGCTCGTCGCGGTGTTCCTCTACGCGGGCTCGATGTCGACCTCGCAGATCGTCGTCGCCCAGAGTGACCTCTGGTTCGTCGTGCCGGCGTTCTTCAGCTTCTTCGTCTACGTCATCACGATGGTCGGCGAGACGAACCGGCTCCCCTTCGACCTCGCCGAGGGCGAGGGCGAGATCGTGGCGGGGTTCCACACCGAGTACTCCTCGATGCGCTTCGCCATGTTCTTCCTCGGCGAGTACATCAACATGTTCACCGTCGCCGCCCTCGCGACGACGATGTTCCTCGGCGGCTACCAGGCACCTCCGGGCATCGCCGCGATCGGTGACGGCATGTTCAACGAGGGCTGGTGGGGCCTGCTGTGGTTCACCGTCAAGCTGTGGATGTTCATGTTCGTGTTCGTGTGGCTCCGCGGGTCGCTGCCCCGGGTCCGGTACGACCAGTTCATGCGCTTCGGCTGGAAGTTCCTCATCCCCGCCACGCTGGGCTGGGTCGTGCTCGTCGCGTTCTTCCGCGCCGGGCAGCAGGGCTGGCTCGACTGGTTCGGCGAGGTGACGCTCCTCGGCCGCTCCTTCCCGGGGAGCTCGCTGCTCCTCGTCGGGGTGATCGCGGTGCTCGCCCTCGTCATCGGCTGGATGTGGGACGCCCGGGCCGAGCGGCGTGAGCTCCAGGCCCACCCGGAGGCGCCCGAGGAGATCGACCCGTACGCAGGCGGGCACCCCGTACCCCCGCTCCCGGGACAGCGGCTGCGCGAGCCGTCGGCCGCACCCGAACTGACCGCCGGCGCCGACGACAAGGAGGCCGCTCGTGGCTGACGAGCAGAAGAAGACCGGTTTCTTCTCCGACCTGTTCGCCCCCGTCGCCGGGTTCGGCGTCACCTTCTCGACGATGTTCCGGAAGGTGGCCACCGAGGAGTACCCCGAGGAGAAGCGCCCCACCCAACCCCGGTTCCACGGCCGCCACCAGCTGAACCGCCACCCCGACGGGCTCGAGAAGTGCGTCGGGTGCGAGCTGTGCGCGTGGGCCTGCCCGGCCGACGCGATCCTCGTCGAGGGCGACGACAACGACGACTCCGAGGGCGGCACCGGCCGGTTCAGCCCCGGTGAGCGGTTCGGACGGATCTACCAGATCAACTACCTGCGCTGCATCTTCTGCGGGCTGTGCATCGAGGCGTGCCCCACCAGGGCGCTGACGATGACCAACTTCTACGAGCTCGCCGACAACAACCGTGCCGACCTGATCTACACCAAGGAGCAGCTCCTGGCGCCGCTCCAGTCCGGCATGCTGCGCCCGCCGTTCCCGATGGCCCCCGGCATGGAGGAGCGGGACTACTACCTGGGGAAGGTGACCTCGGCCACCGACGCCCAACGCGAGTACGTGAAGGAGCGGACCCGCGACAGCGACGACTCGGAGGTGACCTCGTGACCGGCACCGGCGAAGAGGTGATGTTCTGGATCCTCGGACCACTCGCCGTGATCGGCTCGCTCGGGCTGGTGTTCGCGCGGAAGGCCGTCCACGCGGCCCTCGGGATGGCCCTGACGATGATCATCCTCGGCGTGTTCTACATCGCGCAGGACGCCCCCTTCCTCGGCGTGATCCAGATCTTCGTCTACACCGGCGCGGTCATCATGCTGTTCCTCTTCGTGCTCATGCTCGTCGGCGTGGACAGCAGCGACAGCCTGGTCGAGACGCTCCCCGGGCAACGGTGGATCACGCTGCTGCTGAGCCTCGGGCTGGGCGGTGTCCTCGTCTTCTCGATCGGCTACGTCACGTGGGGAAGCGCGGTCGGGGTCGCCGACATCAACGAGCAGACCGGGAACGTCAGCGCGGTCGCCGAGCTCATCTTCAGCCGGTACGTGTTCGTCTTCGAGATCACCAGCGCTCTGCTCATCACCGCCGCCCTCGGCTCGATGGTCCTCGCTCACCGCGAGCGCCTCGGCCGGGGCCCGGACCAGAAGGAGGCGAGCAAGCGGCGGTTCCGCGAGGGTCGTGCGCCGGCCGGCCTCCCGGCGCCGGGTGTGTACGCCCGGCACAACGCCGTGGACACGCCGGCGCTGCTGCCCGACGGGACCCCCTCCGAGCTGTCGGTGTCCAGGGTGCTCACCGCGCGCGACCAGAACGTCGCGCCGGAGATCTACACCGAGGGTGAGGCCGAGATCGAGCGCGAGGTCCGCGAGGGGAGCGAGCGGTGAGCCTGGACCACTACATCTACCTTGCGACCATCCTCTTCGTCATCGGCGGGGTGACCGTCCTGACGCGGCGCAACGCGATCATCGTCTTCATGGGTGTCGAGCTGATGCTCAATGCGGCGAACCTCGTCTTCGTCACCTTCGCCCGGATCCACGGCTCCATCGACGGCCAGGTCATCGCCCTCTTCGTCATGGTCGTCGCCGCGGCAGAGGTCGTCGTCGGCCTCGCGATCATCATGGCGATCTTCCGTTCCCGCCGGTCGGCCTCGGTCGACGACGCGAACCTGCTGAAGCTGTAAGGAGCAGAAGTGACCTCACTCATCACCGAGGGTGGCGTGAGCACCACGGCCGAGGCCAGTGGGGCGGCTGCGTTCGCGTGGCTGCTCGTCCTGCTGCCCTTGGCCGGGGCCGCGGTGCTGCTCCTCGGCGGGCGCCGGACCGACAAGTTCGGTCCGTACCTCGCGGTGGCGCTGTCGTGGGCCAGCTTCGTCGTCGGGCTGTTCATCCTGCTCCAGATGTTCGGGCTGAGCCCCGACGAGCGCTCGCTCCACCTGACACTGTGGGACTGGATACCAGCCGGGTCGTTCCAGCTCAGCGTCGGCATGCTCGTCGACCCGCTGTCGATGGCGTTCGTCATGCTCATCACCTTCGTCGGGTCGCTGATCCTCGTGTACTCCCTCGGGTACATGGAGCACGACCCCGCCAAGCGTCGCTTCTTCGCCTACCTCAACTTCTTCATCGCGGCGATGCTGCTGCTCGTCCTCGCCGACAGCTACCTGCTCCTGTTCGTCGGCTGGGAGGGCGTCGGCCTCGCGAGCTACCTGCTCATCGGCTTCTGGAACTGGAACCCCGCCTACGCCACCGCCGCCAACAAGGCCTTCTTCGTCAACCGGGTCGGCGACCTCGGCCTGTCGATCGCGATCATGCTGATGTTCGTCACCTTCGGCAGCGTCGACTACGCCACGGTCAACGAGGGCGTCGCGAACGCCAACCAGGGTGCTCTCGTCGCGATGGGGCTGCTGCTCCTCGTGGGCGCGGCCGGCAAGTCGGCCCAGTTCCCGCTCCAGTCGTGGCTCGGCGACGCCATGGCCGGCCCCACGCCGGTCTCGGCGCTCATCCACGCGGCGACGATGGTCACCGCCGGGGTCTACCTCGTCGTCCGCTCGAACGTCATCTACGACGCGACGCCCGACGCCCGGCTCGCCGTGGCGATCGTCGGGGCGATCACCCTGGTCTTCGGTGCGATCGTCGGGTGCGCGAAGGACGACATCAAGAAGGCCCTCGCGGGCTCCACGATGAGCCAGATCGGCTACATGATGCTCGCCGCGGGTCTGGGTCCCGTCGGGTACGCCTTCGCCATCTTCCACCTGCTGACCCACGGCTTCTTCAAGGCCGGGATGTTCCTCGGCGCCGGGTCGGTCATGCATGGCATGGACGACGAGGTCAACATGCGCCGCTTCGGTGGCCTCTCCGCCGTCATGAAGATCACATGGATCACCTTCGGGGCGGGGTGGCTGGCCATCATGGGCGTCCCACCGTTCTCGGGCTACTGGTCCAAGGACCACATCATCGAGGCGGCGTTCGTCGGCGAGGGCTGGGAGCCGTGGGTGCTCGGCGGCACGGCCCTCATCGGCGCCGGCATCACGGCCTTCTACATGACCCGCCTCTTCGGGATGACGTTCCAGGGCAAGGCCCGCTGGACCGACGACGACCGGTTCCACCCGCACGAGTCACCGCTCGTCATGACGATCCCGATGATGGTGCTCGCTCTCGGGTCGGCCTTCCTCGGGCTGCTCCTCGCCTGGCCGTTCGCGAGCGAGATGCCGATCGTCAGCTGGCTGTCGCCGGTCGTCGGGGAGCACGGTGAGGAGACCCCGGTGTTGCCCGTCGTGGCGATCACGGTCCTCACCTTCGCGGCCGTCATCATCGGCATCTGGGTCGCCTGGGCGAGATACGTCCGTGAGGACGTTCCCGAGATGCCCCCGCGCGGCAACGCGCTCACCCGGGCGGCACGGGTGGATCTCTACCAGGACGCCGTGAACGAGGGTCTGTTCATGCGCCCGGGCATCCACCTCACCAGGGCGCTCGTCTTCGTGGACGCCAAGGGAGTCGACGGCGCCGTCGGAGGGGCGGCGGCCCTCGTCGGCGGGCTGTCCTCGCGCCTGCGGAAGATCCAGACCGGCTACGCACGCTCGTACGCACTGACGATGCTCACCGGCGTCGTCGCCGTCCTCGGCGCTCTGTGGGTGATCCAGTGAACAACCTGCCCCTGCTCACGCTGATGCTGGCCGTGCCGGCGGTCGGCGCGCTCGTCGTGGCCGCGTTGCCCGGTGGGTTCGCCCGGCTCGCCCGGCCGCTCGCCCTCGGCGCCTCGCTGGTGACCCTCGTGCTCGCCGTCATGGCGTGGGTCCGCTTCGACACCGGCTCCACCGAGCGGTTCCAGCTCACCGAGACCCATCCGTGGATCCCCCAGTTCGGGGTCTCCTACGCCCTCGGCGTCGACGGGATCGCGCTGGCGCTCATCGTCATGGCCGCGGTCCTCACGCCGGTCGTGCTGCTCGCCGCGTGGAACGACGTCGACGACGCCGACCACTCCCGCGTCAAGCGCTACTTCGCGCTCATGCTCGCTCTCGAGGCGTTCATGGTCGGCGTGTTCGCCGCCACCGACGTCTTCCTCTTCTACGTCTTCTTCGAGGCGATGCTCATCCCGGTGTACTTCCTCATCGGGCTCTACGGCGGCCCCCGGCGGCAGTACGCGGCGGTCAAGTTCCTCCTCTACTCCCTCGCCGGCGGGCTGATCATGCTCGTCGCGGTCATCGCCGTGTACGTCGCGGGGCCGGGCGGGGAGGAGGGCTTCCTCGTCACCGAGCTCATCGGTAACCTCGACGCCTCTACCGGGGCGCTGCGCTGGATGTTCGTCGGCTTCTTCATCGCCTTCGCCGTCAAGGCCCCGATGTGGCCGGTGCACACCTGGCTCCCGGACGCCGCCACCGAGGCCCGTCCCGCGACCGCGGTGCTGCTCGTCGGGGTGCTCGACAAGGTGGGCACCTACGGCATGATCCGGTTCTGCCTCTCGCTCTTCCCCGAGGCGTCGCAGTGGGCCACTCCCGTCGTGCTCACCCTCGCCGTGGTCTCGGTCCTCTACGGAGCCCTGCTCGCCATCGGGCAGACCGACATGATGCGGCTGATCGCGTTCACCTCGATCAGCCACTTCGGGTTCATCGTGCTCGGCATCTTCGCGATGACCACGGTCGGTGGCGCCGGCTCGACGCTCTACATGGTCAACCACGCGTTCTCCACGGCCGGGCTGTTCCTCATCGCCGGGTTCCTCGTGTCCCGCCACGGCAGCAAGCGCATCCCCGACTACGGCGGGTGGCAGCGGGTCACCCCAGTGCTCGCCGGGACCTTCCTCGTGGCGGGGTTGTCCAGCCTGGCGCTGCCGGGGCTCTCCACGTTCATCTCCGAGTTCCTCGTGCTCCAAGGCACGTTCATGAGGTACAAGGCGTTCGCCGTCATCGCGGCGCTGGGCATCGTGCTCGCGGCGCTGTACATCCTGCTCATGTACCAGCGCACGATGACCGGACCGCGACCGGAGTTCCCCGAGGGGAAGACGCCCAAGGACCTCTCGTCCCGGGAGAAGTGGGTCGTGGCCCCGATCATCGCCGCGTTCCTCGTGCTCGGGTTCTTCCCGAAGCCCGTGCTCGACCTCATCAACCCGGCGGTCGAGTCGACACTGCAGATCGTCGGCGTCACTGACCCCGTACCGACCACCACCACCGCCTCCGGGAGTGCCCAGTGATGCCCGCCGCCTTCGAGCCAGTGCAGATCGACTACGCCGCGGTCGCCCCCATGCTCGTCGTCGTCGGGGGCGCCCTCGTGGCCGTGGTCGTCGAGGCCTTCGCGCCCCGGACCAGCCGGCACCGCCTCCAGGTGTGGCTCACCGGCCTGACCCTGCTCGTGGCCTTCGGGGTGCTCCTCAACTGGTCCCGCGACTCGATGGCAGTGACCCTGGGCGGGTCGATCGCCATCGACGGGGTCGCGCTGTTCCTCCAGGGCGCGCTGCTGCTCCTCGCGTTCATCGCGGTGCTCGTCATGGCCGAGCGCTTCGGCGGGGTCGGGTCCGACGCCTTCACCCCCATGGGTGCGTCGACCCCGGGCTCGAGCCAGGAGGACGCCGCCACCCGTGCGGGGTTCGCGACGAGCGAGGTCTTCCCGCTCACCCTCTTCGCCGTGTTCGGGATGATGATCTTCGTCGCGGCCAACGACCTCATCACGATGTTCGTCGCGCTCGAGGTGCTCTCGCTGCCGCTGTACATCATGACCGGGCTGGCCCGCCGGCGGCGGCTGCTGTCGCAGGAGGCGGCGCTGAAGTACTTCCTCCTCGGGGCGTTCTCGAGCGCGTTCTTCCTCTTCGGCACCGCGCTGCTCTACGGCTACGCCGGCAGCTCGGACCTCAAGGCCATCTCCCGCGCCATCACGTCGAACGCCGGCGACCTCGACGGGCTGCTCCTGCCCGGCGTCGTGCTGGTCCTCGTCGGGCTGCTCTTCAAGGTGGGCGCGGTGCCGTTCCACTCGTGGACCCCCGACGCGTACCAGGGCGCCCCGACGCCCGTCACGGGCTTCATGGCCGCGTGCACGAAGCTCGCCGCCTTCGGCGCCATCCTGCGCCTCGTCTACGTCGGCATCGCGGCGAACCGCTGGGACTGGCAGCTGGCGGTCGTCGTCATCGCCATCCTCACCATGGTGGTCGGCGCGGTGCTCTCGGTGACGCAGACCGACGTCAAGCGCCTCCTCGCCTACTCCTCGATCGCGCACGCGGGGTTCATCCTCGTCGGTGTCCTCGCCTTCTCCGAGGCGGCCATCACCGGGGTGATGTTCTACCTCGTCGCCTACGGGGCGACGACGATCGCGGCGTTCGCGATCATCGCGATGGTGCGCCAGGACGGCTCCGAGGCCTCGCACCTCTCCCAGTGGGCCGGCCTGGGCCGCCAGCACCCCGTGGTCGCGGGCACCTTCGCGTTCCTCCTGCTCGCCTTCGCCGGCATCCCGCTCACCTCCGGCTTCACCGCGAAGTACGCGGCCTTCGCCCCGGCGGTCGCGTCCGGCACGTCGGGCACCGTGATGGTCGTCGTCGGCGTGCTCGCCTCGGCGGTCACGGCTTTCGTCTACGTCCGGCTGATCGTCCTCATGTACTTCACCGAGCCCGTCGACGGCGTCGTCGCCCTCACCCCGTCGGTGCCGTCGACGGTCGCGATCACCGTGGGCGTCCTCGCCACGGTCGTCATCGGCATCCTGCCCGCCTTCCTGCTCGACCTCGCGAGCTCGGCCTCGCACTTCCTCTTGTGAGTGCGGCGGCCGTGACCGGGTCGCGAGGGACCCCCTCGGTGCTCGCCCTGCCCGGGGCGAGCACCGAGCTGCGGGCTCGCCTCGACGCCGGGCTCTCGGCCGTCAACACGCTCATCGAGGAGCGCGTCGACCACGACGACCCGTTCATCGCCGGTGCGAGCGCCCATCTCGTGGCTGCGGGCGGCAAGCGCTTCCGGCCGCTGCTCACCCTGCTCACCGCGCAGCTGGGCGACGGGATCGACGACCGCGTCGTCGCCGCCGCGGCCGGGGTGGAGCTGACCCACCTGGCCTCGCTCTACCACGACGACGTCATGGACGAGGCCGACGTGCGGCGCGGGGCCCCGAGCGCCAACGCGCTCTACGACAACTCCACTGCCATCCTCGTCGGAGACCTGCTCTTCGGCACCGCGTCCGACATCGTCGCCGACCTCGGGCCCGAGGCGGTGCGGATCCAGGCCCGGACCTTCGTCCGGCTGTGCTCGGGACAGATCCGCGACGACCGGCCGGTGCCGGACGGGACCGACCCGGTCGACTACTACCTCGGCGTCCTCGCCGACAAGACCGGGGTGCTCATCGCCACCGCCGCCCGGTACGGCGCGATGTTCTCGGGCTGCTCGCCCGAGGTCGTGGAGACGATGCGCGAGTACGGCGAGCGGCTGGGGGTCGCCTTCCAGCTCGCCGACGACCTCATCGACATCGCCTCGGACGCCGACGAGACCGGCAAGACGCCCGGGACCGACCTGCGCGAGGGCAAGCGGACGCTGCCGGTGCTCGACGTGCTCGCCTCCACGGACCGCGCGGACGCCCGGCTCCAGGACCTGTTGCTCGGCGACCTCTCCGACGACGGCCGGCTGGCCGAGGCGCTCGGCCGGCTCCGCGTCCACCCGGCGATGAGCCGGGCCCAGAAGCACACCGAGGCCGTCGCCCGGCAGGCCCAGGAGGTCCTCGTGGACCTGCCGCCGAGCGAGGCGAAGGACGCCCTGTACGCCCTGGCACGGGGAGTCGTCACCCGCGCCGGCTGACCCGCCCCCCACCGACGGCTACAGTCGCGGGCGTGGTGTCGGTACCGGACCAGGTCGTGGCGCGCTGGAACGCGGCCACCACCGGGGTCCCGGCGCCGTTCGTCGTCGTCGACCTCGACGCGCTCGAGGCCAACGCCGACGACCTCGTCCGCCGCGCGACATGGCGGCCCGTGCGGGTCGCCTCCAAGTCCGTCCGGTGCCGTTGGGTGCTGGACCACGTGCTCGGCCGGCCCGGGTTCTCCGGAGTGATGGCGTACGCCGTCGCGGAGGCGGTGTGGCTCGTCG
>Ga0316578_10000407_pt1 | contig 14022 bp, 10 predicted proteins | sample J0NA_2_FD_203076 | JGI IMG/M metagenome (GOLD analysis project Ga0316578, IMG submission 203076) | Rhizosphere microbial communities from salt marsh grasses in Alabama, United States - J0-2_160517rDrC | ecosystem: Host-associated > Plants > Roots > Rhizosphere | place: USA: Alabama | collected... | reverse complement strand
GTAGAAGCCGTCGCTGCCCCCTGTGGTGGGTAGGAGCTGCCGCCCATGGCTGCGCGCAAGACCCCAGTCACCCGGTAACGGGCACTCGTGCGCCTCCGGCCTCCGGGCCAGGAAGCCGGCGATCTGCTCCTCATTCTCCGCTGCCAGCAGGGAGCAGGTGACGTAGAGCAGACGCCCCCCGGGGGCGAGCAGCCCCCAGGCGGCATCCAGGATGCGCTGCTGCAGCTCGCAGAGGACCGGGATGTCCGCCGCTCGCCGCAGCCATTTGATGTCCGGGTGGCGGCGGATCACCCCGGTTGCCGAGCAGGGCACGTCCAGCAGGATGCGCTCGAAGGGCGTGGCGGCCCAGTCGTCCTCTTCGTGTCCACGGGGATCGGCGGCATCCGCCCGGACCACCCGGGCGGTCAGTCCGAGGCGGACCAGGTTCTCCTCGAGGGTCAGGAGCCGAGCGGGATCGCTGTCGAGGGCCACCAGATCGAGTCCCGGGCCCGCCCGCTCCAAGATGGCGGCGGTCTTCCCGCCTGGCGCAGCGCAGGCGTCCAGCACTCGCTGACCGGGCCGCGCATCGAGCAGCTGGGCAGCGAGCTGGGCGCCCCCGTCCTGGATGGACACCAGTCCCTCCGCGAACCCGGGAAGCTCCCGCGCCGGAAGTGGATGGTCGAGCGTCAATCCGGCCTCGGTGGAGGGGATTGGACGCGCGGTGACACCCGCCCCTGCCAGCCGCTGTGCGTAGGTGCGCCGATCCATACGCAGGCGGTTGACCCGCAGGCTCATGGGTGGGCGTGCGTTGCTGGCGGCGACGATCCGCTCCCAGTCCTCGGGCCAGTCCCGCCGCAGGGCCGCGAGCAGCCACTCGGGGAAGAGCCAGCGCACGCTGGGCAGCCGCTCGGCCTCTTCCATCAAGGCGTCACGCTCCCGCAGGAAGCGCCGCAGCACGGCATTTACGAGGGACGCCTTGTCCGGCTTGCCCATCAGACGACTGGCCTCCACCGTGGCCGCTACCGCGGCGTGGGGAGGCGTGTCCATGCCCGTGAGCTGGTAGAGCCCGATCAGGATCAGGGCCTCCAGGTCCCGGTCCGAGGGCTTGACGGGGTGATTGAGCAGGAACCCTACCAGGGCCTCGAGCCGGGGCAGGCACCGCAGGGATCCATAAATGAGCTCCTGGGTCAGGGCACGATCCGCCGGTGGTCTCGGCAGGCGGGATTGACTCAGGACCCGGCTCAGGGACTCGCCCCGATCGCGCACCCGGTGCAGGGCCAGTGCGGCCGCGGCCCGGGCGTCCGCCCCGGAGCCCTTGCGGACGGCGGCGCGCTCCCACACCGAGCCCTTGCGAGATCTCGCTGGAGACGACCTCCGCTCTCCACCCTGAGCGCCCTGGGATCCAGGGGGCTGGCGGTGGCCTGGGCGACGGCTCGGTCCCCGTTCAGACAAACCGCGAGCCGTCCAGGCGCCGGGCATTGATGAAGTCGGACGCATCCATCGGGCGCTTGCCCGAAGGTTGCAGCCGGGTGATCCGCAGCAGCCCATCGCCGGTGGCAACCGCGATCCCGGTCTTGTCCGCTGCAACCACGTCTCCAGGCGACGTGCCAGTGCCCGGGCCATCCGACGCCTGGGCCGACCAGATACGCAGGGGCTCCCCCTTCAGGCTGGTCTGGGCCACCGGCCAGGGATCGAAGGCCCGCACCTGGCGCTCGATGACGGCAGCCGACCGGCCCCAGTCGATCCGGGCCTCGGCCTTGTCCAGCTTGTGGGCGTAGGTCGCCAGGGCGCCATCCTGGGGCTCCGGCACCCGCGAACCGTCGGCGATGCCGGGCAACGCCTCGATCAGGGCCCGTGCCCCGAGGTCCGCGAGCTTGTCGTGGAGGCTCCCGCCGGTCTCGCGGGGCTCCAGGGCCACCTCGCGACACAAATAGACCGGGCCCGTGTCGAGGCCCGCCTCCATGCGCATGATGCAGACCCCGCTGACCGGGTCTCCGGCCAGAACCGCCCGCTGGATGGGCGCGGCTCCCCGCCACCGGGGCAGCAGGGAGGCATGCACGTTGACGCAGCCGAGTCTCGGCGCTTCCAGGACCGAGACCGGCAGGATCAGCCCGTAGGCCACCACCACCATCAGGTCCGGCGCCAAGGCACGCAGCTCGGCCCTGGCCTGCGGATCGCGCTTGAGGGAGACGGGCTGACGCACGGTGAGCCCGTGCCTCAGGGCGAGCGATTTGATCGGGCTTTGGTGGAGCTTGCGGCCACGGCCGGCGGGACGATCGGGCTGGGTATAGACAGCAGCCAGGTCATACCCCGCGTCGATCAGGACCTGCAGTGCGGGGACGGCGAACTCGGGGGTACCGGCAAAGACCAGGCGCAAGGGCTTCATGGGGCGGCGGTGCCGAGTCGCGGCCGGGTCGGAAACGGGCGCACTAGATGGCCTGGCGACGGTGCTCCGCCGGAGTCTGACCCTGGCGATGGTCCTTCTCCAGCTTACGGCGGATCCGCTGGCGCTTGAGGGCGGAGATGTAGTCGACGAAGAGCTTGCCGTCGAGATGGTCGATCTCGTGCTGAATGCAAACGGCCAGGAGTCCGTCGGTCTCCAGCTCGAAGGGCCGACCGTCCCGGTCCAAGGCCCGCACCCGCACCCGCTCGGCCCGGGTCACCGGCTCGTAGAAGCCGGGAACGGAGAGACAACCCTCGTCCATCTGCTCCTCGCCGCTGCGCTCCAATATCTCGGGATTGATCAGGCACAGGGGCGCATCATTTGCCTCCGACACATCGATGACCACGACCCGCAGCGGGACGTTGACCTGGATGGCGGCAAGACCGATGCCCGGCGCCGCGTACATGGTCTCGAACATGTCGTCCACGATCCCCTGGACGCGCGCGTCCACGGCCTCAACCGGCTTGGCCGTGTTCCGCAAACGGGGGTCGGGAAATGTGAGGATGTCGAGCTTTGCCATGGTCGCGATTGAAGGAGACTTGGGACGATTCGCCCGGGCGCGGCTGGGAGCGGCCAAGCCGGCTGGATCGAGCCCCGGAAGCCCAGAACCCTCCCAGACACCCCTGGTGGCCGCACGCCGGCACCCTGCGATACTATCCGAGTGATACTACACCGCCACATGGGGCCTGGTGAATCCCGAATCGACCCTTAGAGGAGGACCCATGCGCGCCCCCTTCCTATCGAGCCCGACCCTCGCGATCCCGCTGCTCCTCGCCCTTGCCCTTGGCTTCATGGCCCCCGGGGCCCAGGCGGTGGCGCTCAAGGCCGACGCCCCGGACACCTACGTCGTGCAGCCGGGGGACACCCTCTGGTCCATCGCCGGACGCTTCCTGGAGGACCCCTGGCGCTGGCGTGAGGTCTGGCGCGGCAACAACCTGAGCGATCCGAACCGGATCTTCCCAGGCGATGTGCTGAGGCTTTCCATGAGGAACGGCCAGCCCAGCATCGGCCTGGACCAGGGGGGTGGGCACGAGACTGGTAGCCGTGGAGGCGTGCGGGTCGTCAAGCTGAGCCCCAAGATCCGGGTGTCCGCCCTCAAGGAGCCGGTGCCCACGATCCCAATCGCGAGCATCGCCCCCTTCCTCACCCTACCCTATGTTGCCGAAACCGATCAGGTTCGGCGTGCCCCTTATGTCGTGGGATTCCCGGACGAGCGCATCGTGGCCGGGCTTGGCGACACCATCTATGTCCGGCGCATCGACAACACCGTCAATCAGCGATTCCAGGTCCTGCGCCCAGGGGACCGCCTCCAGGACCCGGAGACCAACGAGACCCTGGGCCACCTGGCGGTGTTCGTGGCCAGTGCGGAGCTGCAGCGAACCGGGGACCCCGCCAAGCTTCGCATCGTGCGTTCGGAACGGGAGGTCTCCATCGGAGACCGGGTCATCCCCGCATCCTTGGGGGAGCCCCTGACCAACTTCTTCCCCCGTCCTGCACCCGCCGGGATGCGGGGGCGCATCCTCGCGGTGCTCAACGGGGTGTCCCAGATTGGGCAGTTCGACGTCGTGGTGATCAACAAGGGCAGCAAGGACCGGGTCGAGCGGGGGGACGTGTTCGAGGTCTACCAGGGCGGCGGCAAGGAGCGGGACCAGGTCCTCGCGGGTGGCTCCGATTTCAACTGGAGGGATGAGAGCCCCTTGTCAACGGACTTCTGGTACGGGCACAACGCCAAGATCTTCCGTTGGCGCAGCGACCCCTTTCCGCCCGCGGTCGAGGTGCGTTACCCGCGCGCCACCTATATCGAGCCCTACGAGCGGTCCGGGACGCTGATGGTCTTCCGCACCTTCGACCGTGTCAGCTTCGGGCTGGTCCTGGAGGCGACACGCGCCATGCGGGTCGAAGACCGGATCGCCGCCCCGCGCCGCTAGGGACTGGCTCCCGGCCACGTGTCGGAGCTCGGCGGCCCCGCGCCTGAGATCACCGATTGGCTCGCCCTGGTCGCGGCCCCCGGGGTCGGCCCGCGCACCATCGCCCGCCTGATCGCCCACTTCGGCAACGCGGCGGCCGTGCGCCGTGCCTCGACGGAGGCACTGGGACAGCTGGGGCTCGGGGCCGAGTCCGTCGCCGCCCTGCGCTCCCCGGATACCGCCCGGATCGACCGGACCCTCGCCTGGTCCGAGCAGCCGCAAGCCCACATCCTGACGCGCTCGGACCCCCGCTATCCCCCCTTGCTGATGGAGATCCCGGACCCTCCGGCGGTCCTCTATGTCCGGGGTAACCCCCTGGTGCTTGCAGAGCCCCAGATTGCCATCGTCGGCAGCCGCAACCCGACCCCCCAAGGCAAGCAGATCACCCATGAGCTGGCGAGCCGACTCGCGGCCTGGGGACTCGTCGTCACCAGCGGCCTCGCCGTTGGCGTGGACGGGGCGGCCCACCAGGGTGCCCTGGAGGGGGGGCGCACCGTCGCGGTGCTGGGAACCGGGCCTGACCAGGTCTACCCGGCAGGCCACCGGGACCTTGCCCGGCGCATCGCCGCCACGGGCGCCCTCGTGAGCGAGTACCCGCCAGGGGAGGGACCTCGGGCGCGCAACTTTCCTCGACGCAACCGCCTCATCAGTGGGCTCACTATCGGCACCCTGGTCACGGAGGCGGCCCCGCAAAGCGGTTCCCTGATCACAGCGCGACACGCCTTGGAGCAGGGTCGGGAGGTGCTCGCAGTTCCGGGTTCCGTGCGCAATCCCCTGTCACGTGGATGCCATGGCCTGATCCGGGAGGGCGCGCGCCTGGTCGAGGACGCGGATCAGATCCTGGCCGAGCTCGCCCCCTTACTCCGCGGCCTGATCTCCGCCCCAGCGACAACGGGAACGGAGCCGACCCCAACAACGAATCCGAGCCCGGCAGGAGACCTCGACCCGGACTACCAACGACTGCTCGATGCCATGGGGTACGACGCACTGGCCATTGACGAGCTGGTGCGTGCGACCGGTCTAGCCGTTCAGAGTCTGTCCTCCATGCTGTTGGTATTGGAGTTGGAGGGTCATGTATCATCGGCCCCCGGCGGCCGTTATTGCCGAGTCCGGTGAGCCGCACGACCGGCTGCAGACCGGTGTCTCCCGCGAGGTTGGCGAATGTACGAGAACATGGTCGACGTCCTGATCTACCTCTACGAAAACTATATGGATGGGGAGAATCATCCCCCAGTCGATCAGAGTGATCTGGAAGATGAGCTGAGCCAGGCTGGGTTCAGCAACCCCGAGATCGAGAAGGCCCTGCGCTGGTTGGACGAGCTGGCAGCGGGCGCGGATGTCCCCTATCGCGATCACAAGGTCGGGTCCATCCGCATCTATGGGGGGCACGAGTGCGCCAAGCTCGACCTGGACGCCCGCGGCTTCCTCCTGTTCTTGGAACAGAGCGGCATCCTGGACCCGGCAAGTCGCGAGCTCGTGATCGAGCGGGCGCTCGCCATCGACCATCCCGTGGTAGCCGTGGACGAGCTCAAATGGGTCGTGCTGCTGGTGCTGCTGAACCGTCCTGGTCGTGAAGACGCCTTCACCCAGATGGAAGACCTGGTCTATAACGAGGCCCCCGAATATCTGCACTAGGACAGTGGCGAGTCTCGAATGGGAAGGGTCGATGTTCGACCTTGAGATCTGCTCGGAAGCTCCCAACCTCCCCGCCACTCCAGGAAGCTTGTGCCTCAGTCTGATCTGAGCACGCATCCCGGCGCAGGACCCAGGTCCATTCGGCCGCAGACCAAGCCCATTGGGTCGTCCTAGGCCCGGGTGGGTCGGCCGCAGATGGGAGAACTCCGTCTCCCTGCGTGCCGGGCTCCCGCTGCCTCGCCCCTCGCCACTCGCAATGCACCACTCGAATGAACCTCGTCATCGTCGAATCCCCCGCCAAGGCGAAGACCATCAAGAAGTACCTGGGACCGGACTTCGAGGTCGTTGCCTCCTACGGCCATGTACGGGACCTGATCCCCAAGGAGGGGGCGGTGGATCCTGCTCGCGGGTTCGAGATGAAGTATCAGATCATCGACCGCAACGAGCGGCACGTCCAGGCCATCGCCAAGAAGCTCAAGGAGGCCGATGCGCTCTATCTCGCGACCGACCCCGACCGGGAGGGTGAGGCCATCTCCTGGCACCTCCACGAGCTCCTCAAGGCGCGCCGCCAGCTCGGCGACAAGCCGGTCCATCGGGTGGTGTTCAACGAGATCACCAAGCGCGCCGTCCAGGAGGCCGTGGCCAATCCGCGAGGACTCTCCTTAGACCTCGTGAATGCCCAGCAGGCACGTCGGGCCCTCGACTATCTGGTGGGATTCAACCTGTCCCCGCTCCTGTGGAAGAAGGTGCGCCGCGGTCTTTCCGCCGGCCGGGTCCAGAGCCCAGCACTGCGCCTGATCTGCGAGCGGGAATCGGAGATCGAGGCCTTCAACCGACGGGAGTACTGGACGCTGGAGGCGGATTGCGAAAAAGAGACCAAACCCTTCAGGGCCCGGTTGGTGGAGCTCGCCGGTGACAAGGTGGAGCAGTTCACCATCGTCGACGAGACACGCGCGGAGCAGGTCCGCGAGACCCTGGAAAGCGCCGCCCAAGGGCAGCTTCGGGTGGAGCAGGTGGAGCGCAAGCAGCGCAAGCGCTTCCCGGCCCCCCCTTTCATCACCTCCACCCTGCAGCAGGAGGCGGCCCGCAAGCTGGGCTTCACCGCCCAACGCACCATGCGGGTCGCCCAGCAGCTCTACGAGGGGGTGGACGTGGGGGGCGGGGCCGTCGGGCTCATCACCTATATGCGCACCGATTCGGTCAATCTCGCCCAGGAGGCCCTCGCCGAGATCCGCGGCTACGTGGCGGAGCGCTATGGCGCAGACCACCTTCCGGAGGGGCCTCGGCTCTATAAGACCAAGGCGAAGAATGCCCAGGAGGCCCACGAGGCGATTCGCCCCACCTCGATCCTTCGGGAGCCGACCGCGGTCAAGCCGCATCTCACCCAGGAGCAGTTCCGGCTCTACGAGCTGGTGTGGAAGCGCACCCTCGCCTGCCAGATGGAGCACGCCCTGATCAACCAGGTGTCGGTCTCCCTGAGCGCGGGTGCCGGCAATCTATTTCGCGCCACCGGCTCCACGGTGGCGGAGCCCGGGTTCATGCGGGTCTATCTGGAGGGGCGCGACGACGCCACCGCCCGGGACGACGACGAGGAGATGAATCTGCCCCCCATGGAGACCGGCGAGCTGGTGGACCTGACGGCCATCCGCGCCGAGCAGCACTTCACCGAGCCACCGCCGCGCTACACCGAGGCCTCCCTGGTCAAGGCCTTGGAGGAATACGGGATCGGCCGCCCGTCCACCTATGCCTCCATCATCTCCACCCTGCAGGAGCGGGAGTACGTCATCCTGGACAAGAAGCGCTTCCTGCCGACCGACGTGGGGCGGGTGGTCAACAAGTTCCTGACCGAGTACTTCGACACCTATGTGGACTACGACTTCACGGCCCGGCTCGAGGATGAGCTGGACGCGGTCTCCCGGGGCGAGGAAGACTGGAAGCCGGTCCTCGAGCAGTTCTGGCGCCCCTTCAAGGAGCGGGTGGACCACACGGAGGAGAACGTCAAGCGCAGCGATGTGACACAGGAGCTGATCGACGAGGCCTGCCCCCAATGCGGCGGCCAACTCTCCATCCGGCTCGGGCGCAACGGCCGCTTCATCGGCTGCACCAACTACCCCGCCTGCGACTATACCCGTGACCTCAACGGGGACCGGCAAGAGCCCGAGGCGCGGGAGGTCGTGCAGGGCCGGGTCTGCCCCAAGTGCGGGTCGGAGCTGGAGATCAAGAACGGGCGCTACGGCAAGTTCATCGGCTGCAGCGCCTACCCGCAGTGCAGGCACATCGAGCCCTTGGAGCGTCCCGAGGACACGGGCGTGACTTGTCCCAAGTGCCACAAGGGCACGTTGCAGAAGAAAAAATCCCGCCGCGGCAAGCCGTTCTACTCCTGCTCCACCTATCCGACCTGCGACTATGCGGTGTGGAACCCGCCCCTGGACGAGCCCTGTCCCAGGTGCGGATGGCCGATCCTCACCCTCAAGACCACCCAGCGAAAGGGTGCCGAGCGGGTCTGCCCGCAAAAAGACTGCGGCTTTAGCGAGCCTTGCGAGGACGCCGAAGGGGCCATCAACGACGAGCGAGAGCCAAGCTGAGCCCCCCAATTGCGCAATCCCGGGTTGTCACCATGACGTCGGCCGCTCCGGCCATCTGCCGGCCCTGGAACACGCGCGCAGGGCCACAACCCGGGTGGGACCGGCGTCGGACGGACCTGTGACGCTGCAACAGCCGCGGCCCCTCGTTCAGCCCGGAGATTGAGCACAGGCTCTCATTTGCGGGATAATCGCACGTTGGGCCAAGGACCGAGAGGCTTCGTTGCGGAGCGCGTCGACCAGACTCAAGATCAGACGGTGCACCGCCCAAGGCGCGATCTCGACGTCCTTGGTGAGCGTGTTGGTAGCGCTCTGGCTCACCGCCTGCTCCCAACCGCAGCCCCCGCTTCGGGTCGCGGCCATCCCCTGGATCGGCTACCAGCCCTTCTTCCTCGCAGACGACCTGGGTCAGTATCCCCAGGACACGATTCGGCTGGTGGAGTTCAGCTCAAACACCGAGTCGCTGCGGGCCCTACGAAACCGGGATGTGGAGGCGGCCGCCCTCACCCTCGACGAGGCCCTTCTGCTCGCCGCCGAAGGACATGACAACGCGGCGGTCCTTGTGCTCGACTGCTCGGACGGGGCCGACGCCCTGGTCGCCCGACCCGAGCTCGGCGCCCTGAGTGATCTCGCCGGACGGCGCGTCGGCGTCGAGAGCAGCGCCAACGGGGCCTATGTGCTGAGCCGTGCCCTTCATCTGGCGGGCCTGGCTCCCACGGATGTCCAGATCGTACCCCTTCGCGTAGGCGATCAATTGGAGACCTACCGTGCCGGGCGTGTCGACGCGCTGGTCACCTACGAGCCGCTGCGAACCCAGCTGGCGGCGCTCGGCGCCGTGACCCTTTTCGACAGCCGCAAGATCCCCTGTGAGATCCTGGATGTGCTTGCCGTCCGCCGAGAGGTGCTCGACGAACGGAAGGCGCAGATCGAGCGGCTCCTGCGAGGCTGGTTTGCCGCGGTGGACTACCACGCCACCGCGCCCGCGGAGGCGGCGGCGCGGCTGACGCCGCGCCTCGGCATGCAGCCCGCGGAATACCTCGCTGCCGCCGCAGGTGTGGAGCTCGGCACCCTCGCGATGAACTGCCGAGCCTTTGTCCCTCCGCCAGGGGCGAAGGGACTTGCGGGTAGGGCACTGGACCTCGCCCAATTTATGACGGCGAACGGGCTGACGCCCGCGGACCCGAGCCTGGACCGACTGATCGAGCCCGGCCCGGTGACCGCCCTCGGCTGCCCGACCGCGCCGGATGCACGATGAAGGGCAACCTGCTCTATCGCTTCCCTTTGAGCGTCACCCTGTCGCTCCTGCTCCTTCTCTTCGTAACACTCTTCATGTGCGCCTACATCACCGTGCTTTGGGGCGCTCAGCGCGAGGCGATCCTGCGCGATTCGGCGGGGGCGCTCACCGGAGAGATCACACACCTGCAGCGTCACCTGCAGAGATACCTGGACCAGGGCGATCTACGCCGCGCCCAGGATGAGCTCGCCGCCCTGGGTACCGACCTGCGGGTCCGCATCGCCGTGTTGTTTGCTCCCCAGGGCGAGAGCCTCGCCGCGCTCCGACGCATCGATGCCAATCGCCCCATGGAGACCCTGCTCCGCGCGGCCAACCTGGATCCCCTGGACGCGGCCCTGGAAGCAACCCTCTCCGAGGTGCGCACGCGACGCGGGGCACGAGTCCTGGAGATACCCCAGGCGCATCTCCTACTCGCCGCCGCGCCGGTCGACCTGCCCGACGACCGGACAAGACTCGGTCAGAGTACGCCCGGACTGATCCTCGTGGGCTGGGACCTTCAGACCCTCTATCGCGTCGCACTGACCAACACCTGGTTGATCACCGAGCGCTTCCTGCCACTCCTGGCGGGGGCCGCGCTCGGGGCCTGGGGAATACTGCAGCTCGTCCTTGGCCGACGGCTGAGACGGCTGGCCACCACGGCCGCGCGGATCAGTGACGGAGCGCTCGGCGAGCGCAGCCCCGTGGACGGTGCCGACGAGATCGGACGCCTCGCCCAGGCCTTCAACCACATGACCGACGTCCTGGCGACGCAACAGACGCGGTCTGCCGAGAGCGAGCGGCGCCTCTCACTCGCCCAGAGCTTCTCCCAGGTGGGCACCTGGGAGTGGGACATCGCGACCGGAGCGCTGACCTGGACCGAGGACGTCTATCGGCTCTTCGGCGTGGAGTCCGGGACGCCGATGACCTTCGAGGCGTTTCTCGAGCTCATCCATGCGGAGGACCGCCGCGTTGTCCGCAGGGCCCTGAGGTGGACCCTCGATGAGGGTGCGGATTATAAGGTCGAGGTGCGCTCCGCCAAGGAAGACCGCTGGCTGCTCGCCCGCGGGGACGTGGTGCGCGACGCGGACGGCCTGGCGGTGCGGATGTATGGCGTCGTTCAGGACATCACCGAGCGCAAACGGGCGGAGGCTGCCCTGTTCAACGAGAAGGAGCGCCTGCTGGTGACCCTGGCGTCCATCGCCGACGGGGTGATCACCACCGACACCTCCGGCCGGGTCACCTTCCTCAACCCGGTCGCCGAGCACCTGACAGGCTGCTCGGTCGAATGCGCCAACGGGCGACCCGTCGATGAGGTCCTCCGAATGGTCAATGAGATGAATCGGCGACCCTCCACCGACCTCATGACCCACTCTCTGCTCAATGGCCAAGTCACGGGTCTGGCCAACCACAGACTGCTCATTCGCCCGGACGGGCGTGAGTTTGCCATTGAGCATTCGGCCGCACCGATCCGCAACCATGAAGGCGAGACCATCGGACACGTGCTGGTCTTTCGTGACGTCACGGGCGCGCGGGAGATGGCCAATCGCCTCTCGTGGCAAGCGAGCCACGACGTGCTCACCGGGCTCCACAACCGGGCCGCCTTTGAGGAACGCCTCGAAGAGCTCATACGCCACTCGTCGAACCCGAAGCGGCCGGAGGTTCATACCCTGCTCTACATCGACCTCGACCAATTCAAGGTGGTCAATGACGTGGCCGGTCACATCGCCGGAGACGAGGTCTTGAAGCAGGTCAGCAGTCTCATGCAGCAGGAGGTACGCGAGTCCGACATGCTGGCGCGGCTGGGCGGCGACGAATTCGGGGTCGTCCTCACGCGCTGCGATATGGCCCATGCCCAGAGGGTCTCCAATGGCATCCACCGTGCCTTGGAGGACTACAAGCTCCCCTGGGGGGAACGGCAGTTTCGCTTCGGCGCGAGTATTGGTGCGATGGAGTTCTCGCCTGGAGAGATCTCGCTCACCGATCTGCTGCGCGCGGCCGATCTTGCCTGCTACGCAGCGAAGAACGCCGGCCGCCGGCGTACCCATGTCTACCAAATCGACGACGTGCACACCCAACGCCACCGCTCCGAGATGGACTGGGCGACCCGCCTGAGCGATGCGGTTGACGGTGATCGCCTCGTCCTGCACGGGCAGCTTCTGCGGCCACTCCGGGCGTTGGACGGGGACGAGGGGCTCAGCTTTGAGGTGCTGGTGCGGATGCTCGATGCAGACGGCACTCTGATCTTGCCAAGGGCGTTCCTGCCCGCTGCCGAGCGTTTCGACCTGATGCCCCTGATTGACCGTTGGATCGTCGCGCGGGCATTCCGAGCGGTCGCCGAATATCTCCGGGATTCGAGCAATCGGATCGGGCGCTGCGCCCTGAATCTCTCCGGCGCCAGCCTCGGCGACGAGTCACTGCTGCCCTATGTCAGGGAGCAGCTTTCCCTTTTCCGGTTACCGCCCGAGGTCTTCTGCTTCGAGATCACGGAGACCGTCGCCATCTCCAATTTCTCGGCAGCCCTGCATCTAATCCGCGAGCTACGTGGGATGGGCTGCCAGTTCGCCCTCGATGACTTCGGCAGCGGCCTGTCCTCGTTCTCGTACCTGAAGAGCCTGCCGGTGGACTACCTGAAGATTGACGGCACCTTCGTTCACGACCTGCGACAAGACCAATTCAACCGGACCCTGGTCGCCAACATCAACGACATTGGCCACCTGCTCGGCAAACAGACCGTGGCCGAGTGTGCCGAGGACAACGAGACCATCGCTATCCTCACAGATCTCGGGGTGGACTATGCCCAGGGCTTCGGAGTGGCCCCGCCCCAACCCATCGAGGAGATCCTGGCGCCGGCCGGATCCAGGGGCTGAGGCACACCCATCGCCCCGAGTCGGACCACCCACAGCGAGCTGGGAGAACCGGCTTAGAGGCTCCTGAGGAAGAGGAGGATCTTCCAGCGCTCGGTCTCGCTCAACGCCTCCCCGAAGGCGGGCATGGCCGTACCCAGCGCCGCTCCACCCTCGGCGACGACCCACATGAGATACCCGTCGCTCGCCATCGGCCGCCGCACCACCCAGCGCAGATTGGCCGGCGGGGGCTGGAGAGACCCCGCCGCCGGACCGTCCCCCTGAGCCTGATCCCCGTGACAGGAGGCACAGTGGGTGTGGTAGAGGGAGCTCCCCGCCTCAATGGTCTTCGCGGTCGGCGTAAGTGGGTTGCGCATCCCCCGATAGCGCTCCGGCATCCCACCCATCCTCGCGTAGCGGTGACGCTGCATGCTCATGCCGCCGCCGCCCCAAGGCGGGCCCATGCCACGCCCCGCCCATGGCGGGCCCATCCCGGGCCCCCAGCCGGGACCTGGCCCCATCTGGGCCATGGGAGGCGAATACCCCCATGTCTCGGGGTCCGCGCAACCGGACAGGGTGAACGCAGCGAGGGATGTGAGCAGGACCAGAACTCGGCGTATCCAAATCATCTTGGGTCTACCTTGGCGTCCCCGGCCAGAGGCACGAGCATAATGACAACCCTCAGAGCACCAGCACCAACACCGCTGGGAGCACCACCAGCGCCGACGCGTTGCCGAGCAGCACAATGGGGGCGACCCGCTCCGGCTCCTGCCCATAACGCTCGGCGAACACATAGTTGAGCACCGCGGGAGGCAGGACCGCAAAGAGCGGAAGGACGATGCTCGGGATGCGCTCAAGCACGCTGAAGCGGAGTCCGGGGCCGCCGCGACGACGCAGGACCCCGGCAAGGTCTCCCCTAGTGAATCGACCTCCCCCGATATTAACCGAGCCAAGGGGAGGCGCGCCCGGCTTCCACCATCTTGCCCCGTCGTCACACGCTCGACTACGCTTGGCGGATGAGATCGTCGCCCTGACGGGGGGACCAGGGGCACACCGCGAGGCTCCACAACGGCGCCATGTCTGCCAAAGATGACAAGCCCCTCCCCTCGCGCGGGTCCGAGCTCGAGCGCCGGCTGGAAGCGGTAATCGCCGGCTTGGGCGACGCCCCGGATACGTGGAGATCCCGCGACCTGTTGCTCGAGCTGCACGCCCGTCAGATCGAGCTGGAGATGCAGGGGCGGGAGCTGCGGGAGGCCCAACAGGCCCTCGAGGTCTCCCGGAACCGCTATGAACGGCTGTT
>Ga0316578_10000406_pt1 | contig 14022 bp, 15 predicted proteins | sample J0NA_2_FD_203076 | JGI IMG/M metagenome (GOLD analysis project Ga0316578, IMG submission 203076) | Rhizosphere microbial communities from salt marsh grasses in Alabama, United States - J0-2_160517rDrC | ecosystem: Host-associated > Plants > Roots > Rhizosphere | place: USA: Alabama | collected... | reverse complement strand
ATCTTTCATGCAATCACGGAATGAAAGTTGCTAATATTCCAATCATCAAAGATGTTCCATTGCCGGAAGTTATTTTTTCAATTAGAAAAAGAAAAATCGGTTTTACCATTTCGCCAAAGAAAGCAGCCATAATCAGGCAAAAGCGGCTTTTATACGCCGGAGAATCTGATTACTCTGATATTGAATATATCAGAGAGGAACTGCTTTACAGTCATAAGGTATTTAGAAAGATAAAGGGTCTTCGGGTCATCGACGTCACCCACTCGTCCATCGAAGAAGTCGCCGAAAAAATAATATAACTTTAAAATTAAATGGATTACAGAAAAATCATAAACCCAATTTCACATCACAAAATTCCCAAAGTTTCTCCCAGCACCTTGTAGGGTTTGGGAAATTCCGGCTGAAAATTTTGATAAAATGTTACCGGATATCGGGCGCCAATCTTTTTCCCTGCGTTTTTCAGACCGCTCACCAGGTTTTCAAGCAACATCCCAGGAATAGCAAACACCATCTCATCGTCTTGGGTCATGGAAAATATTCGATCTCCCATTCCCGGAATAGCAACTCTCGGAGCTTGGGTATGATAAGGGGCAATAAGGTATTCGCTGCATTCGACCTTTCCGCCAAAATTTCCAGAAACGCGACGGCCTTCTTCAAAAACGAGTCCTTGAACCATACGCATCACTTGGGCAGGGTTGCCAAAAATTGCCACCGTATCCGGATCAAACAAGCCTTTTTGCAAAGGCGCCAAAACAATGGCCTCACAATCCTCATTCTCCAGCCGAACCATTTCCTTGACTTCTTTGCGAGCATATTCTTCTGTCTGAGAAAAATCCACCTCACAAAAGAGTTTCCCAAGTGTTTCAGCCGGGTCAGCAGCACCACTTAATCCAAACGCGATCATCGCAGGAACACATATTAGATCCTGCTTGGTGAGACCTACCGTCCATCCATATGTTCTCGCCATGGTAACGCCCTGACATATGGTGACCCGTTTACCTAAAACAATTGATGGCTGACGGGTTTTTTCGGGAAAACTCGATTTATCTTTCAGAAATTTTACGGCCACAGGAAAGGTTTTCAGTCTCAAACTGTTTTGAATAAATTCTGCCGATTCCTGATAATTCACTTGTGCCATAGAGTACCTCCTTGCATTGGCATCTGAAGCTTGTATGAAAATTGATGAGAATATATAGGTTCCTTGATTGAAGGGGGTTAAGCAAAATCCTATTATTGTTTATCTTGCCAGATTTGTGGATCGGATGATAATCTCTTTTTCTCATCAATTTTCACCCAAAGGGCGAATCGGAGGTTTTCATCTGCTGCGTTATTAAGGGCTCGCAATACCGCCAAGGCGGGATGGCTTCACCCTTAAGTGCCTTACAGATGAAAAACCCCAACTCGTGCAAAATTCAGGTATTATAATGTCTTTGTTTTTACCAATTAAAATCCGACGTTTCGGCAAAAAAATGGATATTCAAATTATTTTTTAGTATGTTGTTTATACGCGGAGGGCCAAACACAGCCCGTCTTTTTCAGGGGAATGGAGCGGTAAAAATGATAATAAGCTCACTGTTCTAAATTCCCTGGAACTGAATATTGCTGTGTTGAATGGTTTTGCATCCTCAAATCCGACATTGTCAGCAACCAGCAATCCGTTTCGTCTCAATAGATCGTGACAATAGGGCAATACTGAGTTGTAGTCTGCTTTGTCGATATCCAAAAAAATCAAATCAAAGGGCCCAGGAATGGTTTTTATTTCTTCAATCGCATCTCCAATGCGAATCTCAATCTGATCATCAAAACCCGCACGAATGAAATTATTCCGAGCTCTTGCCGCCATTACCGGATTATTCTCCAGGGTTATCAGCTGTCCTTTGACATTTTCAAATGCTTCCGCCAGGAAAATCGCGGAATAGCCTGTTGCCGTACCGAGCTCCAGAATTCTTTCAGCCCGAATAATTCTGGCCAGGATAAAAAGGAGTTCACCAACCACAGGACCGACAATGGGAATGTCTTCACGAAAGGCTTCTTCTTCCAATTCCTTGAACAATGCACTTCTTTTTGGGATAAACCTTCTAAAATATTTTTCAGGGTTTTTTATATGTTCCGACATACTGCTTTTCCTATGAATAACATCGTCTAAAAGCTTTTTATCATAAATCTAAGTTTATTATGATCTTCGTTTTTACCACTGAAACTTGCGTACTATGTTTGATGAATTCTCAAAAATCAAAATTCGACGGCAAGGTAAAAAGCTTCAAATTCAAGGCTCGCAAATTCCGAGGAATGAGTCGTACAAGTCGTATGATGCAATGACGAAGAAAGCAGCACAACGCAGTCCCGCCTGGGCGGGATTACGAAGCCGTCAAGTTTCTTGGTGCAATTCAAACGCATCACCCGGTTCACTCAGAATATTGGGCGTACCGGACTCAAACTGAAGGAACAGTTTTTCTTTCTGTCCGTCTACTTCGGGGATGTTGTTTTTCCAATCGAAAAGCCGACAGCTGTCTGTCAGGTCGTTTGGCATTGAACAGCGGATAAAGGGCATCAAAGGATCACCGGCAGTCGATTTATAATTGAACATCATGGCTTCATCCACAGGAAATTGATCGAGTTCAAAAAGCTGAATTAAATAAATAAAACAATCGCCTTGAAAAAAATCACTCGTTTCTCTATATTTTACGATCCGTTCTTTAAACTTTAGAATGGCCAGGTATGGATTATCCGCATCAACGATCAGGCTGAACTCACCATGACGTCTATCCTCCTCGAGTGTTTCTTCCTGATTCGTAGCGTATGTAAAATTTCCAATAAAATACATTCGTCTTCCTCCTGTTTTAAAGTTAGTTTTATCGATATCTTATGGAGTTATTGATTCTTCTGAATCGAACCCTGAGGATTTAATTAATATCATATTTAAGATTGTTCAACAACTTCTTACAAGCTAGAAGCTTCATTTAGCCTTTTTTGAGATAAATTAACTTGACAATGACAGAAAGCATCCATAGTTTCACCTAATATTTTATTCAGCTGTTGATCACATTAAATTTAAAAAGGTGGAAGATCATGTTTATTCAAGATGACGTCAAAGAAAATTTGCCCCTGTTTATCGTTGAGCTGTATCACAGAACCCAAGGTGACGGTTCCGTCAAAGTATCTATGTACGACATTGGTGAATCCCTGGGGCTTGATCGAAAGCTTTCTCTAAGAACAGCTGAAGAACTCATCGGGACCGGTTTGGTTGAAATCAAAACCCTTAGCGGAGGCATTGGAATCACCGCCGACGGCGTAGCCGAGGCCCAGGGATTGGGAGCTTCTCTTCAGGAAAATGTGAGGTCAAATATCTCCCTCCAGGATGATCCGGTTTTGGATGAATCCGTCCATCAAGCAGTGGAACAGTTGGTCACAACCCTAAAAGGTCAAACAAATCAATTTTCACTTAACTTTGATTCGTTGGCAGAGTTGATGGCCGACCTAAAGACCATCGATGCCCAGTTGTCTTCACCAAACCCCAAAACAGCCATCATTCGTGAGTGTTTTCGATCTATTGGGGGTGTGTTGAAAGCAGTGGATAACACTGACACTCTGAAATCAATAAAAACACTCCTGGGAGAATAGACGAATACAGCCAGATTAAGGATTTTAAAATTTGAATGATGCTAAACCAACTCCCATCAATAGAAATAATACATTTAGCGACGACACTTTTCACGCCCAACTGCTTCCACTTTTTCTCATTGCATCTATTTTTTTACTAAACTTTACTTCCCGGATTGTTTTTGCACCATTACTCCCCAAAATTGAATATAATTTGCGATTGACTCATGGCGATGCCGGTTCTTTGTTTCTTTTTCTTTCCATGGGATACTTCATATCACTTTTAGGATCCGGGCACATATCCTCTCGAATCAACCATAGTAAAACCATTGCTGTTTCGGCCATAGCTGTAGGGACTGCACTTTTAGCCGTTTCTTTCAGCAAAAGCCTCTTTGCAGTGCGATGTTGTGTATTTCTTCTGGGAATTTCAGCAGGCGCATATCTTCCATCCGGTCGACCATGGGAATGGCGTTTTTAGCAGGGTTGGCAACGGATCGACTTGGACCAAAAACAATTATGTTATGCATGTTTTTTATCACCGGAATTTTAACCTTGCTCTTGGGAGTTGCCTCTACTCACTGGGTTATTATTGTTGTATTTCTTCAGCCTATTTTTGCGGTATGCTTCTATCCCGCCGGTTTTTCGGCCCTATCATCAATTAGTTCACCAGAGAACAGAAATGTGGCTGTCTCACTAACCATACCCATTGCTTTTGTCCTGGGGGGTGGTGCTGTTCCTGCTTTTATCGGAATTGTGGCGGGTTTAGGATACTTCTCCTGGGGGATCAGTTTCTCCGGTATACTGATCATGACCGGTTTCTTTTTATCCTTTTTCCTTCATCTTGATTAATTGAGGGGTCGAGGAGTTTTTTTAACCAACCGCTCCATGGATAATTTTTTATAAAACCGCATGAACTCACGGCAAGGGATCGTAAAGGAAAAACAGGATACAATCTTTTAAATATCAATAGATTCTATTCGCTATTTGAATATTTTTTTAAAGATACGATTTCGGTATGCGTTTGTTTTTTCTAACGATCCCTAAGCCGCTCAGACAGCATCCGGTTTAATAAAAAATCATTCATTCCGCTATATGAAAGGATTTTGGGAAAAAAGTCCCCGATTCCTGAATTAATTGTTAGCTGGTAATTTTCATACGATCGTCGTTGACAGACCAACTTGATCTGCCTATATTTTGACGTATACATTTTAAATTGATGACATGAAGAGGAGAAAGCCATGTTTAATCCGGAAAAGCTTTTAGGTGGACTTTTGATGGGGGGAGCCCGACGGCGCAGTGGCTTGGGAAATCTGATTTCAAGTGGTGCCGCCCTTGGGCTTGCCGGTGTGGCGATGGAGGCCGTGGAACACTTTATGGAAAAATCTAAAACTTCGACATCTGGATTGCCCTCTTCAGACCCTCCACCTATTCAAACAACAGCACCTTCACAACCACCACCCCCTGGTGTATCGACTCCGCCGCCACCCCCCAGCGCAACCTTTTCTTCACCACCACCTCCCCCATCGAATACATCTATTGGTTCTGAAAGTGTTGATACAGAAAAAATTTCCCAAGAAGCTGTTCTTTTGATTCGTGCCATGATTGCCGCTGCCAATGCTGATGGTGTAATAGACGAAGAAGAGCGGAACCGAATTCTCAAAAAGCTTGAAACATTAGATCTCAGCGATCAAGAGCACTCTTTTATTGTTAATGAACTGTTGTCGCCGATCGGATTGGAAGATATTGTCTCACAGGTGGAATCGCCTGAAATGGCCAAAAAGGTATATACAGTCTCTTTTCTGGCCATTGAGGTTGACACAGATGCCGAGCGGGCCTATATGAACGCACTGGCCCAACAACTGAGTCTAAATGAATCGGATCTAAACGACATTTATCAAACACTTAAGATCGAAAAACCTTAAGCTTAGTTGAGCGTTTCAAATTTTGATTGAAATAACTTATATATTAATATCAAGGAGGATATAACATGTCACAGTGGTATTTAAGTTATGACGGGAACCAGGTCGGCCCATTGGATAAAGCTCAGGCCATGGCACAGGCCCAAAAAAATCCCAAAGGACATGCCTGGCGGGAAGGGTTTGCAGAATGGCTCCCCATTTCACAGATTGCAGAATTGAGTTCTTCGGGCGTTTCCATTCCTGAACCGCCGTCTTTTACAGGTGCAGCAGCAGACGAGATCGATTTTAAGATTATCGGATCGGAAATGCAGTTCGTCGAAGTGGAACTTGATCCCGGAGAGAGTGCGGTGGCTGAAGCAGGCGCCATGATGTACAAGGACAGTTCTGTTCAAATGGAAACGATATTCGGCGATGGATCCGCTTCGAGCAGAGGCGGCGGATTCATGGACAAGCTGCTTGGTGCCGGGAAACGGCTGCTAACCGGTGAAAGTCTCTTTATGACGGTTTTTACACATACCGGCCAAGGCAAAGCCCATGCTGCATTTGGCGCTCCATATCCCGGCAACATTATCGCAATTCCGTTGACCAGTGTTGACGGTTGTCTGATCTGCCAGAAAGACAGCTTTTTATGTGCCGCCAAAGGCGTTTCCATCGGTATTTACTTTCAAAAGAAGATATTGACCGGACTATTCGGCGGCGAAGGTTTTATTATGCAAAAACTCGAAGGCGACGGTATGGTATTTGTTCACGCAGGCGGAACCGTTGTGGATCGGAAACTTAAAGCCGGTGAAGTTCTGCATGTCGATACCGGATGCATTGTTGCAATGGAAAAGAGTGTTCAATTTGAAATCCAGCAGGCAGGAAATATCAAAACGGCGTTGTTCGGGGGCGAAGGTCTTTTTTTTGCAACCCTCCATGGACCTGGAAAAATATGGCTTCAATCTTTACCGTTTTCACGTCTTGCAGGCAGGATGCTTCAGGCTTCTCCTGAAAGAGGCGGCGGAAAGGGAGAAGGCTCCATTCTGGGATCTTTTGGAGATTTTTTTGATGGAGACTAGTCCAGATTCTAATACTCGGTGCAAGATGCAACAAAATATATTATAACATCTTTATATCACAGACTATTGTATAATATGTTTGACATGTTTGAATTTTCCATGTTATAAAATAAATACGTATATCAGCAATGGATATGATGTTGCTTTTCAATACAATCTAAGCTTCACAAATACTATTCCACATGTGATATTTCTGTTCGGTTTTCGCTTCTAGCGATCTTATCTACACAGCGACATTTCAGTTCATCATCGATGAGAAACTGACAATCGATTCCCCCTGTTTTCCTTACTCTCATGAACTGATCGGCTTCAGTTGTTATCGCAAGTATTTACCGAGTTAAACATTAAACCTCTATTGAGCGAGACAGTGAAAGGATGGTTTTATGAGAACAGGTTTTCTAAAAATTCCCATATTCCGCCCCAAAGAGCGGTATTTCACATCTTTGGGGCATCTGATGTACTCTTGTCAACAGGTGTATTTGGACCTTCTATAACCAACTTGTCTTCCGGCTCCATGGTAATGCCTTGGAATCTATATCGCATTTTATACCGAATCCATGGTAATCTGGAAAGAAAGGAGGAGCCATGTATTTTCAACAAGCAGATCTTTTTTGGGGAATGAGCAGAAATTTTGTAGAGAAAATTTTGCAATCCTCAGAAAAAGAATCTCATTCAAAAGGGCATTTTCTATTTCACGAGGGAGATCCCGCCAGTTATTTTTACATTTTAGTTGACGGACGCGTTAAACTGGCTATCGGTGAAGTCGGCCAGATGGTTCATACCGTCGATCATGCTGGAGAAGCTTTCGGATGGTCGAGTCTTATCGACCGGGATGTTTATTCTGCATCGGCTGAATGTGCAACAGACGCGATTGTGCAGAAATTCGACAGAAGAACTATACAAAAGATAATAGAAGAAGACACGGTAAACGGGCTCATCTTCTTCAAACGCCTGGCGGCTACAATCGGTTATCGCCTGCTCTGCAGTTACAGGATGATCAGTTCTTCATCCATAGCGGATTCTTCAATAACCTCTGGTACCGGCCAGATTGAGCACTCTGAGGCTGCTGCATAAATTTTGACCCTTATTGTCAATAAAAATCGGTCAATAAGGGCCATCGTTAACTGTCCGACTTCCATTTCTTTAGGTTTGGGTGTTTCTAATAGCTACCCATTATTCACCGATATAACGAAAGGAGGTCATTATGGCGGTCAAAGTTTTAATCAAGAGAAAAATCAAAAACGGCAAATTGAGCGAAGCTTCCAAACTCCTTATCAAAGCACGGTATGCTGCCATGGGACAGCAGGGTTATATTTCATCGGAGACGCTAACTGACTGCTACGAACCCAATAATGTGATAGTGGTGTCTATGTGGCAGAAAATCGAAGATTGGAATCAATGGAAAAAATCTGACTTAAGATCGGAAATTGAGGCAGGGTTCGAATCGTTGCTTGATGGATCGACTAAATACGAAGCCTATAATTTGGGATTGGTGCTTTGATGGGGTTATTTTATAAATAATCCGTTTTCCATAATATCGAGGGGTGCTGATTTCGGCACCCTTCATATCGTCTTTAAATATTCTCTAATGGTTAAAGCGGCACTTGTTCCCTCCCCTGCAGCACTTGCCACCTGTTTTGTACTTTTGTCTCTCACATCGCCTGCAGCAAAAATACCCGGAATACTCGTCTCTAAAATGTGTGGGTCTCGATCCGCATAATTTTTGGGCCGCTTACCCTTGTGCAGCAAATCGTGCCCCGTCACAATAAAACCCCATTGATCCAGCGCGATACCGCTATCTTTAAGGAATCCGGTATTCGGTGTTAGACCAATAAAAATAAAAGCCCCGTTCACAGATAATGTCTCCTCGGCGCCGGTCTCATTGTTTAAAAGTCGAATGCCTGTAAGTTTGGAATGCTCTCCGATGAATTCCTTCACTTCAGTGTGCCAGCGAATATCTATTTTAGGATTTTTGAATACACTCTCCTGAATAATCTTGGTCGCCTTGAATCGAGAATTTCGTACCAATATGGTTACCCGATCGGCAAATTTTGTGAGCAGCATACTTTCTTCGGTGGCGCTGTTTCCCCCACCGATTACGGCAACCCGCTTGTTTACATAAAAGGGGCCGTCACAGGTGGCACAAAAATGCACCCCGGCGCCAAGATACTCATTTTCACCCGGAACATTTAGACGCTTATAGCGGCTCCCGGTGGCAATAAGCAGCGATCGAGCGCTATATGTCTGTCCGTCTCTGGTTTTCACACAAGGATAATTGTGATGGCGACGGACTTCCACGACCTCCTGGGCCTGCAACAACTCAACCCCGAATCTTTCGGCCTGCAAACGCAACCGTTTGGAAAAATCAATGCCTGTCACACCATCGGGAAATCCGGGAAAGTTGTCAAGTTTTTCGGTTCCGGCGGCCTGTCCGCCGAAAGCAGCACGTTCAATGACCAGCGTGTCGATATATTCGCGAGCCGCGTAAAGGGCTGCGGTAAGCCCAGCCGGTCCGCCCCCAAGAACCAGCAAATCATAATGACTGCGACTGGCAGAAGTCTTCAACCCAAGTTTGGCTGCCAGTTCAGCGTGGCTCGGTTCTACCAGGAAAGACCCATCGGCAAATACAATTGTGGGAATAATACGCTTTCCTCTGTTTGTTTGGATCACGAATTTTTCGGCATCTTTGTCTGTTTCGATATCCACCCAGTTATAGGGAATCTGGTGTTCACCCAAAAACTGTTTGCTATGCCGGCAATCAGGGCACCAATAGGCACCATAAACCGTAATCTCAGGCTTTGTCATAACTGACCTCAAGTATGGAGTCACTCTAAATATTGATGCTTTAAATGTTCGGTTCCAGATTCAGGATGTAACGTTCATGGGCTATAATGCAGGGGAATTTAACATGGGGCCGTGAATTTGAACGAATCAATCCTGTGCCCCGGCGTCTATCCGTTCGATATAATAGAGTGTGGCCCCAACCGGCGCGAAGGATAGAAAAAGGATGTTTAGAACCGGAATCAAAAACCACAGCCCAAAACCGAGGTGAAATCCAATATTTTTAAGTAAAAACTTGAACCGGGCTCCGAAAGATTCGTATCTTCTCGCCGGAATCAGGTCCGTGTTGTCCCAGGCCAAAAAAATGCTGGCTGCAAGAGCTGAAATAATCGTGGTTACAGGAGACAACGGCGTTAACCATCCCAAAACCATAAGCACCAGGGTAATCATTACCGGAATAACAGCCCTTGGGATTTCCTGTTTGAGCAGGTATAAAAAATACTTAAACCAGGACATGGGCCTTGCTTCCTTTTCCCTACCGAACACCCGATGTTCAGTAATCCTGGACATGGTATCCATAATCATGACGCTGAATAAAATCTGGGCAATGAGAAATGATATTACCGCTGAAAGTCCTATGAGAAAAGCAGTCAAGAGCCAGGAAACAACATACCACATCCAGACGATCCAGTTACTCTCCGGTTTGATCCATAAAAGATTTACAATTTCATTGTGGTACTCAAGGATAAGGGCTGCTGATACAACGGTGAGTAGGACAATGACAAGAAACCGGACAAGCCCTAAAAACAGGAGCATAGGCGTTTTCAATCCCAGTTTCAGGCCTCTGTAATTGTATGTGATGCCGCTAATTAAGTTCATGTACTGTAATATAATTAGTCTGCAGACAATTGTCTATGGTTTTTTTGTCTCATCATATATCCTCTTGTTGCTGACTCGAATGTTTCACCTTTAATTTGACATCAATGAGTTGATCGTGTGAAACGCGCAACAGATTCTTAAGCTTGTTCATCAGATAATGTTCGTATTGGTCCATTTTTCCGTCAACATAAACGACCTGCCACAGGGTTTCAATGATCTCCATTTTTTCTTCGTTGGAATAGTTTTCATTGATCAGCTTAGCAAACTGCCATAAGTCGACACTCTCTTCCAGTTGCTTTTCAGCTTCTGCGATCAGCGCATCTGCGTTTTCCCGGGACAAGTCGTATTTTTCTTTTAGAATTGAAATAACAGTCTCCATCTCCTCCTGGGTGAATGTTCCGTCAATTTGTGCGATTTCCACAAGCAGTGCGCAGGTCGCCACGGTTGTATCATGACCTGATTCTTGATCAATGACGTTAGGATCTTTTGCTTTTTCTTTATCAAAAAAACGCTTTACAATATTAAACATTTAAATTTCTCCTTACACGGTTTCATTTCCTGACGATCCTTCTTTCGACCCTTGGGTTTACTATACGCCTTTTTCGAATGAAATCAACAAAGACTTCTCTTAGCGACAAACCGGTATATTGGGCCGGCTTTCTGGCAAAAATTTCATATCCATCACCACCGGATGCCATAAAATCGTTGACAGCAACCCGATAAACCTTGCCAAGGTCAAGGGGTGTAAGATTTCCTTCAACGCACACATTTTCTACGCTATGTCCTCGGATCATGAAACGAATTCCCGAGACATGAAGAAATCCACCATCTTCATCTTCACGTTTTCCTTTGACCGATCGGGAAAGCACCTGAAAAAGCTCTTTCCCAGTAATATCGATCAAAACAACTTCGTTGTCAAAAGGCAAGGTTTTAAACACATCCTCAACGGTTATGGGGCCTGAATCAATGCTTGACCGTATACTGCCGCCGTTTAACAGGGCAATCTGAGCACCGGAAGATTCTCGCATGATGTCTGTTAATTTCTATGGTTGTCAATTTCTAAATTTTTTGCAACTGTACGATCTTTATTTGCAATTTATTTTTTCATCCATTGAATAAAATAAGAGAAGAAACGTCAGAAACATCCACCTTGATTTCGTATATAATCGTACTTACTGTGTCAAATAAAAGCAGACTGAGAACTAGGTTCCCATTCTAACTTGAACAATAAGATATTCCATACAAAAATGCTCAAATGGAGGATACCATGAAACATATACAACTATTTATTATTTTAACAGCCCTACTATTTTCGGGATCAATCGCACAGGGCGCAATTGTAACCAAAACTATTTCTTACAATGATGACGGTGTTGGCCTTCAAGGATTTTTGGCCTATGACAATGCATTGAAAGGAAAGCGCCCCGGTGTTCTGGTGGTCCATGAATGGTGGGGTCTCAACGACTACGCCCGAAAAAGAGCAACACAACTTGCTGGTTTGGGCTATGTTGCGTTTGCCCTCGACATGTACGGTAAGAACAAGGTAACAGACCATCCTGAACAGGCTAAAGAGTTTTCGAAACAAGTCACCAAAAATGTGAAGTTTTGGCAAAAACGTGCCCTTGCCGGGCTTGCAGTCCTGAAAAAACAGTCCGTCACGGATTCTTCACGGATTGCGGCCATAGGATACTGCTTCGGCGGGTCTACAGTTCAGCAACTGGCCTACAGCGGAGCAGATATTAAAGGAATTGTCAGTTTCCACGGTTCCCTGATACCCCCTGTTGAAGCAGCTGTTAAACAGACAAAGGCCAAATTTCTGATATGTCACGGCGCTTCTGATCCTTTTACAACCCCCGAAGCCCTGCAGGCCTACATTACCGCAATGAATGCATCACCAATAGACTGGAAAATGGCAATCTATGCACATGCCAAGCATGCCTTTACCAATCCTGATGCTGATAAATACGGTTTAAAGGCATTGGGATACAACCGAAATGCTGATCGGCGTTCGTGGGAAGACATGAAACAGTTTTTTAACGAAATCTTTTCAAATTGATTTTCCAGAATAACCAGCTATGCGGTGCAGGTCTGGTCATTTTAGATCTCGTATTGCGAGAGCGGTCCAGGCCTTTAATGAGGTGGTAAACTATAGTTCACAGCTATCTTCTTTAACAACGTCAATTCACCCAATAATCCCGACCACTGCGCCAGTCATGCAAGTGGCCAGTGTACCGGCAATAATGGAGCGAAATCCCAAAGAAACGATTTCGTCCCGCTTTTCCGGAGCCATCGTCCCCATACCGCCGATCATAATGCCCAGACTTCCTGGGTTGGCAAATCCACACATGGCATATGTCATAATGATCAGGCTTTTGGGGCTCAACGTTCCCTGTGGTAGACGGCTCATATCCAGATAGGCCAGAAATTCGTTCAGAACCGTCTTGGTTCCCATTAACGCACCGGCGATGGGAGCCTCTTTCCACGGGACACCCATTAGCCAGACCACCGGTGCCATTATCATCCCCAAGATCCGCTGCAAACTCAGAGGATGCCCGCCAACATCAGGAAAAATTCCGAGTATTAAGTTTAGAAGATGAACCAGCGCCACAAGAACGATGAGCATGGCAACAATGTTTATTAGCAGCTGTACACCCTGAATGGTTCCTTTGGTGATGGCGTCCATTGCACTTAACGCCGGTTCAGGAGATGTCAACTCGCCTGATGTGCGTTCTCCGGTTTCGGGTATCATGATTTTTGAAATCGTGACGGCAGCAGGGACACTGATAATGGAAGCCGTCAATATATGCCCCATAATATCGGGTATAGCCTTGCTTAAAATGCTGGCATACAGCACCATTACCGTTCCGGCAATAGTGGCCATACCCGAAGTCATCAGTGTAAATATTTCACTCCGGGTCATTTCCTTCAAATAAGGCCGAATAAAGAGTGGAGATTCCACCATGCCGACAAATATGTTTGCAGAAACGCCGAGCCCCTCTGCTCCTCCCAGTCCCAGGGTTTTTTGCAGAACGTATGAAAATGACCTCACCACCAGGGGCAAAATTTTCCAGTAAAACAATAGTGAAGAAAGCGCACTGATAACAAGAATCAAAGGAAGGGCCTGAAAGGCTAAAATAAAACTGGAGCCAGGAAATTTTTCGGAAAACGGCAAGTCGCCTCCACCGAGATAGCCAAACACCATGGATGTCCCGGCTTTGGTCGATGCTTCGATTGACAGAACCAGGTGATTCAACGAAATGAACAGATTTCTAAAGACAGGCAACTTCAACAAAATAAGTCCGATCACCAGCTGTATGCCAATACCTGCGATGACCAATTTAAGCTTAACTTTTTTGCGTTTTTCACTGATCAGCCAGGCGATACCTGAAAAAACAATAAGCCCGGCTATACTTTGGATGATCATAAATCAGATCTCTTTCCTATCCTATTCTCTCTTTTCTATTTCCTCTTTCCTGTCTTCTATTCTTTCTATGCCATATTTCGGCTATATATTCAAAGGATTTAGCTTGCTTGTCAACTTATTTCAGTTGTTGTTGTCAATAGCCAGCAAGGCATGACCAGTCTATTGGCCTAACCTGTCCCAAATTTTACAATTTTAAATTTATGCCGATCCAACCTAACCATTAAATTTAAACAAAAAGTTGATAAAATTATGTTTTGGTTATAAAAAATATTATTTGATTATTTCAATATACTTTAAATTAGATTATTTTTACAAAATCGACTCATTTTCACGTGTGGTACAAAAATGTCTAAATTTCGTC
>Ga0316578_10000405_pt1 | contig 14028 bp, 13 predicted proteins | sample J0NA_2_FD_203076 | JGI IMG/M metagenome (GOLD analysis project Ga0316578, IMG submission 203076) | Rhizosphere microbial communities from salt marsh grasses in Alabama, United States - J0-2_160517rDrC | ecosystem: Host-associated > Plants > Roots > Rhizosphere | place: USA: Alabama | collected... | reverse complement strand
GCGAAGGGTTTCGTCGCGGCGGGGGTGGGCCCCGGCGACGTCGTCGGGCTGATGAGCCGCACCCGCTACGAGTGGACCGTCACCGACTTCGCGCTGTGGTCGGCGGGCGCGGTGCCGGTGCCGATCTACGAGACCTCATCGCCGGACCAGGTCCAGTGGATCCTGTCCGACTCCGGTGCCGTCGGCGTCGTCGTCGAGACCGAGAAGCACCTCGCGGCCGTCGAGAAGGCCAGGGGCTCACTGCCGGGCCTCGAGCACGTGTGGGTCATCGAGCACGGTGACGTCGACACCCTGAGCCGCGACGGCGGCGACGTCGAGGACGCCGAGCTCGCCGCCCGGCGAGAGGGCCTCGACCGGGACGCGCTCGCGACGATCATCTACACCTCGGGCACGACGGGGCGCCCCAAGGGTGTCGAGCTCACCCACGGCAACTTCCTCACCCTCGCCGAGAACACCGCCGAGGCGATCTCCGAGGTCGTCAAGGCACCAGGGGCGTCCACGCTGCTGTTCCTGCCGCTCGCCCACGTCTTCGCCCGCTTCATCGAGGTCCTCGCCGTCACCGGCGGGGTGCGGATGGGGCACTCCTCTGACCTGAAGACGCTCATGGACGACTTCGAGGCGTTCCAGCCCACCTTCATCCTCGCCGTGCCACGGGTGTTCGAGAAGGTGTACAACTCGGCCGAGGCCAAGGCCGAGGCCGGCGGCAAGGGCAAGATCTTCGCCGGTGCCGCCACCACCGCCATCGCGTGGTCCGAGGCGCAGGACGAGGGCCCGGTGCCGCTCGGGCTCCGCCTGCGCCACGCCGTCTTCGACCGGCTCGTCTACGCCAAGCTGCGCGAGGCGATGGGCGGCAAGGTGCAGTACGCCGTGTCCGGCGGCGCCCCCCTGGGCACCCGCCTCGGGCACTTCTTCCGCGGCATCGGCGTCTCCATCCTCGAGGGCTACGGGCTCACCGAGACCACGGCACCGGCGACGGTCAACCGGCCGGGGGCGATGCGGATCGGCACCGTCGGTCCGCCGCTGCCCGGCTGCGAGGTCCGGGTGGACGACGACGGCGAGATCCTGCTGCGCGGGATCGGCGTGTTCCGGGCCTACCGGGGCAACGAGGAGGCCACGCGGGAGTCGATCGACGCCGACGGCTGGTTCCACACCGGTGATCTCGGCGAGATCGACGACCACGGGTACCTGAGGATCACCGGGCGCAAGAAGGAGATCCTCGTCACCGCCGGTGGCAAGAACGTCGCGCCCGCGGTCCTCGAGGACCGGCTCCGCGCGCATCCTCTCATCAGCCAGTGCATCGTCGTCGGCGACGGCCAGCCGTTCATCGCGGCGCTCGTCACCGTCGACGAGGAGATGTACCCCGCCTGGGCCGCCAACAACGGCCTCGACGGCCTCCCCCTCGCGAAGGCTCGCTCCGACGAGCGGGTCCTCGCCGAGATCCAGCAGGCCGTCGACGCCGCCAACGAGGCGGTGTCCAAGGCGGAGTCGATCCGCAAGTTCCATGTCCTCGAGGACGACTTCACCGAGGACTCCGGCCACCTCACGCCCTCGATGAAGCTCAAGCGCAACGTCGTCATGCGGGACTTCGCCGACGAGGTCGACGCGCTCTACGGTGGCTGACCCCGCGCCGGCACCGGCGCCGCCGGTGCCGCGCGGGACCCGCCGTGAGGCGTGGCTCCCTGCCCTGCTCGGGGCCTCCTGGCTCGCGTGGTTCGGGGTGCTCCAGTGGAGTGTGGTGCGCTTCCGGGTGCCGATCCTGCTCACCCTCACCGCGGTCACGGTGCTGCTCGGCGTGTGGGTGGCCCGCCGCATCGACGTGCCCCTGCCCCGCTGGCTCGCCCCGGCGGTGCTCGTCGGCTCCGTCGTGATCACGATGGCCGTGCCGCTCTTCAGCTACCTGCGGGGAGGGTGGCTGGCCGCCGCGCTCGTGGTCCTCGCGATCGGCGGGCTGGGCGCGGCGGCCCTGCTGGCCGTGCCCGGCCGCCGCACGGCGCTGGCCGCGCTCGCGACCGCGGCGGTCACCCAGGTGTCGGTCGCGGTGGTGGCGGTCGTGGGGGACCCGGCGCCGCGGATCGACGTCTGGGTCGTGCTGCAGCAGGGAGCCGACGCCCTGGCGCGCGGCGAGAACGTCTACACCCAGCAGTGGGTCGACTCCCCCGGTGTGCAGGACTTCTTCCCCTACCTGCCGTGGATGGCCGTGCTCACCGCCCCGGGCCGCTGGGTGGCCGGTGACGTGCGCTGGATGCTGCTCGTGTGGTCGCTCGTGCTGCTGGCCGGGCTGTGGTCGCTCTCCCGCGGGCGGGTGGAGCGCGTGGCAGCGGTCGCCGCCGTGCTCGTGCTCGCACCGGGCACCCTGACCCAGGTCGACCAGGCGTGGACCGAGCCGGTGCTCGCGGCCCTGCTCGTGTGGTTCGCGGCGCTCGTGCACCGCGGCCGGGCCTGGTGGGCGGTGGTCCCGTTGGCGCTGGCGTGCGCGAGCAAGCAGCACCTCGTGCTCCTCGTGCCCATGCTGCTCCTCTGGCGTCCGTTCGGCTGGCGACGCACCCTCGCGACCGGGGGGGTGACCGGCGCCCTCGTCCTGCCGTGGCTCGTCGCGGACCCGGCGGCGTTCGTCGACGACACCGTGACGACGCTGCTGACCTTCCCTCCCATCCGCTTCGCGAACACGTGGTTCCTGTACTTCCTCAACGAGCACGACGTGACGCTGCCGTTCGTCGTGACCGGGCTCGCGATGGCCGGTGCGGTCGCGGCGTCGGTGTGGGCGGTGTGGCGGCGCCAGCCGGGCGTCGACGAGGTCCTGCGGTGGATGGCGTTCGTCCTCGCCGTCGCCAACCTCGTCAACAAGCAGGCCTTCTACAACCAGTTCTGGCTCGTCGCCGCGCTCGTCGCCGCCTCGCTGGCCGTCACCGGGCGCACGACGGGGTCCGACGAGGCGGACCCGAGAGCCGCGGACGAGGACGGCGCCGGGCTCACCCCGCGAGCGAGGCCAACCGCTGCCGCCAGGCCCGGGTGACCTCGGCGCGGTCCTCGCCGAGCACGTCCGGCATGGCCCGGTCGCAGCGCTGCTCGGCCGCGGCCTCACCGTCCGGAGTGACACAGGCCCGCACGAGGGCCCGCAGCGTGGCCTCACCGTGCCGGTCGGCAACGGTCTCGACGGCCTGCCAGGAGGCGAGGTAGCCGACCTCGATGTCATGGGTGGTGGGGTCGAGCTCCTCGGCCGTGGGGAGCTCGGTGGGCGCGGTCCCGCCCCGGACCGCTCGCAGCAGCGGGGCGGCGAGCTCGGTGGCGGGCACGTCGGCACGGTCGTAGCCGACGTGGTCGGCGTAGCCCTCCGAGAGCCAGCCGGGGGCCGACCCCGGGACCGTGGCCCGAACCGCCACGTGGGCGAGCTCGTGGGCGAGCACCACCTCGCGGCCCACGGTGCGCAGCCGGGCGCGGGCGTCGGGGTCGAGGACGACACGGTCCCCGGTCGCGAGCCCGTCGGCGTCGAGGGGCCCCTCGGTCGTCGCGGCCACGTCCCCGACGGGTCGGGAGCCGCGCCCGAGGAGGGCGTCGGTCTGCTCCGGGGTGTCGGGGACGAGGACGAGGACGTGGTCCGGGGTGCCGTGCCACTGGCGGGCGAGCCCGGGCAGGACCGCGTCGACGGTGGCGACCGCCTCGGCGAGCGCGGCGTCGTCCGCGGTGCCGGCGACGACGGCGTGCTGCCCCCGCTCGACCCGCATCCCGGGCATGGCCAGCCACGGCGCGGCGCCGCCGCCGTCGGTGGCTTCCTCCGCGGCGACCCGCCAGCCCGCGGCCGTCCGAACGAGCCGGTACCGGACCTCGGTGGCGCGGTCGGCCCGGTCCACCCGGTCGATGCGGTAGCGCAGGCGCACGACGACCCCTCCGTCGGGGTCCTCGACCGGGGGGACGGCGTCGTGGCTGAGGAGGACCGGGCGCAGGTCGTGGGCGGACCGGAACGCCGCCAGCTGCCGCACCCCGGCGGGGGAAGCGAGGTCGGCCACGGTGGCGGCGAAGGCCTCGGGGTCGCCGGCGAGGACTGCGTGCTCGCGCTGGGCGAGCAGGGCGTCCAGGGCAGCCGCGGTGTCGGCGGCGGCGGACGCGTCGGAGCCCGGGTCCGGCGAGGTCCCCGGGACGGCGCTCGCCCCCGCCGCAGCCGGTGCCACCGACGCGGCCGGACCGGCCGGCGTCCCGGACGCGGTACCCACGCACCCCGAGGCCGCGAGCACCGCAGCGACGAGGGTGGCGGCCAGGCTCACTCGTCCCCCGCTACGGCCCGGCACCGCCTCATCGTAGGCGGCCGGCCCCGGGCACCCCCGATCAGCCGACCGCGCGCGCCCCCGGTTCCCCCGTCGCCGGCCGGGAGCCGAGCGTGGCCCGCGCCCGCGCCGCCGTCTCGGGGTCGACGAGCCCCGCGCGCACGAGCCGGGTCACCGCCGCCCGCTCCTCGGCGTCGAGGGCGGTGTCGCGGCGTGCCGCGGGGTCCGTGAGGGACAGCAGGACGGGCACCATGCAGTCGTCGCAGCGGAGCTCGCGGACCGGGCACGTGCGGCACTCGACCGCCATCGCCGTGTTGCGGGTCATGCGTCTCACCTCTTCTCTCGGTGCGTCGTCCACGACCCTAGGGGCGGCCACCGACAGGCCCCTCGGAGCGACCTCGCACGTACCGGGTCCTGCCGTGTCGGCCCGGACCCGGTGACACCCCTCGCGCAGCATCCCGTCGCGCACCGCCGCTCTCCGTGCCCCGCGCGCCTCGACCGCGCTGTCGGTCGTGACGCCTACGGTTCCCGGCATGACGATGGTCCAGGGCACCTTCGACGACCTGGGCACCCCCCTGTCTGACGTCACCTTCGTCGTCGTCGACCTGGAGACCACCGGTGGCAGCCCCGTCGAGTGCGGCATCACCGAGGTCGGGGCCGTCAAGGTGCGCGGCGGCGAGGTCGTCGGCGAGCTGCAGACCCTCGTGAACCCGGGCGCGCCCATCCCGGCGTTCATCAGCGTGCTCACCGGCATCACCGACGCCATGGTGGCCGACGCCCCGCCCATCGAGACCGTCCTTCCCCAGTTCCTCGAGTTCGCCGCGGGCAGCGTGCTCGTCGCGCACAACGCCCGCTTCGACGTCTCGTTCCTCAAGGCGGCGGCCCAGCGCTGCCATCGCGAGTGGCCGGCTCCCCAGGTCCTCGACACCGTGCACCTCGCCCGCCAGGTCGTCCGTCGCGACGAGGTCCCCAACCACCGGCTGGCCTCGCTCGCCCGGCTGTTCCACGCCACCACCACCCCCGACCACCGGGCCCTCCACGACGCCCGTGCGACCGTCGACGTCCTCCACGGCCTCATCGAGCGGGTCGGCAACCTCGGCGTCCACTCCCTCGAGGAGCTCCTCGACTACACGGCGCGGGTCTCGCCGAACCGCCGCCGCAAGCGCCACCTCGCCGACTCCCTCCCCGACGCCCCGGGGGTCTACCTGTTCAAGGACGGTGACGGCCGGGTGCTCTACGTCGGCACGTCCGTCTCCATCCGCACCCGGGTGCGCTCGTACTTCACCGCGTCCGAGCACCGGCGGCGGATGGGCGAGATGGTGCGGCTCGCCGAGTCGGTGAGCCCGGTCGTCTGCGCCACGACGCTCGAGGCCGAGGTCCGCGAGCTGCGCCTCATCGCCGAGCACAAGCCCCGATACAACCGTCGCTCGCGACATCCCGAGAAGGCGCTGTGGGTCAAGCTCACCGTCGAGCCGTTCCCGCGGCTGTCGATCGTGCGGCGGGTGGCCGAGGACGGTGCACGGTACGTCGGCCCGTTCGGGTCGCGACAGGCCGCGGAGGCCGCCGTCGCCGCCGTCCACGAGGTGCTGCCGCTACGGCAGTGCACCGAGCGGCTCTCGCCCGCCCGGCCGAGGCCCGCCTGCGCCCTCGCCGAGATGGGGCGCTGCGGCGCGCCGTGCACGGGCGCCCAGGGGGTCGACGACTACGCCCAGGTCGTCGACCGCGCGGCGCTGCTGCTCGCCGGCGACCGCCGCGACCTGCTCGTCGCGCTGCGCGAGCGGATGGCGCACCTGTCCGCCGCCGAGCGGTTCGAGGACGCCCAGGCGGTGCGTGACCGGCTCGTGGCGCTGGTCCGCGGGGCCACGCGCTCCCAGCGCCTCGACCCGCTGGCCCGCATCCCCGAGCTCGTCGCGGCTCGGCGCTCGGCCACCGGCGGCTGGGAGGTCGTCTGCGTGCGCCACGGCCGGCTCGCCGGGTCCACCACCTCACCGCGCGGTGCCGACCCGATGCCGTACATCGAGGCCCTGCGTGCCAGCGCGGAGATCGTGAGCCCCCCGGTGCCCCCGGCCACGGCCGCCACCGCCGAGGAGAGCGAGAAGGTCCTCCGCTGGCTCGAGGCCCCCGGGGTCCGGGTCGTCGACGTCGACGGCGACTGGACCTGCCCGGTCGGGGGCGCCGCAGCCGTCCGCGAGGAGCTCGAGCCACTCGAGACCTCGCGTCGGCAGGCGGCGGGATTCGCCGGCGTCCGCTGACCGGCGCCGACCCACCGGACCGCCACCGAGGTCGATGGGGCGGGAGGGGTTCAGGCGGGTCGCGATGCCTCGGGTAGCAACCTGACGACCGACCTGGCCGGGCCCGACATCGACGCCTACCTCTCCGGCCTGCGCTCCCTGGACGGCGTCCACCCGGGCCCGGTCGGCGTGACCGGCTCCTGCATGGGGGCCCGGCTGGCGCTGCGGGCCGCGGGACGGCACCCACAGGAAGCCCTCGCCTGCGGTGGCTTCCACGGCGGCGGTCTCGCGACCGACGCCGCCGACAGCCCGCACCCCTCGCTCGCCGAGGCCGGCCTCACCGCCGCCAACGAGATCGTGCCGGGTGCCACGCACGGGTATTCGACGGCCGACACCGCGGCCTACGACCAAGCCGCGGCCGAACGGCACTTCAGCGAGCTCGGGGCGCTCCTGGCGCGCACCCTCGGAGGGAGGTCCGGTGGCTAGGCTGGCCGCGTGATCACCGCCATCGTCCTCATCACCGCCGACGTCGACCGCATCCCCGAGGTGGCCCAGGAGATCGCCGACCTCGACGGCGTCACCGAGGTCTACTCGGTCGCCGGCGACGCCGACCTCGTCGCGATGGTGCGCGTGCGCGAGCACGAGGCCCTCGCCGACGTCATCGCCGACCGGCTCAACAAGGTGGAGGGCGTCACCGGGACGAACACGCACATCGCGTTCCGCACGTACTCCTCGCACGACCTCGAGGCGGCATTCAGCCTCGGCATCGAGGACTGACCGCGGCCGACGCACCGGGGCGGGCTCGACGGGTCTGGCGTCAGCCGGCGAGCTCGCGGGTCGTGGCCGCCCAGCGGTCGAGCAGCGCCGCCGCGGCCCCGGAGTCGACGGTCTCCTCGGCCCGCCGCACCCCGTCGGCGAGCGCCGCGACGAGGGCCTCGCGCGTGGGTGGGTCGTCCAGTCCGGCGGCGACGGCGAGGGCGATCCCCGTGTTGAGGACGACGGCGTCCCGCACCGGACCGCGCTCACCGGCGAACACCCGCCGCGCGACCTCGGCGTTGTGCGCGGCGTCGCCGCCGCGCAGGGCCTCGACCGGCGCGGTGACGAGCCCGACGTCCGCAGGCGACACCGAGAGCACACTGACCTCGCCGCCGGACACCCACCACACGGTCGACGACGTGGCCAGGGTCAGCTCGTCGAGCCCGTCGTCGCCGCGGAAGACCGCGGCCGGGCGTCCACGGCCCGCGAACACACCGGCGATGAGCGGCGCGATCCGCGCGTCGGCGACCCCGACCGCGGCATAGGTGGGCTGCCCGGGGTTGGTGAGCGGGCCGAGGGCGTTGAAGGCGGTGCCGATGCCCAGCCCGCTGCGCGCGGCCGCGGCGTGCCGCATGGACGGGTGGAAGGCGGCGGCGAAGCAGAAGGTGATCCCGGCCCGCTCGGCGACCTCGGCCACCTGCTGCGGGGAGAGGGTCAGGTCGACCCCGAGGGCCTCGAGCACGTCCGCCGACCCCGAGGACGAGGATGCCGCTCGGTTGCCGTGCTTGACGACGCGCAGCCCGCTCGCGGCCGCGACCACCGAGGCCATCGTCGAGATGTTCACCGAGTGCATCCGGTCGCCACCGGTGCCGACGATGTCGAGGCTCGGGCCGGGCACGTCGATCCGGTTCGCGTGCTCGAGCATGACGTCGGCGAGCCCGCGCAGCTCGTCGACGGTCTCGCCCTTGGCACGCAGCGCCACGAGGAAGCCGGCGAGCGCGACCGGTGGCGCCTCCCCCCGCATGACCTCGTCCATGGCCCAGCGCGCCCGGTCGGTCGTGAGGTCCTCCCCCCGGAGCAGGGCGGAGATCAGGTCCGGCCAGGAGGGCCCGGCCGGTGGCGTGGCGGACACGCCGCTCAGCCGACCGCGACCCGCTGGCGGGCCAGCTTCGCGATGGCGTCCGCGACGAGGATGGGGTCGAGCGGGTGCGGCACCGCGTCGTCGGCGAGCGACCAGCCGGCCAGCCAGCCGTCCTGCGGACGCCCGGTGAGCACGAGCACGGGGGGGCACTCGAAGATCTCGTTCTTCAGCTGACGGCACAGTCCCAGCCCACCCATGGGGACGGCCTCGCCGTCGAGGACGGCGACGTCGACGCCCCCGGCGTCCATCGCCTCGATGACCGCCTCGGGCGTGGCGCACTCGTGCCACGAGACGACCTCGACGTCCCGTGCGGGGCGGCGGCCGGCCGCGGCGCGGACGGCGTCACGGGTGGTGATGTCGTCGCTGTAGAGCAGGACCCGGACCCGGTGCACGCCCTCGGCGGCGTTCGTCGTGGCGTGCTCGGCGGAATCCTGGGCGTGGCTCATGCGTGGCATCGTACCGACGCCCGCTTCGACCGCCGAGCTCCTGTCCGACACCACTTGTCGAGGCTTTCCGGGGGTCGCAGCAGCGCTCGAGCGCCGTTGTCGGCATAATGCCGTTCGTGGCGACTTCTGCATCACCTTCGGTCAAGCACGCGGGCCCGGTCCCGTCCATCCCGGGCCAGGGCCCCGCGACGCGACCGAACCTGGTCGCCGTGGGAACCATGGTGTGGCTCTCCAGCGAGCTGATGTTCTTCGCCGCGCTCTTCGCGTTCTACTTCACGCTGCGCGGTCACCTGCCGGAGCTGTGGTCCGAGCGCACCGCGGAGCTGAACGTGCCGTTCGCGCTGGGCAACACCATCATCCTTGTCGTCTCGTCGGTCTGGTGCCAGCTGGGGGTCCTCCAGGCCGAGAAGGGGGTCGTGTCGCGGCCCGCCGGATCGTCGCTGCTCAAGGTCAGCGCGTGGGGGATGCGTGAGTGGTACGTCCTCACCTACATCTTCGGCGCGATCTTCGTCTCCGGGCAGGTCCTCGAGTACGCCGAGCTCGCCGCCGAGGGCCTGACCCTCTCCGCGGACTCGTACGGCTCGATCTTCTACCTCGCCACCGGGTTCCACGGACTCCACGTCACCGGCGGCCTCATCGCCTTCCTCCTCATCATCGGCCGCACCTTCACGACGCGCCGGTACACCCACGCACAGGCCACCGGAGCGGTCGTCACCTCGTACTACTGGCACTTCGTCGACGTCGTGTGGATCGCCCTGTTCCTCATGATCTACGTCTTGAAGTAAGTTCCCCCGCAACCGGACAGCACCCGACGACGACGACAGGACCCCCACTCGTGAACGCACTGGCCGCCCGGCGCCGACACCCTGCGGCGATCGCCGTCCTCATCATGCTCGGTCTGGTCCTCACCGGCGCGCTGTACGCCGTCGTCGCCCCCGAGCCCGCCGACGCCACGAGCTCCGCCGCCCCGGCGCAGTCGGTCGAGGAGGGCCGCAACCTGTTCCGGGCGAACTGCTCCTCGTGCCACGGCCTCAACGCCGAGGGTCGCAGCACCGGCAACGGCGACACCGTCGCCGGACCGTCGCTCGCCGGTGTCGGCGCGGCCGCGGTCGACTTCCAGATGGGCACCGGGCGGATGCCGATGACCCAGCCGGGCGTGCAGGCCGCCGCCGGCGGACAGATCAAGTTCACCGACGAGGAGATCGCCTCCATCGGCGCCTACGTCGCGTCCCTCGCCCCCGGGCCGGAGGTGCCGAGCGACGAGGCCGTCGACCCCACCCTGGGTGACGCCGCGCTCGGTGGCGAGCTGTTCCGGGTCAACTGCGCGATGTGCCACAACTTCGCAGCGTCCGGCGGCGCCCTCACCCGAGGCAAGTACGCCCCCGGCATCTCCGCGGACGTCGCCCCGAAGCACATCTACGAAGCCATGGTCACCGGGCCGCAGAACATGCCGGTCTTCAACGACACCAACCTCACCCCCGAGTCCAAGCGCGACGTCATCGCCTTCCTCGACGCCATCAACACCCAGGAGAGCCCCGGCGGCATGACCCTCGGCTCGCTCGGGCCCGTCACCGAGGGCCTGTTCGCCTGGGTGTTCGGCCTCGGCATCCTCGTCGCCGCCGCCGTCTGGCTCGGCTCCAAGGCCGCCTGACCCGAACCGTCCCACCGTCCACCGCGAAAGATCGGCATCCTCGATGAACGAGCAGGACACCCCGCACCCCGGCACCGAGGTGACGCCCACCGAGGGCAGCGGCACCGCTGTGCGCCTCGACGAGGGTCACGTCATCGGTGAGGGCGGGCTCCCCGACCGGTTCACGAACCCGGGTCTCCCGCACCACGTGCCGCGCATGGCCGACCAGGACGAAGGGGCCGCCCGGCGGGCCGAGAAGCAGGTCGCCACGCTGTTCGGCCTCTCGATCCTCGGGACCCTGCTGTTCATCGTCTTCTACTTCGCCATCAGCGTCGAGCAGACGGTGTACGTCCCCGGCATCGGCACCACGAGCGCGTCCAACTTCGCGCTCGGGATCACCCTCGCGATCTCGCTGCTCGGCATCGGGCTGGGCGCGGTGCACTGGGCCAAGACGCTCATGCCGGACACCGAGGTCGTCGAGGAGCGGCACCCGATGCGGGCCAGCGACGAGTCCCGCCAGCGGGTCGTCGACGTGATGGCCGAGGGCGGAGAGACCTCGCAGATCACCCGCCGGCCGCTCATCAAGTACACCCTCGGCGGCGCGCTCGGCCTGTTCGCGGTGCCGATCGTCCTCCAGGTGGCGGGTTCCCTCGGCCCGATGCCGCAGAAGTCGCTCTCCCTCACCTGGTGGAACGGTGGTCCGAGCGGTCCGGGCGAGGAGCCCACGTTCATGCCGATGCGCCTGATGCGTGACCCCGAGAACACCCCGATCAAGGCCAGCGACGTCACCATCGGGTCGGTCTTCCACGTCATGCCGGAGGGCCTGCTCCCCGACCCGGTGACGCACGAGGGCGGCGCCGAGCACCCCCTCGAGGAGAAGGCCAAGGCCGCGGTGCTCCTCATGCGCCTGGAGCCGGAGAAGATCACCTCGCAGAAGGAGCTCGACTGGGGCTACGAGGGCATTGTCGCCTACTCGAAGATCTGCACCCATGTCGGCTGCCCGGTCGGCCTGTACGAGCAGCAGACCCACCACCTGCTCTGCCCCTGCCACCAGTCGACCTTCGACGTGACCCAGGACTGCAAGGTCATCTTCGGCCCGGCGAAGCGCCCACTTCCCCAGCTGCCGATCGACGTCGACGCCGAGGGTTACCTGATCTCCACCGCGCCGTTCGCCGAAGCGATCGGCCCGAGCTTCTGGGAGCGTGGCTGATGAGCACGGCAACCGACCGTCCCGCTGACAACCTCCGCGCGGGGGACGCCCCCACCGACGCACCGCCGTCGGCCGCGGCCCGGCGTGTCGGCGGCATCGCCGGCTGGGTCGACGACCGCACCGGCGCCGCGAAGCCCTTCGGCTACGTCATGAAGAAGGTCTTCCCCGACCACTGGTCCTTCATGCTCGGCGAGATCGCGATGTACTCGATGATCATCTGCCTGGTGACCGGAGCGTTCCTCACCTTCTGGTTCATCCCGAGCGCGGGCCAGACCATCTACGACGGCTCGTACGTGCCGCTGCGCGGGGTCGAGATGAGCGAGGCGTACGCCTCGACCCTCGACATCTCCTTCGACATCAAGGGCGGGCTGATCATCCGCCAGATCCACCACTGGGCCGCGCTGCTCTTCATCGTCGCGCTCACGGTGCACATGTTCCGGGTGTTCTTCACCGGAGCCTTCCGCAAGCCGCGCGAGATCAACTGGGTCATCGGCTCGCTCCTGGCGCTCCTCGCGATCATCGAGGGCTTCGCCGGCTACTCCCTCCCCGACGACCTGCTCTCCGGCACCGGCATCCGCGCGATGGAGGGCTTCGTCCAGACGGCGCCGGTCATCGGCTCCTACCTCGTCTTCGCGATCTTCGGCGGCCCGTTCCCGGGTGAGCTGATCATCCCGCGCCTGTACTCGGCGCACGTGCTGCTCATCCCGGCGATCCTCGTCGGACTGTTCACCGCGCACATCGCCCTGGTCTTCGTCCAGAAGCACACCCAGTTCCCCGGACCCGGCCGCACGAACGAGAACGTCGTCGGCTACCCGGTGATGCCGGTGTACGCGGCGAAGGCCGGCGGGTTCTTCTTCATCGTCTTCGGCATCATCGCCCTGATCTCCGCGGTCGTGCAGATCAACCCGATCTGGGGCTACGGGCCGTACGACCCCTCGCCCGTCACCGCGGGCTCCCAGCCCGACTGGTACATGGGCTTCGCCGACGGCGCGTTGCGCCTGCTGCCCGGCTGGCTGGAGTTCACCGCCTTCGGCTACACGCTCTCGCTCAACATCGCGCTCGGGGCGCTCGTGCTGCTCCCCCTCGTCTACACGGTGCTCGGCATCTATCCGTTCGTCGAGAAGTTCGTGACCCAGGACGAGCGTGAGCACCACCTGCTCGACCGTCCGCGCAACGCCCCGACCCGCACCGGCATCGGGATGGCAGGCATCACCGCGTACTCGGTGTTCATGTTCGCCGCGGGCAACGACATCATGGCGATCAAGCTCGGGATGTCGATCAACGACATCACCTGGTTCTTCCGGATCGGTCTCTTCGTGCTGCCGCCCATCGCCTTCTGGGTCACCCGGAGGATCTGCCTGTCGCTGCAGCGCCGCGACCGGGACACCGTGCTCCACGGCCGCGAGTCCGGCACGATCATCCGCACGCCGGAGGGTCGCTTCTTCGAGCGGCACGAGGCGCTGCTCCCGGAGGACCAGTGGATCCTGGTCCAGCACGACCCGGTGGCTCCGCTGCAGCTGCCGCGCGAGGTCGACGACAACGGGGTCGCCCGCCCCGGCTCGCGCCGCGACCGCGTCCGGGCGTCGATGTCGCGGTTCTACTTCAAGGACGCCGTCAACCCGGTCACCCCGGCCGAGCTCGCCGCGGCCCACCACCACGGCCACGAGGTCGAGGCCATCGAGGCCGGCGGCGAGACCGCTCAGGTCGGGTCCTCGGAGACGGCCGAGCGCCACTGACGACCCGTCCACGACGCGAGTGCCGTGCCGCCCCGAGCGGCACGGCACTCGCGCGTCCGGGCCGGACGACGCGCAGCGGGACTCAGTCGCCGAGCAGCTCGCGCAGTCGGGCGCGCCCCTCGCCCGCCGGGCAGTCCAGCTCCAGCACCTTGGTGCGGGAACGCTCCCCCGCCACCACCGTCACCTGTCGCGCCCGGAGGCCGAAGGCGGCGGCCACGGCGTCCCGTACGGCGGCCGTGGCAGCCCCGTCGACCGCCCGGGCGGTCACGGACACCGTGAGCACCTCCTCGTCGCCCCAGCGGCCCCCTACGCGCGTCCTCGAGGCCCCGGGGCGGACCCGCACCGTCATCCGCACGGCTCCATCCTCGCAGGGGCTGCGGGCGTGCACGCCGACCGGAGAACCGACGCGCACCACCTGCCCCTCCACCACGGACCGGGCGACGAGCCGGGACTTCTCCTGTCGGTGTGCACCCTGCCGAGGATGCCGGCGCGTCCGGAGCCCCGTCGCCGCGGGCCGCACGAGTGGCAGGCTGGGGTCGTGCACCCACTGAGCGACGCCGAGTTCGACACGCGCGTCGAGGACGCCCTCGACCAGGTGCCGGAGGAGCTCATGGCCATG
>Ga0316578_10000404_pt1 | contig 14043 bp, 8 predicted proteins | sample J0NA_2_FD_203076 | JGI IMG/M metagenome (GOLD analysis project Ga0316578, IMG submission 203076) | Rhizosphere microbial communities from salt marsh grasses in Alabama, United States - J0-2_160517rDrC | ecosystem: Host-associated > Plants > Roots > Rhizosphere | place: USA: Alabama | collected... | reverse complement strand
GATCGGCGACGACGCCGCCGTCCTCGATAGGCCGGACGGGATGCTCCTGTTCGCCTCGGACGCCGTCGTCGAGGGGGTCCATTTCCGCCTCGACATCTCCACCCTGAGCCAGGTGGTCCAGAAGGTTGTCACGGCGAATGTCTCCGACGTCTTCGCGATGGGGGGCAGGCCGTCGGGGATCGTCTTCACGGCGGGGCTGAGCGCCGGGTGCGGCGAGGAGGAGCTCGTCTCGATCGTCGACGGGCTGCGCCGCTCGTGCGAGGCCTACTCGATGCGGCTGTACGGGGGCGACACGGTCAGGTCGCCGGGAGGATATTTCTTCGACGCGGCGATCCTCGGGACCGTTCCCGAGGGGATGCAGCCGCTGCGGCGCTCCGGTGCGAACCCCGGCGACGCCCTCGTCCTCTTCGGCGAGATAGGCGGCTCCCTGGCGGGGCTGCGGATACTCGAGCATCTCGCAGGTGACGCGACGGCGGCGGGCGATCTCGGCGGTCTCGCGCCCTCCAGCCGCGAGTCCGCGCTCCTGGGCGATCTCGTCGCCGGCTTCTCGCTGGAGAGCGGCGACGGCGTGATAGAGAGTCTCTGCCGCACGCGCGGGCTCGGCGAGACGGCCGCGGCGGCCGCGCTGCTCGTGCGCCGGCACCTGTGCCCGCGCGCGCACCTGCACGGAGCCCTGCTCGAGGAGCATGCCCGCGCCGGCGTTCGCGCCGCGATAGACATCAGCGACGGGCTCGCCCGCGATCTGCGCTCGCTCTGCGAGGAGAGCGGTGTCGGGGCGGTGATAGACGCGGCTGCGATCCCGGTTCCCGCCTCCCTGCGGGAGCACGCGGAGCCCGGGATCGCGCTCGAGCTCGCGCTGGGGAGCGGCGAGGAATACGTCCTTCTCGCTGCCGTCGAGGACCCCGGCGTGTTCGCCCACGGGGCGACGGTGGTCGGCGAGATCGCCGTATCAGCCGCGGGGGTCAGCATGAGGACGCCGGAAGGCGGGCTCCGGGAGCTCCCCGGGACCGGGTACGAACACCAGTTCTGAGGCATCGGCGCGGCCGCCCGACGCGGAGGGCGCAGAGGCGGAGGCGCCGGTCGGAGGTCTGAGCTCAATGACGATCGAACGGTTCGATCTGCAGCCCGGCCGCGTGATCGCCGGCAAGTACGAAGTTCTCGAGAACCTCGGCGCCGGCTGGGAGGGCGAGGTCTATCTCGTCATCGAGACGACGACCGGGATCGAGCGCGTCGCCAAGCTCTTCTACGCCCATGCCGACGGCAGGGGGAGAGCGGTGAAGTTCTATGCGCGCAAGCTCCACAAGCTGCGCCACTGCCCGATCCTGATACAGTACCTCACCGGCGAGCGGATCAGGATCAGAGGGGCGCAGGTGAACGTGCTGATCTCCGAGTACATCGAGGGGGAGCGGCTCTCGCAGTTCGTCAGGCGCCAGCCCGGCCGGCGGCTCACGCAGTTCGAGGGAGTCCACCTGCTGCACGAGCTGGCGACGGGGGTCGAGGAGATACACCGCGTCGGCGAGTACCACGGGGACCTGCACGACGACAACATCATCATCCGCCGCAAGGGGCTCTCGTTCAACGTGAAGCTCGTCGACATGTACAACTGGGGGCGGCCGAGCGCGGCCAACGTGCGCGAGGATGTCTACGACCTGGTGAAGATCTTCTACGACTGCATCGGCGGAAAGCGCACCTACCACAAGCTCTCGCCGGAGGTCAGGTGGATCTGCAGCGGCCTGAAGCGGACGCTGATCATGGATAAGTTCCGCACGGCGGGGCACCTGCGGCGCTACATCGAGACGATGGAGTGGGAATAGCGCGCCACCGGATCGTGCACAGAAGGAGCCCGCCGATGCTGATCTACCTGATACGTCACGGCCGGACCGACTGGAACGACCGGCGCACGGTGATGGGGCACGAGCCGGTCGGTCTCAACGGGCGGGGCCGGGAGATGGTCGAGGTCCTCGCCGGGCATCTCGCGCCCGAGCGTATCGGCGCGGTCTATACGGGGACGCTCGCCCGGGCGCGCGAGACGGCGGACATCCTCGCCGATGCGTGGGGCGCCCCGGTGATCGACGAGCCGCGTCTCGACGAGTCGGCCTTCGAGCACTGGGTGGGCAGCACGTACGAGGAGCTCGCCGGTGATCCCGACTTCGTCCTCTACCAGACGAAGCCCACCGGGTCGCGCTTCTCGGAGGGGGAGGGGATCGCCGGCGTACAGCGCCGCGCGCTCGCCGCGGTCGATCGGGCCGTCTCCGAGGCCCGCGCAGACAAGGTCGCCCTCGTCTCGCACAGCGACGTGATCAAGCCCGTGATCACGTTCTACCTCGGCATGGAGCTCGACGCGATCCACCGCGTGGCGGTGGCGAACGCGTCGGTCACCCTGCTCGATCTCGATCAGCCGGCGCGCCCCCGCATCAGGTATCTCAACCTGATGCCGTGGAAATGGCGGCTCGGATTGACCGACAGATCCGACGAGCCGATACCGGGCGGCCCGGATGGCCCCGGAGGAGTGCCCAGATGAGCGGTGAGAACGCAGGGGGTTATTACCTCGGCATCGAGACCTCGTGCGACGATACCTCCTGCGCGGTCTACTCGCCCGGGAGGGGGATCGTATCGTACCGCACCGCCTCGCAGCTCGACCATGCCAGGTACGGCGGCGTCGTCCCCGAGATCGCTTCCCGCACGCACATGCGCACGCTGCTCCCCGTCTGGGAGAGCGTGATGGAGGAGGCTGACGTCTCGCTCGACTCTCTCGCCGGGATCGGGGTGACGCACGGGCCGGGGCTGACGGGATCGCTCCTCGTCGGTCTCTCGTTCGCCAAGGCCCTCGCCTGGGCGGGCGGCATCCCCCTCGCCGGCGTGCACCACATCGAGGGGCACATCCTCGCCAACGCGATCGAGGGCCCGTTCGAGACGCCCGCCGCCGTTCTCGTCGTCTCCGGCGGGCACACGCAGCTCTTCCACGTCGAGCGAGTCGGACGGTACGAGCTTCTCGGCCAGACGAGGGACGACGCGGCCGGGGAGGCCTTCGACAAGATCGGAAAGCTCCTCGGGCTCCCCTATCCCGGCGGCCCGGCGGTGGAACGGGCCGCAGCGGAAGGCGATCCCGCGGCGTTCGACCTTCCGCGCGGGCTGAAAAACTCGGGCGAATGCGACTTCTCCTTCTCCGGGCTCAAGACGGCCGTGCGCCTGCTCGCCGAGTCGCTGGGGACCCTCGCCCCGGCGACGGTCGCCGATATCGCAGCCTCGGCCCAGGAAGCGATCGTCGACGTCCTCGCCCTCAAGTCGGCGCTCGCCGTCGAGCGCACCGGCGCCGGGCGGCTCTACCTCGCCGGCGGCGTGGCGGCCAACGGCCGCCTGAGGGAGGCGATGCGCGAGCGGCTCGCGCCTCTCGGCGCGACGGTCGGCTGGCCGCCCCAGCGGTACTGCACGGACAACGCGGCGATGATTGCCTGCGCCGCCCGCTTCCATCTCGAAGCCGGCCGCCGCGACGGACTCGATCTGAACACCTTTCCCCGCGGCACGCTCCTCTCCTGGGCCTGAGGCGCCCTCTCCGGGACCGGACGGCGGGCCGCGTCGTCCCTGCGCTGCGGCGGCGCTGCAACGCTCGCTGGCACAGTGCATTAGAACGAGCCCGTCACCCGCCCGCCGCCGTGCCCGCGCCAGGCTCAACCCTTTGGATAATAAAGAGATAGACCTCGCTTCGCTCGGTCGGTACTTGGCACATTCCTTGCGAACCGCCAGATGCGATCAACTGTCTGCAGATGCAGGTGTCGTCAACGGATCATACATCGGCAGGGAACGGTCAATGACTGGCTCGACCAATTCTGAAGGCTACAAGGTGCTCGTCGTCGATGACGAGGAGCACATCAGACGGATACTGAAGTTCCAGCTCGAAAAAAACGGGTACCGCGTCGTCACCGCCGAGAACGGCGAGGTGGCGCTGCAGATCATCAAGCGGGAGAGCCCGGACCTGGTGATCCTCGACCTGATGATGCCGAAGATCGACGGGTTCGAGGTCTGCATGCGCCTGCGCGCCGATTTCCAGACGAGCCAGATCCCGATCATCATGCTCACGGCGAAGAGCGATCTTCCCGACCGGATCAAGGGGCTGCAGGACGGCGCGAACGACTACCTCGTCAAGCCGTACTCGAACGAGGAGCTCCTGCTCCGTGTGCGCAACGTGATCGACTGGAGCTCGAAGCAGAAGAACGCCAACCCGCTCACCGGATTCGCCGGGAACAAGATGATCGAGAAAGAGCTCTCCCGGCGGATCGAGCGGTCCGAGCCATTCGCGTTCCTCTACATCGACATCGACAATTTCAAGGCGTACAACGACTACTACGGCTACCAGAAGGGCGACCAGTCGATACTCTTCCTCGCCGACATCATCACCGAAGCGGTCAATACGCTCGGCGGGCCGGGCGATTTCGTCGGGCACATCGGCGGAGACGATTTCATCGTGATCACATCGATCGACCGCGCCGAGTTCCTCGGCAAGCGGGTCATCGAGGAGTTCGACCGTGGATCGCTCGTGCTGATGAACGAAGAGGACATCAGGCGCGGATATCTCGAGATCAGGAACCGCCTCGGGGAGATCCGCCGGGTCCCCCTGATGTCGGTGACGATAGCCCTCGTCCTCGACGAGGGCGGACGGATCAGGCACTACGCGCAGGTCAGCGACATCGCCTCGGAGCTGAAGAAGTTCGGCAAGGGGATGGCGGGGAGCGTCGTCGTGCGCGAGCGGCGCAAGGAACAGCAGGAAGCGCCTGAGCCGGCGGGAGCCGACTCGCGGTGATCCGGGCCTCGAGCGGTCTGATCGACGGAGAACCGATCATGGCGGACACGATGAAGACGGATATCGACGGACGCGTCGACGATGCGCCCTCCGGCGCCGGCATCGAGCTCGCCTCACTGCGGGCCGAGCTGGAGCGCTACCGGAACATCTTCGACTCCGCGCGGATGATCATCGGGCACGAGGTCGTCCGTCCCCTGACCGCCGTATCGGGATACACCGAGCTGCTCGAGGAGCGCTTCGAGACCGAATCAGGCGAGCAGGAGCGCCACTACTTCGCCAAGATCAGGGAAGCGGTGGCCCAGATGCGTACCATCGTAGAAGCCTTCGTTCAGATGCTGATGTTCGAGACGAAGGTGCAGCAGGCCGGCGAACGGGAGTACGTCGATCTGCGCGCCGTCGTGGAGAAGCTCCGCCCGACATACGGATCGCTGCGGGGCCGCCTGCGCAACGCGATCGATCCCGGTCTGCGGCCGGTCTACCTGCGCAGGGTGCATCTCGAGGTAGTGCTCGACAACCTGATCTCCAATGCGCTGAAGTACGGCGGAGCCGACGCTCCGGTGACGGTCGAGGCCGCGCTGAGACCGGAGCGCCGCGGGGCCGCCGAGGGCGACGTGCTGCTGGTCACCGTCGCTGACGAAGGCGTCGGCATACCCTCCTCGGAGCTCCAGGCGATCTTCGACCCGTTCTACCGCATCGAGCGGGCTGACGGCGGCGGTCTCGGGCTCGGCCTCTCGCTGGTGAAGAACATCGTCACCATGATGGGCGGGGAGGTCCGGATCGACAGCGCCGCAGGTGAGGGGACCAGGGTGACGGTGAGCCTCCCGGTGCGCGAGAGCGCCAACGGCGGAGCCGGGGGAGGTGCGCGATGAGCGGGCGCACCGGAGCGCATCGGATACCGGACCTGGTGAGCATCCCCCAGGCGCGGCTGATCGAGCTGGTGGCGATCTTCTGCATCGTCTACCTCGCTCGCGAGATCGCCGGGTTCACCTACCGCACGGGACTGATCATCTCGGTCTTCCTCGGCGCGGCGGCGGTCAATCTCTCCGTGGCGGGGATCGGCGCGATGGTCCGCAGGCGCAGCGCGCGGTCGCGGGCGGCCTCGACCTGGTGCTGGATAGCCGTGATGGTCGACCTCTCCACGGTGCTCGCCCTGATCTATCTGACCGGCACGGCGAGCAGTCCGTTCATGTTCCTCGTCGTCGTGCCGCTCTTCTTCGCCGGAAGGCTCCTGCCGGCTCTGACGGCCGGGTTCACCGTGACGTTCTCGACGCTCGCCGTCCTGGCGACCCTCGGGCTGCTCGAGATCCAGGGGGTCATTCCTCATTTCTCGTGCATACCCGACGCGCCGTACGGGCCCGCCGACGCGAACTACCTGCTCGGCACGATCCTCGTGCTCGGCGGATTCATGAGCCTGATGACGTACCTCTTCGGGACCTTCTACGACAATTTCGAGGTCTTCCTGCACGATGCGGAGAACCGCATACTCTCCTCGCGGAGGCGGATCCTCGAGCTGACGAGGCTGTACGACATCAGCCTCGGCATCAACTCGGTGATCAGCCTCGATACGCTTCTCAAGATGGTGTGCAAGGAGATCACCCTGCTCCTGCGGCGGCCGTGGGCGGCCGTCGCCCTCGTCTCGCGCAAGCACGAGGTGGTCAAGTTCGTCGAGCTCGGCGCAGAGCAGGGCCAGAGCGACGGCGCCGTGGCCGGAGAGTACGAGCGCGATCCGTTCGTGCTGGACGCGATGGGCCGCGAGGAGGGACTTGCGCTCGACAATGCCGCGCAGGACGACGTCGCGGCGCAGTCCCGGATCATCACCGACCGGGGCATCGGCCCGCTCCTCGCCGTGCCGATCAACTCGGGGCGGGAGGCGCAGGGCGTCATGTTCGTCGGCGACACCGCCGGCGAGCCATTCACCGAAGAGGACGTCCGCCTGATGACGATCCTCTCCGGCCAGGTGTCCACCGCGATAGAGAAGAGCAGGCTGTATGAGGTGATGACGGGCAGGATCCGGCGTCTCGAGCGCCAGAACGAGTCTCTGCAGAACGCGAACCAGCTCAAGATGGGATACATCTCCCATCTGTCGCACGAGCTCAAGACGCCGCTGACCTCCATCAAGGCGTACGTCGAGTCGCTCAACGACCACATCGAAGACCCCACCTTCCGTGAGAAGCGCGATTTCCTCGGTGTGATCTCGAGCGAGACCGACCGTCTGATACGGATGGTCAACAAGGTCCTCGACGTGTCGAAGATCGAGTTCGGGCAGCGGACCCTGCGCCGCAAGCCGTTCTCCCTCTCCGTCCTGACCGCCGAGGTGGAGACGGCCATGCAGCCGTACCTGCTCGACAAGCAGGTACGGCTCGACGTGACACTGCCCGCCGCGCTGCCCCTGATCGACGGCGACGAGGACCTCGTGAAGCAGGTCTTCATCAACCTGATCGGGAACGCGATCAAATTCGCCCCGGCCGGCTCGACGATATTCCTCGCCGCCGAGGAGGAAGCGGTGATGGTCAGGGTATCGGTCCGCGACGAGGGCCAAGGCATCTCGCAGGAGGAGCTCGGCAACATCTTCAAGCAGTTCTACCGCGGCGGCAAGAAATCGGCCGAGGGTGTCGGTCTGGGGCTTGCGATCGTCAAAAACATCGTCGAGCAGCACGGCGGATGGATCCAGGTCGCAAGCGCGGTCGATACGGGCAGCACGTTCACCTTCACGCTTCCCAAGGAGCATCACTTCAACGACCTGCTCGGCTTCATCTTCGATTCGATGGAGGCGCGCGACGAGATCAGCGAGATGTTCCAGCTCTGCGTACGGGTCGTGGCGGAGATGCTCAACGCGAAGATCGTCTCCCTGATGCTGCTCGACGGCGAACGCAAGGAGCTGTTCATCAAGGTGGCGTACGGCCTCGAGGAGGCGGTGGTCGAGAACACGCGCGTGCCCGTCGGCAAGAGCATCGCGGGCCGTGTCGTGCAGACAGGCGAGCCCCTCCTTATAGAGAATATAGAGGAGACGGATCTGGCCGGGGCGAAGAACAACAATCCCCAGTACGAGACGAAATCGCTGATCAGCGTCCCGCTGGTGGTCGGCTCGACGGTGATCGGCGTGATCAACGTGAACAACAAGACCTCCGGGCGTGCGTTCACCGAGGACGACCTCATCCTCCTCGCCAGCCTCTCGCAGAGGATATCGAAGGTGATCGAGCGCATGCGCGCCTCGGAGGACCTCCACGCGTTCCTCAAGGAGACGATCGCCTCTCTGCACTCGCTCCTCGAGATCTGCGAGCGTGACGAAAACGGCCTCAACAGGCGCCTCACCGAATGGTCGGTGAAAGTGGCGCGCAAGATCGGGCTCAGCGAGAAGGAGATCCGCGTGATCCAGTTCGTCGCCAGCGTCCATGACGTTGGGATGACGACGATCAGCGAGAACATCCTCGGGAAGACGCTCGCGCTGACGGCGCAGGAGATCGACGAGATACGCAAGCACCCGCAGCGGGGCGCCGCGATCATGCGGCCGTTCGAGTTCGTCGAGGCGGTGAGCCAGACGATGCTGTTCCATCACGAGCGCATGGACGGGAGCGGCTATCCGATGGGGCTGCGGGGGGATCAGATCCCCGTGGGGGCCCGGATCATCGCCGTTCTCGACGCATGGGTGGCGATGACGAGCGCCCGCCCGTTCCGCAGGCAGCTCTCGCTCGCGCAGTCGATAGACGAACTCGTCGACAACGTACACACACAGTTCGATCCAGACGTGGTCGGCGCCTTCATGGAGGTGCTGGTCGACGAGGGACGGATCGAAGTCGAGGATTATGCCGGCATACGTGACCGCCTGCGCTTCGGCGGGCGGCACCACGCCATGCCGTGAGGAAGGTCCCATCGTGCTGCGCAACGGCATAGAGACGATGTTCACCGGCGAGGCGGGGACGGTCACGTACCTCTTCCTGTTCCTCCTGCTGGCCCTTGCCGTGCTGCACAGGACGCTCGGACAGGGCTCCGGGCGCTACAGGAAAGCGCGGATCGGACTCGCCTCGGGCCTGCTGCTGATCTTCGGAGCGCGCGCTCTCGGTCTCGGCGCCGGATCCGAGGCGGGAACGGCGCGGGCTGTCGCGGCGGCGGCGGCCGGCCTCGCGGGGCTCTACCTGACGATCACCGCCGTCTGCTCGGGACGGCGCTCGGGAGACTACGCGGTCTTCGTGCCGGGCCTCGCCGGCGGGAGCATCGCCGCTTCGGCGGTCCTCGGTGGGGGGGCGCTCGTGTTCGTCCCCCGCTTCAGCGGCCCCGTCGCCTCGCTCTGCGTGCTGCTCGCCGCCGCGCCGATAGGGATCGTCGCCGGGTACCTGAGGGAGCGCGGCAGGACAGGCTCTAACGAAAGCCTGCTCACCGGGGCCGCCGTATTCCTGCTCTCGGCGGCCACGACGAGCGCCGCCCTTCTGCCGGCCTGGCGGCCGGCGGGCGTCTCGCTCTGGCTCCAGACGATCGCCCTGCTCGATATCACCGCGCTGTTCGCGCTGCTCGCCTCGTCGCGGGCGCCCGAGGCGCGCGGCGCCGAGGCGATCGAGACGGCGATCGCCGGGTCGGGCCCCGGGGGCGCCGACGAGGATCTCCCCGAGCCGCCGGGGAAGGATGGGATCCTCGACATCACCCGGGCGATCGTCCTGGGGAGGAAATCAAACGCCGTGTACCGCGACATCGTCCGCGCCGTCTCGAGGGAGACCGGCGCCGGTTTCGCGGTCGTCCTCGGCTCGCGCGAGGGCGACGACCGCTTCGAGCCTCGCGGGTTCGCGCTCTCGGGCGATGCGACGGCGCCTCCCGCCTTCGGGCTGGCGCTCGACGCGGAGAGGCTGGGTCGCACATGCGCCGCGGGCGCACAGAGACGCGGCGTCTGGCTGCTCGGCCGCGACGAGCTCGGTGACGACCGCGAGGCGTACGTGCCCAGGACGCTCGCCGCCCACCCGGGGCGGATCGCGGTCGCGCCCGTGCGCGAGGGCCGTGTCGTCCGCGGCGTCCTCGTCGCCGGCTTCTTCGGCGAGCAGCCCGATGCGGAGACTATCGAGACGATCGCCGCGTACGCGCATTGCGTGCTGCACGTCGGCTCGCGTGACGCCGAACGCGCCCGGGTACTCGCGAGGGAGAAGGAGCTCGCCTCATGCAAGGCGGAGCTCGAATCGGTGAACCGGCTGAAGAGCAACTTCCTCTCCGTCGTATCCCACGAGCTCCGCACGCCGCTGACCTCGGTAAAGGCGTACGCGGAGACGCTGATGGATAATATCGAGACGGTCGAGCGCGATACGGCGCGCGATTTCCTCCGCGTCATGGGCGAGGAGAACGACCGGGTCATCGGCCTCGTCGACAACATGCTGAGCTTCACCTGCATGGAGAACGGGCATCTGAAGGTCGAGAAGACCGCCTGCGATCTCGGCGAGCTGATCGAAGAGACCGTCGGGTCGCTCGAAAAAAAGCTGCTCGACGGACAGGTGAACAGCGAGCTCAAGCTGCCCCGCGCCCGCGTCGTGATCGAGGCGGACGGCGAGTTGATGCGCCAGATGCTCACCAACCTGGTCAGCAACGCGATCAAGTTCACGCCCCGCGGCGGGACGGTGACGGTCAGCCTCGAGCAGGAAGCATCCGCCGCCCGCATCGTCGTGCAGGACACGGGGAAGGGGATCCCCGAGGACCAGCTCGAGAAGATCTTCGAGCGGTTCCATCAGGTCGACGCGAGCGACACGCGCGAGCATGGCGGCTCGGGGCTCGGCCTGGCGATCGTCAAGAACATCGTCGACTGGCACGACGGCTCGATCTGGGTGGAAAACGTCAAGGAGGCGGGAGCGCGCTTCATCGTGATGCTGCCGATGAAGGACATCGTCGTCCGCCAGGCGCCCGTCTCGGGCGTGATCGGCTCGGTGCGCTTCGAGCGGGAGCGCTACCTCTCGCTGCTCGTCGAGATGCTCTCGGAGTTCCTGCAGGCCCGCAAGGCCTCGATCATGCTGCTCGACCCCGAGCGGCGCGTGCTGCAGATCGCCGCGGCCAAGGGGCTCGATCCGGAGTTCGTGCAGAACACCACCGTCGAGATCGGAGAGCGCATCGCCGGGCGGGTCTTCCTCGAGGAGACGACCCTGCAGGTGTTCGACATCGAGCGCGACGGCAAGGTCGCCCGGAGCAACAACTCGGCGTACTACGGCACCAAATCGTTCATATCGACCCCGCTGCGCGACGGCGACGAGGTGATCGGCGTGCTGAACGTCTCCGACCACGTCGACCGGCGGGAGTTCACCGACGCAGACTGCGAGATCCTCGAGGCGCTCGGAGCGATGATCAGCGGCATGATCAAGAAGCTCGAGGCGTACGAGACGGTCTCGGCGAACTTCGAGAAGCTAAAGAACGCGATGAAGGGGATCCTGCACATCCGCGAGATGTGGGGGAGCCGCAACGTCGTCAACCTCACCCTCGTGGCGCTCGCCGTGGGGCGCAGGCTCAGCCTCGACGAGAAGTCGCTGACCGCCCTGCGGCTCGGGATGAACCTCTACGACCTCGGCATGATGCGGGTGCCCCGCGCGATCCGCGTGAAGAAGGAAGAGCTCACCACACGGGAACGCGAGGCGCTGCGCGAGCATCCCGTGCTCGGCTACCTGCTCGCCTCGCCGATGGGGCTCGACGAGCGGATCATGCGGATGGTCCGGTCCCATCACGAGAACTTCGACGGGAGCGGCTATCCCGAGGGTCTGATGCGGGAGGAGATCCCCATCGAGGCGCGCATCATCAACGTCGTCGATTCGTTCCGCGCCCTGATATCGCCGGGACCGTACCGGCGGTGCTTCACGATCGACGAGGCACGCAACGAGATCATCAGGGGGGCGGGCACGAAGTTCGACCCCAAGGTCGTCGGAGCCTTCGTCAAAGTGCTGCACGAGCTGGGCGTGCGCGACGACCGGTGCGAGCTGGAGCTCGAGGCTGTCGAGCGGGAGCTCGAGGAGAAACGCAAGGTACACGAAGAAGTCATGGTGTCCGCGAAGGAGGACGGCGAATGAGGAAGGGCAAGATCCTGGTCGTCGACGACGAGGTCAACATCACGCAGATCCTGGAGTTCAGCATCGGCGCGGAAGGATACGAGGTCATCACCGCCGCGAACGGCGAAGAGGCGATTGACAAGGCCCGCCGGGAACAGCCGGACCTCATCATCCTCGATATCATGATGCCGCGCATCGACGGGTACGAGGCGTGCCGGATCCTCAAGGCGAATCCGCTGACCAAGTCGATCCCCGTCGTGCTCCTCACGGCGAAGGGCCGCGACATAGACAAGCGCCTCGGGTACGAGGTGGGCGCCACCGACTACATCGTCAAGCCGTTCAGTCCCGCCAAGCTGATCGACCGGATACACGAGCTCCTCGTGGGGTCCAAGTAGACGCGCCGCGCCGCGGCGCGTCGGAATCCGACTGGTACTGATCCACAGACGGCGCTATACTCTCCCACCGGTATGAGCGCTGCACACTTCGAATATCCCTGCGCGCAGGTCGCGCTTCCCCTGCCGGTCGATCGTCTGTTCACGTACGACATCCCCGGCCCCCTGCGCGAGATCGTCAAGCCGGGGGCGCGCGTGGTCGTGCCGTTCGGCCGCCGGCGCCTGACGGGGTACGTCCTCGCCGTCGACGGGGACCGGCCCGCCGGCGTGGCGCTGCGTCCGATCGCCGCCCTGGTCGACGAGGAGCCGCTACTGACCCCCGCCCTGCTCGATCTCGCCCGGTGGATGTCGGACTGGTACGTGCATCCGGTCGGCGAGGTGCTCAGGGCGGTCCTCCCCGCGGCCCTCAAGGGCCGGGGCCGGCCGGCTCCCGCCGTCCAGGCCGGATTCCCCGAGGACGCCGAGAGGCCCGATCTCAACCACGCCCAGGATGTCGCGCTCAGCGCCGTCACGCAGGCCGTGCGCGAGGGGGGCGGGCGCCTGCTCCTCTACGGCGTGACGGGGAGCGGCAAGACCGAGGTCTACCTGCGGTGCATCGAGGATGTTCTCGCCGCCGGCGGCTCGGTGATCGTGCTGATCCCCGAGATAGGGCTCGTCCCGCAGGCGACGGCGCGGTTCCGCCGGCGGTTCGGCGATCTGGTGGCGGTCCTGCACAGCCGCCTCAGCGGGCCCCGGCGGGCGACGATCTGGCGGGACGCCAGGGAAGGGCGCGTGCGGGTCGTCATCGGCGCCCGCTCCGCCGTGTTCGTCCCTCTGAGGGACCTGCGCCTTATCGTCGTCGACGAGGAGCAGGACTCGTCGTTCAAGCAGCAGGAGAAACCGCATTACAACGCACTCGAGGTGGCCGCCGAGCGGGCGCGCCGCGAGGGGGCCGTACTGCTCAGCGGATCGGCGACCCCGTCGCTCGAATCGTGGAGCGCCGCCGCCTCCGGCGAGGCGCGGCTGCTCGAGCTCCCGGAGCGCCCCGGGGCGGGGCGGATGCCACCCGTCGAGGTGATCGACATGCGCGGGCGTCGCCCGGGGATCTCCGACGAGCTCCTCGACGCCCTCGCCCGCGCCGTATCGGAAGGGCATCAGGGCATCGTCCTGATCAACCGGCGGGGGTGGGCCAACCGCGTGCAGTGCGCCAAGTGCGGCTGGACCGCCAGGTGCAGGAACTGCTCGATCGCGCTGACCTGGCATGCGAGGGAGCGGCGCCTCCTCTGTCACTACTGCGGCTGGAACGAAGAGCGGCCCCCCGTCTGTCCCGAGTGCGGCGGCGTGAAGTTCGTCCAGCCCGGCAGAGGCACGCAGAAGGCCGAGACGGAGCTGGCCAACCTGCTCCCCGGGGCCCGGGTCCTGCGGATGGACCTCGACACGACCACCGGGGTCACCGGTCACGAGCGCGTCCTCGGGGCCTTCGCGCGGGGCGAGGCAGACATCCTGCTGGGGACCCAGATGGTCGCCAAGGGGCATCACTACCCGAACGTGACGGTGGTCGGGATCATCTCGGCGGACGCCGGGCTGAACTTCCCCGATTTCAGGGCGGCCGAGAGGACCTACCAGCTCCTCTCGCAGGCGGCGGGGAGGACCGGACGGGGCGAGGCGGGGGGCGCGGTCTACGTGCAGACATACGCGCCGGATCATTACCTCTTCCCCCACCTCGTCGGGCACGATTTCCCCGGATTCGCATCGCGCGAGCTGCGGCTGAGGAGCGAGCTGCGCTATCCGCCGGCGGGGCGGCTCATGCTGGTGACAGTCTCGGCCGCCTCCCCCGAGCGCACCCGGGAGGCGGGAGAGCGAGCTGTGGAGGCGA
>Ga0316578_10000403_pt1 | contig 14051 bp, 13 predicted proteins | sample J0NA_2_FD_203076 | JGI IMG/M metagenome (GOLD analysis project Ga0316578, IMG submission 203076) | Rhizosphere microbial communities from salt marsh grasses in Alabama, United States - J0-2_160517rDrC | ecosystem: Host-associated > Plants > Roots > Rhizosphere | place: USA: Alabama | collected... | reverse complement strand
CTCTGGGAGAAATGTCTGGACGTTTCACTCCAAGCGCATCAAGGTCACGGAAGTATTCTCTCATGTAAAGCTCCACCAACTGCATGGGCTCAACGCTCCTTTCTTTAGCCCTTTTTCCAATCTTGTCCTCAGCCGTGTCCATGGTTAGATGACCTACATCCGTGATGTTCTGAACATAGAAGACTGAGTAGCCCTTGAACTCCAACCAGCGAACAATAACATCAAAGGCAATATATGTTCTGGCATGTCCCAGATGAGCCCAATCATAAACTGTGGGTCCACAAACATAGACCCCAACCTGTTTATCCTTTAATGGCTTGAACTCTTCCATCTGTCCGCTCATCGTATTGAAAACTCGCAAAACCATCATTACTTCACCCGTAAACAAACATTTCAAACATTAATTGATGAAAGTCCTCAAACAGAAACTAGATGCTACCCCTGATTTAAATTTAATCAGAGATTAGTCTGTGTCTGTTTTTTTGTTTAAAGTTAATGCTTGACATGCGAAAAACCATGTTTTGATGCTGGAAAATAAGCCCTGAATAAAGGTAAAATGGGCAGAAGACGGTTTTTTTAGGAGATTATGTGTATAGATTTTGGATTCATTAAAGCTAAATATGTTGAACAGAGGAACATCTATCAAAGAAACCTCGAGATGCTCAAGATTGTCTGAAGAAACTGTAGTGGTTATTTGTCCAAATCCAAAATGCAGAAGAGAAATCCAAGAGCCCATACTCTTAGCTATCCTTTCCGCCACACCACCAAAAAAATTCAAAGCCTGTCCATACTGCTTCACAGAACTAACGCCAGAACCAGAGATTGAAAAAGAGAATGTTCCAGAGCCTGCTGTTGAAGATGAAGAAGTTCTGGATGAGATAGAGGAAAATGTAGACACCACAGACTCCGAGACTTCGGATTTAGAAAAGGGTAAGTCTGGTCCCAGCTTCTTGCAGAGAGTTAAATCTTTGATTCCTAGGTCAAACGGCGGTCAGAAAGAAGTTAAGGAACTTCAAGATGAAGCCGATGCAATAGAAGAAGAAATGGTAACAGAAGAGGAGCTTACAACCGAACCCATTGCACTAGAGGAACCTGAAGAGTTGCCAACAGCTGAACCTCTTGTTGAGGAAGAGCCTGAAGAACTTGAAGAAAATGAAGAGCTTGAAGAGGCTGAAGAGTTGGAAGAACCAGAAAAGCGGGAGGAAGCACCAACGATTAAAGAGCCCGAAACAAAAGAGGCTGAGTCATCAGGTTGCCCAGAAGAATTCGGTTATTTGGCTAACCGCCCACCAGACACTCCCATACCTTCCCAGTGCTTGGTCTGCCCAAAAATGGTTGACTGCATGTTGAGCCCAAGAGACGAGTAAACAGACTAACCCAATCTTTTTTTAAAAGCGCTTTTTGTAGCAAGCAGCCCAATGTAGCTGAAGGTCTTCAGATAGGCACAAACATTTCAAGAAGTTTAATAGCTTCCGCAGGAAACAGTTTCATTCAATTGAGTAATTGAACTTGTGGAGGCGTTACAAATTCAATCAAAGGCTGATGTGACCACTTTGGGTGCAGTTCTTTTGGGACAGCATGTTGCTTGCGACGCCTACGACGAAAATAGGTCCATCAGAGTTGTCACTCACGCTCACGCAGACCATATGGTGGGTCTGGGAAAGAGTCTGAAGAACAGTGAAGTAACAATTATGACGCCGGCCACAAATGATATGATTGAAGCCCTTAAGGGTCCTCGTTTTCTGTCAAGGGGAACTGTGAAAACCCTTGATTATGGCGAAGAGTTCACTTATGGGGATGAGACGCTGACGTTGCATTATGCGGATCATATACTGGGAACTGCTCAGGCTCTGGTTGAGGATAAAGAGGAGACGCGGATACTATACACAAGTGACTTTAGGTATTCCCGAACTCCTCGTGTTGATGCAGACGTACTGGTTATGGAGGCTACGTACGGTGACCCCGTCAGGGTTAGACCTTTTGGGATGATGACTGAGGGCATCCTCATTTCGTTGGTGGAGCAGGGTTTGAAGCGGGGGCCAGTCTACGTTTTTGGGTATCATGGCAAACTCCAGAAGATGATGCAGATACTATACGAGGCAAAAATCAAGACGCCCTTTATTGTCCCAGATAAGATTCATCAAGTTTCAAAGATATGTGAAAAGCACGGAATGAAACTGGGCAAGCACCTTCTTCCTTACGACGACGAAGAAGCTCAATCAATGCTGACCCAAAATGAACCATCTGTCGTTTTCTATCACGCATATTCTCGGAAACGGGTCGATGGCAATGCTTTGAAGATTCGTGCAAGCGGCTGGGAGTTCCGAAAACCTTGCCGAAAAGTGGGGACAAACGAGTACGTGGTTGCATTGAGTGACCACTCTGACTTTAATGAGTTGATTCAATATGTTGAGCGATGTAACCCAAAAATAGTAATAACCGACGGGCACAGATCCGAAGCTGCTAGAATATTTGCAAAAGAAATCGAAAAAAGATTGAAAATTCCTGCAAGAGCCGCTCCAACGTAACGTGTTTGTTGTTTGTTTTTTGGAGTCTGGTGGCTGACTTCAATGTTGTTTGTGTTGTTAAACAAAGATTTATATGAAAGATTTTACATATGAATTTTTATTCATTAAATATGGATGGTGCTAAAATAAAATGAGTGAACAGCATCCACGTATAACAAGGGAAAAAAAGACAATCAACAAAATGGTTCACGTCTACTGCAAAGGCAAGCATGGAACAAAAGGAAATCAGTTATGTGATGAATGTAACGAATTTCTTTCATACGCTTACATGCGATTAGACAACTGTCCCTTTCAAGAGGAGAAATCTACTTGTGGCAAATGTTTAGTGCACTGTTATAGACCTGACATGAAAGAAAAAGTCAAAAAGGTCATGCGATATTCTGGTCCACGACTAATCTATCGGAATCCAATTTTAGCCCTGCACCATGTTTTTGATGGACGAAAAAAACCGTTAACCCTGAAAGAATTCAAGAACAAAAAACACAATTAAGTGCCAAAATTCTTCAAAATTGGTAAAAATTTAACAATTTATTCAACTTGCTCGACCGACTACTTCAAACCTCGCCAAGGCTTTTCAATCATGTTACTATTTTTAGTACACTAGTTAGAGTAATTTTTATTATCTTGTCTAACATGAATCTGGTTTGGGGAAGATTGAAGTATGGAAGATCCAACAATCAAGGGTGAATCCTTCAAAGAAATCGTTATTCTTGAGCACACCCGCTTCAATGGTGTCGATGATTTGGCACGTTTCGCAAGCATTGCGGTGGGAGGAAAAACAACCGGAGTCTACTGGGCAAACGGAGTCGTCTTCATTTACTATCCATTGCCTACATCAACTGAGGTTGCCGCTAAGGCTCTCATCGAAGAAAGAAAGGTTTACTGGGCCTTCGTAAGTTACGCCCTCATGCCAAAATACCAATCCATAATAGAAACAAAAGAACGAATCATGGTTCCCGTAATCGACATGAGCACAAGCAACCTATTCCAGAAGGTTGCAGACTGGCTAAAGAAGCAACCTTAAACTTTTTTGGTTCAACGATTCTTTCGTTCCATGAAAGCCGTCATGTAATGGTCAAATTTTCCGTGCTTGTTTAGGTATATTCCATATTTTACTAGGCATGCCATGCCACGAGCTGCATCCTCAGGAGAAAAGTAGGCAGGGATTCCTAATTTATCAAATCTTGACCTGATATGTAGAGCCATTTCTGTTTCTCCCACGTCACAGGCGACAACTGACTTGTTGTATTTCTTTCGTAGCTCTGCAACGCGGTCAACGAAATCTTCTTGAAGGGCTGGAAGATGATGCAAACCCAAAACGATGATGCCGTCTACCTCTGGGTCTTCGAAAAGAATCCGTATTCCATCCTCAAACATTTCGGATGTCACAGAACCCGTCAAGTCAACAGGATTGTAGTTAGTTGCAAAACGGGGAATCTTCCCTTCCTTCTTAAGCTCTTCATACTTTGCAATAGTCTCTTCAGAAAACTTTTTCACATTAAGCCCTTGCTTCACACACTCATCAACACACATGATTCCAGGTCCACCCGCATCAGTGATTATTGCAACATTGTTTCCGGACACTGGAGGCTGAAAAGCCAAAGCTTTACCCATATCAAAAAACTCCTCCAGATCATTTGCCCTCAAAACACCAACCTGCTTGAAGGCACTAGAGTAAATTTCGTCAGAGCCAGCAATGGAGCCAGTGTGGGATGCAGCTGCACGGGCTCCCGCCTCTGACCGCCCCACCTTCAAGGCAACAATGGGCTTCTTGCAAGTAACTTTCCGCGCAACTTCCATGAATTCTCTTCCATTGTCTATACTTTCTGAGTAGAACAGAATAACCTGAGTTAAGTGGTCATGCAACAGGTACATCAGCATCTCTGACGCGGTGACATCTGCTTTGTTTCCAAAGCTTACAAACTTGCTTACGCCCATCTGCTTTCCTGTCAGGTAATCTAGGGCGGCAGCACCGAAAGCACCACTCTGGGTGACGATGGCTATGGGACCTGCCCTTGGTCGAGGTGTGGCAACCACTTCATCTCCCGTGGTGAGAGTTTTTGTTTCTGGAAGAAACAGCATGTCCACGCCAGTTTTTGAGTCGAAGACTCCTAGGCAGTTGGGACCGAGAACACGGATTCCAGATTTTTTGGCGATTTCGGTTACTTCCTTTTCTAATTCGTGGTTTCCCACTTCGCTGAAGCCTGAGGTGATTATTGCAGCAGCTTTCACTCCTTTTTTTGCGGCTTCTTTCATAACTTCTGGAACAATTTTGGCTGGAACAACTATAACCACCAAGTCTACTTCGTCTTTTATGTCTAGTATTGAGGGGTAACATGGGATGCCTAGGATGCTCTTTTCGTTGGGGTTGACTGGATACAGTTTTGCTTTGAACAGGTTTCTTCGTTGGTTGATAACGAAGTTTTTGAATATAACATGCCCTGCTTTCATGGTTCTGCGGGAGGCACCTATCACCGCAACTGCCTTTGGCTCAAAGAATGTATTCATCTGTTCTACGGTCGTGTCCATCTTTCTTCCTCTCCTGAACCGGATAACTCTACTACTGTTTCATTTGCGTTTTGGGTCTTATAATTACTATGGGACGGTGCTTCACGCTGTCAAGCATCTTCCATGTCACATCCGTCAAAGTAACATCGAAAGTTTTTGCCATATCCCAAACGGTTCGGCCTGCACCGCTTCCCCTTGTTCGATTAGCTATTTTAGCAAGCTCAATGGCTTCCTCAGTAGTTATTTTGGGTCCAGCAACCGCCAAAGGCGTAGCTCGCTTCTTCAGTTTAAGAAACCTGCCCACAACATATGCTATGAAGCCTCCACGGGAATGTATCCCCTTTATCGGTTTTGGGCGGGGAGTGAAATGCACTCCATTAAGAGAATACGTTTTGTCTGTATCCACAACAACAACGGACACCCTCTTTCCCAATTTAGTTCTGATTTGCTCTCTTAGTCTCTGGGCAATCTGTTGAGCATTTTCTAAGGGAAGGCTCACGTAACTGTAGGCAAGGTTGCTTCCATCGATGCCACCCTCTGACCCATGCATCAGGGCTTGCAGAAAACCGCCATGCAATAGGGCTAGCTGCTTGTGGTGGCTCCCTTCCTCAGCTGGGTATGAGCGCAAATCGTCTATTGTTTTCTGTCTTAGGTGACACATTGGTCCCAGAATGTATGGCCATACAAGAGGCATCCAGTATTTGGCTATTAACCGTGCAAGGCTGCTTGGTTGGATGTTTTTTTCGTCTATTAGGTTGCCGAGGGCTGTGGATACGGCTTTTTCAGAGATTGTTACATAGTCTCCGTCGGCTACTATGTGTTTTAGTGCTTCGATTATATCTTGGATGTAGTCGTCTCCGGGTTTCCAGTAATGGCATTCAACTGCAGCAGCCTTATATTTTCCAGCCACTTTTCATCACGAGTAACGTTTTCTGCTCTATCTTCTATGGGCTTTCCGAAAATAAATACGTGATAGGCTGTTCTTCTTTTGATTGCGTTCACTGCGTAATAGCTATTGAATAATACTGCCTGTCGTCGCCGAAGGCGTAGAAGTGCCCGTTATGAAAACTGACATCCACCCCGCCACAGTCTATTCCCTCAATGGTGTATCTCCAATCAAAATATGAAGAAAACGACGTAACAGACATCGTAAACTTCAGGTTACCTACAATCGTTGTAGAATTATCCGCAACTTCTCCATCCAGTATGTTCCTCATTTCCTCCAACTCAGAATCCCCCAAGTAACCCTGATATCTTTCAAGAAAATCGTCTGCCGCCTCACGAATGTTTCCAGACTGAACATCAAGATAATGCGGCGACCCCTCAATTACACGCATAAGACACCAAGACAAAGTGCCATTCCTGAATTTGAAGAGCACATCCAGCTTGCTTGTTTCAGATTCAAGAGTATATTTTCCAGTCACCTGCGCTAGACCATCCAACCAATCAGGATGCGTCACCGAAGTCCCCAGCATGGTTACATCATATTTTGATACATCTATGCGGACCGCTTCCTCTAAAAAGAGCAAGACTTGATCTGAGTTAGAATTCTCTGTCAAGTATGCGGCAGGCAAATAAACAAACAAAGCTGCCGAAATAACAATAAGAATAAGGAACAAACACACTTTTTTAGTCCGTAGATTCATTTGTTCATTCCCCTTTCTCCTAGTTTGAGGTTTCCGTCTCCCCAAACACGCATGTAGCATGTTACGTAATCTCCGGGTCCATGCGGGTCAGGCATAAGATATCCTGTATATAGTTGGCAGTCTCCGAAGGATGATTGCAAATGTGTCTCCTCTGTTGCTGCATCAAGAGCATCGTTCACTGTCCAGCCCTCAATCATTGCATACTCGAAGAAGAGGGACGCGAAATCGCCATAATTGAAATCTCCATAGCCTGTTTTGGTTATGAAGAAAATGGAGTAAATGTCAAAACCAATAAAACAACGTTGGCTGCCGTCAGGGGTCGCGTAGCCGTCAGCCTCTAAATCGGTTGTGTTCATCCAGGATGCCATCATGCCGATGCTGTGACCGTTATTATCTATTTCTCCTATCATGTCTTCTGCTCCGTAGCCGCAGGTCCAAAGGAACACGAAATCGTGGATTACAGAGCTCAAGCTGTCATGTATCAGGTAATCTAAAATGTACTCATGTTTGTAACCTTCAGCAGCGTAAAGAGTCCAATGTTCCCCAAACTCGCAACCCTCCACGTCGCATCTAGCACCTATGCTGTGTCCCTTATAGAAAATCGCGGTGAAATTATAGTTTTCTTCGCAGTAGCTGACGTTACCGTAAACTTGGTTAGGTTGAGTGTCGTCGCCCCAAAAGTTTTTGCAGTAAACATACTGTTGGGTATCAAAAACTAAGCAGTAAATTGAATCGCAGATGTCTCTAGATGCATCACGTTCTGCTTCTCCGCCCATATACGTTTCGTTAGCGTAGTCCAGGGTGCCCCAGATTATGAAGGCAGAGTCTCTGTGAGACTCAACTTCGTTATCAATGGACATGATTAGGATTGAAAAAACTAAAACAAACAAAAGCAACATACAGAAGGCCAAGGCAACAGTTTTATTCATCTGTTTCAGGTCCATCAAGTCCCCAACTTGTCACATAAACCATGTTTTTCTCAAAGTTATAAACTGTATTAATGGGCGCAGATTCCCCTCAAGTAACTAGCAGTTTTTTTGGATTGGCTTCAAAGAAAAAACAAAACAGGTGATCAAGAAACTCAAATTGTTCATGTTTGAAAGTGACCACAAAAAGTTTGAGTTTTCATCATTGACTGATGCGTGCACACAATAACAAGCTTGAAAAAGAATACGACTACTGTGTGTTGTCAGAAAACTTGACACTATAACCTTTTTTGGCCTTTAACCCTTTCAATTTTTTAGTAAATTCCTATTATGGGTGGTTAACGGGTCTAGTTTTCAGAGATATTTTTTTCAGTTGTTAAACAAAGTTTTATTTCTCCAGCCCCTAGTTCTCTAGTTAATATGTTGAATGCATCAGGGAGTAGTAACCGCTGTGAATGCTGTACAATTTTCAGGTGAACCGAATCTGGTACACTTGAAAACTGTCCTGAAAAGTAGTCTGCCCTTGCTCGGTATTCTACTCGGCTTCGTTCTGTTGTCTGTTGCTACAGGAGAATTTACCAACTACGATACGAGATTGGAGTACAATGCCACATTGGGTGTGAGCAAGTGGGGGCTGCCTTACCATGAGTTTGGTCATTACATCAATCAGCCACCTCTCGGCTTCTACACTGGGGCCCTCTTTCTCAGAGTCATCGGGTCATCATACAGTTTGGCTGTAGCTGTGCCAACACTGTTTGGCGCCGGATGCCTAATCCTCCTTTTCCAACTAGGGATAGTTCTTTATGACAAGCGGACAGGCTTGTTTGCAGCAGCCATCTTCGCCGTTACTCCTTGGCACATTGTGATTTCCAGAAGCTTCCTTATCGATGCCCAGTGCCTTTTCTTTAGCTTGCTCTATCTGCTGGTAGGCATTTACGCCACAAAACGGAATTCGACGAAGCTATTTTTGTTGTCTGGAGTGTTTTTTGGTGTTGCCTTCCTAACTAAGGCTTTTGCCGTGTTCCTGCTGGTTCCCCTTGCAATATACTACCTTTATGCTGGACAACGAAATCTCTGGCGTATTTTCATGGGTGCAGTATATTTTGTGCCCACCCTAGTCTTCACTTACGCATGGTACGAACTAATCACGAATAGGGGCTTTTTCGCTGCCTTCACCCATGATGACTTCAACTTTCCGATCACTGGCGCTGCTCCCTCACCCTTTTTCCTTCTTTATTATCTTCTGGGCACGGTGGGCGTGTTCTTTTTAGCTGCAGGCGGTGTGTCTCTGCTGGTCTCATTTCTGCGCACAAAAAAGATTGGTAAAATTTTTGAATCTGACATGATTTGCTTGGCTGCTATCGTCACCATTCTGGGAGTGAATATGTATTTGGTGCTTGGGAGGAATCTGATATGTGCCTACAACAATCCTGTCAAGTATGATTACCAGTTTCTACCCCTGTTCTGTCTGCTTGCCGCTTCGCTACTAAACAAATTCTACTCATTGGACCCAGCCAATTTAGGAAACAAACGAAACAAACTGGTATCTATGTTCACGCTAATTGGGCTGGTTCTGATTTTTGTGTCTATGATTCAGAACGTTCTTGTCTTGAACAGTTACGCCACCCAAACTGGAGTCCTTTTTAGTGTGGAGGGAGAGATGGGCTACTCCTTTGAACACATCGCCCTCAATGGGTCAGCCACTATATCTTGGGTACTTCAGTGGCTAGGCTTAGCAGTTGTTTCCTTCGCTCTTTTTTGGGCAAACAAAGACGAACTGAAGACTTTAGTCACCACGCTCAAGTTATGACCCATTGTTCGTTCTGACCAAGGATCAATAGTTTTCCAAAAGAGTGCAGCATTAAGTGGATGAACCGCGAATGCGCGCGATAAAGTGTTTGTTGCAGCAGACCTGTGGCTATTTACCTAGGAATGAACTGACTGCAAAAAGTAATTGTTGATTGTCTGCAGATTAGTTGATTATTTCTGCGGAGACCCCGTCTATGCTGACGGTTTTTTCCTCTTTAGTTTTCTCGTTTCTGAAGGTGATTTTGTAGATGGGATTATAGATTATGGCATACTCTATGACCTGAAACATCTCCATGTCAACATCGTCCACGTCAGCGGGTCTTTGGATGATTTTGGATTTAGCCATCGCCAGCACCTCACGATTAGAAACCTTCACCTTTTCAGCATTCTTTGCAAACTCTTTCAAGATTTTTCTAGGGTTATCTTCTGAAGGAGCAATAGGAACCTCGTCAGGTGAGATTTCTTTTCCGCTTTTGTCAAGGATGAAATATGCTTTGTCTTCATAGAAGGACCATTCTTGACCTTCAAGATTGATTATTTTCTGGAATTGTTCGGGGTCAGTGTTGGGTATAGGTACTTCTTTTGGTTTGAAGGTTTCTCCGAGAATCTTAACCACTTTTGCTTTCTCAGTAACTTCGAAGGTGAAAGTTTTCTTTGTGAAGTATTCGATTCGGTACTTGGCGTCAATAAGAACATATGGTTCGTAATACTTGTCAACCGAAACCACGTGAACATCCTCGGGTTTAGGCTTCGAGAATCGTTTAATGAAAAGTTCATTCTTAATTTCTTCAGCTTTCTGCTTCAACGTAGCAGGGTCTACTCTAGACTTATAGACAATAACCTTTCGCTGGGCTATATTTTCGGGAATTTCTTGAATCGTAGTCAAAGATAACACCTGTCGCAACAGAAAAAAAGAGAACTTTCGTTAATTAATGATTTATGAATCCCCACTCAACATTCAATATAACTATCAAAAACCCACTGCTTCAACAAATAGCTTGAAGCCTTCTTTTTTCCTCATTCGCCATCATATGGGCTCTTCGAATCGGCTCAGGCAACCTATACCTTCCAACGCATTCCAGCACAATTTTAACTGCCCTCTTCAATGATATCCTGTGACCTACGCTGACGTAAACCGGCTTTGTTCCCTGTTTTGTAACAACCTCGGCACCCACTATCTTTCCATGATGCCTAAGGGGCTTCCAGCCGTCCTTGTCAGTCTCTTCCGCTTTGCCACATAGTAGACTCTTCGCTACCCCAATCGTGGATTTATCCAGAATCAGCCCCAGATGAGAAGCAAACCCCAAACCATAGGGGTGAGCGAATCCTTGACCATCAACCATAAAAACATCTGGCTCCGTTTGAAGCTTTCTTATTGCCGAAACGGCTGGGGAAATTTCTCTAAAGGACAAAAGCGTGGGTACATACGGAAAATAGGTCTTAACTGCCGCTGCCTGCACCTCAACCTGAGACAAACTGTTACGGTCAAGTACAGCAACTGCACATACAGATGTTCCTTCCAGATACGCAACATCCACCCCCGCAACATACTCAACAGCCTCAGGCAGCATGTCCTCAAAGAGGAGCCTCTTGGACAGCCGTAATTGTAATTCATGAGCTTTTTTCACAGAAAACTTTTGACTAACTTTACTTGGCAACTCCCGCTTAAACCTCAAACTGCATAAAGGTTTCAGGCTTCCAGTCTCAGGTTCCTTTTCCGATTGTTTTTTCCAGTTTTGAGATGGAGCGTTCCAAGGCGCTTCTTCGTACTTCGCTGGTAATGTCACCTCTGGTGATTTCGATGAGGCGACGAGCAACATCCCCTTTTCTTCTAAGCCCATTAACTATCACGTATGCGTCATCCAATGCTGTTAGTTCAGAGTAGATTTGTTCCATCCTTTCCAGAGTCTTCTCTGCTGCATCCACATTCCCCTTCCTGATCAAATCAAGAGCTCTTCGTCTTAGCTCCCCGATTACGTCCCCCAAAGCCAGAACATAGGGAGTAAACGGAACCTTGATTTCTTTGGGGTTAACAAATCTGTCTTCCCGAATCAAAGTGAGCAAGATTTGGGCCTCAGCATGTTCCTCAAAGGCGGCTCCAACAGAACCACTGTAAAGCAGATACGGATAATCCTGGGCTCTTTCATGAAGTTTGGTGAAGAGTTTTTTTGCTTCCTCTAGCATGGCTTCTGCGTCATCGAATCTCTCTTGGTGCGTGACCTGAATTGCCTGTTTAGAGAGGCGCGTTGCCTTCCGCATATCTTTATGAATCTCTTCCCGTATTTCTTCTCTTGCACTTAGCTCTTCCTGAATCTTTTCCAGAATCTCCTTCAACGACATAAAGTTCACAGCCAGAAACAACAAAAATGAAGACTAGGCTAACTTAATAGCCTTTTCCAAGCGGCTAAGCAGAACCACCCTGCTGTCAGGAGACTCATCAAGTATATTGTAGCTTGTTTCGTTGGCTAGTTGAGCGGCGAAGTCTCTGATTTCTTTGTGAGTTGGCATGTTGGAGCCATCCAGTCGTAGCCGCGAAAAGCCCACATGCATGTAAGCTTTTGGTTCCAAGTAAGTGGGGTCTGCTTTCTTGACTAGTTGAGCGTAACGTTCAGGATGTTTCATGTTAACGTGCCTTGCCAGAGTGAACCTGATTACAGTGGGGCACTTGAAGCTGGGAAGCAATTCTAGGGTTTCGTTGAGTTTGTTCCATGCGTCTGGAACGTGTGGACGGCATACACTAGAGTAAGTTTTCTCGTCAATGGCTGAAAGCGAAATGTACAGTTGAGTAGGTTCCTCACTTAAACTGGAGATAATCTCTGGAACTGTTCCATTAGAGACCAAAAATGTGGTGAAACCTCGCTTGTGAAAACCATTGATTAACCCGTCCAGATGCGGATAGAGAGTTGGTTCACCCGCCAAGCTGATGGCTGCATGCCGTGGAGTAGTTGCTTCTAGACGTTTTGTTTGGTCAGCATTTGGCGTTGCCTTGTATCCTGTCAGTATACGTTTCTGTTCTTTGATACAGCCCTCGATTATGTCCTCAGGATCATCCCATTCTGGCAGTCGTGTTTCGTCCCATCTCAGGTTGTGGTCTCCGCTCTGGGCACGCCAACAAAAAACGCAGCCTAGGGTGCAATGAAAAACTGATGGCGTCATCTGGAGGCACTGGTGACTTTTTATGCCATAAAATTTCTGTTTGTAGCAGCTTCTGTTCTGAACTATGCTGTTATAGAGCCACCTACACCGCTTCACAGCCGAGTGATTGCCTACCAAATGATACTTTTGCCTATGTAACATGTCAATTATTTCATCAGGAACCAAAGAATGCAACCTTTTCAATCCGCCAACCTGTTTGAGGGATAAAGATTAAATCGTTGTAATAAAGACTACGTGGTGCTGAAAGAGGTGTAATGGCGTGAGTTACAAGAAAATTGTGGAAATGATTCCCGTTGAAAAACGAGAAAAGCTTTCAGACAAACTCCTAAACTATTTATTAAAAGCCAAAAAGGAGAACAAGATGCCCAGCAGCTTAGCGAAATGCTTCCTTAGCCAATGGCAAACAGGAGGATTCGATGATGTGACTGGTCTTGCGGTTCTTCTTGAAGCAACCGTAACGGTTGAACCCGAAAAAACCATAGAATTTGTAGAAACAGAAATGCAGCTTGCAGAAGTTGCCAAGGCACTTAAAGAGGTTGCATAAACAAAAGGTGATTTGAATGGTAAAATTTGGAATAGAATTTGTCCCCAAAGAAGCATACTGGAAAACAGTATACTACGCAATCCAAGCCGAGAAAAGAAGCTTCGACAACCTATGGATAACAGATCACTACAACAACCGCAACGTATACGTCACCCTAGCAACAACCGCCATGTACACTAAAAAAATCGTGTTCGGTCCAGGCGTAACCAACCCCTTTCTCGTCAACCCAATCATGACCTGCCAATCCCTGGCTTCATTAGATGAACTGGCTCCAGGACGTGTAGCGCTGGGCATGGGAGCAGGAGACAAAACCACTCTTGCATCCACCGGAATAGAAGCAAAAAAACAGCTATCGGCAGTTGTTGATGCCATCACAATCTTCAAGAAGATGCTGGAAGGAAAAAGCGTCACTTACGAAGGCAACGTTTTCAAAGTGGAAGGCACAAAATTCAACTTCAAGCCAAGAGGACAAATTCCAGTTTACATAGGCGCTCAAGGACCCAAAATGCTTGCTATGGCAGGAAAAATCGGTGATGGCGTGTTGATAAACGCTTCTCACCCCAAGGATATCGATTATGCTGTCAGCCAAATTAAGAACGGCGTTAGCGAAGCAGGAAAAAGCATGTCCGATGTGGATGTTACAGCATACACTTCCTTCTCTGTTCATGAGAAGCCTGAGAAAGCACTGCAGGCAGCTTCTCCAGTTGTAGCCTTCATTGTTGCAGGTAGCCCAAACGTGATACTAGAAAGGCATGGAATAGAATTAGATAAAGCAAACAAGATACGGGGCGCTTTAGGGAAGGGAGAATTCGGTGCAGCCTTTGGTTCAGTTACTCCAAAAATGATGGACGCCTTCTGTATAGCAGGAACACCGGACATGTGCAACGAAAAAATCAGCAGACTGCTTAAGTCAGGAATAACCCAATTCGTTGTA
>Ga0316578_10000402_pt1 | contig 14051 bp, 8 predicted proteins | sample J0NA_2_FD_203076 | JGI IMG/M metagenome (GOLD analysis project Ga0316578, IMG submission 203076) | Rhizosphere microbial communities from salt marsh grasses in Alabama, United States - J0-2_160517rDrC | ecosystem: Host-associated > Plants > Roots > Rhizosphere | place: USA: Alabama | collected... | reverse complement strand
CGAAGCGATCCGGCGCGCGGCCTGGGGGAGCTGACCCGGTTGCTGGAGGAGGACCCGCGCGCCGCCGACACCGTGGCGCTGGCCCGGCCGAGGCTCGACGCGCTCGTCCCGACGGCGCCGTCAACCCCGCCGCGCTTCGCCGCGCTGTCGCTGCGCATCCTGCTGCCCGGCGGCGGCGACCACGAGCACCTGTTGCGCATCATCAACCGCGCCGTGCTGGGGCGCGCCGCGGACACGCACCTGCGCATCGCCGACGCCTCTGTCTCGCGGCGCCATGCGCGCATCGATATCGCCGGCGACGATGCCGGCGTGCGGCTCACCGTGCTGGACCTGAACAGCTCCAACGGCACCTTCGTCAACGGCGAGCCGGTACAGGCAGCCACCGCCATCGGCTGCCGGGACGTCATCTCGGTGGGCGACGTGGACCTGCACGTCGTCGCAATCGAGTGAGCGTGCGGCGGGCTTGCGCCGCGCGTTGCCCCGGCCGCATTCATCCCTTCATCCACGGGGACACGACCATGATCCATGCCCGCCACAGACCCCAGCCTACCGAACAACGATGCCGCGGCACCGCGGCACCGCTGGCGATGCTGGTCGCGGCTGCGGTGTTGTCGGCCTGCGCGACCGGCAGTCGCAGCCTGGACCCCGCCGAGGTGCAGGACATCGAGCAGGGTCTCGACCAGTACCTGCTGGTGGACTGCCTGCTGCCGGGCCAGATCCGCCGCCTCGGCACCATGACGACCTATGTCGCGCCGCGCCGCGCGGTCAAGTCCACGCGCCGCGACTGCGAGGTCCGCGGCGGCGAATACGTGCTGTTCGACCGGTCGGACTATGGTGCCGCGCTGACCAGCCTGCTGCCCAAGGCACGGGCCGGGGACGCCGTGGCGCAGACCTACGTGGGGGAAATCTACGCCAAGGGTCTGGGCCTGCCCGGTCCGGACTACACCGAGGCGGCGCGCTGGTACGGCCGTGCCGCCGACAGCGGTTACGGGCCGGCGCAGACCAGTCTGGGCGCCCTTTACGAACAGGGCCTCGGCGTTCCAAAGGACAGCGTGAAGGCCCTCGATCTGTACCGGCAGGCCGCCGGCCTCGCCGACGACCGGCTGGTGTTCGAATCTCAGCTGGAGCGCGAGCGTGCGGCCTTCCGCGACGAGCTGGCGCTGCGCAACCGCGTGGCGGCGTCGCTGAAGCAGCAGTTGCGCAGCACGCGGCAGGAGATCAACCGGTTGTCACAGGCCCCCGCCGGCAATGCGCAGGCGGCGCGGGTGGCCGAGCTCAAGCGTGACGAGGCGGCGCAGGTGGACGCGCTGCGCAGCCAGCAGGCCGACGCGGCCGCCAGGGCCGAGCAGCTGAAGCTCGAGGCCAGCGCCGCGGCCAGGGTGAAGGAGGCCGAGGAGGCCAAGGGCGGCGATGAAAAAGGCAAGGCGGCCCAGGCGGGCAAGCTGGAGCTGACCCGCGCTCAACAGTATCGGGAGACGCTGGAGACTGCCAATCGGCTGGCCAGCTCGCCGTAGGTGCCGCCGGACCCTTGCGGCTGCCATGCCGGTTGTCGGGCACTGCCCGCGGCCGGTCCCGCGACTGGGCGGTCGCAGTGCTGCCTGCGATCCGCCGCGGGCATGGCCCCGCCCGGACTCCTGCATCAGAGGGCGATCGCCTGCCGACCCGGCGGGACGAACAGCGTTGCCGGCGGTGCGCCGGCTCAGAACTCGGTGCGCACGCCGACGCTGAACAGGTTGTCGTTGATGTACTCGTGCCCGAGCAGGGTCTGATAGTCGAAATAGGCCTGAATGCCGTTGGGCAGGACCGCCGAGACGCCGACACCCAGCTCTGCATAGTCGCGGTCCGGGTTGTCGGTCATCGAGATCAGCGGGTTGCGGCGCGGGTCGGCCGTGTAGAACGCGGTGAATGTGGTGGCGTCGTTGTCATACTCGTGCACCCAGCCGACCCGGACCTGGGGCACCAACACGCCCCAGCGCTGGCTCAGGGCGGCGCTGAGCTGGCCGCCGAGCACCGATGTCAGCGAGGTCCAGTCCTGGTCGTCCACGGTCAGGTTCAGGCCCTGGGCGCCCTTCTCGTTGTAGCCGTCGATACTGACCTGCATGTAGTTGAGCCGCGCGTAGGGGCCATACGTCAGGTTGCCGCTGCTGAAGTCCCAGCCGGCACCGATGCTGGCAGTCCAGTCGTTGCTGTCGGTGCTGCCCTTGGCCGCGCGGGCGGCGGGTACGGCGGCCGCGCCGGGATCGCTGCCGAGTGGCAGCAGGATGCGGCGATCGATGTCGTAGTCGGTCTGGCTGTAGCCGACCAGGCCGTCCACGTAGAAATTGTCTGTGTAGTAGGTGCCGTAGAGACCGAGGCCCCAGGTGTCGGCGTCGACGCCGCCGCCCGGTACGGCGCGGTTCTCGTCGAAGTTGCTGCTGATGCTGCCGTAGCTGAGCAGGCCGCCGACGATGAAGTTGTCGGTGATCCGGTAGTCGGCGCCGGCGGTAAAGCCCCAGCGGTCGAAGTCGAAGCCGTCCTCGCGGGCGGTGCTGTCGCGGTCGCCGAAGCCGTAGAGACCGTTGACGAAGACGCCCCACTTGCCGACTAGGTCGGCGCTCGCAGCGCCGCCGGTCGCTCCCTGCAGGCGCGGGTCCATGCCGGCCAGGTATTCGGTCGTGTCCGAGTCCAGGCCCGAAAGGCCGAAGCGCACGCCCGAGCGTATCGACGTGAGCCGGGCGATGGCGGTGTTGACCTGGTTGGTCGCGATGCCGGTGCTGATGGACTGGGTGGCGCCGACCTCTTCGCCGGCCACCGTCTGCACGGCCGCCGCGAGATCATCGGCCGACAGACCGAGGGACTTCGCCAGAGGACCGGCGTCGATACCCTCGAGGGCATTGGCGTTGCCGACCATGCTGCCGCAGCGGTCGAACAGGTCGCGCTGCACCGCCGACAGCGAGGATTGCTGCGCCAGCTGGCCGCAAACCACGGTCACGGCATCGCCGGTCTGTTGCTGGAGCTGGGTCGTGCCGATGCTGCCGAGGGCGGTGGTGGGGCCGGCGGCGGTCGCTGCAGCCGGGGCCAGCGCCGCGGCGGCGAGCGCGGCGATCAGGCAGCGGCGGCGGAAGGGGTCGGGCGCCGATGACGACGTTTGCTCCGGACTCCAAACGGCAGATGCAATGCGGCGCATGATGAGAATCTCCTGGTGTGCCGAAAAAGCTACAGTGACGAGGGACGCCGACACGCCCCGATCATGCCACCCGTGCTGGTAACGGGAGACCGCATTCGCTGGATGCCGGCCAGTCCTTGGCGCCGACGCGACACCGGTCACCGATCCCCAAGCTTTAAGCTAGGGTAGCGGTACGCGGAGCGGCTCACAAGCCTTTACGGTGGCGTCGGGGCCGTTGCGGGCGGATCGCGCGCCAGCCGGAAGCCGAGAAAGCTGTAGCGCAGCTCCGGGAAGGCGCGGTCGCGATAGGCGGAGCGGACGGTGGCGGGACCGCTGTACCAGGAGCCGCCGCGCAGGGCCAGCGGCGCATTCGCGTCGGCCGGGGCGCAGCGGGCCTCGGCACCGGCGTAGTCGGGCTCGTAGCGCGAGCAGGTCCATTCCCAGACATTGCCCATCATGTCATGGAGTCCCCAGGCGTTCGCTGGATAGCTGCCGACCGCGGCGGCCCATTCGTGGCCGTCGTCGCAGTCGAAGCCGTCCTTCCAGTCGTGGCCCCGGTCGGCGACATTGGCGTGTGCGCACGCACCGCCGGTGCCATCGCCCCAGGGTCGGGCGGTATCGGTTCCGGCGCGGGCGGCGTATTCCCATTCCGCCTCGGTGGGCAGCCGGTAGGTCTCGCGGGTCTGGCCATTGAGCCATTGGATGTAGGCGCGGGCGTCGTTCCAGCTGATGCAGGTGACAGGCTGATCATCCGCGGCCGGGCCGGACGGTAGCGGGCGGCGCCAGTCGGCATCGGCCACCTGCTTCCAGTCGCCGCCGTTGTGCTCGTCGCCGCCGAGGGTCCAGCAGCCGGACTGGCCGCCCGTTCCGCGCTCGGCATCGGTGCGATAGCCGGCCGCCTCGACGAAGCGCCGGAACTGGGCCACCGTCACCTCGTCCCGGCCGAGCTCGAAGGCGTCGACACAGACGCGGTGCGGACGCTCGTCGTCCTCCCGCTCCGGCGCCGATGTCGGCGTGCCCATGCGATAGCAGCCCTGGGGCAGATGGACCATCGCCGGTGCCAGCTCCAGGCGGCGGGCGGCGACCTCGATGTCCGCGCGCAGCGCGTCGAGCCGGTCATGGTCGGGCGCGAGCCCTGCCATCAGGTCCAGCAGCGAGCGGGCGCGGTCGGGCTGCTGCCGGCCGAGCCGTGCGGCGATCCAATCCGGCAGGAGGCGCTCGATGCGCGCCAGCGCGGCGCTGGCGTCGGCATTGGCCGGATCGGCCTCCAGCACCGATTGCCAGCACTGCACGGCCGCCGCCGCGTCCGCCGGCTCGCCGTCGTCCGCTGGGAGCCGCGGGCGGCAGCCGGCGACCAACTTGGCAATCTTCTGCCGGTGGGCGAGGTCCTGGGCGAGCAGGTCGCGCAGCCGGATCACGGCCGGGTCGATGGGCGCGACGGCCAGGGCCCGGTCCACCACCGCCCGGCTCGCTTCAAACTCGCCGCTGCCGCGCAGGGCCTCGGCCCGCGCCACCAGCAACTGAACCTGCCGGGCTCGGTCGAGCTCGCGCTCGATGTCATCCCGCAGCCCCCGCAGGCCGTCGTCGTCGCCGATCTGCTCGAGTCCGTCGCTGACCACGGCCAGGGCGCCCTGGTAGTCGTCCTGCCCCATCCGGGCACGCGCGCGCTCCTCGATGTCGGCAACCAGGCGGCGCCGGCGCTCAGCGGCGGCCGCGAGGTCCTTCGTCAGGGCCAGCAGGTCGGGGTTGCCGGCGTCGATGGCCAGCCCTTGCCGCACCAGCGCCTGGGCCTCGTCCAGGGCGCCTTCATCGCGCTTGGCGCGTGCCTCGGCCAGTAGCACCTGAACCTGATGCTGCTGTGCCAGCGCCGCCTGCACGGCATCGCGTAGGGCGAGCAGATCGGCATCGCCGGGGCGCAGCGAGAGTCCTGTCCGGACCTTTTCCAGGCTTTCTCCGTAGGCCTTCTCGTCGAACAGTCGACGGGCCTCGCTGAGTAATGCCGCCTGGTGCGCGCGATCGCTCTGACGCTTGATGTCGTCCCGAAGCTCCCGCAGGCCGCTGTCGTCGCCGACCTGCTCGAGTCCGTCGCTGACCACGGTCAGGGCGGCCTGGTAGTCGTCCTGTTCCAGGCGCGCGCGCGCCTGCTCCTCGATGTCGGCGATGAGCCTGCGTCGATGCTCCGCGTCGGCCGCCGCCAGGTCGTTCTTCAGGGCCAGCAGGGCTTGGTCGCCGGCCTCGATGGCGAGCCCCTGCCGCACCAGCGCCCGGGCCTCGTCCAGGGCCTCTGCCTTCATCTTGCGGCGGGCCTCGCGCAGCAGTCCCTGCACCCGCCGCTGCCGGGCCACGGCCGCCTGCACCGCATCGCGCAGGGCCAGCAGATCCGTATCCCCGGGGCGCAGCGACAGGCCGGCCTCGGCCTTTTCCAGGCTGTCGCCGTACGCCTTTTCGTTGAACAGCCGCCTGGCCTCGGCCAGCAGCGTGCCGGCGCGGGCCGACTCGGCCTCCTGCCGGCGCTCCTCCAGCCTGGTCTTCAGCTCCTTCAGGCCGCGGTCGTCCGGCACCGCCTTCAGCCCGTCGTCCACGGCCGCCAGCGCCCCATCCAGGTCGCCCTGCTCGGCCAGGGCGCGGGCCCGTTTCCGGTCTTCCGCGGCCTGACGGCGGTCCTTCACGCGCTGGCGCAGGGCCAGCAGGCGGGCATCCCGCGGCGCCGCCTCCAGGCCGAGTCGGATCAGGTCCAGGCTCCGCTCCAAGCGGCCGTCCGCGGCGTCCAGCAGCGCCAGGGACTCGTAGTTGTCGGCGGCCTCGGGGCGACCGGGCGGCGGCGGCGGCAGTCCCAGGGCGATGTCCGGCTCCCTGGCTCCGCGCTCCGCAAGCAGCCAGTAGCCGGCGCCCGTGCTCAGGGCCACCAGCACGGCGGCCGCCAGCAGCAGCGGCCAGCGTCGCCCGGCGGCGCCGCGCCGGTCGTCGTCCGCCGCCGCTCGCGGCATCCCCTTGCGCGTGTCATCCCCGCCGCCGGTGCGGTCCTTGCGCACCACTACGGTCAGTGCGTCGATGGCCTCCACCATTTCCGTTGCGCTGGCGAAGCGGTCTTCCGGCCTTTTTGCGGTCAGCCGGTCCAGCAGCTTTTGCAGTCGTCTGAGCTCGCGCGGTAGCGGCGGCAACGGCTCCGAGCAGTGCTTCATCGCCAGCGCAACGACATCGCCGCCGCTGAAGGGCGGGCGCCCCGTGAGCATCTCGTAGAACACGATGCCCAGGCTGTAGAGGTCCGAGCGGTGATCCAGCTCCTGCCCCAGGATCTGCTCCGGGCTCATGTACTTCGGGCTGCCGATGATGGTGTCCACGCGCGTCAGCTGCGTCGCCTCGCCGTCGGGTGCGGCCGCGCGGGCGATGCCGAAATCCGTCAGTACCGGCGTGTCGCCGTCGCGGAAGAGGATGTTTTGGGGCTTGATGTCGCGGTGGATGACGTTGCGCGCATGGGCATAGGCGAGGGCCTCGCCGATGCGCCTGAGGATGTCCAGCGCCTGTTCCGGGGTCAGGCCGAAGCGGATGCGCTCGGCCAGGGTGCCGCCCGGCAGGTACTCCATGGAGAAGTAGTGGTACTGTCCGCAGGTGTCGAAATCGTGAATGGTCACGATCTGACTGTGCTGCAGCCGCGCGATGATGCGGCTCTCTTTGATGAAGCGGGCGGTGAAGGTGTTGTCGACGCCGGCGCCCGGGTCCATTACCTTCAGTGCCACATCGCGGTCCAGCCGGTCCTGGCGTGCCAGATACACCGTGGCCATACCGCCCTGGGCCAGCTCGCGGATGATGGTGTAGCCCGGAATCTTCATGGGGTCAGTCAACGCACGGCCCGCCGGGCGCGGCCGGCTGCCGGATTGCGCTGCCGCGGCGGGCCGGCGGTTGGTCCGCGGGAGCTGGGCGGCCGTTTCCGGCGAGGATCAGGGGGATGCCGCAATGGGCACGCTCGACAACGGCAATCATCGCGGACGGCCATGATCCACGGCTGCGTAACGTGCCGCCCCGGCGGGGCTTCTGAAAGGCGGCACGGGACAACGGGACTGCGGCCGTGGAAGCGGCTGGCACTGTCGGCATGGGCGGCGCTGGCCCTGGCCGCCTGCGCCACGCACGGCGACCGCGCCCTGGGGCTCGCCGATGCGCACGGGCTGCAAGCCGATCGAATCGATGGCAACGGCTTTCGGCACCTTGTTCTCCATCGACGGGGCAGGGGCCCTGCCGGCCCGTCCGCCCCGCTGCATGTCTATATCGAAGGCGACGGCGTGCCATGGGCGGCGCGCACCCGTGTTTCGCCCGACCCGACGCCGCGCAATCCCCTCGCGCTCCGGCTGATGCTGCTGGATCCGGGACCATCCCTGTACCTCGGCCGGCCATGCTACCACGGCGCCGCGCGGGAGCCGCCGTGCCGGCCCTGGCTGTGGACCCACGGCCGCTACGGTGACGAGGTGGTGGAGGCCATGGCTGCGGCCCTGGCCCGGGCCGTCGGCGGTCAAGAGGCGCGTCCGCTCACGCTGATCGGCTACAGCGGCGGCGGCGTACTGGCGATGCAGCTGGCCCGGCGTGTCCCCCGGGTTCGCACCCTGGTCACCATAGCGGCCAACCTGGACACCGACGCCTGGACCGAGCTGCACGGGTACAGCCCGCTCGCCGGGTCGCCGAATCCGGCCCGGATGCCCGCGCTGCCGGCCCGGATCGGCCAGCTGCATATCGTCGGTAGCCGGGACACCGAGGTGCCGCCGGCGCTGGCGCGGCGCGCGCTACGGGACCGGCCGAGCGCCAGGATACGGGAGGTTGCCGGCGCCGATCATCGCTGCTGCTGGGACGCGCAATGGCCCCGTCTGCTGGAGCTGGTCAGGGACCTGGAAGCACGGGACGTTGCCGGCCGCCGCCCGGGCGGCTAGCCTGGACCTCCGGTCTCCGCTGCGGCGGGGGGTCTTTTGCACGGGGTCATGGTCGTCATGGAACTGCTCCTTCTGCTGGTTCTGATTGCGCTGAACGGGCTGTTTGCGATGTCCGAGATCGCCGTGGTAGCGGCCCGCCGCTCCCGGCTGCTGGGGCTGGCCGAGGACGGCCGCACCGGCGCCGCGGCCGCCATCGCGCTGCAGGAGCGTCCGGGCAGGTTCCTGTCGACGATCCAGGTGGGCATCACGCTGGTGGGCATCCTGAGCGGCGCCATCGGCCAGGCCGCTTTGGCCGGGCCGCTGGAGTCCTGGCTGTCCGCGGTGCCGCTGCTGGCGCCACGGGCCGGCATGCTGGCGCTGGTGATCGTCGTCGCCGGCGTGACCTATGTCGCCGTCGTTGCCGGTGAGCTCGTGCCCAAACAGCTTGCGCTGCTTGCCCCCGAGGCGATTGCGGCGCGGGTGGCGAGGCCGCTGACCTGGCTGTCGCGCGCGGCGCTTCCGGTGGTCTGGCTGCTGACCTCCACCAGCGCGCTGGTGCTGCGGGCGCTCGGTGCCCGCCGCAGCGCCGAGCCGCCGGTGACGGACGAGGAGATCAGGGTGCTGATGGCCCAGGGTGCCGAGGCCGGCGTCTTCCACGCGAGCGAGGGCCCCATCGTGGCCAATGTGCTGCGCCTGGACGAGCAACCCATCGGCGCCATCATGACCCCACGCAACGCTATCGACTACCTGGACCTGGACGACGAGCCCGATGCCCTGCGCCGGGCGCTGACCCGCACGCCCCACTCCCTGGTGCCTGTGTGCCGGGGCAGCCTGGACGGGCCTGTGCTCGGGGTGCTCAAGGTCGTGGGCCTGCTGCCGCGCTGCCTGGCCGGGCTGGAGGTGCGGGCCGAGGACCTGGAGGCGCGGCTCCACCCGCCGCTGTTCGTGCCCGAGAGTCTGACCACGACGCGGCTGCTGGAGAGCCTGCGGGCCAGCCATGTGAATCTGGCCCTGGTCGTCGATGAATTCGGCAGCCTGGAGGGGCTGGTCACGCTGGCCGACGTGCTCACTGCCATCGTCGGCGAGCCGCTGGCGACCGACGCCGGCGAGGAGCCCGCGCTGGTGGCGCGCGGGCCGGATTCCTGGCTCGTGGACGGCAGCTTGTCCGTGGAACGGCTGCGCGGGGAACTGGGCCTGGACGAGCTGCTGCCCCACGAGGCGGAACGGAGCTTCCACACCGTCGGGGGCTTCGTCATGCACGCCCTCGGCCGCGTGCCCCGCACCGCGGACCGGCTGACCGCGGCCGGGCTGAGCTTCGAGGTCATGGACATGGACCGCCAGCGCGTGGACAAGGTGCTCGTCGAGCGCCTGCCTGCTCCCGCCGAAGACGATGCGGGGCGGGCGGACAAGGTCTGAGCCGGTCGACAGCTGCGGCCCGACCGGGAGATCAGGCATGGCACCTCGATTGACGATGAAGGACGGAACCGGCATCCGGTGCTGTGAGTGCTGCGCCCGGCCGTCGCTGCCCGCGCGCACGCGCATCACCCGGCGCGCCCGCTGGCTGCTCAAGCAGACGCTGTGGACACCGGTGACGACCCTGATGGACCGCATCGGCCTGACCCTGCAGGCGGTGCAGGTGCTCTGCATCGACGACGGCGCCGATGACGGCGCCGGCCGCGTGCTGATGCTGCTGACGGGCGAGCTGGACCGGCGCGGCCGGCTGCGGCTGTGCCCGGTTCAGGGACTGCGCCGGCCGCGGCGTCTGCTTCTGGCTGGCCGGCGGTATGGCGAGGATCCGCGGGAGGACGCACGCCGAGAGCTGCTGGAAGAGGCGCTCCTTCCCGCCGACGCGGACCGCGCCCCTCCGACGGATGCGTTCGAGCCCGTGGCGCGGTACCGCGAAGGCCGCTTCGGCCAGTTCGACTGCCATGTATTCGTGGTCAACACCCGCCGCGACGCCTTCAGGCTCCGGTCCGAGACCGGTGAGGGACTGGCCTGCTGGGCGCGGATCGACGGCGTCGCGGCACTCCTGCCGCAGACTCCGACCCAGGCCGCGAGCTCCCGGATGATCCTCGCGGTGCTTGCCCGGCCGGCGTCTCCGGGGCCTGCGGCCGCCGGCACCGACCGGTCGCGGCCGGCCAGCCCTTGAGGCTGGTCCCCGCCTCACGCGGCGGCTGAATGCCGGCGATGCCGGCCACGGTGGCACCGCGTATCATCGATGGTTCCAGGTCGTCGTCGGCACTGGCACGGGGCAGCCCCCGACCGTCTTCGAGGGCCGCCATCGCGAGGATCATTGATGCCACCGATCTCCTCCCGCACGCTGCGCACTGCGGCCCTCTACGCCACCGGCATTGGGCTGGTCTCGCTGCTGCTGGCCATGGCCGTGCTGCGCGAGGTCCCGTGCATCGACACCAGCTGTTGCGGCCAGCACCGCTGGCTGTCGCCGCTGATGGGCCCCGGATTCTACGCGCTCCTGCTGCTCGTGCTGGCGATGCTCGCCGGCATCGGCTGGCGCCAGCTGCGCGTCAGCGCGGTCGGCGGCAGCGGGCGTGCCGCCGGGGCCTGGCTATTGCTGTCGGGCCAGTTCCTGGTGGCGGTGGGATACGCCGGCGCGGACAATCTGCTCGAGGCCGTGCAGCCGGTGGCGGGTGCCCCGGCAGCGAATCCCTTCTGCGCCGTGGCGGCCGCGCCGCCGACGAACCCGTTGCTCGGGCGGCCGGGGGCGGCGCCCTGATTTGCGAGCATTTGCGGTCCATTCGCATACATTTGCGGCTCAACCCTCGTGCCAGGCTCAGCGCCGCCGGATACGCCAGCAATGGTGAATCGTCGGGCTGCGGGCGAAGTCCCGTGGGATGGTCTCGGCGCTGATGTCGCGAATGTCGAGATCTGCCAGCGCCGCCGCGTCCAGCCGGAACCGGCGGCGGTTGTTGGAGAAGATCAGCTCGCCGTCCGGGGCCAGCAGCGGCAGCGCCGCCCGCACCAGGTCCACGTGGTCGCGCTGCACGTCAAAGGTGCCCTGCATGCGCTTGGACGTGGAAAAGGTGGGCGGGTCGATGAAGATCAGGCCGAAGCGGCCGTGGTAGGCGCGGGCATTGGCGAGCCAGTCCAGGCAGTCGGCCTGGATCAGCTCGTGGTCGCGGCCGCTGAGACCGTTCAGGGCCAGGTTGCGGCGGGCCCAGTCGATGTAGGTCCGGGACATGTCCACCGTGGTCGTCGAGCGGGCGCCGCCGCGGCCGGCATGGCAACTGGCGCTGCCGGTGTAGCCGAACAGGTTCAGGAAGCGCCGCCCGGCCGCAAGCCGGCCGAGCAGGCGCCGGGTGTCGCGGTGGTCGAGGAACAAGCCGGTGTCGAGATAGTCCTCGAAGTTGACCAGCAGGCGCAGGCCGTCCTCGTGCACCTCCCAGAAACGGCCGCTGGCGCCCAAGGGCTGATACTGGGCGGCGCCCTTCTGCGGCTGGCGCACCTTGAAGAACAGGTCGCGCTGATCGAGCTCCAGCACGTCGACGATGATCCCCAGGGCCTCGCGCAGCCGGCGGCGGGCGTCGCGCGGATCGACGCTGGCCGGCGGCGCGTATTCCTGCACGTGGGCGATACGGCGGGGCTCACCGTCGGCCGGTGCGGCCAGGTAGGAGTCCACGGCCACCGCGTACTCCGGTAGGTCGGCATCGTAGAGGCGGTAGCACTCGATGCCCTCGGCCCGGAGCCACTTGTTCAGGGCTTTTTGATTCTTGCGCAGCCGGTTGGCGAGCATCTCGGCGCCGGGGCCGCGCTCGGCCGCCGGCAGCGGCCGCGGCCGGTCCGACACATGCGCTGCGGCGGCGATGTCGAAGTGCAGCAATCGGCATTCGATGGGGCCGTTGTACAGGGTGTGAAAGCGCTTTGCGCGCAGGCCCATGCGCTTGCCGAGCTCCGGGTTGCCGGTCAGCACAGCGGCCTGCCAGCCGTCGAAGTGCTCGCGCAGTGTGGCACCCAGCTGGGCGTAGAGGGCCGGCAGGCCCGACTCGGCACCGAGCCGCTCGCCGTAGGGCGGGTTGGTGACGATCAGCCCGGTGCGGCCCGAGTCGGGCCGGCAATCGGCGAGGCCGCGGCGCTCAAAACGGACATGGCCGGCGAGCCCCGCGTGCTCGGCATTGGCCCGGGCCGTCCGTACCGCGGCCTGGTCCTGGTCACTGCCCTGGATGCGGATGCCGGACGCGGCCAGCCGTCGCAATCCGGCCGCACGGCGCTCCCGGGCCTCGGCCAGCAGGGCCGCCCAGGCCGCGGCATCGTGGCCGAGCCAGCCGGTGAATCCCCAGTGCTCGCGCAGCAGGCCGGGGGCGATGTCGGCGGCCATCAGCGTCGCCTCGATGGGGAGGGTACCGCTGCCGCACAGCGGGTCGAGCAGGTCGCCGCCGTCCGCGGCCACGGCGGGCCAGCCGGCGCGCAGCAGCACCGCCGCGGCCAGATTCTCCTTCAGCGGCGCGGCTCCCCCCTGCACCCGCCAGCCGCGGCGGTGCAGGGCCTCGCCCGAAAGGTCCAGGGACAGCGTGGCCCGGTCGCGGAACAGCAGGCAGTGGATGGCCAGGTCCGGCCGGCGGATATCGACGCTCGGCCGCGCGCCGGTGCGGGTGCGGAACTGATCGACGATGGAGTCCTTGATCTTGAGCGCGCCAAAGTGGCCATGATCGACTTGCGAGCGGGCGGTGTCCAGGTGGACGGCAAAGCTGCGCTCCGGCGTCAGGTGCAGGGACCAGTCGATGTGCTGCACACCGTCATAGAGCGCCTCGGCGCCGGCGGCCTCGAAGTCCGCCAGCGGCAGCAGCACGCGGCTGGCCACGCGGGACCACAGGCAGACCCGGTAGGCATCGGCGAGCCCGCCCGAGAAGCGCGCACCGGCGCGGGTCTCGCGGGCATTGGCGATGCCGAGACCGCGGAGCTCCTCGGCGAGCAGCGTTTCCAGGTTCCGGGCGGCACTGGCAAAGAAGGTGTGCGTGGACATGAAAGGTGCCGTGCGCGGTAAAACCGCCATGCTAGCGCAATGCAGCGACGGCGCACGGCCCCGTGGCGTTCAGCCGGAGGGCCGGCCGGCGCTGCACTCGCGGCCAAGTGCTCTGGCCGTTCGCGCAGGAGCACCGCGTTGGAGACCTTCGGCACGGCAGGTCAGCGAAGGCCGGCTTAGTTGAGACTGAAAAGAGCAGAAGGCCGCCAATGGCGCAAATGGAAGAGCAGATTTGCGCAAACTGATCAGTCCCTTGGGCGCAGATCTTGCTCCTTCGGCACCCGCCCATCCGGTTATGGAGTGCGAAGGCCCAAGTACCTCACTGACCGCTCACTTTAGACTCGCGCCGCGACCGAACTGCCGGATCGAGAGTGACCGGACGAACCGTATTCGGCAGATGTTCCCGGACCACGCCGGCAAAGGCGTCCAAAGCCTCCTGGCGCGGGAAGCTGCGTCTGGAGACAAGCACGATGCGCCGGTAGGCATCGTCCAGCTCCAGACGGCGGGCGATGATGCCGCTGTCGGTCATCCAGCCGCCGCGGATGGCGAGCGCCGGCACCAGCGTGCAGCCGAAGCCTGCCCCCACCAGCTGCAGCAGCGTCTCCAGGCTGGCCGCGCGGAGATCGGCCATCTCGCCCTCGCGGGGCCGCTCCGCCAGATGGCAGACCTCCATGACCTGATGCGTCAGGCAATGGCCTTCGGCCAGCAGCAGCAGATCGATGTCTTCCAGGTCCTCGGCGGTGATCTCGTCCTTGTCGTACAGGGGATGATTGCGCGGATGGGCCAGCCAGAAGGGCTCGTCGAACAGGGCCTGGCTCGTCAGGTCCGGGTCCGGCACCGGCGTGGCCAGCAGCGCCGCGTCCAGCTCGTGCCGGGCGAGGCGCTGGAGCAGAGAGTCCGTCACCTCTTCGATCAGTACCAGCTTCAGCTGCGGGTAGCGCCGCTTCATCGGCACCAGGATCAGCGGCATCAGGTAAGGGCTGAGGGTCGGGATGGCGCCGATGCGGAGCGGACCGGCCAGCGGGTCCTGGTG
>Ga0316578_10000401_pt1 | contig 14056 bp, 12 predicted proteins | sample J0NA_2_FD_203076 | JGI IMG/M metagenome (GOLD analysis project Ga0316578, IMG submission 203076) | Rhizosphere microbial communities from salt marsh grasses in Alabama, United States - J0-2_160517rDrC | ecosystem: Host-associated > Plants > Roots > Rhizosphere | place: USA: Alabama | collected... | reverse complement strand
GCTGTACAGCCGGCTCTATCCGGGCGACTCCGCGGGGCCCCCGCCATGAACCAGGACAGGCGCCGACTGGTGGAAGACCTCTTCGAAGAGGTCATCGATCGTCCTCCGGACCGTTGGAGCGATGCGGTGGAGGAGCTCTGCGGTGAGGACGAGACCTTGAAGGAGGAGGTGCGGAAGCTTCTGCAGGCACACGCTCGGTCGGAAGGGCTGTTGGAGAGGACCTCCCCCTTGAATGGTGCCCTCCTGGGGGTGGGTTGGGGACCGCAGGAAGGGAGGCAGATCGGGAAATACCGCGTCCTCGAAGAGATCGGACGGGGAGGGATGGGCCGAGTGTACCTCGCGGAGAGGGCCGACGGGCATTTCAGACAGAGAGTGGCTCTGAAGCTGATCTCCGAGGCCGACCCGGCGCTGCAGGAGCGGATCGTGGCGGAGAGGCAGATCCTGGCTTCCCTGGAACACCCGAATATCGGACGGCTCCTGGACGGAGGGGTCACGGATGACGGCCGGCCCTTCCTGGTGATGGAGCACGTCAATGGCCTTCCCATCGATCTCTACTGCGACCGGATGCGACTCACCCTGAGGGAACGGCTGAGGCTCTTCCTCACCGTACTAAAGGCCGTGGAGCACGCCCACCGGAATCTGGTGGTACATCGGGATCTCAAGCCCTCCAACATCCTGGTGACTCCGTCCGGCGAGGTGAAGCTCCTGGACTTCGGGATCGCAAAGCTCCTCAATCCCACCTTGATGGGGGCGGACCTGCCCCGGACCCGGACCCGGGACCGGGCCCTCACGCCGGAGTATGCCAGCCCCGAGCAGGTGAGGGGGGAGGCCATCACGACGTCTGCGGATATCTACTCCCTCGGAGTCGTCCTCTACGAGATCCTCTCGGGGCATCGGCCCTACCTCCTTCCGGAGGGTGCGCTGCCCGACATCGTGAAGGCCGTCTGCGAAGAGGACCCGGCTCCTCCCAGTGAGAAGGTGCGTTCGTCGAGTACTCTCCAGACCCCGGTGGACACCCCGGGTGGCGTGGATCCCCTTCAGGTCGCGAAGGCCCGCCACACCACCTCCACCCGTCTGCGCCGACAGCTCAAGGGGGATCTGGACGCCATCGTCATGAGGGCCCTGCGGAAGGAGCCCCATCGGCGGTACGGCTCCGTGGAGCTTCTCTACCAGGACATCCAGCACTTCCTCGGGGGCTTGCCGGTGGAAGCCCGGAAGGGGAACCGCTGGTATCGGATCCGGAAGCTGGCCCGCCGGCATCGGGGGGAAGCCGTTGCCACGGCCCTCGTCGCCGCGTCCCTCGTGGGTGGTGCAGCCGTGGCTTCCTGGCAGGCGAAGGTGGCGTCCCGGGAGAGGGATCGGGCCACGGGAGCCCTGCGGGAGTCCCAGGAGGTGACGGACTTCCTGCTGGGGCTCTTCCGGGCGAGCGATCCTTGGGAATCGCCTGGTGGGGAGGTGACGGCGGTGGATCTTCTTGGGAGAGGCGTGGTCCGGGCCAGGGAGCTGAGGGACGAGCCGTCCGTCCAGGCCCGCATGTTGGACGTGATGGCCCAGGCCTACGACAACCTGGGGCGCTACGACGAAGCGGAGGCACTGGAGGGTAGGGTCGTGGAGCTCCTGGATGCGGATCCCGGGAGGGGAAGGCCAGAGGAAGTCGCTGAGGCAATCGTCCGATGGGGGTTGGCCCTGAGCAAGAGCGGACGGTACGACAGCGCTCGGGTGGTACTGTCCCGAGCCCGCGAAGTGCAGGAACGGGTGCTACCCCCTGGATCCACTGACCTCAGCTACACACTGGAGGCCCAGGCGAGGGTGGACATCTACCTCGGCGATCTGGACGCCGCGGAGCGCCGGGCGAGGGAAGCACTCGAGCTGAGAGAGACGTCGCTAGGGCCGGCCGCCACCGAGACCATCAGTAGTCTGGGAGTCGTGGCCTCCATTCTCCGCTACCAGGGGAGGAACCGTGAAGCCGAGGCTGTATTCCGGGAAGTGCTGGAGCGTCGGAGCCGATTGAGGAATCCCGACCCCGGCGCCCTCTCCTCCGACATGCTCCAGATCGCCAGCATGGAGATCGAGTTCGAAGGGGATCTGGAGGAGGCCGAAGACCTCGCTCGTGAGGCCCTCGCTCTCCAGGAGCCGGGATCCGGTGCGGCTACGGTGAATCGAGTCTGGGCCCTCACGACCCTTGCCCAGCTGAAGGAGTTGGAGGGGGATCTCCCCCAGGCTGAGCAGCTCCTCAGGGAGGCGGTGGCGGAGCGGCGCCGGACCTTTGGGGACCTTCATCCCCTGGTCGCGGAATCGCTGGGAGCTTTGGGGATGTTCCTCAGCCGGGAGAAGCGGTATCCCGAGGCCGAGATCCTCCTACGCCGGGCGTCAGACGTGAACCTCCGGACGGTAGGCGCCCTCCACACGCGATATGCCGGGAGCCTGAGCGGACTCGCCGAGGTACTCCTGGGGGCAGGGAAGCTGGTTGAGGCGGATTCCCTGGCGGTGGTAGCGCTGGAGATCCGGAGGCAAGCCCAGGGTCCCGGTGCGGCCACGGTGGCGGAGAGCCTGAGCATCCTCGCGAAGATCCGGATGGCCAGGAGAATGTACCAAAGTGCGGAGACTTTCCTGATCCAGGCCATGGACATCGCTTCCGACCGTCCGGCCGAGTCCGCCTTGCCCCGGAGGATCCACGGGCAGTTGGCGGATCTATACGCGGCCATTGGCCGCACAGAGGCCTCAGCACACCACCGCGCCCTCGCCTCCGCGGGTTCCTGAGGTCTCGGCGAGTACAGGCCGCCCTCCGTCCGAGAAGGCCCGGTCTCCTCTCTTCGCCCCAGCTTCCTGCAGTCTACCTTCGCGGTGGCGCAGGTGGATCCATGCCCGTCCTCCCCCTGGCCGGCCGGAACCGTGTCCGGTTCAGCCGCCTTCCTCCGCATCCCCCCCGTAACCAGAGCGATGAGCCCCGAGGATGGCCTCATCACTCCCCTTGAAGAGCTCAAGGGTCCGGTTTCCGGGCCGAAGGAAGACGATGAACCCCAGGTCCCTGGCTGAAGAGATGGAGAGGAGGCGCTTGCTCCCCACGGGAGCCGAAGAGCGCTTCGCGGGATACGGCGTCATGGGGCTCCCCTTCGCCTCCGGTCACGTCCTCGCGTTTCGGCGGATGACCGCCAGCTCCCTGGGGCCGGCCTATACGACTGTGTGGCACCGTGACCCGTACCGGCACTGGACCTTCTTTACGGACGTCGACCCGCTCCGCTCCTGTCCCCGGTTCTTCGGCGGCGCTCTGGACGAGGTCGTGATGGGGGAGATCGAGTTGAGCTGGGACGGACCTTTCGACCTCTCTCTCCGGATCCCGGAAGCCAGGTTCCATTGGGGAGTGCGGCTCTCCTCGGATATCCGGACCCAGAGCCTGAGCGCCCTGGGCCGCGCAGCCCCGGCAGCCCTCAGGAAGAATGAACGGATCCTCTCAATGGTCGGGAGCACCGGCGGTCGCCTGCTGGGGCTCGGGAACCTGGCGCTTGCAGGGTCTTCACCCAACCGCCAACGGTACATCGCGGCCCCCAGACTTCTGTGGAGGGTTGAAGCTACGGCGGCCATCCTCGATCGCGAGGACCTGGGGGAGATGGCCCCTCTCCCGGAGCAGGCGAAGCTGGGGGATTTCTGGATCCCGAACGCGGGGATCTTCGCCATTGGGGAGGCTCGATTCGAGAGTTTCGACCCCGAGGGGCACTCCTCGGCCATCACCCGGCCCAGGAGGCCCGTCAGCCTCCTGGTGGACAGAGATGTGGAAGACAAGAACCTATAATGGCAAAGGAGATCAAGATCATGAGAGCCTTGGAGAAGATGGAATCGCCGCAGGCCTATCGCAGCCGGCAAGACGAGAACGTCATCCGCTTCCCAGGTCCGGCGGACCGGGAAAAAGTGGCCCGGGTTCTCTCCGACCTCACGGATGAGTCCCGGAAGATTCTGGAAGCACTCGAGGAACGGTTGGGGCAGGTGGAGGACCTCCGGCCGGGGGAGCGGGTCCGGCGGGAGGTTCTTCGCTTCCTGGCTCAGCAGGACGGTTGGGTTGACTTCCACGACATTCCGCCGGTAGGAGCCCTCGGGCGGGCTGGAGCCAGGTCTTTCGCCCGCGCTCTCGCGGAGGATGAGTTGGTGGAGCTGGAGCGAGACGGCAAGTATCCCAACATGATCGCGCTCAGGATCACGCCCGGTGGGCGGGAGGAGCTCCGGAGAATGGGAGTCGCCGAAGCGATGGCCTATCTGGGGGAGAGGAGCGAGGTGATTGCCAAGGTGGAGGAGGCCGCTGAGGAGGCCCTCGACGCCCTTCGGCAGATGGTGGAGCTCATCTGATGGAGGAGGGGCCGAGAGGGGTCGGCGGTGTGCTCACGCCGGGGCCCGAGGCGGGCAGCCGGAAGGCCGACCCCTCCGCGCCTCCGCCCCCGGGGAAACTGCGAGAGGTGAGGTCCGGTCCCGAGGTGCCTGTCGGGATGGAGCCGGACGAGTTCCGGCGCCTGGGATACGAGCTCGTGGACCGGATTGCCGAACACCTCCGGTCTCTGACCGCGGGGCCGGTGACCGCCGGAAGCAGCCCACAGGTGGTGAGGGAGATTCTGGGCGCAGACCGTCCCCTCCCGCCGGAGGGAGAGAATGTCGGCCGGGTCATCCAGGAGGCCGCAGAGCTCCTCTTCACCGAATCCCTCTTCAACGGTCACCCCAGGTTCTTCGGGTACATCACTGGCAGTCCCGCCCCGGTGGGCATGCTGGCCGACCTGCTGGCAGCTGCCGTGAACCCCAACGTCGGGGCCTGGACCCTCTCACCCATGGCGTCGGAGATCGAGGGCCAAACGGTGCGCTGGGTCGCCGAGCTCATCGGGTACCCCACGGACTGTGGGGGCCTCATGGTGAGCGGGGGCAATCAGGCCAACTTCGTGGCATTCCTGGCCGCGCGGGCCGCAGCGGGATTCCGGTGGAGAATTCGGGAGACGGGCCTGACAGGCCCCGGCTCCTCTCCCCTCAGGGTTTACTGCTCGCACGAGACCCACACCTGGATCGAGAAGGCGGCGGATCTCTTCGGGCTGGGGACGGAGGCGGTGCGTCTGATAGAGACCGACGAAGGCCTCAGGATGAACCCCGAAGCGGTCCGTCGGGCCATTCGGGACGACCGATCCGCGGGCCATCTCCCCTTCCTGGTGGTGGGAAATGGGGGCTCCACCAGCACCGGTGCGGTAGATCCCTTGCCGGAGCTGGCAGATCTCTGCGAGGAGGAACAGCTCTGGTTCCACGTGGACGGGGCCTACGGCGGGTTCGCCGCCACCGTTCCGGGGGCCCCACCTGAGCTGGCGGCCCTCGCCCGTGCCGATTCGGTGGCGGTGGATCCCCACAAGTGGCTCTACTCTCCCCTCGAGGCGGGATGCGCCCTGGTGCGGAGCCCGGAGGCCCTCCGGGACACCTTTGCCTACCACCCACCCTATTACCACTTCGGGGTGGAGGCCACGAACTACGTGGACTTCGGCCCCCAGAACTCTCGCGGGTTCCGGGCTCTGAAGGTCTGGTTGGCCCTCCGCCAGGCGGGGGGAGACGGTTATCGTCGCATGATCGCTCAGGACATGGCATTGGCGAGGCATCTCTTTGACCTGGCCGATGCCCACCCGGAGCTGGAAGCTCTGACTCAGGGACTCAGCGTGACGGCATTCCGCTACGTCCCGCCGGACCTCCGGGACCGACTGGGCTCTCCGGAGGTGGAGGATCGCCTGAACGAGCTGAACAAGGAGATCCAGGATCGCATGGAGCGAGGTGGGGAGGCCTTCGTGTCCAACGCGGTGATCGGAGGAAAGTACGCCCTTCGCGCCTGCATCGTGAACTTCAACACTATCCGGCGGGACGTCGAAGCCCTGCAGGAGCTGGTGGTGAGGATGGGGCGGGCCGTGGCGGGGTGAGAAGCCTGCCGGATTGCCGTGGGACCGGACGGGCCTCGGGGTGGCATTGCTCCCCGGGGCCTTTTCCTTCCCAAAACGCCGCCTCGGGGGTGCCCGACCATCTCTCTTGACATCGGACGGAGAAGGTGTTTAACTGTACATATAGTATATATACAACCAATACGATCACTACACTACATACAGCACCTTCAGGCCCGGCTTGCGGGGCACGACATGAGAATCCTGATCTCCAATTCCTCCCCGGACCCCATCTACCAGCAGATCGTGCGGCAGATCAAGGGTCAGATCATTGCCGGGGACCTTCCGGAGGGGTCCCCCCTCCCATCCATCCGCAAGCTGGCCCACGAGCTCCAGATCAGCGTCATCACCACCAAGCGAGCATACGAGGAGTTGGACAAGGAAGGGCTCATCGACACGGTGGGGGGGAAGGGTACCTTCGTGGCTTCCCAGAACCAGGAGTTCCTCCGGGAGAAGCGGATGAAGCTGGTAGAGGGGAAACTGTCCGAGGCGCTGGAGGACGCCCGCCTTCTGGGCATGAGCCGCCGGGAGGTGGGGGAGATGGTGGACCTGCTGTGGGAGGAGGAAGGTTGATGGATACGCCGGCCATCCGGATCACCAATCTCCGGAAACGCTATCCAGGTTTCGAGCTGCAGGACGTGTCGTTCACCTTGCCCCGTGGATACGTCATGGGGTTGGTGGGCCCCAACGGGGCAGGGAAGACCACCATCGTCAAGCTGATCATGAACCTCATCCGGCCGGATGGAGGCGAGATCCACGTCTTCGGCCTGGATCATCGAGCACACGAGGCGGAGGTCAAATCCAGGATCGGGTGGGTCTACGATGTCCCGCCCTTCTACGGAGATGTCTCCCTGAGAGACACCAAGCGGGCCATCGCCCTCTTCTACCCCAAGTGGAACGAGAGCCTCTTCAACCAGCTGGCAGCCCAGTTCCAGCTTCCTCTGCGGAAGAAAGTGAAAAGCCTGTCCAACGGGATGCGGACGAAGCTGGCCCTGGCCCTGGCCCTTTCCCATGACGCGGACCTCCTGGTCCTGGACGAGCCCACCACCGGTCTGGATCCGGTCTTTCGAAGGGAGCTCCTCCACGGACTTTCGGACCTCCTCCAGGACGAACGGAAGTCCATCCTCTTCTCCACCCACATCACCACGGACCTGGAACGCATCGCCGACTTCGTCACCTTCATCCGGGACGGGCGGGTGACCCTCAGCACCAGCCGGGAGGAGCTCATGGAGAAGTGGGGCGTGGTTCGGGGTGGAGAGGAGCTTGTGGAGGCCATGGACCCTGGGATCCGCCGGGGGATACGGCACCACCCCCACGGCGTGGACGTCCTGACCTCCGATGTCATTGCCGCCCGGAAGGCCTTCGGGAAGAAGGCCGTGGTGGACCCGGCTTCCTTCGAGGACATCGTGGTTCTCATGGAGGGGAGGGGGCGGCATGCGTAGGGTCATGGAGAAGGACCTGATTCTGAACCGGAACGTCATCCTCATCAATGGGGCGATCTTCGCGGCGTGCCTGTCCTTCTTTGCCATCTGGGAGGCGGACCTCCCTCCGAGGGTGTATGCGGGATTCAGCGCGTTCATGGTGGCGTTTCTTCCGGCGGTCATGGTCACAAGGGAAGACAAGTTCAAGGCCATGATCCTCGGTTGCAGCCTGCCGGTGGAGCGCAAGACCATCGTCAGAGCCCGGTTCGTCCTCTCGGTGGGGATGGCGCTCGTTGGGGTCCTTGGGGCATTCCTGCTGGGCGCCTTCCTCCCCTCTTCCAGCTTCAGGGCCGGGGACCTCTTCGCCTGGGGACCCCTCATGACGGGCCTGGCCGGAATCACACTCGTCCTCTCCCTCCTCCTGCCGTTCACACTTCGGTACGGGATGAAGGGAATTCTGATCTTCCTCGTCTCGGCGCAGATCCTGGGGGCGATACTCCTCGTCATCATGCAGGTGACCCAGTCCTCCGCGGACAAGGTGCTGATGGGGAAGATCCTCGGGGCACTTGCCTGGATTCACAGCCTCGTCGGGCACACGGCCTTCAACGCCCTTCTCGTGATCTTCCTCCTGGCCACCCTCGGGGTGTCGTACCTGGTTTCGGTGCGGGTCTTCGAGAGGCGAGAGCTCTAGAGGAGGAACGATGGAGCCGATTCTCGAGGTGCGGGGGGTGAGAAAGGCCTATCAGGGGTTTCTCCTGAAAGACGTCTCCTTCTCACTGCCCCGCGGCTACATCATGGGTCTCATCGGGCCGAACGGCGCAGGAAAGACCACCCTCTTGAAGATGATCCTGGACCTGGTGCGCCCCGATGCCGGGGAGATCCGTGTCTTCGGAATGGATGCGAACCGGGAGGGAGAGGCGGTCCGGGCCCGCGTGGCGTTCGTGCACGAGGAGCCCTCCTTCTACGGAGCCCTCCCTGCAGAACGGGTCGCCGACATTTTCCGGGTTTTCTATCCCACCTGGGACGTGGAGACCTTCCGGGGCCTGGCGAAGGAGTTCGGGGTCCCCCTGGGGAAGAAGTTGAAGACACTCTCCCAGGGGATGCGCACCCGCTTTGCCCTGTGCGCGGCCCTGGCCCACGAGGCGGAGCTCTTTCTTCTGGACGAGCCCAGCTCCGGGCTGGATCCCGCATTTCGGCGGGATCTCCTGGACCGTCTGTCGGGGGTGATCGAGGGGGGCCAGACCTCCGTGCTCTTCTCCACCCATATCACATCGGACCTCGACCGGGTGGCGGACTACATCACCTTCCTCCGGGACGGGTGCCTCCAGTTCACCCTCACCAGGGAAGAGGTCTCGGAGCGGTACGCCCTGGTGAAAGGCGATCCGGGGATCCTCACCGAAGAGGTTCGGGCTCTCTTCGCCGGAGTGGTGGTGGGGGAGTTCGGGTTCGTGGCGTTGACCGATGACGTGAGGGCGACCCGGGAGGCCCTGGAGGGGGAATCCGTCGTCGTGGACCGGGCAACCCTGGAAGACGTTGTGTTCTACACCGGCCGGAAGGGGAAAGGAGGGATGCGCTTCCGTGGTGAGTCGGCCTGATCCTCTGAACCCCCGGAATCGGGGTGCGTCCGTAGCTCAGCTCCTTCGGAAGGAATGGATGGTGTTCTGGTTCCGGGGGCCCCTGTTCCTCTTCGGAGTCGACGTCTTCGCGTCTCTCCAGACCGTCTTCGTGGACGAGGCATTCTTCCTGTTGAACGTGGCACTGGCCGGCGGGCTGGCCCTCTACGTGCCGGTGATCGAGTGGTATCAGGAGTCGGACAAGATGCTTCACAGTCTACCAGTCTCTCGAAGTGCCGTGGTGATAACCCGATATGTGATCGCCGTGATGGCCGGGGGCATCGCCGGGCTGGCATGGACTGCCACCGGACGACTTCTCCTCCCATTCCTGGATGCGCAGCGGGCCACGCCGGCCATGTGGATGACTTTGGATGGAATCCTCACTTTCATCGTGTGCACGGGCCTTCTCTTTGCGCTCTTCCTTCCCCTCTATTTCCGCCTGGGGATGGGAAAGGGCGCGCTGGGCTTCATGGCATCGAGTCTGATTCTGTTGGCCATCGGCTACGGAACTCGGGGCCTGGGGGTCGGATCGGGGGGACACGGGACACTGCCCTTTCCGGCCCCCAGCGGCCTCATCCGGATGCGGATTTCGGAGCTTCTGGCCGGCATGGGGGTGGCCGGCACCCTGACGACGGTTCTCTTGGGAACGGCCCTCCTCCTGGGCCTTTCCCTCCGGCTCTCCCAACGGTGGTACGGGAGGAGGGAGTTCTAGAGCGCGGGGGCGGGGCCTCAACGCTCCAGCGTGAAGGTCACCGGCAGGGAGATCCACACCGGGACCCGCTTGTCTCGGTTGAGGGCCGGCGTGAACTGGATGATTCCAGCCACTTTCAGCGCCGCGTTGTCCAGGCCCTCATAGCCCGAGCCTTCCTGCACGAGGGTCCTGACCACGTGCCCATCTTCGTCGATGAAGAACCAGACCAGAACGGTGCCCCCGATACCGGCGTCCCGGAGGAGCGGCGGGTATTCCCGCTGCAGGGCTCGTTGGACCTCCTCCCGGTTCCTGATGTCCGGCTTCACGGTGAAGGGCGTGAAGGCCGGCGCCTCCTCCAGGGCCCGATCGTGCTGCATGTCCTGGAGTGTCGGCGGTGGAGGGAGCTCCGAGACCGGATTGTCCTTGAACGTCGTGGGGGCGATCGTGATTTCCTCGTCGATATTCCCCGGAGCGATGATGGGGGTCGCGGGCCTGGCGACGGCCTGCGGGGCCTCCGGTATCTCGACGGTGGGGGGAAGCTCGATAGCCTGAAGCTCGGAAGCGGTGAAGGATACGTCCTCCGCCACCATCTCGGGCCAGAAATCGAGGACGGCATAGTGCGCCGCGGTGGCGAGAATCAAGGAGAAAAAGAAGAGGGCCCTGTAGGATTTCTTGAAGCGATCGTTGGCGGTCTGGACCGCTTCCTCGTCCGGCTGAGCCGGTATCGCTAGGGTGACCATTTTCCTGCCCTGGTCAGGCCGCATCCGCCCGGGGGCGATGGCCTCGCGAGCGGGTGTCGGCGAAGCCCGGAAACTCAGGATCCGGGTCACATGATTATACCCCTCGAAGGGTAGTGGGATCCGGGTCGAGGGAGTCGGTCTGGACCACCTTCCCCCTCCCGGTGTAAGGGACTTTCCCTGGAACAGCTACCCCTGAGAGGCCGAAGTCATGAGCCCCACAGCCGCCGGGCACACCGATCCCCGGTTCATACAGAGTCTCCTTCAGTCGGATCACGCGTTCGCCCGGGTCGACGACGCGCCGGACCCCGAGTTCTACGCTACTGAACGGATGGTGGCGCATCTGGACGCCACGGCCCTGGAGACGGTGGAAGACGTGGTGGGAAGTCTGGTCACGGAAGAGGGTCCGGTGATCCTGGACCTCATGGCTTCCTGGGATTCCCATCTCCCCGCTTCGCTGGGCGCTTCAAAGGTGGTTGGGCTGGGTTTGAACGGGCCTGAGCTGGAAGCCAATTCGGCTCTGACCGAGCGGGTCTTGAAGGACGTCAATGCCGACCCCACCCTTCCGTTCGAGGAGGAAACCTTCGACGTCGTCCTGAACGTGGTTTCGGTGGAGTACCTGACCCGGCCCGTGCATGTGTTCCGGGAAGTGGGCCGGGTCCTGAAGCCCGGAGGCCTCTTCCTGGTGGTCTTCAGCAACAGGTGGTTCCCCTCCAAGGTCGTTCGGGTCTGGGAGGACGCATCGGAGGAGGAGCGGATCGGCCTGGTGGAAGCCTATCTTCGGGAGGCCGGAGGATTCGAGATCGGCGAACTGTTCGTGTCCATGGGCCTTCCCCGGCCCGCCGATGATCGGTTCCATCATCTCGGCTTCCCATCGGACCCCGTCTTCGCGGTCTTCGCCGAGAAGTCTGGAGGGCCCCCGGACCGGCCCCCTCGGGTCCTTCCCAGGGACAGGGCCCGGATCCCGATGGATCGGGAGAAGGTGGAGGCCCGGAGGAAGATCGTGGGAGAGACCCTGGCGTGTCCTCATTGCGGGCAGAAGCTGAGCAAGTGGAAGGTACCCGACGATCCTTGCATCGACTGGCCGAACGAGTTCCTGTACCTCTGCTTCAACGACGCCTGCCCCTTCGTGGTCCGGGGGTGGCGCTTTCTGTGGGAGCAGGGTTTCCCCGGGGCCAGCTACCGCTACCTCTACAACCCCGAAACCGGTGCCTCCACGACGGTGCCCATCCGGAGTCTCCGTGACCTGAAGGCGGGAGTTGTTCCGGAGGATACCTAGTCCGTATCCCGGGGAAGAATCGGTCCGGTGCTTCCGGTGTGCGAAGGCCCCATTGCGCGTGGGGGGCCGAAGCCTTCCGTTTTACTGGTTTCAATCTCGAAGACGAGAGGATGGAGCATGGCGAAAGGCGGGGGACCAGGGTCGAAACTCGGGGGTCAGTCCGAGGTAGCGCCACTCAAGCGAGTCCTGCTGAAACATCCACAGGACGCCTTCCAGAGCTTCGTGGTGATAACGGAGGAGTGGAAGCGGCTGGGATACCTCAGGCAACCGGAGCTCGGGAAGGCCATCAACGAGTTCGACAGGTTTGTGGGGATCCTGGAGTCCCTCGGGGCCCGAGTGGACTTCCTCCCGCCCGACCCGGAGACGAGCCTCGATTCCATCTATGTGAGGGACGCTTCCATCGTGACCGATGGAGGAGTCATCCTCTGCAACATGGGAAAGGAAGCCCGTTCGGGGGAGCCCATGGCTCAGCGGGTGGCTCTGGAGTCCCAAGGAATCCCGATTCTGGGAGAGATCACCGGGGCGGGTCGCGTCGAGGGGGGGGACTTCCTTTGGCTTGGCGGGGGAACCGCCGTGATCGGCCGAGGCTACCGGACCAACGACGAGGGGATCCGGCAGCTCAAACAGCTGCTATCGGAGACGGCCAGGGAGCTCATCGTGGTACCCCTCCCCCACTGGAGAGGGCCCGGGGACGTCTTCCATCTCATGTCCATGCTCAGCCCCATTGACGAGAATCTCGCCCTGGTCTACTCACCCCTTCTTCCGGTCCCCTTCAGAGAACATCTCCTGGCGCGCGACATTAAGCTCATCGAGGTTCCGGACAGCGAGTTCGAGACCATGGGGTGCAACGTCCTCACCGTTTCTCCCCGTGTGTGCGTCATGCTGGAGGGGAACCCCGTGACCCGGTTCCGGTTGGAGGAGGCCGGAGCGAAGGTCCACCTCTACCAGGGAAACGAGATCAGCATCCCGGGGTCCGGAGGACCCACCTGCCTCACCCTTCCCCTGCTAAGGGGGGCGTGAACAAGGGCGCCGTCAGAGCACCCTACCCGCCGCAGCGGATTTCTCGAGGATGTGTGCGGTCAGCCCGGCGGCATGCTGCTGTTCCAGATGTCCCGGTGGAGCCTCCAATTCCCTCCGTCGTTCCTCCACACGACGAGGTACTTCCCGTAGTCGATGGTCTGGCCCCCCTCCGCCCCGAGGGTGTACGTCCCTACCTCGACGGCGGCTTCCCCGTGGACCTCGAGCTCCAGGCTCTCGAGCTTTACGGTCTTGATCCCCATGCCCATGGCCCCCCGCCAGAACTCCTCGATCCCCGCCGGTCCCGTGACGAAGTCGCTGTTCCCCGGCAGGAGCTGGCCGTCCTGGGTATACAGGGCCGCCACCCCGGCGGCATCCTGCCCTGCAAAGCTCTCCGTGAACCTCTGGTTCGCGGCAGCGATGGCCGCGTGGGCGTCTGAGGACATCGGGTCTCCTCCTTCATCGGTGGTTCGATGGGGGCCGACGCGCCATGCACAGCGTTCCCACGACACAGAGCGCATCGGTGGTGGCTGAGTGGTGAATAGGTGCGACCGTGTGGGGGTAAGCTTTTCCTTTGGCGGGACCCAGGCAAGGTTCCTTTTCGGACTACAGAAGGATGGGATCGTGGTGCTGCCCCCTCCGGGGGTCGCTCCCCAGCCCGGGCTCGTTCCGCTGCCGCGCCGGAACCTCAGGAATGGAAGAAGAGGTACGCGATGAAGATCGCCGCGATGATCCCCACGAGGTCGGCGAAGAGACCGCAGGCCACGGCGTGGCGGGTCTTCTTCACACCCACTGATCCGAAGTACAGGGCGATGATGTAGAAGGTCGTGTCCGTGGCGCCCTGGAAGGTGCTGGCCAACCGGCCCACGAAGGAGTCCGCCCCGTAGGTCTGCATGGCGTCCACCATCATTCCCCGGGCACCGCTTCCCGAGAGGGGTTTCATGAGGGCGGTGGGGAGCGCCTCGATGAAATCGGTGTTGACCCCCATGGAGGTGAAGGCCCGGCCCACACCCGCCACCAGAAAGTCCATGGATCCCGAGGCCCGGAACACGCCGATGGCCACCAGGATGGCCACCAGGTAGGGGATGATCTTGATGACGACGGTGAATCCCTCCTTGGCCCCATCGATGAAGGCCTCGTAGACGTTCACCTTCCGAATCATGGCCAGCCCGATGAAGCCGGCGATGATGCTGAAGAGGAGGACGTTGGCCACCAGGTTGGAGACGGTCTCGACCTGGTCCTGGGGGAGGCGGGAGAAGAAATAGATTGTTCCTCCCACGATCCCCGTCAGCCCACCCAGGTAGGCCAGGATGGTCCGGTCCAGGAGGTTGATGCGCTGGACCATGGCCACCACGA
>Ga0316578_10000400_pt1 | contig 14060 bp, 14 predicted proteins | sample J0NA_2_FD_203076 | JGI IMG/M metagenome (GOLD analysis project Ga0316578, IMG submission 203076) | Rhizosphere microbial communities from salt marsh grasses in Alabama, United States - J0-2_160517rDrC | ecosystem: Host-associated > Plants > Roots > Rhizosphere | place: USA: Alabama | collected... | reverse complement strand
GTTGACAAAGATCAAACCGATTTTAAATTGTTGCATCTTTTACGGGTCGGTTTATACCGAGCGATCCTGCCTCCGGAAAGCGAACGGTTCACTTCGTCCGGATGGATTACTGTCCAGAGGAATATTTTAATGAAAAAGATGAAAAAAATTTTGAGAAGAGATATCGTCAAGACCGGTCACGCCGGGGACAAGGCACAAGGGGACGCTGTCAAGAAGAGCGAGAACCAGTCGGCCTGTTCCGGGACGGCCATTGTCCACTGCAATCAATGGGAGTGTTTTACACGGTTTCTGTGTCTTGAGAAAGACTCCGATACCGAGCCGGTCGGTTCTATCTGATACGGATATGATGTCGAGTGGTTTCTGTCCCGGCGGTTGCCGACACCGTGGTTTAGATTCTATATAGCCTGCTTTCCAACACCTGGATCGGCCTTTTAACCGCTCAAGTATCAAGGCCCTGATAGCCGCTGTTTCAGCGATTCAGGCAGACTGCCGTTGCCGCCGATGAGGCTCTGAATCTCCTCGGTGAGCCGGATGCGGTCAATTATTCTGGAAAGGGCAGCAACGCTTTTCTGCAGCCGTTTACGGGTCGATGTCATTTCAAGAAACGTCTGTTTTTCAGGAGCGTTGAAGCCGGCGCTGCCGGCCACTAAAAACGAGATGCTTTTGACACTCGGACTGACGGTCCCGTTGAACATACGCTCGTGTGGTTCCACGCCAACCATCTGATTCAAAAGCAGTAAGCCGCGGTGGGCATCCCTCTGCATGTCGGCGTCCGGCTCTTCGAGGTCGTCGTCAAAATAGTCTACGGTTGACTGCAGGTAAGGTTTGGACTCGTCGAGCTGTCCGACGATAAACCGGCGTTCTCCGCGGGTAACAATATCCAGCCTTCCGTTCGGGTACTTCTTGAGAACTTCCTGAACCCGTGCGCTGCAGCCGGCGCTGCACATCATTTGTCCGTCGAAATAAACGATGCCGAACACCTTGTCATCCTCGAGGCATTCTCCGATCATCAGTTTGTATCGTTCCTCGAATATATGCAAGGGTATCAGCTGCTCCGGCAGCATCACAATACCAAGCGGAAAAATGGGAACGAAATCATATTTATCCATTCGAATAGACTAATACGTGATCGAAAATTGTCAAAACTTCCATCGGCTTGACAAAAATTACGAGAGCTGCGTAATGAATGCTATGGACATACAGGGGATTCTCATTAGAGAAATGCCGGTCCTGAAGAAACCTGTTCTGATTGCCGGTTTCGGTGGTTGGGGCAACGCTCTCAACGTGGCCACGGATGCGCTCGACTATCTGGTACGTCATTTTGAGGCCGAGCCCTTTGCCCGGCTCGACCCGGATGCTTTTTTCCGTCACGACCAGTTGCGCCCGACGGTGAAGATCGTCGACGGTGTCCTACAAGACATGGCCTGGCCCGACCTCTCCGTTTACGACGTGCATACCGGTGCCGGAGAATCGGATCTGGTCCTATTAAAGGCAGACGAACCGTCCCTCAACTGGTACCGGTTTACCGATGAACTGCTGGCTCTGTGCCGGGCACTGTCGATTCAAATGGTCATTACGCTCGGCAGCATGTATGATAACGTTTTGCATTCGGACCGGATCATTTCCGGTATGGCCTCGCGAGAGGCCATGCGGGCAAGACTCAAGCAGGAAGGCCTTCATCTGATTTCTTATCAGGGCCCCAGTGCCGTTCACGCCGTGATTCAGGCCGAGGCCGATCGGGTGGGTCTCGAATGCCTCAGCCTCTGGAGTCATTGTCCGTATTACCTCCAAGGGACGTCCCATTTCGGGTTGTTGGCCTCACTGTGTAAAATTCTTGGAAAGGTGGCCGCGTTTGCTATCGATACGGCTGTCCTGGAAGAGCGCTGGACAGCATTGAACCGGCACATACAGACTTTCATCGAGGCCAAACCTGAATTGCGTGAGATGATCAATAAACTTCGCAGGGAAAAGTTAAGAGGGACTCTTGGCGGGAGGAAAGCCACCGGCAAAAAAGAAGAAAAAGTTATCAATATCAAAGATTTTTTCGATTCATAGCGACATCCGATCGAAAAAACATCCTCTATCCCGGATTTCGAGTTCTCCCCGCCACATGCTGATCGATGCTATGGAGCAGCCATGCCGATGGCCATCCTCGACAAACACGGAACCGATATCGATTCACGTTTTCGCTCGCTGCTGCAGAAAGCGGTGCGGCGTGGCAATGTCGAGCTGGTCTACACTACCAGTGCTCTGATTCAAAGTTTAAGCTTTCGGGAGAAGAACTGGTTTCGGAACCGTGCCGCGATCATCACATTTGAAGAGTGCTGGCCCTTGGGCGCTGAACTGCTCTTCAACAAAAAATTCCACAGCAAGGCCGCGGCCCTGATCAAGGTGGCGCGGTCAGCCAAAGCCCGGGATGCGACCGGACTCGGTTTTTTGGCCTACCGCCTTTTCGAGGGTGACCGATCGGTGCTTGACGGGACGCCGGACGATCACCACATCAAGGTCCTTGCCGACGCCATCCGGCGTCCTGACGATTTCTGGCACTGGCTGGAGCGCAGGACGTCCGAAGAGGGCCGTCATCCACTCATTTCAAATGCGATGCGGTTCAGGAGCGCGGGTCGGCCGCGGGACCGGGCGGTAATACAGGCGGCTGCTTATCTGGCGGTCTCCGGAGATATTCCCGAGTTCGTGACGCTGGAGGGCGAAGAAAAGTCGTTTCCATACTGGGTTGCTCTGGACATGCATACGTCACAAGGAAAGCGTGTGCTCAACGATGTGGCCAGGGACCTGCACGTCGACCTGAAGCAGCTCGAATGGACGTTGTTCTATTTCGAAGGCGGCCGTGCCAACGGAACCACGCCGTCACGCTGGTGGGACCGATACTGTGCCTGCCGTTTCCGGAGCATGGGCCTGCCGGTCGAGGAAGCACACCTGCTGTGGGAGCCAATCAGGCCGCAGCTGATCCAGGCTTTGGCGGAAGACAGTCGACGGCTGCACCACGATATATACACCTGGAAACTCGCCAACCGTGAGCCAATAGAGATGTTGAAAAAACAGATCGATTTGTACATCACGCATTTTGAGACCGGTCAGATCGATCAGCTGGAATTGTTTTAAACTTGACACATTTAACTGTTATTATTATAAAAAGCATTTTATTTGCGGAAAACTCGATTCTCTACCGCGGCCACGACACTGTTCAACTCCGGTGCCGGAAAGCAAGGTGATGTATAACAAGTTCTTTCTGTTTCGGGAAAAACCCTTTAAACTCGTCCCCAATCCCGAGTACTATTACGTGAGCCGCAGTCACGAGGAGGCCATGGCGCATCTGAAATACGCCATTGCCGAGGGGGAGGGCTTTGTAGAGATTACCGGAGAGGTCGGTACTGGAAAAACAACGCTTTGTCGCGTATTTCTCGATAACCTCGACGACAGGACCGAGGTCGCTTATATATTCAACCCCAGACTGGGCCCCACGCAGCTGCTCAAGACGATCGCCGATGAACTGGGTGTCAAGTGCCGTGCGAGCGATACCAAGCAACTGATCGATGCCCTCAACAGTTACCTGATCGACATGAAAACCGCAGGGAAAACTGTGGTTTTGCTTGTGGATGAAGCCCAAAATCTGGCCCGGAACGTCATGGAACAACTGCGGCTTCTCTCAAACTTGGAAACCAACCGTTCCAAGATGTTGCAGATCATTCTGGTCGGCCAGCCGGAACTCGGCGAATTGCTCGATTCCTACGACTTGCGGCAGTTGGCCCAACGCATTACGCTCAGCTGTCATCTTTCACCGCTGAGTTTCAAGGAAGTCAGGGAGTACATCGAGCACCGCCTTCAGATCGCATCGACTCGAACGCCGGTCGTTTTCACACAATCGGCCTACCGTCTCATCTATCGATATTCAACGGGGATTCCCCGTCTCATCAACATTGTTTGCGACAGGGCGTTGCTGACGGCTTTTGGCCGCAATCAGAAGAAGATCAATAGTGCCATTGTCCGGGCTGCCGTACGCGAGCTGTCCGAACGTGGGAAAAAGCACCGCCGGCTGCGGGAGTTAAAGAAACCGGCACTCGTTCTGGCCGCGGCGCTTTGTGTGGCGGCGCTTTTGTTCTGGTATTATCGAATGGGTCCTGCTGATTCCGTCAAAACGGTGAACAAGGGACCCGAAGATGTCCAGGCGCAGGTACCCCCGTCTCGCGCGCCTTCCACAGCACCGGTTACCGATGCACCGACACGGCCTTCTCCGGTCTCAGGACAGCCGGTTGACGGCCCAGACGGGGTGAGCACCGATTTTTCGAAATTTATTCAAGATATGGATGCCCGTTCGGCACGGCACCTCGCTCTTCAAACCGTTCTGGACCTCTGGGGTCTCGAATATCGTATTGATCCGGCGCTTGACGAGCGGACCGATAACGACGCCTTCTTCGAGATGGCCGCCGAGCAAAACGGGCTGGCGATGCTGCGGGTCGATTGCGGTCTCGAAATTCTCAAGACATTGAATCTTCCGGCCATCATGCCCATAAGGCTGGCCGATGGGTCGTCGCCGGGATTTCTGACGGTTCTCGGCATACAGGGCGACCAGGTGACCCTGGGTCGAGCGCGATTGAACGAGACCATCACGGTGACAGAGGATGTCCTAAAGCCATACTGTACCGATGGTGTCTATGTCCCGTGGAAGGATTTTATGTCCCCCGATGGAGCGGCGCCGAACAGACCGCCGCACGATACGATTGCGGCACTGAAGAACCAGTTGAGCGAGATCGGATACACCCGGTTCGGTACCGGCCCGTCCTACGACGAGCAGACCAAAGAAACCGTCAGACAGATTCAAAGGAAACACGGCCTTGAGCCGGATGGGATCGTCGGATCCCTGACAAAAATTGTGCTGTTCAACGAAAACCGGCGGCTGGATATCCCGCATATCCGGCACGATTGACAGGCAAGCGACCGGGCATGTGAATGCCGATGACCAGCCTTCGATCTGCCAGGTCATATCGATGGGCGAGATGTGAACCCGTTATTATCGAGGAATGTGAAATTGTGAGTTCCATTCTGAAAGCCCTAAAAAAACTCGAAGACGAAAACCCTCCCAAAGGTCGATCGGTCGTCTGGTCTTCCGGTCCCGCACCCCGCAGGACCATTCGTCGTTGGGACATCACCTCCGGTTGGTCGGCTGTGCTGTTGTGGGGTCTGTTGGGGGTGGTGGCGCTGATTTCAGCAGGAGGGATCATCCTTTATCTGCTGTCGCCGTCGGAGGGTGATGCCGTGCCGACGGCATCCGTCGTCCGGCCGGTCGCCAAACCAATTCAAGCATCACCGTCATCGGAAACCATGGCCAAACCGCCGCCGACTTTACCGCCTAAAGAAGTGTCTCCACCGGCAGCTCCGGCGCCGGAAAAAGCGTTGCCTGTGCCCAAGGCCGCCCCGCGGCCGGCTGCCCAAAAAATACCCTCTGCTTCTCGCAAAGAAAAACCACCGGTTCGAGCGCTGGAAGCCGAACCCGATCGCAACGCGACCGCCGACTTGCCGGTCCTTACAACCGACTTGAAGCTTCAGGCGATTTCGTGGGCATCTGCACCCGGCGACCGCCTGGCGGTCATAAACGGTAACATCATGCGGGAAGGCACATCTCTTGAAGGCTATTCCATCGTTCAGATCGACAGGGACGAAGTGGTGGTCCGCAAGGGGTCGGAACAGTGGAAGTTGGTGTTTAATCTGAGGTAGTGTCCGTCCATAAATGGCCCTCTTCTGCAATTTCGGCGTCAATCAAGCCGTTGACGTGCCTGGTCTATAATCGCTTGTACGGCAGCTTTATCTGTTTACGCCGACGTCGTATCGGCGCGTCTGATAACAGACGAAATGCGCAACGATGCACTGACGGCGTCGCTGATACGCTCCGGCAGTGTGCGTCGGGGTTTATCTGAGGACCCCGAAAAGATTACGAAGCCCGAGATCGCCGATACCGGTAAACCGGTCTGGTCACTGGCGGTCCAGCAGGCGTGGCCTTATTTTTTTGTGAGCCTTAAATGGAGAAGCTGCAGCATGAAAGTTATTTTATTGATGGCGTTGACGGTAGATGGAATGATCGCCCGCGATTCGGATCACTTTCCGGACTGGACGGGCCGGGAAGACAAGCGCATGTTTAAAGAAATGACAATTAAAGCAGGTGTCTTGATCATGGGCTCGAAGACCTATGATGCGATCGGTAGACCCCTGCCGGGACGAAAAAACGTGGTCATGAGCCGCAATAAACGCCGAATTTCGCAGCAAAAGGACTTGGTATTTACAGATAAGCCTCCCCGAGAGGTGCTGGCCGATCTCAGACAGGAGGGGTTCAAGGTTGCCATCCTGGCAGGCGGTTCTCAGATCAATACGATTTTTGCGCGTGAAGATCTGATCGACGAAATCTGCCTGACCTACGTTCCGCAAATTTTCGGTAAGGGTCTTACTCTTTTCACTGATTCGATTTCAATGCAACTCGAGCTGATGGATTTCAAACAACTGGGACCTGGACAAATTTTTGCCAGGTACCGCGTGATCCGGGAAGCCATGGCCTGACCGGCGATGAGCACCACGGTTCGATACCGGCAAACAGACCGTTTGGTGCCGACCGCCTACAGACAACCGGTCTGAATCAGGCTGGGAATAAAACGTGATGGAAAACCCAACCAAAGGAGATGCAAGATGCCGACAACCACTGTCCAATGGGTAACCGGTCAGCAGTTCGTGGGGATGGATTCGAATCGTCATGCAGTCGTATTGTCCGGTGAGAAAGAGCCCAATGGTCTCAGGCCTTCTCAGATGCTGCTTGTCGCCCTGTCATCCTGCACGGCCGTCGATGTGGTCGACATTTTGGCCAAAAAACGAAAACCGCTTAGCCGGCTTGAGATCATCGCGACCGGTGAGCAGGACGACGATCCGCCCTGGGCTTATCGTAAAATTCATTTAAAGTATCGTCTCGGCGGCAAAGACCTTACCGATAGAGCCGTTCAACAGGCGATCCAGCTTTCCGAAGAGAAATACTGTTCCGTGGCAGCGACCGTCCGCGGTGTGGCGGAGATCACGACCGAATACGAAATATTGACCGAGTAAGATTAGGGTGCAGCTCAGTCCGATTTAAATTATTTCCGAATGCTCTCCGGAATATGAAACAACATCCACTTGACCCAAAGGAGCCGACCATTTCTTCGACTGCGGGCCCGACACCGCCAGGAGGGGTCTACTTATGTCAGGTTAATCGGCAGGTTTCCTGTGCCGCCTGCTGCGGACTTTACAATGTGGCCAATGCCGCTTATGAGCCCCTGGTGTCGATGTTGAGCGAGAGAACAAGAGATTTTGCACGGGTTCCCCGCCAAGCCGATGACATTGCGGCATTCGGTCAACGCACACAAAGCCGATGCGGCCCCGGTCCGTTTAAAGATTTCCACCACTGCCCCTTCGTGGGGCTGATCGGAGAAGAACATCGGCGGGTCGGTTGCTTGCTACATCCCCACGCCGACGGAAACCTCGGTGTCGATTTTCGGGGATTGAGCTATTACGGCGGAATGGCCTGCCGACTCTATTTTTGTCCGGCCCATTCCACGCTTTCAGCAGTCGTCAAGACTGTCGTGAGGGAGTCTGCCGCCAGCTGGTACGAATATGGTTTGATCGTCTCCGAGATCAGGCTTCTGAGCGAATTTTTCAAGACTTTGGAAGAGCGGCTGGGTTCAGCACTGACGGTCGCGGACATTCTCAACCGCGAGGAATGCCGGCAGATAGTGGGAAGTGTGGTGAGGCTGAAGGTCGACTGGCCGTTTCGCCGACGCCCGGATCCCGGCCCCTGCAATTATGTGTTCGACGATCGCCTTTACCCCAAACCCCCCGTAGGCTACCCCCCGCTGACCACAACGTTGTCGCCCTACGATATTTTATTGAAAGAGTTGCTATCCAGCTTCAACACGTCGGCTGAATTGGAGTTAGCCGAGAGCATGCTTGCAAACCTGATCGAAAACCTGGCGGGGGGTATTCTGGCGGGTAGACACGCACAGGCGCGGGCTTAAAAATTTTCGGAAAGAATATCTCGCAGTTTTGGATGTGGAGGCGTCCAGCCGGCAAAGCCGCGGCAACACAGGAATATTTGGATATCCCGTGTTTTCGTAAGCCATCCGGAGGGAATGTATCGGTCGTCTAAAATGTGCTGAAAAGGATTTACATCCCCAAACCTTTAATCCCGTCTACGGCTAAGCGTGCCCTAAGACTGATCGTTTTTCAGAAGTTCAGCCAGTCGCCTGTATTCGTCACCCGTACCGTCATAATCATAACTCGATTCGGCATCGGCGACCGGAATGATTTTCAGCCGTCCGCCGAAGAAGGCCGAGGTGATGTTCTCGACCTCTTTCACGCTCAGATCCTTCTTGATGAAATGCTTGGAATAGACATTTTTATACCCCAGATTGCGGGTAATTCTGAACAGTTTTAATTGCACATTGGGATTGAGGCACTTGCGCAGGTTATAGGCCGTGTTGGCTGTGTTAATATCGAATCCGTGCGGATCGGCATACATCAGAGAAGAAAGCCGGAACCCCTGTCGACCGTATCCATCCGTTTCGGCGGACAATCTGAAGTCGGAATCGTTGATAAGCTTCAATGGATAGCGACCGAACGTGTCGACGGTTCCCTCAACCAGGACCGCCGGCAGGATAATCGCGCAATCGCTTGCGTAGGTTTCCGCAAGATCAAGAAAAAAATCGATGAATGCTTCAGATGTCAGCGGCGAATCCGATGCCACAAACAGGGCGTGGCGGCGTTTTTCGCAGACGCTGCTGGCGGCATATCCCTTGATCATGTTGCCGGCGATGGAATTGTGTTTCACTTTGCGAGTCCGGACGTGAAACCGGTCAACAATATCGGCCGGAATCCGGCTGTTTTGGTTGATAATGGCGTAGGGCTTGACCTGCTGGCTGAGATAATCTCTGAGGCGCTGCTCCAGGAGCATCTGGTGACCGACGATAACGATGTCGCCAATTCGTTCTTTTTTGAATAGCTTTTCCAGAGTGAACTGGATCAGCGGTTTGCTGACCGGTCGACCGTCTTGAATCGTCTGGAATTCCCGCAGAGGTTTGTAACCTGTTTCGATAAACGTCTCGCCGTAATTTTCGGCAACGATTTTCGCGTATTTTTTTACGGCCCACTTGTTGTTATAGCCGGCCATTACGATTGCACTGGTCTTGTCCATCAATGTGAGCCTCTTCCGAGGGTGTTCGACGTCGCAGCAAAAAGGTGACAGCCTTTTGTTTGCCACAATTTACAGGGAAAGAAAAGAAAGAACGCAAAAGAGGCTTGATTATTGGGCATCCAACCGTTAATCTCCATCCGTGAGCGATAGCATCCGACCGAGGCCCGACCGGCACTGACCCTTGGGGAATAAAGTTGCTTTTTGATCCTGCCGACCGGATCACTGTTTTTCAAGTAGGAGTAGGAGAAGGACACATGACGGAATCGACTGTTCCAACACGAGATGCCGCAATGGCTTTGCTGCGGGAATACAACAAGAATGAGAGTCTGATCAAACATGCTCTCGCGGTGGAGGGCGTCATGCGTTACATGGCCCGCAAATACGGTGAGAATGAGGATAAGTGGGGCATCGTAGGACTGGTTCACGATCTGGACTATGAAATGTACCCTGATCAGCACTGTCGCAAAAGCGAGGAGATCCTGCTGAACCACAACTGGCCGCCGGAATATATCCGCGCCGTGGTCAGCCACGGATGGGGAATCTGCACGGATGTGACCCCCCAGACAGACATGGAGAAAGTTCTTTACGCCATCGATGAGCTGACCGGACTGGTCGTCACGACCGCGCTCGTTCGCCCCTCGCGGAGTGTCATGGACCTAAAGGCCAAATCGGTCAGGAAAAAGTGGAAGGACAAGCGGTTTGCCGCCGGTGTGGACCGCTCGATTATCGAGAACGGGGCCCGGATGCTGGGGATCGAATTGGCAGAACTGATAACCGACGCCATCATGGGCATGCGAGAGGTGGCCGAGAGTATCGGCCTCAAAGGCGAGGTTTCCTGACGATGAACAAACGGGACGAGAGGCCGGGCTTTCGCTCACCTTATGGCGTTTGCGATCTAAAAGTGAACCGGCCCAACAGCCCATTGGCCAGTCGGGCCGGTATATGTTTACAACTTCCCTTTAGCTGACCGGCACCTCTACGGCGTTTTCGAATGGATTCTTTAACGGTACCACAATCTTGAGGCAACCGTCCTCATAGTTCGCCTGTGCTTCATTCGCCTTTACCGGGCAGCAGAAGGCCGAAGCCGTAACGTATTCCACATCATTTCCCGGGGCCGTAAGACTGAAGCTGTCGTCCAGCATTCGGAGACGGATGTCGTCCTTTTTAACGCCCGGAATGGAAACCTGGATATTAAGGGTGTTTTCATCATCACTCATATACGTACAGACATCCGGTGTCACTCGAAACTTATCTTGTGCCATAATCATCATCTCCTTTCGTCATCTCCTGCGGCCGCTCCAGCACGTGTCACATTTCTTTCCGGGCCGGCCGTCAGTAATATTCAGCAGCAACCGGTCGCCAAATATTTAGATGTGACAATCGTCGCCACTTGGTATACATTCTAGGCTAATACGATAATGCTGAAATAGCCTAATTCAATAGCAGATCGACGGACAAAATGTGATGTTATCCTGGGCTGAGCCTTTGATAGAGCCGCAATCCTCTATTTTCAAGCGCAGGCCCTCAGCCTGACTTTTTCGAAGTCGACGACAGGGGGAAAGGTTCTGACAGTATTGATCAGACTCTGCAGGGGGAAAGGCTTGAAGAGTACCTTGTCGAAATCCGAGTCGTTCAGCAGCAGGGGGGTTCCGGATATGCCGATGATCGGCGTCGTATTTCTGCTCGAAGCCCGGATATAGCGCACGACGCTGTTGCCATCGCTGTTCGGCATCATGATATCGGTGATGACGACATTGAATAGTCGGTCTTTGAATTTCTGGATGCCTTCGTTTCCGTCGCAAGCGGTTTGAACGTCATAGCCTTGCCGGCTGAGAGCTTCCTGGATGACATCCGTAATACCCTCTTCATCGTCGATAACCAGAATGCTGCTCATTTTTTTCCTCCGGCACTAACGTTGTTCTACCCTGACATAAAAAAATCGGCACTATCTTACTGAAACAACCATTATTGTCAAACCGCACATTTGGGGAAAAACGAATTTCGATAAAATGAGTTATAAACAAAATACAGGTAACTGAAATTGCAACAAAATTTCAGTCTATCGACTTAAGTAGCTGAAAAATATAAACATTTTGTAAATCCAATTTATCCAAAACTATTGATGAGATGGGCATTTTTTGACAGGTTATCAACACTGAAGCAGAGGTGCTCGAATCTATGGAATGCGTGAATTATCTTGAATTTTCGTAAGTATTCACTTGGCACCGCGTTTGCTTTGTTGTCGCGAACTTGAAGAACAAAGGTACCGTGCGTCCGACGACTTGCATCTGCGGCGGCTTCTCACCATTTACGATGAGGTGATCTGAGGCGCATCGGGCTTTGCCGCGCTGTGAACGGTTACAAAAATTCAATTGATGGGGAGGAGATATGCAGAATAATACGCTTTACGATGTGGTTATTCTTGGTGCAGGTCCAGCGGGACTGCAGGCTGCCATACACGCCGCCCGGCGTAAGGTGTCCGTTCTGGTGTTCGGTAAACAGGCCAAAAGCAGTTTGTTTCATGCCCATGTCGAAAACTTCTGCTGCCTTTTTAACGTGGCCGGGGAAGACATGCTGCGAACCGGTCGCGAACAGGCTTCCCGTTTTGGTGCGGAGATTATCGATGAAGACGTCATGAAATTGGCAGCCAACGGTCAGGCGCTTGATATTGAAACTGAAGCCGGTCTCAAGATCCGGTGCAAAAGCCTCATCATTGCCACCGGATCTACGCGCAATAAACTTGGCGTCGCCGGCGAAAAGGAACTTTTGGGAAAGGGGGTCAGTTACTGCGTGGAGTGCGATGCCAACTTTTTCCGTGGTCAGGAGGTGGCGGTGATCGGTGATGAGAGCGCTGCCGCTAGTGGCGCTCTGACGCTGCTGGATTACGAGGCAACGGTTCATTTGGTCTGCCATAAACTGGAGGTGGTAGACGCCTTGCGGCAGGAGCTGGAGAGAAGCCGCGTGATCCTTCACCACGGGGCTTCGGTGGCCGCGATCGATGGAGAAAAAGAGGTGACCGGGGTGGTCTTGAAGGACGGGACCCGACTCCCCGTTAATGGTGTTTTCATCGAGCTGGGTGCTAAAGGCGTAATGGGATTGGCGACCGTCCTGGGCATCCGGTTGGACGATGAAGCCAAGTACATTCAAACCGACAAGAAGCAGCGAACCAATGTTCCGGGGGTATTTGCAGCCGGTGACATTTGCGGCCCACCCTGGCAGATGGCCAAAGCCGTCGGCGAAGGCTGCGTGGCCGGATTGGAAGCGGCCGCTTACGCAAAGAAGGTGAAAATCGAGTAGGTCATCGGACCGGGTTTAGCTGAGGTAGCAACGGCCCGATGACTCGAAAAGCAACGGCTGAGAACAGCAACGAGGATTTTCTGGCACTTATTTCATCAGAAAATCTTGACACACGCCTGCAGATGATCTTAAATAGGACAACAGAGTCTATTAAAGATAACCTCACACCTTTTTAAAATCCAATCTTTCAGCAAAACCAATTGCAACTCGCAAGTCTTACCCAAATCGATAAGAGAGAGAAAGGAGAACAGAACTATGTGGTCGAGACGGATTTTTTTTACAATGGTTGTTGTTGTAGCTGGGTTGTTTTTGATCGGATCCTGGGTTAGTCCCGCTGCCGCCCAAAACGAAAAAACGAAGGAAAACGAGCAGACGACCGAGAATGAGAAGACGACCGGAAGCGAAAACTTGTCCTGGATTCCGCAAAACGCGGTACCGGGGGAATGTTACGCAAAAGTGTTTGTTCCTCCAAAGTACCGAACCGTCACTGAAAAGACATTGCTGAAGGAAGCGTCTGAAAAAATCGAGATCATCCCTGCCAAATACGAGGTGGTTGAAGAAAAGGTGCTTGTCGAGCCGGCTTCGGAGCGCTGGGAAGTCGTTCCGGCCGAGTACAAGTGGGCCGAGGAGAAGATTGTTATCAAAGAGGCGTCGAGTCGGATGGAAACGATTCCGGCGAAGTATGAGTGGAAAGAGGAGAAGGTCCTCGTCAAACCGGCTGAAACGAAATGGAAGAAAGGCCGCGGTCCGATCGAGAGAGTCGATCATTCCACCGGCGAAATTCTTTGCCTGGTAGAGGTTCCGGCGACCTACAAAACCATCAAGAAAGAGGTGGTTGTTGAACCGGCCAAGACCGTAAAGGTGGACATCCCAGCGGAGTACGGTACCGTGAAGCAAAAAGCGCTGGTGTCGCCGCCTTCTGTAAAAAAGATTGAGATTCCGGCAAAATACAAGACCGTTAAGGTCAGAAAAATGGTAACTCCGCCGCAGGAGAAACGCATCCCCATACCAGCGGAATACCAGACCGTAACGCGCACTGAGAAGATCAGTGACGGGCGATTTGAGTGGGCGAGAATCCTCTGCGAGACAAACACCACACCGGACTTTGTCATGCGGGTACAGAAAGCGCTGGCCGCCGCCGGTTTTGACCCGGGTCCGGCCGATGGGGCGGTGGGACCGCAAACCCAGGCGGCTATTCAGGCCTACCAGCAGAAAAACAATTTGAGCGTTGGTGCGATGACTTACGAAACCGTGGAAAAACTCGGTATTCGGCTGCGCTGAGCCGCTATGTGACGCAAGCGATCAAATCAAGAAAAAATCACCCAAAAGCCCCGCCGATGCTGCATCGGCGGGGCTTTTGGGTGGTCTTGCGCATTCCGAGGCTGGCTTTGCCAGTCGTCAAACTCTTGACTGGCCGCCACTGGCCACTCAGTTCGCATCTTGCCATCAGTCGTCACAGCGGTAACACGGAGTTGCTCCTCAATTGTCGCCGTCAGTGCGGCGGGTCCTTTGTGGTTTCACCTGATTGACGGTCGGCGGGTCC